>Ga0306921_10000400_pt1 | contig 37305 bp, 26 predicted proteins | sample sta12Cox44000080_FD_203760 | JGI IMG/M metagenome (GOLD analysis project Ga0306921, IMG submission 203760) | Lab enrichment of tropical soil microbial communities from Luquillo Experimental Forest, Puerto Rico - statoxic.12C.oxic.44.000.080 (v2)... | ecosystem: Environmental > Terrestrial >... | reverse complement strand
CAGTATTCCTTATATGGGAGGAATTTGCCGCTCAGGGTCAGCTTGACGCGGTCGCCTTTGGGATCGGGCTGGCGTTCGATCGCCATGTCGAAATCAATTGCACTCATGATGCCGTCGCCGAACTCCTCCTGGATCAGCTCCTTCCAGGTCGTGCCGTAGACCTGCACGAGTTCATAGAAACGGTAGATCAGCGGGTCGGTCGGCACCACGCTCGGCAGAGAGCCGCGATACGGGATCTCCTGCAGCAGACGCTTTTCGTCCCCGTCGAGGTCGAAGAACTTGGCGGCGCGTTCGGCCTGCTCCGGGCGCAGCTTCATCTGGCCCATCAGCGCTGCGGTCAGATAGACCGCCGATCCGCCGCCGATCTCGGCGACGATCGTCTTCCAGGTCAGACCCTTGCCGCGCTTTAGGGCGAGGATCTTGCGGGTCAATTCGTCACGGGTCATCGCATGCTCCTTTGGTGAGATCCTCGCATGACAGCAATGGTTGTGCCAATCTCACGGCAGGAAGCTCGGCGTTTAGCCCAGGGTCAGATCGAAGGTTCGCGCCGAATCTGAAAGAGGCGAGGGCACTGCTTCGACGAGCTGAAATGACGGAGTTGAGAACATGGCGGAAGATTTTGCCGGAAAAATCGCCCTCGTTACCGGCGGAGGCAACGGGATCGGCGCAGCGACCTGTCGCGCCTTTGCCGCTGCGGGAGCGCGAGTGGCGGTTCTCGATCGCGATGCGGCGGCGGCCGAGAGGATCGCAGCCGAGATAACCAGCCGCAATGACCATGCCGCGTCGCACGCGATCGATGTTGCGGATCGTGACGCCTTCGCCAGATTGACCGAGGGCATAACGGAGGCCTGGGGCGGCATCGACATCCTCGTCAACGGCGCCGGCACCACGGTGCGGCGGATGATCGCTGAGATGACCACGGAGGATTGGGACCGAGTGCTCGCCGTCAACCTGACCGGCGCCTTCAACGGCATCCAGGCGGTGCTCCCGCATATGCGGGCGCGCGGCGGCGGCGGCGCCATTGTCAACATCGCCTCAATCGCCGGGCAGCGGATCTCGTTCGGCGGGACCGCGAATTACACCGCGTCGAAGGCCGGCCTTCTCGGCTTGACCCGCCACGCCGCCTACGAGCTCGCCCCAGACGGGATCCGAGTCAACGCCGTCTGCCCCGGTCCCACCGCGACAGGGTTCGGCGGTGCGATGCCGACCGAGGAGAGCAAAGCGGTACGGGCGCGCAAAATCCCGCTGGGCCGCATGTGCGAGCCCGAGGATATCGCCGATCCCATCCTGTTTCTGGCGGGCGACTCGGCACGCATGATCACCGGCGTGGCGCTGACCGTCGATGGCGGCGTGCTTGTCAAAAACGACACCTCTTATGAGGAATATTTCAGTCGTCGATAGGGCCTCCGCCCGTTCCCTCCCGCGCGAGCGGGAAGGAGAAAGTGTCAGAGCACCAGTGGCCTGGGTCAAGACGCCGGCAGGCGGCGTCACGATCCTGATTCTGGCGACATTCGCGGCCCGGCTGTTGTTTGCCGCTTCCCTCGGTCTTGGGATCGATGAGAGCTACATGGTCGCGGCGGGCCGCAAATTGCAGCTCAGCTATTTCGACCATCCGCCGATCGCCTGGTGGATGGCGTGGGGGATCGCGCATCTGACCGGCAGCGAGAACGCATTTGTCGTGCGGCTGCCCTTTATTGCGCTTTTCGCGTTGACCACATTTCTGATGTACCGGGTGACCGCAGTGCTTTTCGACCCGAAAGCCGGGCTGTGGGCGGCGGTGTCGCTGAATATGGCTCCCGCGCTCGGAATCACCGCGGGCACCTGGGTCTTGCCCGATGGCCCGCTCTTCGCAGCTCTGCTCGGTACCCTGTTTTGCTTGATCCCGGCGCTGCGTTCGGAAGGCCGCGCGGCTTGGGGCTGGTGGTCGGCGACCGGTGGGTGCGCCGGTCTGGCGCTGTGTTCCAAATATTCCGCCCTTCTGACCCTAGTGGGCGCCGTCGCGTTCCTGGCGAGCGAACCGCAGAGCCGCCGTTGGCTGGCGCGACCCCATCCTTACCTCGCCGGTCTCATTGGACTCGGAGTCTTCCTGCCGGTCCTGATCTGGAACGCCAAGCACGGGTGGATCTCGTTTCTGTTCCAGGGGAGCCGGACCGGCGGTTCGCTCCACCCCTTCGGGGCGATATTAGCGATTGCCGGGCAAGCCGCGTTTTTGCTCCCCTGGGTATGGGCGCCGTTGTTGTGGTGCGGCCTCGTCGCGCTACGGCGTGGACCGTCCGACCGAGAGCGCTGGCTGCTTGTTTGCCTCGGGGCGCCGCCAATTCTTGTGTTCACGGCAGCCGCGCTGTGGGGTAACGCTCTCTTTCACTGGGCGGCACCGGGCTATCTGATGCTGGTGCCGCTGTTAGGCGAAGCCATTCCCCGGCACCGGCAAACCAGCCGGCTGATGCGGATCTGGCTCGCCGGCACGTCAGCGTTCGTCATCTTCGGCGTGGTCTTTGTTATAAGCGAGGTCCGCTTCGACTGGCTGTCGGAATTACCCTTCCGAAAAGACCCGACCGTCGACGTCGTGGATTGGACCTCGCTGCGAATCGAGCTTGAGCGCCGTGGTTTCCTAGACAGACCCGGGTTGGTCGTCGCGACCCTGAAATGGCACGAAGCCGGCAAGATCGATTACGCTCTCGGCGGTCTTGTCCCGGTGATCTGCCTCGGCTCGGATGCGCGGCAATACGGCCTCACCGCAAACTCCGGCGATTACATCGGCGCGGATGTCCTTATCGTGGCTCCGCGGCACTCGTCGGCCCAAATAGAGACCGAGTTGGGGGGACGGTTCGATGTAATCGAGCCTATTGCGCCGACCACGGTAACGCATGCCGGGCGTCCTGCGATGGAACTACCTTTGTTTATCGGCCGCCGACTGCACAAATCGGCTGCGCGAGATGCTAGCGGCGATCCCAGGAATAACCCTTGAAGTCGCGAGCGAGGTAGAGCGTGTAGGCGCGGGAAGCTCCGGGTCCGATCGGAATGACGACGGGGGCTATACGGTCGATCTCGGCGAAACTCGGGCTCATCTCGGGGATCAACTCGTGCTCCGACACGAGGAGAAAGTTCCCGCCGCGATGTTGCGGCAGACCGTTTGTCAATTCCCACTGGTCCTTGGGAAGGCCGCTCTTCAGCTTCCATTTGACCGCATCGAAGGGGTGCGGGCGCACGTAATAGATCAGCGCGGCGAGGGTCTCGCGATCGTCGGCAAAGAGCGTCAAATCCGGATGCTGCGCAAGCGCTGCGCCAACCGTTAAGCCGAGGGCGCGCCAGCCGCGCAGCCGGGCGAGCGCGTCGTATTTGGCCGGCAGCTCGCTGCCGAAGGCAGCGAGCGCATCGCGGCCGGTGAACAGGACTGCGACGGCGGCGAGATGGAGCGCGATCGAGAAGGCGACGAGCTTGCGCCAGCCGCGGCCCAGCGACCAAGCAACGACCAGCACCGTGGCTGAGACAAAGGCGGGTGCCGCCCAGTTGGCATTGGCGCGCGACAAGAAACTGACGGCCAGCATCATCACCAAAGTCGGCAATGCAAACGTGGCGAGTAGGCGCGCGCGTGCTTCGGCGAGGGTACGTGGTGATGCCGCCAGCCATATAAGGCCAGCGAAGAACAACGGACCAAACACAGCGAATTGCGAGCCGAAGAATTCGAGGAAGGCGTCGGGATGGATCAGCGGTTCGTCCAGCCCCGCATTGTCCTTCACGTGGAGGTAGCTGACGAACCCGTTGTTCCAATTCCACCAGAAATTCGGCGAATACAGCAGCAGGGCGATGCCAATCGCAGCGAGCAGCGGACCCAGGTGGCGACGCTCGGCCCGCAACACGAGGACAAAGCCGAGCGCCGAGAAGATCCAATAGGCCATCGCGTATTTCGCGAGCAGGCCGAGCCCGCAGGCGGCCCCGACGGCGAGCCACCAACCCCGCCCGCTGTCTTCGCGCGCTCTTATGAACGCATAGAGCGCTGCGGCCCAAAACAGCAGCAATGGCGCATCGGTCGAGATGATGAAAGCGGAGATGGATGCTCCGGGCAGGCTGGCATAGGCGAGAGCCGACCACAGTCCGATGCGGCCGTCGTAGAGCCGTGCACCGATCGCATAGACGAAAACGGCGGCGCCGGCATGTAGCAGCGGTGCCGATAGCCGTATCGCAAACTCGCTCTCGCCGAAAAGCCCGATCGTCAGCGCGATCAGCCAGGCGACGAGCGGCGGCTTCGAATAGTAGCCGAAAGCGGGGTGCTGCGCCCAAAACCAGTATTGCGCTTCGTCCGGATAGAGGTCGGCAGGCTGGAAGACGAGCCAGAGGAGCCGCAAACCAGTGATCGCGAGCACCCCCGCGAGCATCAGAGCCGCGGGTGAGGGCAGCAGCGCCAGTCGGAAAGAGCCCTCTACGGCGCCAGGTTCGATCGCAACGCGATCGCAGAGCGGCAGGTCCCTCGGCGAGCGGGGGTTGCCCGCAGAAGGGCTGCTCATTGGTGCTCAGGAAAACCGACGTGCGCTCAGGCAGCCCAGGCGAACGGTGCGAAATGCCCGTTGTTGTCCTTGCCGACGATGTCCAGATCGAGGCCAAAGCCGTGTAAATGAGTCTCTTTCGACCGGGCGAGTGCCAAGCGCCGGTTTACCGGGTGCGCCGTGTTATCGAGATACATGGGCTGATCCGGTCGGTTGCGCGGGGTGACCCCCTCGATCTCGAAGGACAGGACGTCCGGGATCACGGTCGAGCGCTTGAGCCCGTCCAGGTTGAACTCGATCGGCTTGAACGCGACGCCGCGAAATTCGCCGACCAGATGCTCGCGGATGAATCCCGGCGGGCCGCCGGCTTCGCCACTAACGATCGCAGCCAGGGCCTGACGCTGCGCATCGTTGGCCCGCTCGTCGACTATGCCGGCGAAGATCCAGTTGCCGTCGGCCATCACCTTGCCCGAGCGGATAACCAGCGCAAACTTGAGTCCATCGAGCGTCATATCACCGTATCTGCCGGCATCAATCCGGAACACCAATGCCGCGGTGCAGTGGTCGTAGGTCACCGGGCCCTGCGGGTTCGTATAGACGCACGGACAGAGATAGTCGCAGTTGCAACTCTCCATGTATTCGCCGAGCATCGTCCATTGCTGCTCTGCCATGGCATGGCCCTCTTCTATCAGGCCGTCGGTTGCTGTTTCTTGTCGAGGATGCGCTGGTGCAGGTTGTGGACGATCATGCCGGTCAGCCTTTCGTCATGGATGAAGAGCCGCTGGCCGATCGGGTAGGGGTCCTGCTTGGTGACCTCGATCGGCTCTTTCAAGATCTCGTCGGGGGTAAGGCCGCGATCGACGAAGCGCTCGATATAGCCGACCCAATTCTCGACGATCTGCCCTTGTTCCTTCAGATAGGCCTTGGTGCAGGGATCACCGTGCCCAGGGATAATGGTCTCGACGTCGAGTGCTTCGATGCTTTTGAGCGCCGTAAGCCATTCCCAGGGGTCGCATTCCTGCAGCCATGACCGGCACTTGTAGAAGACGTTGTCGCCTGTGAACACGACCCCTTCTTGCGGCACGTGGACTGAGGTCTGCGGTGCGGTGTGGCCGGGCATGTGGATGATGTTGAAGGTATGATTGCCGACATTGAGGGTCAGCGTGTCGGTAAAGGTTAGCTTGGGCGGGTTCGAGGCCGGGTAATCGGGGTGCCCGACGAGCCAGACGCTATCGGGATCGGTCTCCTTAAAGCGCTCGCGTTTCTCTTCGAGGGTGCCGAACGCATAGAGATAGCGCTCGAAGCATTCCTGGAGTTTGACCTGCCCGACGACCGTCACATTCGGGAAATAGGCGTTGCCCGAGATGTGATCGCCATGCGGCTCGGTGTTGATCAGGTAGCGGATCGGCGCCTTGTCTTCCATGCGCTCGCGCCAGCGCACCGCGTCGATCGGCTGCTGCGGCGAGTCGATCATGACATAGCCGTCGCTGGTCTCGACAAAGCTCGGATTGCAGCCGGCGAAGTAAATTTCGGCGAACGAATTCTTCCCTACCCTGCGCATCGCCCTCTCCTGTTTCGATTCTCCTGATCGGACGCCGGTTATTCCGCAGCGACCGGCAGCGGCGCGCGACGGAACCCGACGCGGGCGCCACCGGCGCATAACAGGCTTAATAGCAACAGAATGGCGACGACCACCAGCACGAGTTCAGGTCGCCCGGCATCGATGATCATGCCGTAGGGGACCGGCATGATCGCACCACCCAGCGACATGCCGGAGCTGACAAAGCCGAATACCTTGCCGATCTGCCCCGGTGGTGCCGCGTCCTTGACCATCACGTCGCGCGGCGTGTTTCTCGCCCCGGTCATCAGACCACCAACAAACAACACGCCGATCGTCGCCGACTCGGGCAGCGAGACGACGCCGACCAGCAGCGACACCGCGGCGGCGCCGATCGTTAGAGCCACGACAAACGGGAGGTGGCGAGCGGTGCGGTCGGCCACCCAACCGCCGACCAGCACGCCGCCGATCTGGCCGACCATGTACCCGGTCAGCGCCGAGGAGGCCGCCGCGAGCGTCACGCCGTGCACTTGGTGCAGGATCGTGATCAGCCAGGACTGGATGCCGGCGCCGGCCATCGCCGTCACCATGAAGAACGCGAAAAACATCAACACCGATCGGCTCAGCAGCAGCCCGGCCCCGCCTTCCGCCGCGCGGCTCTGCGGGCGGCGTGCCTGATCGATCAGGATACGGCTCTGCCACACGATCGCCACCACGACCGGAAGACCGAGGAGCCCAACTAGGACCAAGGCACCTCGCCAACCGACCAATAGCATCAGCGCGGTTGTCGCCGGGGGTGCCGCGGCAAATCCGATGTTGCCGGCAAAGGTGTGAAAGGCAAACGAGCGGCCGAGCCGCGCCGGGTCGATCGAACCGCTCAAAATCGCATAATCCGCCGGGTGAAAGACCGAGTTGCCGACACCCGAGAGCAACGCCAGAACGACGATCTGCCAATAGGTGGTGGCAAATCCCATGGCGGCGATCGACAAGGTCATCAGTAGGGTGCCGCCGACGAGGAACAGGCGTGCGCCGTAGCGGTCGACGAGAAACCCCATCGGGGTCTGCAGCAGCGCGGCGGTGGCCGACATCACCGCCATGACCAAGCCGAGTTCGGCAAAGGAGACGTCGAAGGCCTGCTGCCAGGCGATGAACATCGGCGGCAGGCAGAGCTGATAGAAGTGCGACAGGAAGTGGCCAGAGCCGAGCAGCAGATTGACCCGGGTGTCGCGACCGAAGGCAAATGATCGTAGCATCGCGGCATGTTGCTCTAAAAAGCGGCATCCGGTCGAGCGGTGAGATCCGTCGGCGCCCCATCCGGGGCGCGAGGCTGCGTTGCCGAAATCGCGCACCGCGGAAGCCGCGCCGACGGCGGGATATCCTGTTCCGACACGCAAATAGGGTCTACACTGTTAAGCTAAAGGCATAAGCGGAGGAGGTCCGTAATGGCGGAGTACAAGCTGATCTCGGCGGATTCCCATATCGTCGAGCCGCCGGACATGTATACCGGGCGCATCGATCCCAGTTTCCGCGACCGTGCGCCCAAGATGGAGCGCCGCAAGACTCCTGCCGGGAGAGAATACGACGCCTGGGTCATCGATGGTATGCAGGTCGGCACCTTGGGCGCAGTGATGCAGGCCGGTCAACGGTTCGAGGATCCCTCGCAGATCGATTTTCTCGGCGTTTGGGAGGATGTCCGCAAGGGCGGCTACGACGCCCATGCGATGATCACCGAAAACGAGGCGGACGGTGTCTGGGGCTCGGTATTGCAACCGAGCCAGGGCCTGTTCTGGTATCGCCTCGCCGACAGTGCGCTGCTGTCCAGCATCTGTCATGCCTATAACGACTGGATCGCCGATTTCTGCAAGCCCTATCCCGAGCGGCTAAAGGGTATCGCAACCCTCAATGTCGACGATGTCGACGAGGCCTGCCAAGAGCTCGAGCGGGTCGCCAAGATGGGGCTGGTCGGGGCTTTTATCCCGGTTGCACCGTTGCCCGAAAGGCCCTATCGCGACCCGGTTTATGATCGGCTGTGGGCGACCGCGCAGGATCTGAACCAGCCTCTGCTGCTCCACATCGGGACACCGCGCGGTGGCGTTCCGGGGTGCGAGTTCACCGCGGACATCACCGAGCTGACCGGCGCCGGCCGCGCGACCAGCGATTATTGGGTACGGTACTCGCTGGGCGCGATGGTCTTCGCCGGCGTCTTCGACCGCTATCCGCGCCTGAAGGTCGGCTCGGTCGAACACGAGACCGCGTGGATTCCCCATTGGCTCAAGCAGATGGACTTCACCTATGTCGAGCGTCCCGTGTTCACCAAGGGATGGAAGTCAAAGGAAGGAATGCTGCCGAGCGATTACTGGCGGCGCAACATGTTCGTCGAGTTTATGGAGGACGATCTCGGGGTCCGGATGCGGGATCTGATCGGCGTTGACAACATGCTGTGGGGCAGCGATTTTCCGCATGCCGAGTCGACATGGCCGAAGTCGCAGCAATTCCTTGACCGCATCTTCGACGGCGTCCCCGAGGCCGACAGGCGTAAGATAACTGCGGACAACGCGGCGAAGCTGTTCGGTTTCAGGCCGAACTGACGCCGGCATCCGCCCGGCTCCCCACACGTGTGGGGAGCCGGTTGGGCGCGCTTCGGTGAATTCTCATGTCCGATGGGTTCGTCCCTGTCGCCAAGGCGGCGGAGCTGCCGCCGGGCCGGATGCGGTGGGTCGCCGTGGATGGCGAACGCCGGGTGTTGGCCAATGTGGAAGGCACTTATTACGCGCTGAGCGACGTTTGCGGACATCGCAACGCGCCGCTTTCACGCGGTAAACTCGTGGGACATCTGATCGAGTGCCCACTGCATTTTGCTCAGTTCGACGTGCGCACCGGCGAGTTGGTCAGCGGGCCGGTGTCGACCCCTGTGCCGATCTATCAGGTCCGGGTCGTAGGCGACACGGTCTACGTCAAACGTTAGCCGCGCTCAGCCCGACTGTTGCGGGCGGTTGCGCTTGACGGCTTCCGGGTTGGTCGAGTCGGCGCCCATATAGATCCCGCGCTCCCAGTCTCGCTTCAGCGGGTCGGCGACCTTCAACGACATCCGGCCGATGCGCTCGATCTCGATTTCCACGGTCTCGCCGTCCTGCAATGCACCGAGCCCTTCGTGATTGGTGCCGCAGGCGATCAGGTCGCCGGTGTTCAAGGTCATGATCGTCGAGGCGAACTCGACGAGCTCCGGCACCCGGTGCTCCATGTCGTCGGTGTTGTAATTGTGGCGTAGCTGGCCATCGTTCCAAAACCGCACGACCAGATCATTGGGCTCGGGCACCTCGTCGGCGGTGACGATGCACGGACCGATCGGGGCGAAGGTGTCGAACGACTTGCCGAGCCAGCTGCCGGCCTTCCAGGTCCGTCTTCCCTCGCCGCGCGCCGACACGTCGATCAGGCAGGTATAGCCGAACACAGCGGTCTGCCAATTCGTCTGGCTAACCTTTTTCGCGGGACCCTTGATGACGAGCGCCAGCTCGGCCTCGTGCATGAAAATCCACGGCTCGGTGAACTCCGGCAGCATAATCGTGTCGCCTGGCCCGACCACCGCCTCCGGGTTCTTCAGGAACATATTGAGCGGCCGCGCCTCGCGCTGCGCGTGCTCCCAGTAATTGGCGATGCAGCAGAGGATTTTGCCGGGCCGCGGCAGCGGCGCACGGAGCCGAACCGAGGCGAGCGGCAGGGCTTCACCCTGCGCCGCCAGCCGCTCCGCCACCGGACGCAGCCGGTCGAACCCGTCGATCAGCCCCTGCATCGTTAGCTGTGGCGGATGACCTCGCTCGGCGGTGCCGGCGAGGCTGACGACTCCGCGCTCGGTAAGCAAACCAGGTTTGGGGTCATCCCGTTCGGAAGTCTGGAAAAGCACCAACTTCATGATCGCCTCCACCGTCTCGTTTTGGTGATCGAGAAAATTAGCGGGTTCGGCCCATGGCAACCATCAAGCTCTTCGGTATCGACAGTGTTTCGGCCCGATGTCTATCGGCCGTCGATATATTTTATGAAGTTCTCCATGTCGTTGGGGACCATCACCGCCTTTAGCGTAAAGACATCGCTTGATGTATGGGCGATCCCGGAACAACACCCGCGACCGGCTCTGTATCCCGCCTGCTTGACCGCCGCCGCGGCCTTGGCATTATAAGATCCATACGGGTAGGCAAATTCTTCTACCGGAGCCTCCAGTTGAGTCTCAAGAATTGTCTTGCTGTTGTATATCTGGTCCCACAACTTCGCTGAATCTTTAATTTTGTTGAGACGCGGATGTGATCGCGAATGGCTGCCGATTATCATGCCGTCCGTTAGGAGTGTTTGTAACTGGGGCCATGAAATGAAACTAGGGCGGCCGATATAATTTGTTATTACAAAAAACGTCGCGGTGTAATGATATTTCTCAAGGCTAGGTAGCGCGTATTCGAATTGAGTTTCCCATCCATCGTCAAATGAGATGATCACCGGCAATGTCGGCAATTCTCGGCCCTTTTCGAAATAGTCCGCGAGGTCAGAAAACGTGATTACATGGTATCCGTTGTCTTGAAGATACTGCATCTGCTGAGCGAAAACTTCAGCAGTTACAGTCAGCCGGCGAAGCCCAGGTGAACCTTCGGGAGTCGATTGACTTATATGGTGATATACCAAAATCGGTACTTTTGCTGTCCGTTTTTCTGGGAGAGTTGGCTGGCGCAAATCTGCAGCAGGCGCGGCAGGAGGTTGCGATTTTTCGGCGATCGGGCTGATCTGCTGAGCCTCTGAGGGCAGACAGGAATCCGGGAATAGGGCGACTGAAACGAGAAGGACGGCGGTTGAAAGCCGGCCGTTGATTGATAATCCGCGGGCCCTCATTGCTTTTTCCCTCGGTCGGTTTTTCGCCGGAATAAGGCGGCGAGGTGTCAACGGGCGGCGAGTTCTGCCGCATAGAACTCGTTCCACCGATGCATCGAGCGCCTCTATGCTGCGATCGCTCAACGCACCAGGCATCACTGGGTCTGCGGGACTACCGGGGCGGAGGCGCAAATTTGCCGAGATGCCGCGCGACAGCGGCAAGATCACTGGGCGCGGCCTCCACTCGACGGTTTTCCTCTATCAGGATCCTCACCGTGTCGCGGATCTGTTCCTCGGTATGCGCTGCCGTCAGAAAGAACCGCAAACGGGCGGCTCGCTCGGGTACCGCCGGGTAGAGGATCGGCTGGACGTTGACCCCTCGCTGGAACATTGCTTGGGCAAGGCGTCCGGCACTGATCGAGCTCCCGGTGATGACCGGCACGATTGAGGCGCCGATCGAACTGCCGACATCGAGACCGCCGTGACGTGCGAGTTGTAGAAAAAGCCCAGCCTTGTCGTTGAGCCGGCGCACCCGCTCCGGCTCCCGCTCCAGCAACTCGAGCGCGGCGAGCGCAGCAGCAGCTGCAGCCGGTGCCATCCCGACCGAGAAGACGAAACCGGGTGCTGCGAGCTTCAGATAGTCGATGAGGTCTCTTCTCCCAGCGATATAACCACCGCACGATACCAGACTCTTGCTGAGCGTCCCCATCCAGATGTCGACATCGCTGGGATCGATCCCAGCGCGGTCGGCGGTGCCGAAGCCGCGCGGTCCCAAGACACCCAGCGCATGCGCTTCGTCGACCATCAGCCAGGCACGGTGGCGTCGAGCTGCGGCGATAAAACCCGGTAGGTCGGGGACATCGCCATCCATGCTGTAATGCCCCTCGATGACCAGAAGCGCGCGCCCGTGGCGTGGACGCAACTCGCCCAGCAGCCGATCTGCGGCTCGGTGGTCGAGATGAGGAAACGGCACCCGGCGTGCGCCGGACAGCGTCGCCCCCTGAACGATGCTGTTGTGGATCAGCGCATCGTGAACGATTACGTCGTTACGGCCGAGGAGATGCCCGATCACGGTGACGTTCGTCGAATGGCCGCCGACCAAAACGACACAATCCTCGCAGCCATGGATCCGCGCCAGTGTCTGTTCCAGCTCGCGGTGGATCGGCCGTTCACCCGAGACCGGACGGCTCGCCGAGACCGTAGTCCCGTAGCGGTCAATCGCAGCCTTCGCCGCATTGGTGATATGCGGATGACCGTTGAGCCCGACGTAATTGTACGAAGCGAAGTTGACGTAGGTTTTGTTGCCGATCAGAGTTTCTGCCCCGGCGATCCCCTCATGCACCCGAAAGAACGGATCGGCGATGCCGAGAAAATCCGCGGCTTCGCGGATCATGCGGATCTCTCGGAACCCTTCGAGTTCCGCCACGTCGAGCCTCGGGGTGAAGATGCGGTCCTCTTCCGGGCCCGAGCGGCGCCGCGAGCGCTCCACGGGTCGGATGGAGGATGCCGACGACAGCTTCGCGATCAGCTGCGCCTTTGCCTGCGCCGACAAACCGAACAAGGGGCGGCTTCTGTCCAAATACTACTCCGCGGCCGCTCTGTCGGGGTCCGCCGGGGATCGCGCCCCCTCGACAACCTCGTGATGCGCAGCAAGGGCAATTACCTCGCCGTCCCTGGGTCCTGTCGAGACCGCAGCGGTGAGCCGTGCGGCAATCGACGCGACGCTCGTGCCCTCGGTGAGCGAAACCAGCGGCAGATCAACCCGCAGCCGGTTCTCCAGCGCAAGGCGGAGTTCGACCGCCATCAATGAATCCATCCCGATTTCAGATAGCGGACGCAGTGGGTCAATACCTTCCCCAGGCAGCCGCAATATAGTCGCCGCCTCATCGGCGACGACCGTCTTCAACAGTGCCAGCGCCGCTTCCGGATCCAACGAAGCGAGCCGCTCGGCGAGCGATTCGTCAACCGGAGAAGGAGACACTTTGGCACGGCTTTCCATAAACAGCTGCGTTGCGAGAATCGGCAAAAATCGCCGGGCTTCGGCCCAGTTCGTATCGGCAAACGCGACCGTCGGCAACCCGCTCGCGATCATTGCGGAGAGTCCGGCAAGAGCCTGTGCCGCAGGGATGGGTCGAGCGCCGAGCCGACGCGCGAGCGAATCGAGAACCGCGGGCCGCTCGGCTAGATAGCCGGCATCCTCTATCGGGCCCCAGGCGATGGCAAGCGCCGGTCTGCCTTCGGCCTGCCGCCGGCGGGCGAGCGCTTCGAGAGCCATATTCGCGGCAACATAGACACCCTGGCCGGGTGCCCCCACCAGGGTTGTCGCCGACGAGAACAGCAGAAAGAGTTCGATCGGATCGTTGCGCGTCAATGCGTCGAGGGCGATTGCCCCGCCGAGCTTGGGGCCTATTATCGGAGCGACGCGGGAGATGTTGATATCGGCGGCAAAACCGTCTTCGATCGCCGAGGCGGCGTGGACAACACCGCGCAGCGGCGGCTGATTCGCTCGGATCGCGTCGAGGATCCTCGCCAGGGACTGGCGATCGGCGACGTCCCCTTGATAGACGCGAACCTCTGCGCCTGAAGCTTCGAGTTCTTTGACTCTTGCTTCACAGCCGGGAGTTGCCGACCCCCGACGGCTGAGGAGCGCGATCGAGCCGGCACCATGCGCGACCAGCCAACGCGCGCACTCATACCCGAACCCCTCGATGCCGCCGGTGACCAGATGGGTCCCGTCGCAGCGCAAGACGGTCTCTGGCGGCTTGCGCAGCGACACGCCGACATTGGCGTCGGGCACCAGAACGAGCTTACCGATATGGCCAGCCGACTGCATTAGCCGAAAGGCGTCTTCGAGCTCTCCGAAAGAGAATATGCGGTGCGCCAACGGACGGATTTCACGATTGAAGAGTGCCCCGGAGACCTCGGTGAGCAGCTGGCGGGCGAGATCCGGCCGGCGAACCGGCAATTGATCGATATCGATTGCGAAGTACGAGATGTTTTGTCGGAGCGGGCGCAAGTGAAGCCGTCGGTTAAGATAAAAATCCCGCTTCCCGAGTTCGAGAAATCGACCAAATGGCTTAAGTACCTCGAGGCTTCGCTCCATTGCCTCGCCGCTCAACGAGTTGAGCACGATGTCGACCCCCTGCCCCTCGGTGAACTCGCGCACGGCATCGCAAAAGGCGAGGTCTCGCGAATCGAGGACGCAATCGGCACCGGCCAATCGCAGAAATGCTCTTTTCACCTCCGATCCGGCTGTTGCGGTCACCACTGCGCCGCGTTGTTTGGCATATTGAATCGCGGCAAGTCCCACACCTCCGGAAGCGGTGTGGATGAGGACGTGCTCTCCCGGGGCGAGCTTTGCCAGGTGGCCCAGAGCGTAGATTGCGGTAACAAACGTCACAGGGATTGTCGCGGCTTCGGCAAAGCTCGTCTCCGGCGGGATCGGGGCGACCGCCTCCGCGATCGTCACTACCCTTGTGCTCAACGACCCCGGGGCGAATGCCATGACCCGGTCGCCGACAGCCAGACCGTCCACCCCCGGGCCGAGAGAGCGAACGATACCCGCACACTCAAGCCCCAATGTTGGGCCAGCGAAACCGTCGCTCAGAGCCTCTTCGGGCAACAGCCCCATCGCCCACATGACGTCCCGAAAGTTGAGGCCCGCGGCGTGTACCTCAATTTCGACCTGACCCTCTTCGACCGGCTGAGGTGTCCGAACCTCCCAACCCAGCGCGTCGAGCCCGCCGACATGGGCCGTTCCGACGCTCAGCATATCCGATGCCATTGCCCAACGCGTCGGAAGGCCCCGGCGCAGGCGAGGAACATGGCGACCATGAGGTGTCCAGACGACCTCGCTCTCCGCCGTTGCGGCCACCAACTCGGCAGCCACCAGCTGTGCGCGCTCGCCCGGAGCGGCAGCGCCCGGAAGGTCGAGAAGACGAACCGAAAGGCGCGGCATCTCGTTGAAGAGCACGCGTCCTAGCCCCCATAGAGCACCGCCGACCGGACCGAAGGCCTGGTGCGCGAGCGTGGTTTGTTGCGCTTCGCAAGTGACCACCCAAAGCAGGGCATGGCGCTCGACCGCGTTCGTCGCGATCCGGGCCAGTGCGGCGATTTGTAGCGACACCTGCTCGATCGGGTCACCGTCGCCAGGCTCTTCGGCAAGGAAAAGAACAATCTGCCGCATTTCGCCGTGAGACCGCGCCGCGCTATCGGCTGCGGTTGCGGCGTCGAGATCGAGCGATTGCGCGAGCGTGACTCCGTAGCCCGCCTCGGCCAGGCGATCTTGCAGGGCCGCGCGAAACGCAGCATCTCCGGAGACGAGGGTAACCGGGGTCGGCTCCGCCCGATCGCCGAGAATGGGCTCCGAGCGCGGCGGCGCGCAGCCCCAGACTACAGCACTGGGCCAGGGAGCCGAGGTGGCCGTCGTCGTACCGGTGGATTCGAAACCCGCTACGGCGAGCTCGCTCCGCCATTCCTCGGCCGAACGCAACGGTGATGAACGGTGCGCCCATAATGCCGGCTGCCACCAGCTTGCGCTCTGGCCGAAGACGACGTCCCAGAGCGCGTTGGGCTCGGCTTCTACGGCAATGAAAAGCCCGCCAGGGACAAGCAGATCCCGCAGGCCGGCAAGGGAAGCCGCATCGAGCCGCAAGCGCGCGCAGGCGTTTATTGCCACGATGACGTCGAAGACTGCCCCATTTAGATTGTCATTCCGGTCGTCCAGTGACCAGCGGCAGGCGGAGACCCCAACGAAGGATTTAGCCAGGGAGGAGAGCCGGGCCGCCTGTTCGGAATCGGTGCTCGCCGCCATGAAGGCGAGAGCGACACCGGATCGCGTCAAACAGTTGAGGATACGGCGGGTCGCTCCACCTCCACTCGCGCCGAGCTCGAGAATTCGCATCGGCTGCGCCTTCGGCCAAGCCGTCGCCAACTCGACCAGCGCATCGCACAGCAATTCGATTCCGGGAGCGATCGCCGGCGATCCCTGAAGCAGTTGCTCGGCCATCGGCGACAACTGGGTGTCTGGCGGCCTGATGCCGTCTGCAAAAATTTTCGGCAGATCCTCTACCGCGGCGGCGATAAGGGCGAGTTCCGCCACCAAGTCAGCCGCCTCGCAGAGGAGCAAGCGCCAGACTTCCGAGACCTCAGGCAGATCGTGCGAGGGCTCGAGCCGCCATTGCAATTCGGTCTCGCTCGCGGCGCCGAACCGCTTGAGCAACTGTAGCAAGCACTCGACGATCCCAACCGAAGCGGGTGCGATCTGACCCGACTCGGCGAGCTCGCTTACGGTAAAAAAGTGCCCAGGCTCGACGAGCTTTCCTAACGATCGGAACGTGACCGAGCCGATCAAGGCGTCGAGCAGCAGCGCCTGTTCTTGTCGTACGCGAATCGGCTTCCGGGCGGCAGCTAGCCGAGACAAAGTGACGGGGAGATCGGCCAGCTCGCGCGGCGGGCCAGGCTCGATGAGCGGGACCGGTATAAGATCGATGCGCAGGGCGCGCTCGTCGACCGAGCGTTGGCGGGTCAGTTCGACCCGTCGAAACCAGCAGTCGGAAAGTTCTGCGACGATGTCGCCCGCATCATCCGACAGGATGATATCGGCGGAGACTGATCGAACGCCGGTCCGGGTCAGCCGCACGAAAGCGCGGTGGGGAACGCGCCCATATGGAGCCGGGAGGCGAACCCGGCCGAACCGCCATGGGAGAAAACCGACACCCTGGATTTGATGCTTTCGGTCGGCTAACAATCCGAAAAGCGCCTGCAACGCACCATCGAGCAGCGCCGGGTGAAGCATGTATGAATCAAGAGCTTCTCCGGGCGGTGCGGAATCCAAATAAGCGATCGCGCTGGACTCATCGGTGATTTCGACGTGCGACACGGTCCTGAAGCAGGGGCCGTAATCCAGACCCGCGAGGTGCGCGAGGCGATAGAGACTGTCGCTTTCAATCCGGCGGCGAGCCGACTTGCCGCCGATCCAGGAAATGATCGGGCGGGCATCCGTTGCAGCGCAGACGCGGGCGACCGCGTAGACGGTCAGGGGCTCGCTTGACAAGCGTGAGCGGCTTGCAAGCTCCCAATCGCCCTCATCGGATTGGAGCACCGTGCGCAGCTCACGCATCCGACCCTTGTCGAACGGCATCGGGCGGCGCAGTTCGACATCGAAAACTTCGAGCGACGGCGCATCTGGCCATCGCCATCGTGCGGCGGCGAGCGCCATTTCCAGAATTGCCGCGGCCGGCAACACCGGCACTCCCTCGACCGCATGATCGGCGATCCAGGGCAGCACCTGCTCGTCGAGATGATTGAGCCAGCTCGCCGTCGCACCGCGCTGGCGGAACCCGAGAAGCGGATGGTCAAAGGGCGGATTGACGAGATCGGAAGCTTCAGTCGTTACGCCGAACCAAAACCTCTCACGGTTCCAGGGGTAAAGCGGAAGCCCGCGAGGGTCAGAGGGGCCGTCAAATGATGGCGATGACGTCCAATCGTATCCGGCCGCATGGCAATGTGCCGCAATTGCGGGGAACGGATCGTCGCCATCTTGTCCCCTAGATAGACTCGCAAGCACGCGCCCCTGCACCTCGGCGGACCGCAGCCCGTCCGTAAGGTAAGATTGAAGGATGGCCCGTGGACCGACCTCGAGGAAGATGCGATGCCCCTCACCGATAAGTTGGGCAACGACGTCTGCGAAGCGCACCGGATAGCGTACATTGCGCCACCAATATTCGGCGTCGAGCGCTTCGGCTTCAACTATGTGGCCAGTAACCGTCGATGCCAGCCGTGCCTCAGGCGGGCGCGAAGCGAGACCGCCAAGATCAACCAAGAGGTCCTCGCGGAAAGGGTCCATTGCTCGCGAGTGGAAGGCGAAGTCCAAATCAAGAGAGCGGAACCCAATGTCGCGGTGCTGCAACTCGGCTTCCAGGCGTTGGATTTCCTCGATTGAACCCGAAAGCGTCACCGAGCGGGCAGCGTTGACCGCAGCGATCTCGGCCGAGCTGTTCAACTCAGCGAGAATGTCGCGTGCAGTATCATGCGCGAGTGCGACCGCCACCATCCGGCCCGTACCCTGGGTTTGCTGCTGATGACGGCTGCGCACAACGACGACGCGCCCAGCATCGGTAAGCGATAGGGCCCCTGAGCCCCAGGCCGCCGCGATCTCTCCGACACTGTGCCCGAAATGGGCCGCGGCGCGGATACCGATGGCCGCCAACGCCTGGACGATGCCGACCTGGACGGCAAACAGAAGCGGTTGCGCGACGTCGGCGCGCGCCAGCATGTCGCTGCCGACCCCGCTTTCGAGAAGTTCGGTCACGGACCAGCCGAGTTCCGGTCGGAGCAGCCCATCGACTTCCTCGACCGCAGCGCGAAAGACCGCGTTCGCACGCAACGCATCGCGTCCCATTCCCGGGAATTGCGCGCCGTTGCCGGAGAACACGAACGCAAGCTTGTCCTCCCGAACCCCCGTCTCCGTGATCACGCCGGGTGCCGGGACGCCATCGAGAAAGTCGGAAAGCATTTCGGCGGTTGTCGCCTGATCCTTGCCCAACGCGACAAGCCGGTGGGCATGGTGGTCACGTTTTCGGGCGGCAGCACGCACCAATACGGGTGCCCGCTCGCCGGGCGTCCTGGCGAGCGTGCAGCACCAACTCCGGACGAGTTCGCGTAACGATGCTTCGGTGCGCGCCGAAATGACCAAAGGCGGCATGGTCTCCGGCAGCGGCGTCGGTTTGTCTCGGGACGGCGGGGCGGCAAGCACTACATGGGCGTTTGTTCCGCCGAAACCAAAGGAATTGACCCCCGCGTACCGCCGCTCTCGCGCCGCGTCGATCGGCTCCGCATCGCGTACCAGTCTGAGGTTTAATTCGTCGAACGCGATGTTGGGGTTCGGCGTCTCGCAGTGCAATGTCGGCGGCACGATACCCCGGTCCAGAGCGAGCGCCGCTTTGAGCAGTCCGGCCATTCCTGATGCCGGTTCGAGATGACCGATATTGGTCTTTACCGATCCGATCGGGAGCGGAGCGGATCGGCTCTGGCCCAGAGAGTGCCCAACGGCGGCGGCCTCGATTGGATCTCCGGCCGGTGTGCCGGTGCCGTGCATTTCGAAGAACGCGAGTTGTTCCGGCGCAACGCCGGCCCGCGCATAGACCGAGCGCAGCAGGGACGCCTGCGCCGTCTCACTTGGCAATGACAACCCGATCGTACGGCCGTCGGAGTTGACCCCGGTACCGAGGATCACGGCACGGACTGTATCTCTATCGGCGAGCGCGTCCTCGAGGGCTCTAAGAATTACCACCCCGCCCCCCTCGCCGCGAACGTAGCCATCGGCACGCTCGTCGAACGCAAAGCATCGTCCGCGCCGGGAAAGCATCGAGGCAGAACAAAACCCGAGATACGGATAGGGGGCCAGCAACAGGTTGATACCGCCAACAATTGCTGTCGCGACTCGCTTGGCGCGGATTGCCTCGCAGGCGTGATGCAAGGCGACGAGCGAAGACGAGCAGGCCGTGTCGATCGTTAAACTCGGCCCACGGAGATCAAATACATAAGAAATGCGGTTGGCGAAAACACTCAACGTGTTTCCGGTCATAAAATAAGAATCGGCACTCGCGGGATCACCGAGCCTCAAATCAGAATAATCTGTTGTAGATGCACCAATATACACTCCGGTGGTGCTTCCCGCAATTTTGCTCGTCGGAATTCCGGCATCTTCGATCGCGTGCCAGACAAGCTCCAGCAGCACGCGCTGCTGGGGATCCATTTGGGCGGCCTCGCGGGGAGAGATGCCGAAGAAAGACGGCTCGAAGAGATCGACGCCATTGATCAACCCGGCTGCCCAGGTGTAGCTCTTGCCCGGCTCGCTACGGTCTGGATGATAAAAAAATTTCTTGGACCAGCGCTGCGGATCGACCTCGGAGACGGCGTCCTCCCCGGAATCGAGCAACCGCCAGAATCCTTCCAGGTCCTCTGCCCCCGGAAACCGGCAGGATGCTCCGACGATCGCGATCGATCCGTCACTCATACCGCTTATTTGAGGTCCGTGGGGGCGAGATCGGCGACGAGTGGCAGCGCCACATAAGTTTCATTACACACAAGAAGAGCCAATTGCTAGGTTTGCCGTGATCCCCGTTGTCGCGCCGTTGGTGCGGGGCGAGCGTCTTTGAGCAGAAGCATACGTGGCTAGCCAGCCCTCGGACGAGTTTCGGCCAGGGTGGGCCGCGTCATCGCGCGGCACGGCCCAAACGGTCGTGACAAGAATATGGCACACTCAGATAATTCTGACTCGGATGGGGCGGGTTATTCCGCTCCCGGGAGTCATGCGTGAAGCGTGCCGAGCGCCTCGTAGACCAGTCGATCGATCTCGATCCCCTCGCGCAGCGCCCTCTCCCGGCTACGGAACGCCCGCTCCCCTGGAATGCGAATCTCACTCACCTTAGGTTGGCGCGGGGTGACCTTGATCCGCTCGATAAGCTGCAGCTTGAAGTCGTCGAGGTCGGCGAGCAGATCGGGCTTGAACACCACGAACAAGTACCCGTCGTCCTTATCGGGGTCGAGCGCCGGGCCGGCGAGCAGCCCGAACGCTTGCACGATAAAGGCCAGTCCAAAGCCCTTGTAGCCGCCGAACGGTAGCAGGGCACCAGCTCTTGCCAAGGTGGGATCGCGTGTCGGTCGGCCTTCGGAGTCGATTGCCACCCCCTCCGGCATCAGCTGCCCCATCCGCTCGCGATAGGTCAAATCGGTACCCATAAACGCCGAGGTTCCCATATCGAAGACAATCGATCCGCGAGACGACGGCAGGCCGAAGGCGATCGGGTTGGTACCCAGCGCCGGGCGCGTGCCTCCAGGCGGGGCGACAGTTCGCGCGGAGCCCGCCGTGTGGATCCCGATCAGGTTGGCGTTGGCGATCATCTCGACGTAATAGGCGCTACGGCCGCTCATCCAACAATTGGTGACTCCGACGATAGCGAAACCGTGTGTTGCTGTCTTCGCGATCGCATCGCGGGCGGCGTGATACATCGCCAGCATGCCGACGTTGTTCCCGCCGTCGTAGAGCGCCGACACCTCGGTCTCGCGCACCACCCGCATCGGCCGGCACGGCTGTTTGAAGCGCCGGTGCTCAGGGATGTTGAGAAGCTTCGCCAGCCCGGAATACTCATAGCCGCACAGCGCCGCATCGATCGCATGATCGGCCACAATGTAGGCTTCCTCGGCGTCGTAGCCGATGGCGCGCGTTGCGCGCTCGGCATGGTCACGCGCCGGGGCGACACTCAAACGAATTCGGTCGGACGGCATTCTCTCGCGACTCCCCCGGTCTGCGATGAGGCGTGTTGCGGCTATTTCTCCGCCTGCTGATCCATCGGCTCTGGGTTCCAGCGCAGGACCGGCTTACGCGCTGCGGCGGTCTCATCCAAGCGGCGGCGCGGCGTCCAGCGTGGGGCTGTGTGAAAGCTCGCCGTGTCGCCAAAGCGGGCTTTGGCTGCGAAGGTTTTCAGCACGCCGGCGAACTGGTCTAGCGAGGCCTTGCTCTCGGTTTCGGTGGGCTCGATCAGCAATGCTCCGTGAACGACCAACGGGAAATACATCGTCATCGGATGATATCCCTCGTCGATCAGCGCTTTGGCGAAGTCGAGCGTGGTGATGCCGGTTTCCTTCAAAAACCGGTCGTCGAACAGCACTTCGTGCATGCAGGGACCCGGAAACGAAAGGCTGAGATCGCTCTCGAGTCGAACGCGCAGGTAATTGGCATTGAGCACCGCGTCCTCGGCTACCTGCCGCAGTCCGTCGGCCCCGTGACTCATCATATAGGCGAGCGCGCGGACGAACATGCCCATCTGCCCGTGGAATCCTTTCAGTCTGCCGATCGCCTGCTGTGCCTTGCCCTTCTTATGCTCGACTAGTTCGAGGCCGACCGGACCATGCACCAGCCACGGTAAGGGGGCATATGGGGCGAGGCTCGCGGCCAGCGCCACGGGGCCGCTTCCCGGCCCGCCGCCACCATGTGGGGTCGAAAAAGTCTTGTGCAGGTTCAGATGCATGCAATCGATGCCCAGATCGGCTGGCCGCACCCGCCCTACGATCGCGTTGAAGTTCGCACCATCGCAATAAAAGAACGCGCCGGCGGCGTGCACCGCAGCAGCGATCTCGAGGATCTCGTTCTCAAACAGTCCGCAGGTGTTCGGGTTGGTCAGCATCAGCGCTGCGACATCAGTGTCGAGCTTGGCCTTGAGCGCCCCGACGTCGACTCGCCCTTGCAGATTGCCCGAGACCGGATCGACGTCGTAGCCGCAGGCGGCGGCCGTCGCGGGGTTCGTACCGTGCGCCGACTCCGGCACAAGAACCCGTCTGCGCCGATCGCCGCGCGCCTCCAGGGCGGCCCGGATCGACATGATGCCGCAGAGCTCGCCATGCGCTCCCGCACCCGGGCTCATCGCGATGGCCGGCATTCCGGTCAGGGTCTTGAGCCAGTGGGCCAAGGTGTCGATCAGCGCGAGCGCGCCCGGAATGCTCGATACCGGTTGAAGCGGATGAATATCGGCAAAGCCCGGAAGCCGCGCCAGCTTCTCGTTGAGCCGCGGGCTGTGTTTCATCGTGCACGACCCGAGCGGATAAAGCCCGCTGTCGATCGCGTAATTCTTTTGCGACAAACGGGTGAAATGGCGGACCACTTGCGGCTCGCTGAGGCCGGGCAGGCCGATCGGTCCGTGCCTTTCGAGCCCGCCGAGACGTGCCCGAAACGGGGGGAGGTCGGCAAGATCGACGCCGCACCGACCTCGTGAACCCTGCTCGAATATCAGCTTTTCTTCAATTTGCAGCCCACGGTTCCCGGTGATCGTCGCGGGCGGCACCGCTAACTCGTCGGCTGCCCGATCGTCGGCCGGGCGAGCGCTCGCCGCTCGGCTCCAATCGCTCACGACAATGCCTCCCGCAGCTCCATTTCGAGCCGGTCCATGTCTTCGGCCGTCGCCATCTCGGTCGCTGCCACGACGAGGACGTCCTCCAGCTCGGGCCGATTTGGATAGAAGCGGCTGACCGGGATACCGGCGAGCACGCCTTTCTCGGCGAGTGTCTCGACGACCGCCGCAGCCGGAAGTGGCAGCCGCAAAGCGAACTCGTTGAAAAAGGCCCGGTTGACGAGCCGCACACCCGTTATGCACTCGAGCCGTTCGGCGAGCGCCACAGCCGCGGCGTGATTCAAATGCGCGAGCCGGGTCAGCCCGGTCTCACCGAGTAGCGCCAGATGGATTGTAAAGGCGAGCGCACAGAGGCCCGAATTGGTGCAGATGTTGCTGGTGGCTTTCTCGCGCCGGATGTGCTGCTCGCGTGTCGACAAGGTCAGCACCCAGCCGCGCCGGCCGTCGGTGTCGACGGTCTGGCCGGCGAGACGTCCTGGCATCTGGCGGACGAACTTGTCGCGGCTGGCGAACAGGCCGAGATGGGGTCCGCCGAAATTGAGCGCGTTGCCGAGCGATTGCCCCTCGGCGGCGATGATGTCCGCTCCCATCTCGCCCGGCGGGATAATGGCGCCGAGCGAGAGAATTTCCGTTATCACGACGACTAGCAGCGTGCCGGCGTCGTGACAGCTTCGGGCGAGATTGGAATAGTCGCGAATTTCACCAAAAAAATCCGGGTTCTGCACGACGACGCAGGAAGTGTCGCGACCGGCGAGCTTGGTGAGATCCTCGGCGCTGCCGGGAGCCGGTTCCAGCGCGCAGAGCTCGAAGCCGACAAAGCGAGCATAGGTCTCACACACCTCGCGGTAATGAGGGTGGAGCCCGCCCGACAACACCGCCTTTCGCCGCCGGGTCAAACGATTGGCCATCATCACCGCCTCAGTGCATGCCGTCGCCCCGTCATAGAGCGAAGCGTTGGCAACCTCCATGCCGGTCAGCAGCGCAACTTGGGTCTGGAATTCGAACAGGTATTGCAGGGTCCCTTGCGCCAGCTCGGGCTGGTACGGGGTATAGGAGGTGAGAAACTCGCCGCGTTGGATCAGATGGTCGACCGCGGCCGGGATGTGGTGCCGATAAGCACCGGCGCCGATGAAGAACGGGACCGAACCGGCGTCGACGTTCCGTGAGGCGAAGCGCGATATGGCGCGCTCGACTTCGATCTCGCCCATCGCGTTAGGGAGGTCGACGAGAGCGTCGAGCCGCGCGGCGCGAGGCACGTCCGCGAACAGCGCGTCGATCGAATCGACGCCGATCGCCGCCAGCATCTCCCTGCGGTCCGGATCCGTCAGCGGGAGATAGCGCATCATTGCTGCTCCTCGATAAAGCGCTTATAGCCCCCCTCCTCCATCAGGCTGTCCAGTTCCTTTGGGTCGTCGAGGCGAAGCTTGATGAACCAGCCGTCGCCCATCGGGTCGGCGTTGACCTTGGCTGGGTCGGCAGTGAGCGTCTCGTTGATCTCCGCGACTTCGCCCGAAACGGGCGCATAGACTTCGCTTGCCGCCTTTACCGATTCGACAACCGCGGCCTCCTTGCCCTTCTCGACCCGCTGTCCGATTTTCGGGAGCTCGACATAGACGACGTCGCCGAGCTGAGACTGCGCGTAGTCGGTGATGCCGACGATCGCGAGATCGCCGTCGAGCCGAACCCATTCATGGTCCCTGGTGAAGCGAAGTCCGCTCATCGGAAAGTTCCTCCTGCGGCATCAGCCGCGGTAATAGCGGGTCGGGACAAAGGGCAGGCGCACGACATGGGCGGGACGTGCGATGCCGCGCACGAGGAGCGCGAGAGGTGTGCCCTCCGCGGCATGGGGGCGATCGACGTAACCCATCGTGATCGGCCCACCGACCGAGGGGCCGAAGCCGCCGCTCGTCACCCGCCCGATCCTGTCCGCGACGGAGCTGACGATCGGTGTATCCTCGCGCGCCGGTGCGCGCCCATCGGGCCTGATGCCGATTCGCCTGCGCGGCGCACCTTCGGCGAGCTGGCGCAACACGATCGCCGCGCCGGGAAACCCGCCCTCGGCGCGCCGCCGCTTGGCGATCGTCCAAGCGAGCCCGGCCTCTAGCGGGGTCGTCGTCTCGTCGATGTCATGCCCATAGAGGCAGAGACCGGCCTCGAGGCGCAACGAATCGCGGGCGCCGAGACCGATCGGCCACACCTCGGGCTGGCCGAGCAGCATCTCGGCGACCGCCGACGCATCCGCCGCCGGCAACGAAATCTCGAACCCGTCCTCGCCGGTATAGCCGGAGCGGGTGACAAGGCATTTGCGGCCGTTGAGCACCGCCTCGGCTGCGGTCATGAAACCGAGCTGCGCGATGCCGGCGGAAAAGCGGGAGAGAACGGTGACGGCGGCGGGCCCCTGAAGCGCCAGGAGCGCCCGATCCTCCAACAGCTCGACTGTCGCAGGGCTGGCAATGTAATGGCGAAGGTGGGCGAGATCGGCCTCCTTGCGTGCCGCGTTGACGACGAGAAAGAGCCCGTCCTCGAGCCGCGTCGCCATCAGATCGTCGAGGATGCCGCCCTGCTCATTCAGCAGCAGCGTATAACGCATGCGCAGCGAAGCTAGCGTCAGCAGATCGCCGGGGACGAGCGCTTCGAGCGCTTTGACCGGGTCCCCTCCGGTCAGCCGCAGCTGCCCCATATGCGAGACGTCGAAGAGCCCGGCTTGCGAGCGCGTGTGGAGGTGTTCGTTGAGGATGCCGGCGGGATATTGCACCGGCATCTCGTACCCGGCGAAGGCGACCATCTTCGCGCCAAGGGCGAGATGGAGAGAGTGGAGCGGTGTCCGCTTAAGCGGCGCGGCAGTGGTAGCAAGGGTCACGAAACCTCCGACAGAGCGGACTCCGAAGCGTCCGACCGCTGCCCCCTCTGTCGTGGACCCTGAGAGATTCACCCGGCCCCCGCTTCCCGCTCCTCATCGGCGGAGGAGGGTAGGGTGGGGGTGGGCTTGCTCCTTCGGTGAGCGGGAGATCACCCGCTGCTTTCCAGAGCGCCCTTCCGCCCGCGGTCCTTTTGCCTGAGAGTTTCCGGGGCGGTTGCTCCTTCGGCGCCGCGCCTTCGCGCGACCTCTCCTGCGGGCGTGCATACAGCGCACCTTGTTTAGCACCAGGAGGCGCCGAAGACTAGGCCGCTGCGTTAAGTCGTTACCGGCGATCGGCGCGATTTCGGAGCGACTCGCTTCCCTGAGAGCAGGGAGAAAAACGAATTCGCACCCCAAAATCGCCCGGCTCAGGCCGAATAAGTACTTTCGGCCAAATACTTACGAATTTCACCTCGGGCTAATTCTGAGGGAGGCAAAACAGCCTTCTGAGGGAGCGAGCAGGGAGAGGAATCCGAGCGGACGACGCCTCAGCGATACCGCAATCTTGGGCAATGCTCAGACCACTACCGAACCTTACCGTACATCATAAGCGCCGATGTTGGCACCAAGACGGCGAGGGGCGTTGGCGGCAGGAAGGGCCCCAAGAGGCGCCGGCGAAAACCAGGCAGCATCGGGTTCATCCCCGCGTGCGCAGGGAACACCTTTGACCTGCGGGATGGCGTAGGCTATCCCGCGGTTCATCCCCGCGTGCGCGGGGAGGGGAACACGGCATTGCCATCGGTCGAAAAGCTAAATTTGCTGGTTCATCCCCGCGTGCGCGGGGAACACCTGACTGACAGTCAATACGAAGCACTTCATGGCGGTTCATCCCCGCGTGCGCGGGGAACACGGACGCCTGAATAACCGTCACATACCCGAGATCGGTTCATCCCCGCGTGCGCGGGGAACACGGCGAGAATTAGTTTGTGCACGTGACTTGCTCCGGTTCATCCCCGCGTGCGCGGGGAACACGCGGAAGCTTTCCGCGGCCCCTCCTCAATGTCCGGTTCATCCCCGCGTGCGCGGGGAACACGTGGCGCAGTTCGAGCAGGACGGTGGTGTGACCGGTTCATCCCCGCGTGCGCGGGGAACACATCCCCCACACCCGCAACGAAGTGCATTTTACCGGTTCATCCCCGCGTGCGCGGGGAACACCGCAAGCTGCTCCCGAAGCACCCGAGCGTCGGCGGTTCATCCCCGCGTGCGCGGGGAACACGCCGATATCACGCAGATCGGTCAAATCTACCGCGGTTCATCCCCGCGTGCGCGGGGAACACGTGTGGAAGGTGACGCACAAGGCCGGCAAGATCGGTTCATCCCCGCGTGCGCGGGGAACACCCTCAACTCATCGGGCACTTTGCCGCCATGCTCGGTTCATCCCCGCGTGCGCGGGGAACACGCTTGCTTCACCGCTCTCGCGGCTGGGACTTCCGGTTCATCCCCGCGTGCGCGGGGAACACAATCAAAAGCCTCTCTAACCGCGGATCGGTCACGGTTCATCCCCGCGTGCGCGTGGGGAACACAAGCGAGGTGCTGCGAATTTCGACTGGCATCTCGGTTCATCCCCGCGTGCGCGGGGAACACTTCTGGAACGACACTTAGCGGTGATGCAATTCCGGTTCATCCCCGCGTGCGCGGGGAACACTCTTCGCAGAAGCCCTTGATTTAACGTTGCATCCACGATGTCAAACAGCGCACCGGTGTTCTTTTAACGTTCGCGATGGCGACAAACCACCTGTAATTCATCGCTCCGGAATGGAGCGACCCGCGGAACGTCCGCAAAAATCCCCGCCCGTCTAGAACGGCGGATTGTCTCCCGCCGCAGGCTCGGGATAGAAGCTCACGAGCTTCAGGCCGTCCAATTCGACCGGTAAGCGCCGATTCTTGCCGCACGTGTCAAAGTCGAAGCCCGAGTCAGTCGGCGCATCCCACGCCATCACGGCGTCTCCGTCCTCGATGCCAAGCTTGACTTGGTCCCAAATCATCTCTCGTGTTCGGCGTGAATAGACGCCAACATAAACGCCCGCTCGAACCTCGAGAAGCCAGACCGCCAAACGCCCACGCAGCCGTGGCGGCGCATTGTTGACGACAACGACGATCACCCAATTTTACCCGCGGTGACCGGGATCGCCCGATTGCAAATCGGGAAACGCGATCGGCTGTGCGTCGGCAGGAGCCTCTGGAACCGGCAGGCCGCCGGACGCGAGCATCTCCTCAATCGATGGAATGATCCTTTCGAGCAGCCCGGTTCTGCGAAACGCATCGCGGCAGCCGCGCCTCACCGTGCCCACGGGATCAGCGGCGGCTGGTCCGGAACGCCGCTCGGCCTCGCCTGCAACTTTGAAGGCTACCGGAACGACTGTCTCGAACTTGAACACGTCCGCGACGTCATACACGAAAGAGAGTGGCTTTCCGGTATGCAGAAAGCCGATCGCTGGCGCATACCCCGCCGCCAGAACGGCAGCTTCAGCCAACCCATACAGGCACGCGGTTCCCTGGGAGAGGCATCGGTTCGGGAGGTCCCCCGCGTCGAAGTCACCGACCTCATAGCGACGAGCGTTCCATTTGACGCGGTGCTGAGCGGCAAGCAGTTCGTAGAGCCGCTTGACCCGTGCTCCCTCGATCCCGCGCAACTGATCCACCGAGCGGCGCTCGGGCGCCGGCTCGCCAAAGCGCATCGAGAACATCTTCCTGACGACCCGAAGCCGCGCCTCCTCATCGAGCGCCAAGCGCCCCTGGTAAAGGAGCCGATCGGAACGTGCCCCTCCCGGCTGGCCAGCCGAGTAAAGCCGAACCCCGGCTTCCCCGACCCATATGATCAGACAGCCGACGCGGGCCGCCAATGCCGCGGCGGCGTGGGAGATTCGGGCTCCAGGCTCCAACATCAGGCAAGCAAGGCCGCCTACCGGGATCTGTGTGCGAACCCCTCGCCGGTCGACGACGACAAAAGCGTTGTCGAGTACGTCGAGCTGGCCTTTCTCGATAAACAGAATCGAGGCCCGATCCTTGAGCGGGATCGGTCTCGGCGGCGCAAGGTTGGGCAGCGACGGAGGCATCCGCTTATGCGCGGCGGATCAGCATTAGCCCGCAGCCGAACGCGCGGGCCGAGCCGAAGCCTTTCGCAAGTCGTGAAAGCGGCTGGATCAGTCACCGTCAGCCGGCCGTCGAAATCGATCGTGTGAAACCGGATCGGGCGGCTGCCGCGTCGCCGGATTTCAGCCTCGTCGTAGCCTTCGGCGGCGACCTCGCCGGAATCAAAGCGAAACCCGGCTCTCTCTCCTTGTCCCCGCAGCCAAGCGCGGCCGGATTCGCCTATCGCATCGAAGCGCGCTGCGACGCGATCGCCCTTTGGCAATGACTTGATCGCATTCATGACAACATCGTCCTTGCGGACCCGATGGCCGTTGCCGCCGGGACGGGCGTCGGCGCTGCCACGCCGAACCACCGGGTTCGCATGCAGCGAAAACTGCAGCCGGCAGCCGGCGGTGAGTCTCGGTGAGAATGACTTTGGCGGGTCCATGTCGAACAATTGGTGCGCATCTACCGGGATGCGCGCCGAAAGCAGATAGAACAGCCCCCGCTCGGTCTTCCGCCATAGAAAGTCGCGCCGGCGGTCCGGCGCATCGGCGAACAGCGACCACACGACCGCATGTCCTTGATCGAGCCGGCCGTACTCGGTCAGCAATGGCGCGAGCGCCGCCGCCGAGCCGCTCCGCCGCAACCGGGCACGGGTAAACCAGAGCTCACTCATTGCCGCTGCCCAGCGAGACGACCCCCTCTCGGCGTTCACCGAACTGAAAGCGCGCCCGCGCCGCGATCGCATCACGCCGCGTTTCGACACGCTCCGCCTCGGCCGCGACCTCTGCGTCGAGATCGAAGGCGATTTCGGTCGAGCCGCCCGAGCCGCGCGGCCGCATGCGTCGTAAGAGGCGGTCGATGATCTGTTGCTGCTCTGCAGGCATCGGATCCGCCGCGAACGCCGCGCGCAAACCGTCCACGTCGACGAGCCGCGGTGCTAGCGGCAGCCCGAGCGGCCCGGCCTTGCGCCCGCCATAGAGCACGAAACGCGGATGAGCCAGCACCACGGCGATCGCGTCGAGCCCGATCGCGGCCCTGGCTCGTTCCCACAGCGCGATTGTATACAGCGCGTCGGTCCGCCACTCGCGCACGGATAGGATGGTGTTCAGCGTGTCCGCGGCGAGTTCGTCGCGCCGGGTGTCGAAGGCCCGGCCGCGCCTCTGCTGCGGCGTCTGCGCGGTGTGGTAGTCGGTGAACGGTCGTCCCGGACAATCGGTCCGAACCGCGTAGCCAAGCCCGCGTTCAAGATCGGCATGCGCCGGGTCATCGCGCCGCAGCCCGAGCGCCGCCCCGACGAGGCCCAGCACCGCCGATCGGGCCGGCCGCGAGAATGCCATACGCCGTTCTCCAGGAGCGATCTCGCCCATCGCCCCCATCGGTGCGTAATAGGTGAAGAGCAGGAACCGCATCGTGCTCAGCTCACGGCGAAATCGATCAGCCCGGCCAGCGACCCCTTCGCGCCAACGACATCCATCTCATAGGCCGCATCGGCGCAGGCGCCATAGGCGCGCTCGAGCTGCTGGCGGAGCTCGATCAGCCTGTTTCGGGAAGATTCGCCGAGGTCATGGCCGTCGACCGGGCGCAGGAATGCCGCCGCGAGGCTGCGTGGCTGCTGCGGCCCCTTCTCGGCCACCGCATAAAGCGCGTAGGCGCGGCTGGCAAAGCTGGCCTGCTTGCCGCGCGGCGCGACAGTCGCCGCCGCTTCGACCAACGCCGCGATCGCGGCGTCGCGCACCGGGCGGTTGCCTCCGAGGTTCTCCGTCAGCAGGTCACGGTTGACACATAGATACTGGTAGAACACACCTGATCCGAATTCCTGGACGCCGACGAAGCCGGCCCCGGCATCGTCGCCCTCGTCGCTGTCCTTCAGATCGTCGACCGCGGTGTAATAGTCGTCCTCCGCCACGGCTTTGTGCGTGGTAATCGCGTGTGCGACCTGCGCGGCGGCCTCGCGATTGAACCCCGGATTATCCGCGAGCATGCGCCCGAACATCGCGATGTCGGCGGCGCTGTCGCGGTTCAGCAGAACATCTGCCGCCTTCGGCTCTATTGTTTCGCCGGCCAAAGCCCTGTCGGCGAGCCCGAATGCGGTCGCTCGTTCTTCGGGAGAGACAAAGGCGAGCTGCTCGATGAATTCAGGCTTGTCGTCATTTTCTCTTTTGAGCTTGCCGAACAGCCCGGCGATCGATCTCGCAGTTCGCGAGGCCGCTTCGGGCGCCATCCCGCCGTCTTCGAGATGCTTGCGCAGGTCCTGGCCGAGCCGCTGCGTCCGGCTGGCCAGATGATTATCGAGCTTTTCCGCGAACACGGCGGAGGTGCGCCACGCTCGCTTCAGGCTTTGCGACGAGACCCGCATTCGGGTGACGCCGCCAAACACCGCGCTCTTCGGCCGGCCGGTGTCGTCGCGGTTCAGGTTCGCCGGCGCCTAAGCGGTCAACAGGTGCAGTTGTAGAAAATCGGCCACGGTTCGGTTCTCCCTGTTTAAGGTGCAGTCGGGGCCGCAGAGGCGGCGTCCGGATGCGGCGTGGCGACCGCCACCCCGTAGTATTCGAAGATCCAGCGCTGCCGCATCCTGTCGCCCCAATGCAGAATCGCGTTGGCCAAGCTGCGCGGATCGGCTCGGCCGTCGAGCAGTCGGACCAGGCGGCGGAAGGCATCGAGAAGCTCGGATCCTTCAGCCTGGAGCAGACGCCGGAACCTTGCTTCCGACAGGCCGGCGCTATCCGGATCGTGGAACGATCTTCGCGCGAAGACGGCAGGCACGCGCCGATCGGGCCGAAGATTCTCCGGCTCCGGCCTCAGGTTGGCGAGCGCCACCGCGACGGCGGCAACCCGATCCGCGTCGACATTCGGATCGACTCCCCGCAGACGGCGATACAGATCGATCGCCTCGGGCACGGCGAGCGCGTCGATCGGGCCTTCGGCCCGCCGCAACTTGGCCAACGCGGCCCGTTTCGCGCCGCCGGCACGCCGCAGCCCGCCGCCGCTGCGTTCGAAGCTCAGCTCCTGCCACCAAGCGGCGGCGAGGTCTTCTGTCCTTCTACTCTCGCTCATTTGGCGCGCCTCTTTCGCTGCTTCGCGGAAACCAGTCCCAGTACCGAATAGAGTTCCTCGCCCCGCTTGCCAGCGCCGAGAAACGTCATGACCAGCGACCAGCGGGCGCGAACCAGGCGCTCCATGTCCCGGTGCTCGATCCCGGCGAGTGGCGCGTTCTCGTCGAACAATGCCAATGAACGATCGCGCAAGATTCGCACCCAGCCTTCGACAACCGGCCGTTGAGCATCGGCGTCGCCCGGGTCGCGCCGATAAACCTCGTTCGCCAGCCGTATCGTCTGGTAGAAGCCGATTTCGGTCTCCCGCCAGAAGCGCTCGCCGATGAACCCGAAATCCCCGGGCACGTCGGAGGGGCGTGGATAGAGGGCCGACTTGACCTGAAATGTCAGCGCACGGCTTGCGACGGCCGCAGCCGGGACGAGCTTGCGCACCAGCGCGTCGAGGAAGTCCTTGTCCAGCTTGCCGTCCTCGACCGGCAGCGGCATCTCGCTCTGGCTCCAGCTGCGGGCCTTCATGTTGTCCATGTCGTAGCCGAAGGCCACGAGCCTCAACCACTCGAACGCGGCGAAATCCCTGGCGCGCAGCTGCGCCGTATTGACGGCCGCGGCCGGCACCGACTGGCCGTCTACCTCTGTCACGACCAACCCCAGCCAATGCCGATAGCTGATGCCGCCAGGCTGCGGGTGCACCGGCAGGCGGGTGGCGCCGGCCTTCGGTGCGTAATAGGGCGACAACGGATGAGCGAACCCCTCGGTGTACTGGATGCCGTAATTGCGCGTGCGGTAGGCCCGGACGATGATCGGGTCGGCCGCCCCGGTCAGACTGCTAACCCGCCCATCGGCCGGCTCGAACAGCAGTCGGATACGGCGTGGCATCCCCCAATAGACCTGCAGCGGGTCGACGTCGCGCGGGCTCGTCGGCCGCCCCTGCGCCTTATCGTTCGAGGTGCGGGTCGGCGCCAGCCACGGGAAGATCCGCTCGTGACCCGGTCCCGGCCCGGCAATCCCGCGGCTCTCGATCGCCTCGCGAGTCTCCACATTCGGCCACAAGCGGCCCCACAAAGTCGGGAGCCGGCCCGCACGCCCGGCGACTGCCAAAGTCGTCAGCGGGCCGCCGCCGCGCAGCGACGTCCGGTGTCCCTGTCCACCGGACGGCGCATAGGTCTGCAAGGTGAACAGCGCTATCGCGGCAGCGGCGCGCGAAAGTACGGACACGCCGCCACGCTTGACGAACAGATCGGCATTCTTCCGGAGCGTATTCTCGCAGGGGGCATCGATCAGCAGACCGCCGACCTCGACCTCGACCGCACCGTCGAGCGGGTCCATGTCTTGCATGAACCGGGGCCCATCGCCGTCGAGAACGAACGCGTCGGCGAACGCGGCAAAGCGCTCCCGCAACAATTCGGGCGCAGGCGGCGCATCCCACCAGCCGAGCCATTCGTCGTCATCGGCCGGGGCGGACGCGGTCGCCAAAAGCCCAATCAGAAATTCGTGCGCCGCCCCGTCGAAATCCGCCCGCGGCCACGCAAACCCGACGAACGGATTGTCTTCGTCGATCCCGCGCGTGATCTCCCATGGCGCGATCGTGTCGACCGCGCCGCTCGATCGCCTTACGGGCACCCACGGATCGCCGACAAGGTTAAACACGGTTAACTATACCCGGCGATACGGATTATAACAGCCTTAAATTGAGTGAACTAAAGTAAAATGTGAGAGATATCCAAGAGAAGACCGATCGGCCTATCTCACGATCCGGGAGACTCAACGCCGCGGGATTAGAGATAAGCCCCATCTGCGGGAATAAGAGACCCTTCTCGTGCTCCCGTCTTCCGCGGAAATCGCGCCGAGCCACTGCTCGGCCTCCTCCCGCAGAACAATCAAGACCTTCTCCTGATCATACCGGGTCCAAATCGCCTTTGCTCGCCTCGCCGCCTCCGAAAGCTCGGGGGGCACGGCTTCGCCGGATATTCGGCGGCGGGCGATATTGACCTCGCTCATGCGCCACGCGCGATGCGCGTCGGCGTCCTCGACCGGTGCCCAAGGAACCACCTTGCCGGCTTCTATCCGGGCCAGTCGGATCGTCACCTGCTCCTCGTCGACAAGCCGTGTCGGCGTGCGCTCCTCGGTGTCCCACAACCCACCGCCGCGGTCGTAACCGTTGCCGAGCTTCAGCGCGTTCTGCCGGCCGAAGCCGGCGGCAGCACCCTCGCGCCCTTCCTCGGTCCAGGAGCGGGCTTCGAGACCGGACGGCATCACCGCAGCATCGCCGTAGACCGCTTCGACGAGCTCCCGCAATCCTTCCGGCGAGCGGATCGCCGCCGCGTGCTTCAGCATGCGCGCAGTCAGCCACAGCCGGCCGTGATGGCGATACACATAGGCGCCGCGTCGGAACAGTCGTGCATACCAATCGCGGTCGGGCTCGTCGACCGGGTCGGGTGAGACCACCAGCAGTTCCGGCGCGCCGATGCGCTCCGGACGGGCGTGGCGCCACAGCCGGCCGGCCCGCTGAATGATCAGGTCAATCGGCGCCAGATCGGTGATCACCAGATCGAAATCGATGTCGAGCGATTGCTCGGCGACCTGGGTGGCCACGAGGATGCGCCCGTGGCGCTGTTCGGCCGTCGCGCGCGGACCGAACAGCTTCAGTGTCGAGCGCTCGATCTCGAGCCGGTCGAGCAGCGTGAATTGCGAATGGAACAGCATCGGATCGAAGCCAATCGCCGCCAAGGAGCGATGCGCCTCGTAGGCATCCCGCACCGTGTTGCGCAGGTAGAGGACGGCGCCTCCTGCTTTTGCCGCCGCGCCTGCTTCCTCGATCGCGCTGTCACTGTCAGCTAGAAAGCGAACCGGAACCGCTCGGGCGCGATCGGGTCTGCCGCAGACAGTGTCGGCGCGCACCGCCGCGGGCGACCACAAGGTGGCCCGCGGATAGCACGGCGCCGGATCGTCCTCGCCAACAGCGCCCGCGCCGTGCGCGAAGGCGCGGACAAATCCAGCGCGAATGGCCGCCGGGAGGGTCGCCGACAGCAAGATCGCCGATCCGCCCTGCGATGCGTGAAACTCGAGCAGCGCGACGATCAGTTCGCGAACGTAGTCGTCATAAGCGTGGATCTCGTCGACGACAAGGACACTTCTGCCGAGCCCGAAGAGGCGCAGCGACTGATATCGCGACGGCAGCACGGCGAGCGCCGCCTGGTCGATCGTGCCGGCCCCGATATCGGCGAGAAAGGCGCGGCGACGGTCGTCGGCGATCCACTCGGCGCAAGCTGCCGAAGCGGTCGGATCGTGCTGTCCGCCGCCGTAGCGATCGCCGGCGAGGCCGCCCGCCAGGCTCGCCTCGCGGAAGGCCGGAACCAGGTCGCGGCGACCGTGCGCCAGCGCGATCGACGGCTCGGCGCCCTTGGCAAACAGCTTGCGCTAGCTCGTCGACAGCCGCTCGAACATTGCGTTCGCCGTCGCCATGGTCGGCAGTGCGATGTAGATCCCCTCGGCGTGACCGGATACGATCAGCCGATGCGCGAGCATCAACGCCGCTTCGGTCTTGCCGCTGCCGGTTTCGTCCTCCAGCACGGCGAGGAGCGGGCCCTCGGGCAGCGCCACTTCCGCCGCCCATCGCTGCATCGGGCTGGGCGCGAAATCGTGCCCTGTGAGTTCGTCGAAGTTCCGCGACGGTGCCGACTCGGCCGGGATGACGCCGGCCTCGGCGACGGCTCGCTCCGCCGGCTCCCGGGCCCAGAGCCAATAATGCGCCAGGCTCTCAAAGGCATCCGCATCGCGGTAATGGAACCAATTCTCGTTGGAGCCGATCCAGTCGCACAGCACGCTGAAACCGGCCACCCGGAACGAGGCGCGGATCGCTCGCGTCCGGTCGAGCCGGTGCATCTGCGAAGGCAGGAGCGCTGCGAGCCTGCCCGCGAAGGCGTGCGCCGCCCTCGTTCCGTGCGGGTGGAAGATCGCGCGCAGATCCGACAGCATCCGAGGCGGTGCGCCGTGATGGCCCGTCACCGCCGCTGCGAGCCGCGCTAGGCCCGCCCATTCGGGCAACCCGTCGCGCAGACCGGGATCGGATTGCAGAAGCGAGTAGCCGCCCGAAGCATGGTCGTAGTCCGTCGGGACGTGCTCGATCGGTCCGAAGTTCGGGTCATAATGCTCGGGCGATTTCGCCTGAAACCGGCGGGCGAATTTGCCGAGGTCGTGCAGCGCCAAGAGCCGGATGAGCAACGTGGTCGCCGCCTCTACCTCCAAACCTAACGCTGCCGCCAAACGCACCGCGAGACCGGGCCACCGGGCGAGAAGCACCCGGCCGACCGCCGCGACATCGAGGCTGTGGAAGATCAGAGGATGATACGACGGTGAGGGCCTATCGACGGGAGGCCGTGCCTTCCCCCAGAAGACAGCGAGGTCGCGCCATCCCTTCTCGGGGGAGGCGGTTTCTCTTGATCGGATGTTGGCCATCGCTTCCCAGGTGCTTGGCTGCTAGGCGGATTCCGCTCCCTGTTCGGCCGATTTAATTCTCTGTTCGCTCGCCTAGTGTGCGTCCATAAACTCTAAGTTTTTGGAATCGCGCGAACAATCGCGATTTTGTAGGGGTAAGGCCCGGCGGTTTCGGGTAGGCTGCGGCTGCCAGCCACTGCATCCAAAGCACAACCCTAACCGCCGGAGCCGACAATGCGACAGGAACGCACCGTCCAGGCCACTATATTCGAGGTTTTTGCGCGGCACGAGATCGGCTGCGCCTTGCAAGCGATCTCGCAATGGCTGGATGGGCAGCGCCGGCTGGTGAGCCTGGTGGCGGGCGATCTGCGCCGCCAGGGGGTGCGAGAGACCGGACGGCGGGGGTTGCCGGCGGAGACGGTTCTGCGCTGCGCGCTGCTCAAGCAACAGCGGCAGCTGAGTTATGAGGAGCTGGCCTTTCACCTCGAAGATTCGGCGTCGTTTCGCGCCTTTGCCCGCTTGCCCCTGAGGTGGTCGCCGAAGAAGTCGGTGCTGCATCACACGATCAGCGCGCTTCGCCCGCAGACCTGGGAGGCGGTCAATCAGGCATTGCTGGTCAGCGCCCAACAGGAAAAGCTGGAAAGCGGTGCCACGGTGCGAATCGACAGCACGGTCAGCGCGGCGCTGATGCACCCGCCGAGCGACAGTACGCTGTTATGGGATGCGGTGCGGGTCATGACGCGGCTGCTGCGCCGGGCCGGGCGGTTGCCGGGAGCGCCGGCGATGCGGTGGCGCGATCGCCGGCGTCTGGCCAAAAAGCGGGCGCGCGCCATCGACTACAGCCGCGGCAAGGCCAAGAAGCGGGCGCTCTACCGCGAGCTGATCGCCGCCGCCCAGACCACTCGGGCCGAGTTGCAAACGGTCGCCGAAGGGCTGCCCGAGACCGTCGGGATGGCGGCCGAGCGGTGGCGCGCCGGGGTCAATCATTATCTGCCGCTGATCGCGCGCATCATCGCCCAGAGCGAGCGCCGGGTGCTCA
>Ga0306921_10000398_pt1 | contig 37443 bp, 31 predicted proteins | sample sta12Cox44000080_FD_203760 | JGI IMG/M metagenome (GOLD analysis project Ga0306921, IMG submission 203760) | Lab enrichment of tropical soil microbial communities from Luquillo Experimental Forest, Puerto Rico - statoxic.12C.oxic.44.000.080 (v2)... | ecosystem: Environmental > Terrestrial >... | reverse complement strand
GCGAAATGCCAGTTGGAGTGGCCGGCCTCATTCTGGCCTCTATTTTTGCCGTAGCAATGTCGAATGCGAGCGGCTCGCTTAATTCACTGGCCTCCTCAAGCACAATCGATTTTGGTGGGAATCAGACCACAACCACGAACGAGCAGCAACTCCGACGATCCCGCTATGTCACCCTGCTCTGGGGTGTTGTGCTAGGCGCGTTGGGGCTCGCTCGGTGGGGTCACCTGCTCGAAGCAGGGCTTACCATTGCGTCGATCACCTATGGCGGTCTGCTGGGCGTATTTCTGCTGGGTCTGTGGAATCGCAGTGCCAATGAGAATGGTGCGCTGATCGGTTTAGTCGTCGGCATCGCCTCGATGATTGGGGTGCGACTCGGAACGCACATTGCCTTCACTTGGTACGTCCTGCTAGGGACGATTATCACAATGGTCGTCGGATCGCTGGCCAGTCTCGCACACAAGTCGGCACGCCGGTCAGACGAGACGCTACATGCGACGAAATGACTTTACCGGAAACCCGGCAGGAAATAGTTCAGGGTGAACAAGATGCGCAAGAAGAGCCGCTCCATCGGCCAGACGCGGCCCCGGACGGGAAAAGTACGCATTTGCGTTGACCGCGTAAACTCGTTTCTCGCGCAGCGCGGGAAGCGCTTCGGCGCCGGAAGGTAACAGCTCGAATCTGAATTCTGCCGCTGCCCGATCTAGCCCGTATCCACACGGCATCACCACGATCACATCCGGGCGCGACCTCATGATTTGGTCAGCGGAAACACAGAACGATGGTTCGCGCAACCGCCCGAGAACGTCCTCGCCGCCCGCAAACCCAACCATCTCGGGCACCCAATGTCCTCCCACGTAGTAGGGATCAAGCCACTCTAGGCAGAGCACGCGCGGCCGTGAGGGAGCGCTCGCGGCAATTTCTGCGATGGACATTACACGTTGCTCGAGCGATGAGGCCAGTACTTCGGCTTCGCGTTGATGACCGGTGGCCTGCCCGACACGGCGAACGTCATCCCAGACTTCCCTCAGCGATCGTGGCGTCAGGGACAGAACCTTCGGCGGCTTTCGAAACCGCGTGAGCGCAGTCGCGAGATCATCGGGCGATGCGGCGCAGACGTGGCACAAGTCTTGGGTGAGGATCAGATCCGGTGCGAGGGACTCGAGCAACTCCGCGTCGACGGCATAGATGCTTTCGCCCCGCCCAATAATCTCCCTCACCTCCCGGTCCATTTCCGCCGGGGATGCGCTCAAGTTGACCCGCGGACGCAGCAAGGAAGGCTTGCTCGCTGCATCGGCGGGAAAGTCACACTCGTGGCTCACGCCGAGAATCGAATCGCCCAGGCCGAGCGCATAGGCGATCTCAGTAGCAGACGGCAACAACGAACAGATGCGCACGGAGGCCCCACCTAGCGGGCGGCGGAGAGCATCTCAAGCCGCTCCGACTGCTTGCGCTTCGGGCAGAAGGTCCCTGAACACGAACCCGTCTCGTTCAACAACCTTTCCCAGCGTCACCGAAATGGGATTACGAAACATAGGCCCAGCACTCGTAAATGTGTGAAACTCGCCGTTTTCGCCACACGGATCGATGCCCCGGGGAAGCGAATCGAGCAGCGCCCAATCGAAAAGCCGACCTGCGAAAGTACCTTCCAGCTTGCGCGAGTCGACACAGGTGAGGCGTGCGGAAAGGCCGCCCGCAATCATCTCTTCAGCCAGTTCTCGACTATCGCGTCCCCACAGCGGGAAGACGGGCACCATGCCACAGGCTCGAAGCTGCTTTTCACGATAGGCGCGAATATCCTCCAGAAACAGATCCCCGAAAACAATATGCCGCACGCCCTGCCCCCGCGCACGCTGGATCGCCTCGTTCATGGCTTGCTCATATGATTCATTCGAGCATGGCCAGGGGATGTCCACTTTTACAAGGGGCAAGCCCGTTTGCGCAGCCTGCCTCTCGAGCAGGCTTTCGCGCACAGCGTGCATCGCCACGCGCCCATCTGTGCGGTTCACAGTGGTCAGCAGCGTCACTACCTCGAACTCGCCCGAACGGCGCATCGTGTGGAGTGCCCACGCGCTGTCTTTTCCGCTGCTCCACCCAAGCCAAGCCTTGGGAGCAGCGGTCGACCGAGACATGGAACTGTTTCCCATCGGCCTGCCTAGTCGTACAGCAGATATTTTTCGCGCAGGCGGCGGAATTTGTCGAGATCGGCGGCCCAACCCGAAATGATGTCCGCTGGCCGATCGCCGCGCTTTAGCCGGTCGATGCTCGATTGCGACCCCAACAGAGCGACAATCTTCTCGAGCTGGAACCGTTCTGGGTACATTCGGTGCAATACATCCGCAATCTCAAGACCCGTGCGTATCGAGCGAAACAAACCACGGTCCCGGATGCGAATTGTAACGCCCTCGCACGTTTTACTTCTGTGCGGATCCTGGCTCGGAATGAATTGAACCGGTTTGAACTCGACGCCAGGAATTTGGCGTCTGCCAAGCTCGGAAGCAAACTCTAGAGCATGGACCCAGGGCGCCCCGAGAATTTCGAATGGCCCCTCGGTGCCGCGGCCAACCGAAACATCTCCGGCCTGGAGGACCTCCAGGCCTGGATACAGAAAGGTTTGAATTACCGTCTGTAAATTCGGCGACGGCGCGATCCAGGTCAGGCCCGTTTCGTCGTAGGCTTCGTGGCGGTTCCAATTTCTCAGCGGAAAGATCTGGAGATCCGCTCCAATGTGGTTTTCCGCATTAAACATTTTGGCTAGCTCAGCAATGGTCATTGCGTAGCGGATCGGCATCGGAAAATAGGCGGCGAACGACCTTCGGTCGGAATCAAGCATCGGCCCTTCGAGCACATCTCCACCCAGTGGATCGGGCCGGTCCATTACCACAAATTGGATGTGGTGCTTTGCCGCCGCCTCCATGCAGTAGGCCATCGTGGTCACGTAGGTGTAGAAGCGCACACCGGCGTCTTGCATATCGAAGACCAGCACGTCGATGTTCTTCAACATTTCATCGGTCGGCTTTCGGGTTTCACCATAAAGGCTGTAGACGGGCAGCTGAGTGGCCCGGTCTGCGCTATCTCGGATGCTGCGATCCTCCGATGTACCGAAAATCCCATGCTCGGGGCTGAAAAGCGCAACTAACTTGACGTCCATCCGGCTGGCCAGCACATCAATGGTACGGCGCCCCTGTGAATCGACGCCGGTTTGATTCGTAATGAGGCCCACTCGCTTTCCCGCAAATGGCTCCGAATTCATGGATTCATATACATCGATGCCGGTTTGGACCCGAGCTGGCGGCGCCGCTTGCTGGCCGGGAGGGATTCTCAAAAGGACCTTGAAATCCCAAGCGCCTGCAAAAATGACAAGGAGAACGATCCATTGAGAACGGAAAGGAAACACGAGTCGAGACGCTCGATTGTGCCCCATGAAGCCGCGTGCTATATACAGCTGCGGGATGCAGGCGTCAACAAAGAAGGCCCGAGGCGGAAGTTGTGCGTAAGTGGGGGCTCTTCACGCTGGCGCCGGCTCTTTTCGCATTCTCTCTCATGACACCCTCGGTTCGCGCTCAAAAAGCCTCTCGCGGTCGTGTGAAAACGCCCGAGGGCCCCGCCCCATGGGTCGAGCAGACGCTCAAGAAAATGACCCTGCGAGAAAAACTCGGGCAGATGCTGATGGTTCCGTATTTTGGCGTGTTCGAAGCCGCCGACAGCCCTGCATATAAAGAAATCCTGCGCGAGGTCGAGGAAAATCACGTCGGTGGGCTGATTATCGTAACCGATCGTGGCGCGCTCGGTCTAGAGCGCAGTCAGGTCCTTCCCACCGCGGTTATGACCAACGAACTGCAGCGACGAGCAGCGGTCCCGCTGCTCATCGGAGCGGACTTCGAATCCGGCACCGGGATGCGCCTTGACGAGGGTACCTCGTTTCCCTCCGCGATGGCGATCGCCGCAACAGGCGATCCGAAGCTTGCCTACCAGGTCGGCAAATATACGGCCCGAGAGTCACGCGCTGCCGGCGTGCAGTGGGTTTTCGCCCCGGATGCGGACGTTAACAATAATCCGGATAATCCCATCATCAACGTGCGGTCGTTTGGGGAAAATCCTGAGCAAGTGTCCGCCTACGTTCGCGAATTTATCCGCGGCGTCGAAGACAATGGCGCGCTAGCGACTGCCAAACATTTCCCGGGGCATGGCGACGTTGGTGTGGACTCACATATGGCCCTTGCCACCGTTCCGGGGGATCGGCACGAACTGGAGACCACCGAGCTCGTTCCCTTTCGCAGCGCCATCCAAGCAGGAGTCAGCTCAATCATGCCAGGCCATCTGTCTGTGCCCGCCCTGGAAGCGGATCGGCAGACTCCAGCCACCGTTTCGCACGAAGTACTTACCGGCGTTCTGCGCGAGGAAATGAAATTTCGCGGCCTGATCATCACCGACGCACTCGATATGGGCGGGGTGACCTCGCTCTTTGCTCCGGGTCAGGCGGCGGTGCGCTCGGTCGAAGCTGGCGCAGACGTACTGTTGATGTCGCCGGCTCCTGATGCAGCTCTCGCGGCTCTTGAACAGGCAGTTCGCTCGGGGCGAATTCCGGAAAAACGCATCGATGCTTCGGTGCGCAGGATCCTCGCGGCCAAGGCCAAAGTCGGACTGGATCGCAATCGCTTCGTTGATATCCGTCACCTAAATCAGAGTTTTGCGCTCGCGGAGTACCAAGACCGGGCGCAGGCGATCGCGGACCGCGGTGTTACCCTTCTGCGTGACACACCGCATGTTCTTCCCCTCGATGCCACACGCCCTCTGCGCCTGCTCCTGGTCGCCCTGTCGGCAGACCCGGACGCAAATCCGGGCGAAACGATCGAGCCGGAGATTCGTCCCCGCGTCGACTCGCTCAGTGTTCTACGAGCGGACACGCAATATGTGCCGGTGAGCACTCTGAAGCTTCCGGCCCAGAACACCTACGACGTCGCCGTCGCGGCGCTTTTTGTTCGGGTTGCCGACCGCAAGGGCGACATCGGCTTCCCCGAAGATCAGCGCGCCTTGGTCGACCAATTACTCGCTGTCCGGAAGCCAACCATTGTCATTTCATTCGGCAGTCCCTATCTAATCGAGCGTTTTCCAAACGCGAAAACTTGGGTCGCGGAGTTCTCCTCGAATGACGTATCACAGCGCGCGGTCGCGCGCGCGCTCTTTGGGCAAACGGCCATAGCCGGAAAGATTCCCGTGACAGTTCCCGGTATCGCTCAGCGCGGCGACGGGCTCGAAGTTGCCGAAAATCCGATGAGGCTTCAGCCCGCAGCGCAAGCGATGACCGACCGCTTGCAACCAGTTTACGCGCTGCTGGATCGAGCCGCTACGGATGGTGCGTTCCCCGGCGGAGTTCTGGCAGTGGGGTGGAATAACCAACTCGCTGTACATCCCTTTGGCAAACTGGAGAAGGAAGGCGAGGCATACGACGTCGATCCAGATTCTATCTACGACGTGGCCTCGCTCACCAAACCTGTCGTTACAACGACGGCCGCCATGCTAATGGTCCAACAGAAGCGTCTCGACCTCGATGTGCCTGTCGAACGATACTTGCCTGAATTTGCTCTAGCCGCCAGATCGGATCCAAATCCCGATTGGCGTGCGCGCGCCACGGTTCGCATGCTGCTTCTTCACGATTCAGGACTTCCCGGCCATCGCGACTTCTACAAACAGGCCAGAGGTCACGATGCAATTCTCGCGCGGGTCTTCGCTGAACCTCTCCTCTGCGAACCGGGCACCCAGATCCAATATTCCGACCTCGGATTCATCCTCCTGGGCGAAATTGTCGAGCGGCTGAGCGGCCAATCGCTCGACAATTTCGCCAGAGAGTCGATCTTCTCGATTCTTGGAATGGACCGCTCCATGTTCAATCCGCCGCGGCGGCTGCGCGAAGATATCGCTCCCACTGAGCAGGGCTCTAGCGATCGCAAAGGGCTTGTGTGGGGCGAAGTTCACGACGAAAATGCCTTGGCTATGGGCGGCGTTGCCGGCCACGCCGGACTCTTTTCGACGGCTCCCGATATCGCCGCCTTTTCTCAGATGATTCTCAATGGCGGCATATTCGGGCACGATCGACTGCTCTCTCGTGCGCTGATTGAGCAGTTCACCAAGCGGATTGCCGTGGGGGACACCGCGCGCACGCTCGGCTGGGATGTGCCAACGGAGCCTTCTTCCTCTGGTCGCTATTTTTCTGCCCAAAGCTTTGGCCATACCGGATTTACCGGCACCTCGCTGTGGATTGATCCGGAGCGCAAGCTTTTCGTAATTCTGCTGACCAACCGAGTTCACCCGACACGCGAGAATGAAAAAATTCGGCAGATCCGCCCGGCGCTGCACGATGCTATTTTCGACGCTCTGGGGCTGGCCATGAGCCAGCCAGCCGCCCGGTAACGCCCTCGTCACAGCGGCGATCAGTTGCGTTTGCCGCTGGGCCAGCGTGCCTTCCCTAGCCGCTATAATCGAATCAGGTGCGGGACGCCAGTGAAACCGGTCAAAACCGAACAGCGCAATTCGAGGTCACGGGGACTCGATCGCAAGCCGGCGCTCGAAATCTTGCGTGCACTGAATCGTGAGGACCTGCGCGTTGCCGTTGCCGTCCGTCGTCAGCTGCCAAAGATCGCCCGGGCCGTTGATGCGATCGTGAAATCGTTTCACCGGGGAGGAAAGCTTTACTATGTTGGAGCGGGGACCAGCGGTCGCCTCGCTGTTGTGGACGCGGCGGAATGCCCGCCGACGTTCGGCGTATCCCCTAAGAAAATTCAAGCCGTCATCGCCGGAGGGGCCAGAGCTTTCGAGCGGGCGCTCGAAGATGCGGAGGATTCAGCCCCCCGCGGCGCTCGCGACCTTCGTCGCGCGGCTCTCTCCCCCGGCGATGTTGTGGTGGGACTTTCGGCAAGCGGCACCACTCCCTACGTTTTGGGTGCTCTTGATTTGGCCAAGCGGACGGGAGCACTGACTATTGCTATAACATCCAATTCAGATTCCCCCCTTGCGCGGCGAGCCCAGATCGCCATTGTTCCCAATACCGGACCCGAGGCAATCGCCGGTTCGACCCGCCTCAAAGCGGGCACCGCGCAAAAGCTGGTCCTCAATTTGCTTTCGACTGCATCGATGGTGCTTTTGGGCAGGGTTTACGAGAACTGGATGGTGCACATGGCGCTGACAAACCGCAAGTTGCGGCAACGCGGTGCGCGGATTCTCGAAGAAGCCGCGGGAGCAAGCCCGCGTACAGCAGAACACGTACTGCGTCAATCGGGCCACAATCTCGCGGTGGCGCTGGTAATGCTCAAGGCCGGCGTGAGCGCGCGCGAGGCCCTGCGGTCGCTTAACAGCGTGGACGGGAATCTGCGTGCGGCGCTGGAGGCCGCGAAAGATGGCCGTACGCCTGCGAGTGCCTAAGGCAGAACGCCGCGCACTCTCTCGGAGTCAGCTGTGCCACGCCGCCCTAGGAGCGCCAAATCCCCGGCAAGGGAGCTTAGAAATGACAAAGGACGCGCATGGATAAATTCAAAATCGAGGGCGGTCGCAGGCTGGAAGGCATGGTCAAGATTAGCGGCGCAAAAAACGCCGCGCTTCCGAGCATGGCTGCGGCGTTGCTCACTCGAGACCCCGTCCGCCTCCAAAACATCCCTCACGTTCGCGACATCATCACGATGGCGAAACTGCTCGCCCACATGCGCTGCCACGTCGAGAGTCCGGATATTCCCCCGAGCGAGTTCACCATTCGGGCCGAGAACGTCTCCCACGCCGAAGCCCCTTACGAGCTTGTCAAGACGATGCGCGCTTCCATCTTGACTTTGGGCCCTCTTCTCACCCGGTTCGGCCATGCGCGCGTTTCCCTTCCCGGAGGCTGTGCCATAGGAGCTCGCCCGGTAGACCTGCACATTCAAGCGCTTGAAGCGCTGGGCGCGACGATTTCCGTAGATCATGGGTACGTCCTGGCGCGCGCAAAACGTCTTCACGGGGCTACCTTTCAATTTCCCAAGGTTACGGTGACCGGAACGGAGAACACTTTGACCGCGGCGGTCCTGGCGGAAGGCGAAACGGTTCTCGAAAATTGCGCACTCGAGCCGGAAATTGTTGATCTGGCCGATTTGCTTATCAAAATGGGTGCGAGAATTGAAGGCGCCGGAACGCCTACCATTCGCGTCGAAGGCGTGGATCAGCTGACTGGAGCAACGCACAAAATCATTCCGGACCGCATCGAGGCAGGCACATTCCTGGTCGCCGGAGCAATCACGGGAGGGGAACTTCTGCTCACGGACTGCGAGCCGGCTCATCTTGGCGCGCTGATCGATACGCTGAGGGAAAGCGGTGTCAACGTCCAGTGCGAGGGCAGCCACACGCTGCGCGTCCGCGGCGCAAAAAGGCTTCTGCCTGCTGACGTCACCACCGGGGAATACCCGGGCTTAGCCACCGACATGCAGGCGCAGTTCATGGCGCTGGCCACGCAGGCACACGGAGTGTCGCAAATCTGCGAAACGATATTCGAGAATCGCTATTTACACGCGGTCGAGATGATGCGCATGGGTGCCAATATCGTCATTGAGGGCAATCTGGCGGTGGTGACCGGCCCCACTCCGCTGAGCGGCGCGCCGGTCACTGCCTCCGACCTGCGGGCCAGCGCCAGCCTCGTGCTAGCCGCCCTGGTCGCCAACAACACAACGTGGATTGACCGCGTGTATCACATTGACCGCGGCTACGAGCAGATCGAGCTGAAGCTGCGAGCAGTCGGGGCACGTATTGAGCGCGTTACTGGGCGGGATTAGCCATGCTCAGAAGGCCTCCCGAGTCTTAGGCCTAGCGCATCACCCATGGAGAACACTCAAAAAGGCCGGTGAACGGCTTCGGCGAATCAGCCGGGTTAGCCTGCCGCTTCGGCCTTCTGCTGCTTGTCGCGCTGATCGCGCAGCACGGCCTTACGGCTGAGTCGGATCTTATTACCTTCAATGGCCAGCACCTTCACGAGAACTTGATCGCCTTCCTTGAGTGCGTCACGAACCGAGCGAATTCGCTGCTCGGCAATCTCGCTGATATGCAGCAATCCGTCGGTGCCGGGAAAGAGCTCTACGAAGGCACCAAATTCGGCGATGCGCACGACGGTTCCAAGATAGGTCTTTCCCATCTCGGCGGTCGCGGTCACCTCCCGAATCATCTTCAGGGCGTCTTCCGCGGCCTTTCCGTTGTTTGCGAAAACATGGACTTTGCCATCGTCCATCACGTCAATCTTCACGCTGGTGGCCTCCACAATCGAGCGGATCTTCTTCCCGCCGGGGCCGATCAAGTCACGGATCTTGTCGGTCGGAATCGTGAGGACGTGAAGATGCGGCGCGTACGTCGAAATCTCAGGCTTGGCTGTCGAGATGGTCTTATCCATGATGTCGAGTATTTCCAGGCGGGCTTTCCGTGCCTGGGCCAGAGCCTCGCGCATCATGAATATGCTCACGCCGGTGACTTTGATATCCATTTGTAGGGCTGTGATGCCCTGCTGGGTCCCGGCAACCTTGAAATCCATGTCGCCGTAATGGTCTTCGGCACCCGCAATATCCGTGAGGATCGCGTATTTGTCGCCCTCGACTACCAAACCCATGGCGATTCCCGCACAGGGTGCCTTGAGCGGCACACCCGCATCCATCAGCGAAAGCGAGCCGCCGCAAACCGAGGCCATCGAGGATGACCCGTTCGACTCTAGAATGTCGGAAACGACGCGCACGGCGTAGGGAAAGTCCTCTTCGGAGGGAAGAAGATTGGCGAGCGCGCGTTCGGCGAGTGCCCCGTGACCGATTTCGCGCCTGCCCGGTCCACGCAGGAATTTCACTTCGCCTACTGAAAACGGGGGAAAATTGTAGTGCAGCATGAAGCGCTTGAACGCCTCTTCCTCGAAAAGCAGGTCCAGGCGCTGCTTGTCTTCCTTCGTTCCCAGGGTGGTTGTGGCCAGCGCCTGGGTCTCACCTCGCGTGAAGAGCGCCGAACCGTGCACGCGCGGCAGCACGCCGATCTCGCAAGTGATCGGACGAATCTGATCGAAGGCGCGCGCGTCAGGGCGCCGCCGGCGGATCAACATGTCGTCACGGAAAATCCGCTCGCGCAGGCGCTCGAATGCGCGATCGGCGAGGGCGCGCTTTTCGTCATCATCCTCGGGAATGGTGGCCAGAAGCTCGGCATGAATTTCGTCGACCCTTCCGTAGCTTTCAAGCTTGGGGTGCTTCGCCGTATCGAGAGCATCGCGCAAGCGTTCCGTATATTTCTCTTGGATCTCGCGGTAGAGCGCCTCATCGAATGCCAGAGGCGCAACCTTCACCTTGCTCGGATTGACCCGTCTTCCCAGTTCGCGGATCGCTGCCACAATCCTCTTGATCTCGGCGTGGCCAAATTCGAGCGCGTCGGCGACCGTATCCTCGGATACTTCGAGTGATCCCGACTCGACCATCACGATCGCCTCTGCCGAGCCGGCAATGATGATATTGAGCAGACTCGTCTTCTGCTCTGCAACTGTCGGGTTGGCGACCAGCTTACCGTCGATCAGACCCACGCGGACGCAGGCGATCGGATTGTTGAAAGGAATCTTCGAAACATACAGCGCCGCGGACGAAGCGGTCACGGCGATCACATCCGGGTCGTTCTCGCTGTCGGCGGAAAGCACTGCGGCGATGACCTGGGTTTCCGTTGACCAGCCCTCGTCGAAGAGCGGCCGCAGCGGCCGGTCTATCAGACGCGAGGTTAGGATTTCGCGCTCGGTGGGACGCCCTTCCCGCTTGAAAAACCCTCCGGGAATCTTACCGGCAGCATAGGTATACTCCCGATAGTCGACCGTAAGAGGAAGGAAATCTTTTTCTGTTACTTTGCTGTCCATACAGGCCGTAGCCAACACCATCGACTCGCCATAGCGCGCCACAACCGAGCCGTGCGCCTGCCGCGCCATCTTCCCAGTTTCGAACGTCAACATCCGCCCGCCAATATCCAAACTCACTTGTTCAAACATCCAACACATCCTTTGTCCCGGCTCTGCGGGAACGATTTTTCAGATACCCGAATTGTCTCGGAGAAACTCAGTCGAAGGAAGACGTAAGGCAGAAGGTAAAGCAACGTCTCAGCGAACACACGTCCGCGCGTGAGCCAAGTGCGATCGAACGCACGACAGCGGACAGTTCAAGTCCTGGCAATGATGGAAATTGCGGCCGGAACGGCCGCTCAGGAATTCTGCGCTACTTGCGCAAGCTGAGTCTTGCCACAATCTCGCGATACCGATCCGGGTCGCGGCGGTTCAGATAATCCAGCAGACGCCGGCGCTTGTTGACCATCATGATCAACCCGCGCCGTGATGCGTGGTCCTTTGCGTGAGACTGGAGGTGGGTCGTAACGTAGTTGATGCGCTCACTTAACAACGCGATCTGTACTTCCGGCGAACCTGTGTCCTTCGTGTGGATCCTGTACTGCTCGATTACGCCGGCTTTCGCTTCCATCAACCCGTACCTCCCCTGAATCGACGTGCCCTCTCCTAGCTAATTACGTTTCTCTTCGACACCAAAATGCTAACACACAGGCCTACCGCAAGCTACAGCATTTTTCGCTCAGACCGGGGGTCTTCACTCATTGCCTCTGGCTTTGTCTAGTGCGGAACAGCGGTCAGAGTGTCCTCTGCGCTGACCGTATACGAAGATATACTGTAAGCAGCTCCTCTTTGCTGAAGCTCCGAGCGCGGCATCTATAACTGGGAAGAACCTTTTGGCGACGGTTATCAATTTTCGAATGGCTGCTCTGCGAGCGCCCGCCGTTTTTCTTGGTCTTCTCGCACCGGTGGGAGTTTTGATCTGGCAAGTCGGCGCGGCGGGGCGAAAACCTGCGTCCCCTGTGAGCTACCCCCAAGAAATCAGCCGCGTGACGTTCGCCGTTGCCGGCGACGTGATTCCGCACGAGCCTGTCGTCCGTTCCGCGGAAGCCGCCCAATCTCACCCCTCGGGCGAACACGCGCTCGGCGACTACGCCGGGTGGGACGCTCTCTTTGCCGATGTTCAGATTGCTTTTCGTCAAGCGGATTTCGGCTTTGTGAATCTCGAGACGCCTGTGGCACCCAGGCATTCCGTCGGCTCGAAGCCATTCCAGTTCGACGCACCGATCGCGCTCCTTGAATCGCTCAAAGCCAGCGGCGTGAAAATCGTGTCTTTTGCAAACAATCACGTTCTCGATCAAGGCTACGCCGGTTTTGAAGAATCCCTCGATCATTTGCGCGAACAGGGTCTGCTTTTTGTTGGTTCGGGTGACACTCTGGCCGATGCCTGGAAACCCGTCCTGGTTGAAAAGAACGGCATCAAGATCGGCTGGCTGGGCATGACCCGCTGGCTCAACGGCCGTCGAAATCCTGACAAGGACTCCGATCCGCACGTCGCTTTTTTCCCCTATCCTGGCGAATCATTGGGCGCTCCCGGTCTCGACGAAGCCGGCGTTCTTGAGGCCATCCGCGCGGCCCGAGCGCAAAGCGACCCTCTAGTGGTATCGATTCACTGGGGGATTGAGTACGCCCCCGCTCCGCGCGCCGAAGACGTCGCTATCGCGCACAAGATGCTCGAAGCCGGCGCGAGCGCCGTAGTCGGCCACCATCCGCACGTGCTTCAGCCGATTGAAACCTATTTGACCGAGGATAACCGCAAAACGGTAATTTTCTTCTCGCTCGGAAACTTCCTATCGAATCAATCCGCCACCTACGCCGCTGGCCTGGCGCCGGACAAAACGGCCGAGCCGCGCGACGAAATCATCGCCCGATTTTCTGTGGTGAAAAAAGACTACGGCCCCGCAGGGATCCGTTTCGAACTGGCCGACCTGGGCGTAATGCCGCTGTGGAATGAAAACAACGACTGTTACTTCGCAGTGGCCGCGCAAAGGACCCCTTCATTCATCATGGACCGCGAAATCCCCCGCTTAGAGGCGCGCCTGGAGGAATGGAACAAGCTTGGCAGCCCCTTATCGAACGATCAGAAGAACGAATTCGTGCAGGTTTCTAGCGAACTCGAATTGCTAAAGCACCAGCGGGAACTGATTCTCAGTCGCGTCGGCGACGAATATGTCGTTCCACCTCCCGCACCGTAATGACGCCTTCGCCCACGGGCGGCCAGGCAGACCAGGCTAGCCCTACTTCGCTCCATTCCCCTCGACCAACGACAAGAACTCATCACGCGTCTGCTTGTTATCGCGAAATACGCCCAGCATGGCGCTGGTCACCGCCGCGGAATGCTGCTTCTCTACTCCGCGCATGACCATACACAGGTGCCGGGCCTCGATGATTACGCCCACGCCCTGCGGCTTTAGCTTCTCATTCATCGTCTGCGCGATCTGGCTGGTCAGACGCTCCTGAATCTGCAAGCGCCGTGCATACATATTCACCAGCCGCGCGATCTTGCTCAGTCCCACGACTTTCTTGTTCGGGATGTATGCCACGTGGCACTTCCCAAAGAACGGCAGCAGGTGGTGCTCGCACAGACTGTACAGCTCGATGTCCTTTACGACCACCATCTCGTCATAGCACACGCTGAACATCGCGCCGTTCAGCAGCTTTTCGGGATCCTGCCGGTAACCGCTCGTCAAGAATCGCAGCGCCTTCTCAAAGCGCTCCGGCGTGCGCCGCAACCCCTCGCGCTCCGGGTCCTCACCGAGTTGCCTCAGCATCTTGCGGACCAGTTCGGCGATATTGCCCGATTCCGCGAGTTCCAAATTCGTCGCTGCTCCATCCGTACTGGCATTCCGCATTGGCGTCTTACTCCTCATCGAGCGCATTCCAGGCCTCGCGCTCGTCCCCCAACTCGAAGCTGTTGTTAGAGGTCTCTTGAATCCGCACCTTCTCGAGCCGGGCGCTCGGAAAAGCCTTGAGCCGCCTGTAGATTTCGCAGCACACGTTTTCCGTCGTGGGCACGCTCTCCTGAAACTCGCTCACCTGCTCGTTCAAATATTTCAGGTCAAAGGGCTCGATAACTTCTCGCTCCACAAACGGGTCGAGTTCGCCCAGGTTCGCCACCATGCCGGTCTGCGGATCGACTGGCCCGCTCAGGGTCACCTCCAAAATATAATTGTGCCCGTGCCCATATGGATTGCCACATTTCCCATACAGCCGCCTATTTTCCTCCTCACTAAACGCCGGACGATACAGCCGATGCGACGCCGCAAAGCGATAGCGCCTGGTGAGCGAGAGTTTTAGCGACGCGGTCACAAGCGGCGCCCTTTCGGAGCGCCCTTCGCTTCCTCGGTACAATCAGCAAAGAGGTCCGCTGACTCGTACACTCGCACGCGATCAAGCTTCCCCTTGGTAATTTTGGGTTCGAGTAATTGCCAGATCACCGCTGCAATGTTTTCGCAGGTCGGAATTTTCCCGGCCAGCTCGGGAACTTCGTAATTTAAATGACGGTGGTCCATCCGCTCCGCCACCTCGTGCTGCAAAACGTCTTTCAGCTCTTTCAAATCAAGGACCATGCCCGTGCTAGGATCAGGCTCCCCCGCAACCGTCACTTCCAGGACGTAATTATGTCCATGGCCATGCGGGTTGTTGCACTTACCGAAGATACGGCGGTTTTCCTCGGCCGAGAAATTCGGATTGTGATAAAAATGCGCGGCCGAAAATTCCAATCTGCGTGTGACTCGAATCATCTCATTCTCGCCGGGTAGTTTCTACCTTTCCACTCCACCCCGCCACGCGTATTTTTCCACCACGAGCGAACCAGCGCTGCACAGTACAGCGCCGCACCCAGGTAGAAGTATTCGATGTAGCGAACAGGGTAGAGGTTCCGCCAGAGCGCACTCGCAAAGGAGATCAGTCGCGCCACGCCCACGCCTCCCATAGCGCCGCCGAGCCAAGCAAGCAGGATACCCGGCGCCCCCGCTCGATAAAACATGGCCAGGACCACGAGCAAGGCCAGCTCCAACATGGGCGACACTTCCAACAGTTCCGCCAGCACCGACTTCAGGTTGCCGCCCACCAAGGGATAAAGATTCTTTGTCCACCCCTGCCACATGGCCGGGAAGGAACGATACATCCTGGTCTTCACTACTCCCATCGGCGCCACGAAATAAAGTCCGTATCCCGCCTGTTTGATCCGACGCGCCAGCGCCACATCTTCCAAAATCTCCCCGGCCACAGCTGCATGGCCGCCCACTGCCTGATAGGCCTCTCGAAGTACCAAGATGAACTGCCCGTTCGCCGCCGCGTCTGGCTTCAGAGGATCATTTACGCGCGCAAAGGCGAATTTTGCCGCGAGCCTGCAATATACAAACGGAATCAGCGCCCTCTCCCAGAAGGTCTCCATCTCCTGCTCGGGAGAATAGGAAACCAAAACCGCATCATGATCGACCGCGTCGGCGAGCGCTCTGCGTACTGACCCCAGTGAATGATCGGTGTCGGCGTCGGTGAAGAGCAGCCAATCTCCCCTGGCGGCTTCGGCACCCAGCGATATTGCATAGTTTTTTCCAGCCCATCCCCGCGGTAGCTCATCGGTTTGGAGAACCGTGAGTTTTGAAATCCGACTGCCCAGCTCGGCAAGAATCTCCGCCGTACGGTCAGTGGACTGATCGTTGACTACGATGACCTCGCCTACCTCCGGCTGCATGGCCACCGATCGCACGGCGCGTGCGATGGACGCTTGTTCATTGCGGGCGGGAATGACGGCGGAAACCAAGGCTTTTGCGATCCGATCTGCGGGGCTGCTAAACTGATCTCGTCGGCTTGGGAATGCTTCTATTATAGTTCCATTGCCTAACGGACTAAAACGGAATCTAAAAACGAGCGCCGCTCTGGCCTGTATTGTTGGGCTGCTCTACCTCTTCGTACGGCCAGATTACCGTCAAGGCGAGGCAAGTCTTCGCGGACACTCCGCCAAGGATTTTTCGCTCACCATCAATGGCAAACCTGCGCAACTTTCCGATCTTCGCGGCAAAGTCGTTCTGTTGAATTTCTGGGCGTCGTGGTGCGCGCCCTGTGTCGATGAAGCCCCGGCGCTCGATCAACTACAGCAGCGCCTTTCGGCTCGCGGCGGCACGATTCTCGGCGTCAGCATTGACGAAGACCAAAACGCCTATGAAGAGTTTCTGCGTACGTACAGCGTCAACTTCCCCACCTTCCGCGATCCCGCGCGCCGCATTTCGCTCGGCTACGGAACGGTCATGATTCCCGAAACCTACGTGATTGACCGCAACGGTCGGATCGACCGCAAAATTGTCGGCCCCCAGGACTGGACTTCACCCACCATGCTCGCCTACCTCGATTCCGTCCTTGCCGAGAAGTAGACGTGCATAGGGAGATCGCCTGCTCGCCTGGGCCATACGGCCGGCGCCGTGCGGCCGTATGGCCCTCGCGTCTCATTCGTAGCGGAGCGCCTCCACCGGATCGAGCTTCGCGGCGCGCATGGCCGGCATCAACCCGCTCAGCACCCCGACAAAAACCAGCACCCCGACCGAGGCCGCCAGAATCTCCCAGGAAACGTGCATATGGATATCAACGGCACCCGACGTATCCTCATAGGCTGGCCCAAGAAACGGCAGGGTACCAATGGCCTCCCCCATCCCGATGGACAGCAAAACACCGACCGATCCACCAGCCAAGGTCAAGGCCAGCGCTTCGCTTACAAACTGAATCCGAATGTGCCGCCTCCTCGCTCCCAACGCGCGCCGCAAGCCAATTTCTCGCGTCCTCTCCTGCACGGTCACCAGCATAATGTTCATCACGCCGATTCCCCCGATTCCGAGCGTCAAGAGTCCCACGAACAGCAGCAGCACCTCCAGACCGTAGGTGATCATCACGTAAATCGGCCGGAACGCCGCCATGCTGATCATCATCACCGCGCGCTTGTCGGTTGGCGAGAAATGTTGCCGCTCGGCGAGAATGCTGAGCACCTGCTGCTGGGCTTTCCCGTCCATCTCCGCAGCGATTGGCTCGACCACCAGGACGCTCGCTGATTTCGTGTCCCACAGGTCGCCCGCCGCCGAATACGGAATCCACACGGAGTTGTCGTCGTTGGTAAAATACGCGCTGTCCTGAAACTTGCGGTCCATGGTGCCGATTACGGAGAACGGTGTGCCGGCGATCCGCACGGTCTGCCCGGCAGCCGGCATTCCGGCGAACAATTTCTTTTTGATCAGCGCACCGAGAAAGGCAACCCGCCGGTGATTCGCTTCATCCTCCGCGCTCAGCCAGCGCCCCTCGCTCGCTACTTCGTTCCGCATATCGCCATAGTCCGGACAGACTCCCCGCACGGCCGTGTTCGCAAATCGCTCGTCGTGCGAGAGCCCCAGAAACTTTACAGCCTCCGCGCAAACCTGTCTCACGGCAGTCGCACCGGCGCGAATATTCTCGACGTCCTCTTTCTCCAAGCGCACCTTCTGACCAGCTCGCTCGCCGCCCGCCTGTTCACTCGTAGTACCCGGCCAACAAATGATCACATTCTTGCCGAATGCTTGAAAGGTGGACATCAGCACGTGGCGAAAGCCAGTCCCATAGGCCAAAAGCATGGTGACAGAGACGATTCCCCACACGATTCCCGCCATGGTGAGACAGCTGCGCAGTGGCTGTCTTCTCAGCGAGTCCCACGACTGCCTGACAATCTCTTCCAACATTCCTAGCCGCCTGCCTCGTAACGCAACGCCTCAATCGGATCGACGGCTGCCGCCCGGTTCGCCGGATAGAGCGCCGATCCCACCGCAATCACGGAAAGTAGCAAGAAGGAAAGCAGGCCCGCCTCCCAGGTCGGCAGCAGCCCGGCGAAGACTGGCGGCATGGGCAACAAGTCAATGACCCCACAAAATCCGTAAGCAATACCCATCCCCACGGCCCCGCTCAAGAACGCGATGATTAAGGTCTCCACGAAAAACTGAGACACGATGGCGCTCCGCGTCGCCCCGAGGGCTTTCCTCACGCCGATTTCTTGCGTCCGCTCGCGGACGGCCACCAGCATCACGTTCATCACACCTAGCCCTCCGAGGCACAAGGTAATGATGCCCACCGCGCCCATGAAATATTCCATGCCGTCCATAATCAGCGCGTTCGCCTGCGCATTCTTGATGGTGTCCCAAACGAATGCCGCCTCTTCATCTTGGGGGTCGAAATGATGAATCGTACCAAGCGCCCGGAGGGCTTGGCGCTTGCAATCCAGGTGCTCCTCAATCGACTTGGGCACGATCAGCATGTGATCGATGGTGTGCGATGGCAGGGGCGGTTTATTCGGGAAATCGCGGCGAATGGCGCTGTAGGGAATGAAAATCTTGCGAATGTCTTCGCCGTCGTAACTCGAGTTCTGATTCTTTTGACGCATCACGCCGATGACCGCGTACGGAATGTTTTCGAGCCAGATCGTTTCGCCAATGGCGTCGCGGCTTCCGTAGAGTTGCTTTTTGGCATCACTACCGAGAAAGGCCACGCGATGGGCGCTTGCTTGATCCTCTGCGTTATAAAATCGTCCCGCTGCGATGTCGATGCTGCGCTGCTCGCGAAACGGCGGCAGTGATCCAACCGCCAGCAGCGTACCGCTGTTATATCGGCTTCGCAGCGGAACTTGCGTTCCTATCTCTGGCAGGGCATATTTGCACGCTGGCGATTGGGCGAGCACGTCCAAATAATCGTCTTCGTTCCAGTGAACATCGCGTCCGGCGCGCATGCCGCCGGCCTGCAGACTGGTCCTGCCGGCGAAGAAAATCATGATGTCCTTGCCGAACGTTTCCTGATCGCGTTTGAGCCCGACGCGCAGACCTTCTGTGGCCGCCACCATCAGGGTGATCGAAATGATTCCCCAGGTAATGCCGAACATAGTCAGAAATGTACGGAGCTTGTGGGCCCACAGCGTATGGATTGTGTCTTTGAGAAGGTCGCCGAAACTCATCTGCGCGCCTACCGCACGGTCATCCTGCGGGCCCGAGTGTTGAGCAGACCCTGGTCAACTTGGGCAAAGTGTCCCGCCCGTTTTCTCTGTGGGGCCAGAACCGCGCACTCAACGGTGTTCTACTGCAAAATCACTTTCTGCCCTTCATTCAATCCCGACGCGATTTCGGCCTTCACGCCGTTAGAAATCCCAATCTTGACCGCCACCTTTCGTCGCCCGGTGTCTGCTTTCAGATCCGGAACCTCCACCGCGGCATTCCTGGCTCGATCGAAAATCAGCGCGCCTTCCGGGGTAAGCAGCACACTTTTCTTCTCTTCCAGAATAATTTCTGCATTTGCGCTCATGTTCGCGCGCAATTCGCCAGTGGAATTTTGAATCGAGACGCGCACCTCAAACGTCGTTACGTTATCTTTCTCTACTCCCAGCGGCGCCATCTTCGTCACTTTCCCCTGGAATGTTTTGTCCTTGAACGACTCAACCACAATCCGCGCGGCCTGCCCCAGGTAAACTTTCCCGATATCGGACTCGTCGACTTTGCCCTTCACGTAAACTTCGCTCGTATCACCGAGCGTCATTACCAGCGTTGCCTGCGAGCCCAGCACGAGAATTGAGCTCACCGCGTCTCCTACTTCCACATCCTTCGACAGTACTTGCCCCTCGATCGGACTCGTAATCGTCGCATAACGCAGATTCTCCTGGGCGTTATCCAGCGCCGCTTTCGATTGTGCGATCTGCGCCTTCGCCTGGGCTACCTGTGCCTTAGACATATCCGCATTGCGTTGCGCAGAAACCTGCTTGTTCAGGGCAAGCTGGTAGTTCTTCTCGGCATCCTGCATCACGTTGAGGGCGATCAGACCCTGGTGGTAGAGATCGTGCGCGCGGTCCATATCTTTCTTTAGAAAAGGAACGTCCGGCCCTTCCGCATCGACGAGATTTTTCTGATAGGAGGCCTGCGCAGCCTGGAGTGCGGATTGCGCTGCCTCGAGGTTAGCGCTTGCTTCGGCGACGGCCGAGCGCAGTTGCTCCTTATCCAATTCGACCAGGACCTGCCCGGCCTTCACGTGCTGACCCTCGTCGACAAGAATTTTCTCGACGATCCCGCTGGCCTTTGATTTCACTTCGACTTTCGCAAGCGGCTCGATTTTTCCGGTGGCAACTACCGAGCGAGCTATGTCCCCCCGCTCGACCGTCGCGATTTTGTCAGGATCGATGGTGCGGTTTGGCCGCAGCGCGGCCGAGGCCCCCGCAATGACCAGCACGAGAGCGGCAGCGCTGGCGGCTAAGACAATGAGCCTGTTCCGCTTCTTATTCCGGGACTTTCCGTTGCTGCTGTTCGTGGCCAAGCGTGCCCCGCTGCTGCCTTTCGACGTCTGCCTGCCGGTTACGTAAGCGAGGTACGCACGCAGGTGCCCAAAAGTTCCGTGAGCGAGCCCTTTTTGCACGCCCCGGGCGCCTTCTGGATGGATAATGATCCTTCATGGAACGAGACCAAGTTTGCGGGATGATGGTTGATCCGGCCAAGGCCGCCAGGGTCGAGCACGCCGGCAGAACCTATTACTTCTGCTGCCCGGGCTGCGCTGAAAAGTTCCGCGCGGCGCCCGAGGAATACCTGACGACCAAACCCGCTGGCCCGCTGGGCATGATCCCGCTAGTGCATCTCGGCGGCGTCACAACGAAGCCCGCCCTTGCGCCTCGGCCGGTATCTGTGGGGGGAGCGGGCGGTTCGGGGGCGGCTGGCGCCCGGAAAACGGAGTCATCCCCTGCATCTGGGCGAAGCAGGACCGCCTACATCTGCCCTATGGACTCCGACGTGCGCCAGGACCGACCGGGCCCTTGTCCGAAGTGCGGCATGGCGCTTGAGCCGGAGTTGCCGCTCGCGCCTGCGAGCAGAACCGAGTACACCTGCCCGATGCATCCCCAGATCGCGCGTTCGGAGCCTAACTCCTGCCCGATCTGTGGCATGGCTCTCGAGCCGCGCACGGTTTCAGCTGGGGCAGAAGCCCAGAATCCCGAGCTGCACGACATGCGCCGCCGATTTTGGGTCAGCCTGGCACTGACGATTCCGGTTTTCGCCATGGCCATGTCCGATCTCATCCCGGGGCGCCCGTTTGAGAATCTAGCTTCGGTGCGCACCTGGGCATGGATCGAAATGATGCTAACCACACCGGTCGTAATCTGGGGCGGCTGGCCGTTTTTCGAACGCGCATGGCAATCGATCGTTCATCACAGCCCGAATATGTTCACACTGATCGGCCTCGGCACGGGGGTCGCCTATGTCTACAGCGTGGCGGCCACGCTGGTGCCCAACATCTTTCCTCAATCGTTTCGAAGCGCGGGGGGAATCGTCGCCCCCTATTTCGAAGCAGCTGCGGTCATCACCACGCTCGTCTTGCTAGGTCAGGTGATTGAACTCAAGGCTCGCGGCGCCACAGGAGCCGCCATCCGCGCGCTTCTGAGCCTGGCTCCTAGAACCGCGCGGCTCGTTCGTGAAGACGGCACCGAAATCGACCTTCCGCTCGAACAAGTTACCGTCGGCGACAGGCTGCGCGTGCGTCCCGGCGAGAAGATCCCGGTCGATGGCGCGGTCCTGGACGGTTCGAGCAGCGTGGACGAGTCCATGATAACGGGCGAGCCGATTCCGGCCGAAAAACAACCCGGCTCGCGCGTTACTGGGGCGACGGTGAACAGCACCGGCACGCTGGTCATCAAGGCCGAGCATGTCGGCTCGGAAACGCTGCTCGCTCAAATCGTACGCATGGTCAGTGAGGCGCAGCGCAGCCGCGCGCCCATTCAAAGGCTGGCCGATGTTGTGGCCAGCTACTTTGTCCCAATCGTTGTGGCCATGGCGGCGATGACGTTTGCTTGCTGGGCGCTATGGGGACCGGCGCCACGGATGGCGCATGCGCTTGTAAACGCTGTCGCCGTCCTCATCATTGCCTGTCCATGCGCCCTGGGCCTGGCGACGCCCATGTCCATCCTGGTGGCAACCGGAAAGGGCGCATCGCTTGGAGTGCTCTTCAAGAATGCCGAGGCAATCGAACTGCTCAGAAGAGTCGACACGCTGGTCGTCGATAAGACGGGAACACTCACGGAAGGCAAGCCGAAATTGGTCTCGATCGAGCCACTCGAAGGCCACGACGCGCACAGTTTGCTGCACCTTGCAGCGTCGCTCGAACGAGCGAGCGAGCACCCCCTGGCCTCCGCCATTGTAAAGGGCGCGGAGGAACGCGGCGTTCGGTTAGCGCCCGTGACGGAATTCGAATCAATGACCGGGTGCGGCGTCCGCGGGCGGGTCGATAGGATTCCGGGAGCAGTCGGCAATCGCGCCCTACTCGAAAACAGGGGCGTCGAGTTTCGTGACTCGGCAGGAAGAGCGGAGTCGATGCGCGCCGATGGGCAGACCGTGATGTTCGTCGTGGCGGATGATCGCGTCATTGGTTTGCTCGGAGTCGCCGACCCAATCAAGCGAACGACAGGAGAAGCGATTCGCGATCTTCAGCAGGCGGGAATCCGCATCGTGATGCTCACCGGCGACAGCAATACCACCGCGATTGCCGTTGCTCGAAAGCTGGGTATTGATCACGTATTTGCAGACGTTCTGCCGCAGGACAAGGCGAGCAGGATCAAAAAAATTCAGTCGGAGGGACGGTTTGTGGCCATGGCCGGGGACGGAATCAATGACGCGCCCGCTCTGGCCCAGGCTCACGTCGGCATCGCCATGGGAACCGGCACCGACGTGGCCATCGAAAGCGCCGGGGTCACATTGGTGAAAGGCGATCTTCGCGGCATTGTGCGGGCTCGTCTGCTCAGCCGCGCCACCATGAGTAACATTCGCCAGAATCTTTTCTTCGCATTCGTCTACAACGCAGTGGGCATTCCCATCGCGGCCGGAGTGTTCTATCCGTTCTTCGGTTTGCTGCTGAGCCCGATGATTGCGGCGGCGGCGATGAGTTTCAGTTCGGTGTCGGTAATCGGCAACGCTTTGCGGCTGGGCCGTGCGGAGCTGTGAGCTGCTGAGCGCCGAAGCTAGCCAGAAGACTGGGGGGGGCAATAGACGCATGCCTTCCTCAGAGTCAACGGCCGGGGTTTTCTTGGCCGACTTACACCATTCGTTTTCCGGCTCATACTCCTGGCAGAAGACGCCGATGTTATACTTAACGTATGACATTCATGACGATTAGCTATGAGTTGCAGGACAAGCTCAAGCCCGAACAGTTTCAGGCGCTTGGCCGGTTCGCCAACACCTACGGTCTGCAGAAATTTCGGCTTGATGAGAAGCTCAACCGGCTGCATTTTGACTACGACGCATCGCGCCTGCGGGAAACAGTCGTCGAGAACGTTCTCAGGCAAGCAAGGATTCCAGTTTTGCGGCGGGTCGAGCCAAACTGATCGCCACGTTCACCAGACCAAATGTAGAAGGAGTTGCGCATTGCCGCTTTACGAATACGAGTGCGTAAAATGCGGACACCGCTTCGAGAAAATTGAGCCCGTCTCTGCGTCCGCCACGAAGAAGTGCCCGAAATGCGGCGGAAAGGCCGAGCGCCAGCTGGCCGCGCCGGCAATCCAGTTCAAGGGATCGGGTTGGTATGTAACCGATTACGCCGGGAAAAGCTCCGGTTCGACGAGTGAAAGCAGCGCCGACGGCGCGGCGAAATCGGATAAGCCCGCGGAGAAGCCGGGTGAAGCAAAGGCGGAATCCAAGAGCTCTTCGGGACAGAAAGCCGATAAGGTTTCGGATCGAAAAAAGAAGTAAGGCGCTAGCGCTTCCTGCTCCGCCCAACGCTGAGCCGAATTCAAGTCCGCAAGCGGCGTGGTCCGCTGACATACAAGCTGCCGCGCTCGTAAAAGCGCAGCGGGCGGTCGACCTCACGCGCGATGCCGATGCGCGCGCTCACGCCAATCTCTCCCCTGGGCCGGGCAGCGGTCCCCAGCCACAGCAGGCTTTCGGGATCGCACAGATCGATGCCGTCGAAGCGCTTGCCGATATCGAGTGCCACCGTTAACCGGCCCGGGCCCCGCCCGATATCTAGCGCTCGCGACACTTGGCGACGGCGCATCATCTGTTCGGTTCCCTCGAGTGGTTCGAGCGCCCGAATCAACACGCCCGCGCCAATCCCGTGCATCTCGCTCGTCACGTTGAACAGCCAACAGGAGCCGTAGGTGAAATGCACGTAGGCATGGCCGCGTTCGAGAAACAGCGAACGGTTCGCCACGCGCAATCCGGGGAACGCGTGGCCTGCGGAATCCCCCACCGGATAAGCCTCGGTTTCCACGATGCGGCCAGCGAGCCGTCCTTCTGATGTATCGTGGACGACGGTCTTGCCGATCAGAAACCGGGCCAGTTCGATTGTGCCGCTGGGTAGCGCGGAGCGCCTCAGCCTGCGGACGCGTTTGTGCGGCTTGGGGGCGCAGGCTTTCTTTGGCGCGGGGTACTCGGCTGTCGCTACTTTGTCTGGAGTTGCTGCGCGCATGGAGTTAGAGTGGCCGCGGGGTTCGCCCCCACTTCGTTGTTCTATCACATTTCGCGGGAGTAACGGTCATGGCAGCCTGTCAGCATTTGAAGGAAGTGAAGAAAGTTGCGCCTCGCACCAGGGGCTGCGAAGAATGCGAGAAAATCGGCGACGGCTGGGTGCATCTGCGCCTGTGTCTCACCTGCGGTCACGTGGGCTGCTGCGACAGCTCGAAAAACAAGCACGCCACGAAACATTTTCACGCCGTGCATCACCCGATCATCCAGTCCTTCGAAACGGGCGAAGACTGGCGCTGGTGCTACGTCGATCAGATGGAAGTATAAGCTCGCCGAGCGTCAGGCATTCCAGTCAGAAACGCGATTTCCGGGGGGAGGCGCTCATTGGAAATTCTGCCACCCATGGCAAAACCAGGGCAGGCTCAGTCGTGGCCGCCGCTCCCACTTACCGAATGGGCGAGGACTCGCGACACCCTTCACATGTGGACGCAGATCGTTGGAAAGCTGCGGCTGGCGCTCAGCCCGCGCGTGAATCATTGGTGGGAGGCTCCCCTGTACGTCAGCCCGCGCGGCCTCACGACGTCCGCAATTCCCTACTCGGCAGGAATTTTCGAGGCGGAGTTCGATTTCCTAGAGCATGTCCTGCGGTTCACAACCAGCACCGGCGAGACTAAGCTGATTGCGCTTGGGCCCCGAAGCGTTGCCGATTTTTATGCCGAATTTTCGGCTACGATCGCCTCGCTCGGAATCCAGGCGAAAATCTGGCCCGTCCCCGTGGAAATTCCGAACCCCATTCATTTCGATCGTGATATCCAACATGCCGACTACGATAGGGAGTACGCGCAGCGCTTCTGGCGAATTTTGGTAACGGTGGACACTGTCTTCAAGGAATTTCGTGCTCGTTTTATTGGAAAAGCCAGCCCGGTGCATTTTTTTTGGGGAAGCTTCGATATGGCCGCCACGCGTTTTTCGGGCCGCCGCGCACCCGACCGTGCGAATTCCGACATCATCACACGTGAGGCGTATTCGCATGAAGTGTCGAGTGCCGGATGGTGGCCCGGGGGAGGTGAAATCACGACGCCGGTGTTTTACTCCTATGTCGCGCCAGAACCGGCCGGCTTCCGCGACGCTAAGGTTGGTCCAGAGACAGCGTTCTATCACCCGCGCCTTGCTGAGTTTCTGCTGGCCTATGACGATGTTCGCTCGGCCAGCGACCCGCGCGGAGTGTTGATCGAGTTTTTGCAGAGCACCTACGAAGCCGCCGCGAATCTCGGGAATTGGGATCGGTCGGCGCTCGAACGCCAAGCGTAGCTGGCCTTGAGGGCACCGAGAGGGTCAGAAGGCGGGCGAGCGTGAAGGCTCGAAGCGCGCCTGCGAGGGGTTTGCCAGGCGCGGGAAATTGTGACGCCCGATGACGGCCAGGTGGCGCGCGAGGAAATGCCTTTGCGCGCGCCGACCCCACGTGCGCACGAAGTAGTAATTGATCGCTCCCGCAGCGGCCGAACTCAGCACCGGCACAATACGCCCGGCCCATTTCTCAGCCACTTCGGCTCCCACCTTTGCAGCCATTAGGTCAATCAGACGCGGCACCAGCCTTTCGACCGCTTGCTTCTCAAGAAAATCCCGGCCGATATCGACACCCGCCGCAGTAGCCGCTGCGATCCACAGTGAAACATTCTCCTCCTCGCTGCGATATTCAAAGCCGTACAGCAAGCTAAGCTTCTGGAGCATGCGCAGCGTGATCGCCGCCAGGATGCCCATATCCGGTATGAAGGTGAGGAAACCTCCGAGGCCGAGTCCGGTTCCTTCGAGCGCGGCCATTCTCGACGCGGTGCTGATCGTGCTGCGCGCGATCGGGTTCACGACTTGTGGGCCGAGCAAGAACATGTCGGGCCAGGTTTCGATCGGCAGACGGTGCGCGCGCTTCACCTGACGCAAATAACGGCGCTCGTCGAGACGAATCTGTTCGTAGGCGCGTTGAAACCCAGCTTGCGTGGCATGCTCTAACAATTGCGCAAGGGTCCTTTTGTGTCGTTGGCTACTCATGAGCGAGATTCCTCCCATTCTACACTTTTCTGAGCGCAGGCGCTTTGAGGGTGCACAGCCGCGGCGAAGTGTCAGCAATGCACTTTCCTAGGAGTTGACTTTACACTGCTTGGCCCGAGTGCCTGCCTATCGCTCAGATGGGGTCGCTCTTTTTCCTCGGTTTTGAGAACACCCTATGCGTTTGGCTCGCGCGAAGACGGCCACGCTACGATTCACGGGAATCAATTGCAAAAGGGCGTGGGATACCGCATCATGCTGTACTTTGCTTCTTTCCGCGTTTCGCCCCGGGGAAAAGCGAGCGCCAGACGACGCCACCGCCGGCCACAAGGTGATTCATCTGGCTTTGGCGCGAATTTCATTTAGCTTAAGGGGAACGAACGGATGCGCAGGCCCGCAAATATTGCGACGCCCAAGGGAAAACTCGGCATCTTGACGCCCGGAATGGGCGCCGTGAGCACGACGCTCATGGCTGGTGTCGAACTCGTGCGGCAAGGCGCGTCGAGTCCCGTGGGCTCGCTCACCCAGATGGGCACGATTCGCCTGGGCAAGCGCACGGAAGCCCGTGTACCGAAAATCAAGGATCTTGTCCCGCTGGCCAAGCTGGAAGATCTTGTTTTTGGCGGCTGGGATGTCTATCCCGATGATGCCCATCAGGCTGCAGCAAAAGCCGGCGTGCTCGACGGGAAAGACCTCGCGAAAGTGCAGAAATTCCTCGCCGGCATCCGGCCGATGAAGGCGGCCTTCGATCAGAACTACGTGAAAAATTTACAGGGCTCGAACGTCAAGAAGGGCAAAACCAAATTCGATCTCGCCGAGCAGATCCGCGAAGACATTCGCGACTTCAAGAGAAAGAACAAGCTCGACCGGCTGGTGATGGTCTGGTGCGCGTCGACCGAAGTTTTTCTCAAGGCCGAGGCGGCCCACCAAGACATGGCCGCATTTGAAAAGGCCATGAAGTCAAACCATCCCGCGATCGCGCCGTCGATGCTCTACGCGTACGCGGCGATCAGCGAGGGCGTGCCGTTCGCGAATGGCGCCCCGAATCTTACGGTTGATATCCCGGCGCTCGAAAATTACGCGAAATCCAAAAACGTCCCGATCGGTGGCAAAGATTTCAAGACTGGCCAGACGCTGATGAAAACCGTGTTGGCACCCGCGTTCAAGGCGCGCATGCTGGGGCTGAACGGCTGGTTTTCGACGAACATCCTGGGTAATCGCGACGGCGAGGTGCTCGACGATCCGGGGTCGTTTAAAACCAAGGAGGAATCGAAGCTCGGAGCGCTCGAATTTATTTTGCAGCCGAGAATTTATCCCGAGCTCTACGACAAGTTCTATCATAAGGTCCGCATCAACTATTACCCCCCGCGTGGCGACAACAAAGAGGGCTGGGACAATATCGACATTTTCGGCTGGCTCGGCTACCCGATGCAGATAAAAGTGGATTTTCTCTGCCGCGATTCGATTCTCGCGGCACCCATTGTGCTGGATCTGGCTCTGTTCATGGATCTCGCGCAGCGCGCGGGGATGCGCGGCATTCAGGAGTGGCTCAGCTTCTATTTCAAGTCGCCTATGTGCGCGCGGGAACTTTACCCCGAGCATGATCTTTTCATTCAGCTGATGAAGCTGAAGAACACTCTGCGCTGGATGGTCGGCGAAGAGCTAATCACTCACCTGGGTGCCGAATACTACGACTGATCCGCCGGGGTTGCCGGTTCACCTTGTCAGCGCGAGCGTTTATCTGACAATCAACGTCAGCGCGTTTGGTCCTTCGAGCGTTCCGGCTAGCTCGAGCCTGGCGGCCTCGACTGGCCCAAATGAGGGCCCTCTTGCGTGCCGTCGCCGGACATAAGAAGATTGTCGGCCTGGACGTGGTGGGTCTCCTGCCCCAGACGGGACACCACGCCTCCGATACCCTGGCCCCGAAGCTCGACTATAAGTGCCTCGGTTACGTCTTCTGCCAGGGATAACTCGCTGGGAGGCACTCATGCTCTCGATATTCGCGTTATTGCAGAACTCCCATGTCTATTTCATTGGCATACGCATGGACAGCCTGATCGCCTGGCTGGTCGTCGGGCTCCTTGCCGGGTGGATTGCCGGGACCGTCACGCGCGGGCGCGGATTCGGCTGTATTGTGGACGTCATCCTCGGTCTGGTCGGCGCCGTGATTGGTGGCTGGATCTTCACGAAATTGGGAATCTCTGCCGGAGGGTTTTGGGGGAGCCTGGCAGCCGCCATTGTCGGAGCCGTGGTGCTCGTCGCGATTGCCAGACTGTTTGCCGGCAGCCATGAGTAAGCGCGGGTCGACCGGTAGGCTTCTGGTCGCGGCGTGATCAGAAACCCGCCTGCGTCAGTTCCTTTTTTGTTGACCGACCGGCCAATCGAGCCGCGCAAACCGGCGCCGACGGCGAGGCCTCGAGGCACTCTTCCATCGGCCCGGGAACACTAGCGCGAGGAGAACCATTGCCAGGCCGCCCAGACGACGGGGCTGGCGAGGATGAGGCTGTCGATCCGGTCGAGAACGCCACCATGGCCCGGCAACAGTGAACCCGAATCCTTCACTGCGGCGCCCCGCTTGTATGCCGACTCGATCAGGTCGCCCAGCTGGCCCGCCATGTTGGTGAGCGCGGCAATCAAAAGAATCGCACTGATGTTGAGGTCTAACCATCGCGCGAATATGAATCCGACGACAAGCGAGCCGGTGAGATTGGCGAAGGCCCCTTCCCAGGTTTTTTGGGGGCTGAGTGCAGGCGCCATTGGCACGCGCCCGAGCGCTTTGCCCGCAAAATAGGCGAGCGTGTCGCCTGCCCACATCAAAAACAGGGTGAACAGCACGAGACGCCGACCGCTTCGCTCGATTTGATCGATGCGAACGAGATAGCTGAATGGCAGCGCTACGAACAGCAGGCCGGCCGCGCTTGCGGCCATTCCTGGCAGCACTTCGTACATCGGGCGACGGGTGCTGATGCCCACGACTGCCATTCCCAAGACGAAGACCATGATCACCCCGTCGAGGGGTACCACACGGGTGGTCTCGCGCATGATCGACCAGCCGGAGAAGGAGTGCGTTTCGACGAAGCCGGCCGAGTACTGTGCGTAGAAAATGCCCGCAGCACAGGCAAGCGTCCAATAACGAAATGCGCGCAGCCCCACGCGTTCGGCCAGATTGAGAAACTCGAGGAGAGCCAGAATTGCGACAAGAGCTGCACTGGCGGCCAGTAACTCCGGAGGTCCCCACCACACCAGGGCAAGAACCAGGGGAATCAGAACAGCGGCGGTCAGAATGCGGGCGAACATTCGCCGGTCAGCCTCGCACCGGATTGCCCGGAGGCGTTGCGGCCCGTGCCGATTTCCCATGGCTTTCCGATGAGGCGACGCCGGCGCCGTCTGAACCCCCAGGCTCGACGATTCGTCGAGCTGGGCGTCCCTTCGGTGCTAGCCCTCCGTAGCGCCGTTCGCGCTTCTGGTAATCGAGCAGCGCTTCGAGCAGACGCGCGCGGGAAAAATCGGGCCACAGCGTTTCCGTCACGTAGATTTCGGCGTAGGCGATTTGCCAGAGGAGAAAGTTGCTCACGCGCATTTCCCCGCTGGTTCGAATCAGCAGATCGGGGTCGGGCAGCCCCGCGGTATAGAGATGGTCGGAGATGGTCTGCTCGTCGGCGCGAAAGGAGGACAGAGCGTTTTCGCGAAGGCGATCGAGCAGGGCGTTAAATGCGTCGGCTATTTCGGCGCGGCCACCGTAATTCAGCGCGACGATCAGCTTCATGCCACTGTTGTGCGCCGTCTGCCGCATCGCATCGGCAATCTCTTTGCGGACTTTCTCGGGCAACTGTTCCGCGCGGCCGATGATGAGCAGACGGATGTTGTTTTTGTGAATTTCGGGCAGCTCACGCTTCAGGTATTCGCGCAGAAGGCGCATCAGAAAATCGACTTCGGCTTCCGGCCTGCGCCAGTTTTCGAGCGAGAAGGCGTACAGGGTGAGACAGGGGAGATGGAGCTGAGCACAGGCCTCGATCACGTCGCGCACGCGTTTCATACCGGCGCGGTGCCCGGCAATGCGTGGCAGATGGCGCCGCTCGGCCCAGCGACCGTTGCCGTCCATGATGATGGCAACGTGGTTGGGTAGGCGCTTCCAATCGAGCTTGGCGAGGAGTTCCGCTTCCTCTCGGTTGGCGGACTTCAAAATTTCCACGGGTTTCATGGGAAATCGCTCAACAGAAGCAACGTTGCCGGCGGACGCTCGCGGCGCGCAGGAATCGCTCGCCCCGGCGGGCAGGCCCGAAAGTAGCACACGCACTGTTGATCCGCAATGGCGGTGGAGCGCGTTTCTTGCCAGCTCGAGTTTCGATCAGCTGAGTGGGCCCACCGACGTAGGCTAGCAAAATTCTTGAAATGCAAGGGGAAAACTTCGGTGAACCGATTCGACTGACCGGATGCTGGGGGAAAAAAACCGCACACAGAGTTCCTGGAGTTCGAAAGGGCAACCCTCGGCGCAGCGCCTCGCCCTCCGTTTCGCACCCACCCGTTTTCCCGGGGGGTTCAGGGCCACGGCCAGACGAGCGTCTGTGTCTCGGCTCCTAGACTCAGCGGTGCGCATCGGCGGTTCCAACCCCTAGGACGACCTAATGGAAGCGGAAGAGCTTGGCCAGGAAGCCGGACAGGCCGGCGGAGCCAGTTTGAAAGATAGCGGTGTACATAAGAATCAGGGTCAGAATGATCATGACGATGCTGGATGCCCAGGCCACGAGGTTGAAGCCCCAGGTGTTGGTGTGCTCGCCCATCAACTCGCGGCGATTAATCAGCAAAAGAATGAAAATCAGCACAATGGGGAGCCAGATGCCGTTGCCGACCTGCGAATAGAGCAGGATTTTCCAGAGCGGCGCACGCGGTATGAGCACAATTCCGGCTCCCACCACGATTAGCAGTGTGTAAAGTGAATAAAACGCGGGAGCTTCCTTGAATTTTCGGTCGAGGCCGGCTTCGAAGCCGAGGCCTTCGCAAATGACGTGGGCCGTCGAGAGCGGCAAAATCGAGGCAGCGAACAGAGACGCATTCAACAAGCCGAAGGCGAATAAGCCCCCCGCGAATTTCCCCGCGAGCGGCTGCAAGGCCAGAGCGGCTTCCTTTGCGCTCGAAATGTTCGTCAAGCCATGTACGTTGAGCGTGGCCGCGCAGGCAACGATGATGAAGAAAACGATCGCCATACAAGAAATGCTGCCGACCAAGACATCCAGTCGGGCATGCTTATATTGCCGCGAGGCCACCTTCTTTTCGACGAATCCGGCCTGCAGATAAAAAAATTGCCAGGGGGCGATGGTCGTGCCGACCAGGCCGATGAGCATCAGCACGTATGCCGAATTCATTTGCACGGACGGAACCAGGGTTTCGCGCGCGGCAAAGATCCAGTCCGGTTTGGCGAGAACCGCCGAAACAACGTAGGAGAGATAGAATGCGCAGGCGACCAGAAAGATCTTTTCGACTGCGCGATAGGTGCCGTACACGACGAGCAGCCACACGATAGCCGCCGCGAGCGGAACGGAAATATAGCGGCTGGTGTGCAGCACTTCCCCGCCCTCGGCGATGCCGGAAAACTCCGCAACAGTGTTGAACAGATCTACAGCCAGAGCGGCGATCATCACGAAAAATGTCGAGCGGAAGCCGAATTCCTCGCGGATTAGATCGGAGAGCCCCTTGCCGGTCACGACGCCCATGCGCGCACACATTTCTTCGCTGACGTAGAGTGCGATGGTCATAGGGATCAACGACCAGAGCAGTGCATAGCCGAACTGCGCGCCTGCCGCCGAGTAGGTACTGATACCGCCCGCGTCGTTATCGACGTTGGAGGTGATCAAGCCCGGTCCGACGACCGCGAGGAAAACGGCGAGCCGTCTGCGGACCGAGCGCGTGCGCACGTTGAACTCGCGGCTGCGCTTGGTCAGTCGGGAGACGGTGTCGGTGAATGTGACCCAGGTGTTCATTGCTTCACGAGACAGATTTTTCGCGCCCGTGGCTTCCCGCTGCGAGAAGCTAGAAGCGTGGGTACGCAGAGGCCTCTAGCAGCCCCCTAAAGTTTGGCGCAGAGACGGCTCACGACATCATCCACAGTGATCGCACCGATCGGGATATGGCCCTCGTTGACCACTGTCAGGCTGCGCAAATTGTACTTGTCAAAAACCTCGAATACATCCCGATCACTGGCGTCGGCTGGGACGGAAACAAGCGGTTGGAAGGCCAGTTCGGTCATGCGCTGGTCGCTATCAGCGAGAATGAGCCGCGCGACCGGGACCGTCCCGGACAGCTGCGCGTCCTTATTGATCAGCAGGATGTTATCGAGCTGATCGATCGAGATTTCGTGAAAGCGGATGTAATCGACCACTTCGCCGCGCGTGGCATCTTCGCCGACCACGACCAGTTCGGTGTTCATCATGCCGCCGGCCGTATTTTCGTCAAAGCGCAACAGCTGCTTCACTTCGTTGGCTTCCTGGCGCTCCATTTCCTCCAATACCTCCCGCGAGGTTTCCGGCTCGAGACTTTGTATCAGGTCGGCGGCTTCGTCCGGATTCATCTCTTCGATGATGTCGGCTGCTTTTTCGGGATCCGGCTTTTCGACCACCTGTGTCTGAAGGCGTTTGTCCAGTTCGGCGATCGTTTCCGCCGCCGTCTCTTCGTCGAGCGAACCGATGATGGATTGGCGTTCGGCGGGCGAAAGCTCCTCCATGATTTCGGCGAGATCTGCAGGATGGAGTTGGGCCAGCTTGTCACCGGAAAGACGAAGCTTCACCCGCCGAAGCGGATCTGGTTCAATGAGGTTCACGAATTCCCACAGAATGGTCTTGCGGGGAAGCTTCGCTTGGATGCGGCGGATACCCTGGGGCGGAACGACGCCTTGCAGCAAGCGGCGAACGGCACCGGGCAAGCCCACGTCGACTTGCGCAACACGAAGCTCGGTGTTGCCGTCGGTGCGCTGATCGGCCAAGTCGACGTCATTGACGCGAACCACTTTTCGCCCGTTGGTGTCGATGATCTGCTGATCGAGCAGGTCTTTTCTCACCGCCAGCCATGATTCGGTCGGCTGATAGAGCTCGAGGGCGGATTCGTCGGTGGTCAGCGCCAGACGGCCGGGCTCAACCGAGGCGATCTGATCGGCTCTGGCGATGAGGGCGCGGTACCGGCCCCGCCCAATCAGAACGCGCGAAACGCGGTTGGACTGCTCTTCCGGCACGATGAACATTTCCTTGACGCGACCGACAAAATTGCCGGCCGGGTCGTAGGTTTCCGCTCCGAGAAGCTCTGTCGCGTGCAACATGACGAACCCTCCAGACAAAAAAAAAGCCCGAGACCGCCAACCCATTCGGCCACGGGCAGACCACAAGCCGCCGTCGGACTAGATCAGGCCGGGCCTTCCCTCCCGGCCTCCGCGTGTCCAATCGGCGCAAAAAGCGCGCAGATTACCCCTGGCCCGAGACCAGTGTGTGAAACTCAACACCGAGATAGTCGATTCTTGCCGGACCATTCTTCGCTGTCCGCCGCGGACAGGCCCGGCAGGGCTACCTCCCGGCTCCGAACTGGACGAAAGCTCTTCCATGGTGCCGGTCTCGACTAGTAAATGCAGTTCACGAATTTGTCAAGGTAAGAAGTGCGGATTTAAGGAATTTTCATGCACGAAAGGTCATATTTTTCCGGGCACGGGCACGGCCCCTGCGAGAGGCCTGAAAAAGGCTCCAGTAGGTGCCCCGGATATAGTGGCGGGATGAAAATCCGAGGGCGCGGGCGGCACGGTCGATGGCCTGGGGAGCACCTTCCAGTTCAAGAAAGGTACCGATGGGGGTCTCATCCAGGTCGAGGTGGAGGCCGGGAAGGCAAAAAAGGGTGCGGTATTTTTGATAACAAAAGCCCGCTCCCAATCCGAGGGCGCAAAGCCTCGCGGGCCATTGCGCGGGAGATCGGACGGGAACCTCACGCTCAAGCCTCTCTTTGTAGGCCGAGCGAGAGCCGGGTGCCGCAGCCTTCGACGTAAACACGGCTTCTCGCCCGCCACCTAGCACACCGACGGCCTTACTAGGAGCGGGGGTTTCGGTGCGCAAACGCAGGAGGCGACCTTTGCGGCGGTAAGCGCCATCCGGCGTGTCGTACACAGTGTTCTGCTCGAAAACCCTGCCTTCGCAACAGACCCGCATTTTCCCGAGCCTGCCGATCAAGCCGGCGAGGTTCTCGATGCGGATTTTGACTTCGACTTCGCGAATCGTGCGAGTGGCTGCCATGGGAAGGTCGAGTATAACCTCGTGTTTCAAGATCATCTCGCAGAAATTAAGGGGGCCTGCGCCTCTGAGGGCGGCTCAGAAAACCACCTGCGATAGAGGATGCGGGCTCCCCAAAAGGGGAAGCAGAAGAACCAGATTGCATGCCGAAGGCGATGAACGATATTGCCAAAGAAGCGAGCGGGACACATAATCGCTCCCACAGCCAGAAATTGCGTCGATGACCGAGCCCACTACGCCGCTGATGCAGCAGTACCACGCCGTGAAGAAGCAGAATCCAACGGCGCTGCTGCTTTTCCGCCTCGGCGACTTTTACGAGCTCTTCTACGACGACGCCGTGGTGGCCTCGCGCATCCTGCAGATCACGTTGACAGCGCGCAACAAGGAAAAAGGGGAACCCGTGCCTATGTGTGGCGTTCCCTACCATGCCGCGGAGGCCTATATTGCGCGGCTGATCCGGGCCGGGCACAAGGTGGCGGTCTGCGAGCAGATGGAAGAGCCGGGGCCGGGCAAAAAGCTCGTGCGGCGTGAGGTGATTCGAGTACTTACGCCGGGAACAGCGATGGGGGGGGCGCTCGTCGATCCCAAAGAGAACAATTTTCTGGCTGCGATTGCTCGGAGCGCGGCAGCGAGTGCCGCGGCGGCCGCGCCCAATGGGAGGGTACTTGCCAGGCAGCCGGACCCGCGGATCGGGCTGGCCTATGTTGATTTCTCCACCGGTGAGTTTCGCGCAACCGAGTTTGCCGGTGAAAGCGCTGAAGCGAGATTGCGGGATGAACTCGAGATTCTGCGGCCACGCGAGATTCTGCTATCGCGTCCCGTGACACTTTTTCCCGACGCCCAGCCGATCGGTGTTGTGCCGGGGCGTCTGCAGAGCCGAGCGCTTGAGACTCGGTTGGATGATTGGATCTTTGAGCCTGGTTACGCGACGCGAGAGCTTGAAAATCACTTTCGTGTCGCGGCGCTCGATGGGTTTGGGCTGGGTGGTCACCCGCAAGCCATTCGAGCCGCGGGCGCGATCGTGCACTACCTGCGCGAGACGTCCGCAATCAGTCGGACAAAGCCCGCAGACCTAGCGATGCCCCCCGGCCTGCGCCCCGCCGGGACTGGGCTCGAACACCTGGATCGAATCGGCTATTACGAGCAGCAGAATGCCTTGGTACTCGATCAAGTGACGGCACGAAACTTGGAGCTGGTCGAGCCAGCGGCAGGCGAGAACCCCTCGGCGACACTGATCTCCGCAATTGATGAAACGACAACGGGCATGGGTGCCCGGTTGCTACGCGCCTGGGTCCTCCGGCCGGAGATTTCGGTGGCGGAGATCGAGGCGCGACTCGATGCGGTCGCGGCGTTGAGGTCAAACACGGTCGCCCGAGAGGAGATCCACAAAGAACTAGCGGGAATTCTCGATCTGGAGCGGCTGGCCAGCCGGGTGACTTTAGCTATCGCGACTCCGCGCGACTTGCTGGCGCTACGCGCATCGCTCGAAAAAATTCCTTGTGTGCGGGCACTGCTACCCGCGGTGAGCCCAACGGAACCGCCAGATGGCCTGGCGGCGCGACTCGTTGACCTGCTCGCGCGCATGGATGAGATGGCCGACGTTCGCGAGGTCATCGCGCAGGGGATTGCCGATGATCCCCCGGCACTAGCGAACGAGCCGGGCGTGATACGGAACGGCTTCGATGCCGAGCTCGACGAGTTACGCGACATTTTAAAGCACGGACAACAGCTGATCGCCGCCATGGAGGAGCGGGAGCGGAAACGCACCGGAATTGCGTCCCTGAAAATTCGCTATAACCAGGTGTTTGGTTATTACATCGAGGTCTCCAAACCAAATCTGGCGCTCGTGCCAGGGGATTATGAACGCAAGCAGACGCTCGCCAATGCCGAACGGTTTACATCGGCTGAATTGAAGGAGCATGAGCGCAAGGTTCTTTCCGCCGAGGAGCGCGTGTTGGAGATCGAGCGCCGCCTATACAGCGATATTCGCGAGTCGATCGCGCGGCAAGCCGGCCGGCTGCGTAGAGTAGCTGCTGCTATTGCGGAGTTGGACGTGCTCGTAAATTTCGCGCGAATCGCGGGGGCGCGAAACTACACGCGTCCCCTATTCACTGAGAAGGAGTCGGCCAAGAAGGGTGCGCGGGGACCGTTGCTGATCGCAGGCGGGCGGCACCCGGTGGTTGAAAGGCTGCTGGAAGAACGCGGCGAGCGGTTTGTGCCGAACGACCTTTACCTCGATGACGAATTGCAGTTTCTCTTGGTCATCACCGGACCGAACATGGGTGGCAAATCGACCTATCTGCGCCAGGCGGCGCTGATTTCGATACTCGCCCAGATGGGCTCGTTCGTACCGGCCGCACGCGCGAAGTTGCCGCTGCTTGACAGGATTTTCACTCGCATTGGCGCGTCGGACAGTCTGGCACGAGGTCGGTCGACCTTTCTGGTGGAGATGAGCGAAGTGGCGGGGATCTTAAATACCGCTACGCCGGCGAGTCTGGTGCTGCTCGATGAGGTGGGACGCGGCACGGCGACATTTGACGGGCTATCGATTGCTTGGGCGGTGGCGGAGGCGCTGCATGCAGGCGCGCGGCCGCGGACACTGTTTGCCACGCACTATCACGAGCTAACAGAGCTCGAGCAATTGTTGCCGGGAGTGAAGAATGTACACGTGTCGGTTGAAGAAGCGGGGCAAGAGATCATTTTTCTGCGGCGGGTTGAGCCAGGCAGCGCGGATAAAAGCTACGGAATCGAGGTGGCACGCCTGGCGGGCTTGCCAAACAACGTGATCGCGCGCGCACGGGAAATCTTG
>Ga0306921_10000397_pt1 | contig 37462 bp, 33 predicted proteins | sample sta12Cox44000080_FD_203760 | JGI IMG/M metagenome (GOLD analysis project Ga0306921, IMG submission 203760) | Lab enrichment of tropical soil microbial communities from Luquillo Experimental Forest, Puerto Rico - statoxic.12C.oxic.44.000.080 (v2)... | ecosystem: Environmental > Terrestrial >... | reverse complement strand
TGGCACTACGAACTTCGCGCATGGTTATCCGGTATTTTGCGTTTCCATAGCCTTAGCACGTCAGGATGACGAACTGGAAGTCGGAGTGCTCTACGATCCCACGCGCGACGAGATGTTCTCGGCCGAGCGCGGTTCTGGAGCGACACTAAATGGCAGGGCCATCGATGTTTCCCAGACCACGCGATTGGCGGAGGCGATTCTGGGCACCGGTTTTCCTAGTCACAAGCGCCACAAGAATCCGAATATCTACTTCTACCACCAGATTACGTTGCGCTCGCACGGGGTACGGCGCGCGGGTTCGGCGGCGCTCGATCTTGCCAACGTTGCAGCCGGGCGCTACGACGGTTTCTGGGAATTCAATCTGAACCCCTGGGACACCGCTGCGGGTGTGCTGATTGTGCAGGAAGCCGGCGGCAAGGTGACGCGCTTCGACGGAACCCCCTTCCAACTCGACAGCAGGGAAGTGCTGGCGTCGAACGGCCTGATCCACGACGAAGTCGTCGAGGAATTCCGCGAGATCTTTGCCGGACGCGACTTGGATCCCCTGCCTTCCCCCGTCGAATACGCCAGAGGCCGCACCTAAATTGCCTAAGTAGGGTTAATCTCCAGGGGAGGTTCTCCATGCCGGTTCAACGTATCGTCGTTTGTCTCGTTCTGCTGGTTCCTGCCCTCAGCATGGCACAGGAAAATAACGTTTACGTTGGCGTGGCCATTATGCAGAACTACGCCGCCCGCTCTGTTCCCGGCAACTTAGCACAAGCCCGCCTAATCACGGCCATCAATCAGATAAAGCCGGACAAAAAGACGCACCTCAAAGTGCAAGCGGTGGCGCTCAATGCCTCAACCGATGAGGAAGCTGCGCAAGAAGCGGAGCAGAAGAAGTGCCAGTACGTGGTTTACACCCGCCTGACTGAGCTCCGAACCGGTGCTGACCCGTACCAGCGACAGCCTGGGACGATCGAGACAAATCCTAACTCGCAGTGGACCAGCCACAGCGCAGAAGGGCAAGCCATGGACCCAGAGTACCGCGCCACGGTCAACTATCAGCTGGTTAAAAATGGGGGCGTGGTAAGCGGCGCGCCCTTTTCCACGCAGGGAACCGGGGAAATCGAAACAGTTTCGCAGATCATGAGTCGCATCGCTTTGCAGGTAGTGGATCAGGTGAAGAAGGGCCCGCAACCTATGCGCGAGTAGTGCCCCGACCTCTGTCCGGCTTCTTCTGCGCTAAAATCTCAGCGTGAAGCAATCGATTTTGAACCGCGAAATTTCTCAGCGTCCCGACCAGGTCAAATTGCAGGGACGCATTCTTTTTCTCACCGAAGATCCTCAGCTGATCAAGCGCCAACTGGCAGGTGCGGACCTAGCATGGGACACGCAGCACCCGGAGCGCAATCCTAAACTACGCGACGACATCTCTACTGACGAGATCACCCCGGCGCATATCTGCTTCTTTTTCGACGAAACCTTGGGTGAGTTTCCTTACACAGGATTGAAATGCGGCAACGAAACGCCGATCAAGCGCGGCGACGTAAAGCGTGGCGGATTTGTGGCGTCGGTGAGCGGCAAGCGGCGCGGAAAGGGATCGAGCAGGGAACAGTCTCCCTACGCGGAGATGTCGGCGGGCATCAAGCTGGTGATTGCCGAGAACATCGAGCGCATCTACAAACAGAACTGCCAGAACCTGGGCGTTTTGACCTCAACGGACTTCAAGCTTATTGACAAGATCCGTCGCGGTGAGGAAATTCCGCTTAGCCAGTTTACCGAAGGCGAAGATGAGATCACCCGCCAAGTGATCAAGTACGGCGGGTTGTTTCCGTTTAATGTGGCGCGGCTGCAACGGAAGGTGTTCTTGCCGCCGATTGACACCAAGCCTCGCCCAATGACCATCGGGGAAAAGATAATTGCCTGCCACATGGTGGAAGCCAGCGGAAAAATCGGTGTGGAAGCGGTAAAGCCCGGCGACACCGGATTCGCGCGCACCGATCTTCGTTTCAGTCACGAATACGTCACGCCCATGGCCGCCATCTTTTATGAGCACTATCTCGGCAAGGACGAGCCTGTCAATGATGCCGCCAGCATTCTCTTCTTCCGCGACCACCTCACCTTCCTCGACGAAGTACTATCGGAAGAAAAGAGGAAGATGGGACTGCTCGACCTGGCAACCCAGTTGAAGCTGAAGCAGGAGGACTTCGCCAAGTCGCGCGGCATCCGCCTGCATGGTGAGTTGGTCGATCGCAAAGGCTCGGAAGGGATTTGCCATTCCATCATTACCGAGACTTACGCCCTACCCGGGCAGTTGAATGTAGGGTCGGACTCGCACACACCGCACGCGGGAGCAGTGGGCTGCCTGGCTTTCGGAATCGGGACCACTGACGTGTTCAACTCCTGGTTCACACGCGACGTTCGGGTGAAAGTGCCGGAATCGGTGCAGGTGGTCATTCGCGGCAAACGTCGTGACAATGTTACGGCGAAAGACTTCATCCTCAAGCTGCTCGCCATGGACTACATTCGGCACGGCAAGGCGCTGGCGAAAGTGATCGAGTATTCGGGCGAGGCGATCGAAGCGCTGGGCGTGGACGAGCGGGCCACCATGACCAACATGGCAGCGGAGATCGGTGGATTCACCGGCATTGTTGTGCCCGATCAGAAGGTTGTGGAGTTTCTGGTGGAGCGGCGCGGCATGAACCGCACGGAAGCCGGGACCATGATAGAAGGACTACAAAGCGATCCCGACGCTCACTACGCGCACATCATCGAGCTCAACGCTGCGGACATCTACCCCATGGTAGCGACTCCTGGAGACCCGGGTAATGGAAAGTTCGTGCGCGAGCTGAACACTCCAGTTCCGGTGGAAATCGCCTATGGCGGCACCTGCACAGCCGGCAAGAATGAGGACATGGACATGTACGCGCAGGTGCTACGCGATGCATTGCAGCACGGAAAGCGGGTGGCGGATTCGTGCAAGTTCTACATCCAGTTCGGCTCGCAACAGACGCGCGAGTATTGCGTTCGCAAAGGCTATCTTGAGGTGTTCGAAAAAGCTGGAGCGCATGTCATCGAGCCCAGTTGCGGGGCTTGTATCAATGCCGGACCTGGGGTCTCAACCAGGCCCGAACAGGTTGTCATCAGCGCCCAGAATCGCAACTTTCCAGGTCGCAGCGGGCCTGGGCTTATGTACCTCGCAAGCCCACTTACGGTGGCAGCCAGCGCCGTCGCGGGTTACATCACGGAGTACCAGCCGTCCACAGTGCGCGAGCACGCCGAAACTTGTGGTTGAATGAGCTGGTAACTGATAGCTGACCGACTCCTCCTGACCGTAATGTTCTGCACGGAGTAGTCCTCCGCGCGGGCATTTTTGCCGGCGGACCGTGACTGATGCTGTGCCTCCGGCCACGGACGACGGGCGGTTGGCGCAGCTGCAAGCCTCAACAAAACTGCGGGGTTTTTTGATAGTATCGAACTATACCGACCCATAAGCGTCGAGCCACACCATCGTCCGGAGATCTCGCTTTATGACCTACGTAATTGCAGAACCGTGTATCAACACAAAGGACACCGCCTGTGTCGATGCCTGTCCGGTGGATTGCATCCATCCCAAAAAGGACAGCGACAAATTCTCAGCCGAGGAGATGCTGTATATCGACCCGGTTGAATGCATCGATTGCGGCGCATGTGTGCCGGTCTGTCCGGTCTCTGCGATCTTCGCACTGGATGACCTGCCGGAGAAGTGGAAAGAGTACACCGAGCGTAACGCGAAATACTTCGGTCGCTAGCTTTCAGGAAGACTTCTCAACAAGGGGCGCAGAACTTGCGTCCCTTTTGCTTTTCGGCAGGGGGACCGGCCAGCTCTACAGCAGGAGGTTCTGAATCTTTTCGATGAGCACGTCGGGCGGGTCGCCCTTGGTGATAAAGGCGTCGGCTACTTCCAAGGCTTCGCTCGGCAGGGAAAAATAAGCGGACAGGAAGACGATGGGCACCCCGGGACGCCGGCGGCGCATCTCGGTGGCGACTTCTCCCCCATTCAGTTCGGGCATGAAGTAGTCTAGAACGACCACATCTACATCGTTCTGTTCGAACAGCTTCAGTCCCTCGGCACCGTCGCTAGCCGTAAGCACCTTAAACCCGCGGCTCTCCAGCATGATTTTGCGCACACGCAGGCCGATTTTTTCGTCATCTACGCAAAGAACCGTTTTTGACCGCGCCAATTCCATCCTCGTCACCGGGTCGGATTCTGTTTCACATTGCAACAGCGAAGGAGCAGTCATAATTTTGACCCGCCCCTAACCCCAATACCAAGGCGGAATAAAGCAGCCATTCGGAGTAACTGCTTGAGTTGTACCCCACGTTGGTTTGGTTTGGCCATACATAAAACGTCGTAGTAAAGCTCCGTCGTGTCGTTGACCGCATGAAAATATGCGTGTTACCGTACTTTGTTACACCATCCAGATTCTCGCCGATCGTGTGCCGAAGGAAACGATTTTGCCAGCCGAAACCCAGTCTTCCCCGGCAATTCGCAAAACAGCCCTGAATGCCACTCATCGCCAGCTTGGGGCGAAGATGGTCGATTTTAGCGGCTGGGACATGCCTGTCGAGTATCCCAAATATGGCGGCTTGGTGAAGGAGCATCTGGCCGTCCGGACCGGAGTAGGCGCCTTTGATGTCAGCCACATGGGCGACATTCGCGTGCATGGATCTGAGGCTTTAGCCGCGGTCCAGCACATCACCATGAACGACGCGTCAAAGCTGGCTACAGGTCAGTGTCAATACTCCGCGATGCTCTATCCCGAAGGAACGTTTGTGGACGACCTCATCGTCCATAAGATGGCAGAGCACGACTATCTCCTGGTGATCAATGCCGGCACGCGAGAAAAGGACGTTAACTGGGTTCGAGAGAACACGAAGGCATTTCAGTGCACGGTTGAACATCTGAGCGATAAGTACACCCAAATTGCGATCCAAGGACCCAAAGCAGCCTCAACGCTCCAGAAGTTAACCGGCACCGACGTGTTCGGGGTGAAGTTCTATTGGTTCACTTATGGCACAGTTTGCGATCTGCCGAATACCCTGATCGCCCGTACGGGATACACCGCAGAAGACGGCTTCGAGATCTATGTCCCCAGTGATGAAACGACCAGCGCGCGTGTCTGGAACGAAGTGATGCGGGCCGGTGAAGAGTTCGGCATTCTGCCATGCGGTCTTGGCGCTCGCAATACGCTGCGGCTGGAGGGCGCTTTGTCGCTTTATGGACATGAGATTTCCGAATCCATCAACGTCTGGGAGGCGCGCCTCGACCGTTTTTTGAAGATGGAGAAGAACGACTTCATCGGGCGACAGGCCTTGCGGGACACAAAAACTTCTGGAATCAAACGCATGCTTGTGGGACTCGAATCGATCGAGCGCGGCATTCCGCGCGACGGATACAAGGTTAGTGATCTCAGCTGCAACGAGATAGGCTACGTTACCAGCGGCTCGCCTGCACCGTTTCTGAAAAAGAACATCGCTCTGGCCTACGTTCCAGCAGACTTTGCCGGGCTTGATACGGAGGTGACGGTCGAGTGCCGCAATCAATCGGTAAAGTGCAAGGTAGTTCCGACACCGTTTTACAAGCGTCCGAAGAATCCGAAGAAGCAGTCGTAGTTCATAATGAGAGTGCATCATTCCAGTCTTTTGCTGGTTCTCCCCAGTTTTGAGGAGGTCTTAAAATGGCTTATCCCGCAGATTTAAAGTACACCAAAGAACACGAGTGGCTGAGGGTGGACGGCAATACCGGCACCATCGGCATCACCGACTACGCGCAGAATTCCCTGGGCGATATCGTGTTTGTCGAGCTGCCGAAAGTAGGTGCTGAAATCACAGCTGGGCAGACGTTCGGCTCGGTCGAATCGGTGAAGGCCGTGTCCGATTTATATGCTCCGATCTCAGGCACGGTTACGGAAGTCAACGAGGCCCTGAGTACTTCGCCGGAAGAGGTGAACAAAGATGCTCATGCGGCGTGGATGATCAAGGTTACGTTGAAGCACCTTTCAGAGATAGGCAAGTTGCTCTCCGCGGCTGATTACGAGAAGTTCGCTGCCGAGGAAGGCGGCCACTAGAGCGTTTCGTCTTCCTCTGCTCAGCCACCAGGGTCGCACGGCACCCTGATGCGTCGCGCGCTGTTAAGTTTCATCTAAGGTCATATCCATGCGCTATCTACCAAAATCCCAAGCTGACCGTGAGGCCATGCTCCGCGACATCGGCGCCACGTCGATGGACGACCTGTTCGCCGCCATTCCTGCCGAATATCGCCTCACGCGTGACCTCGACATTCCGCGCTCGTACGCGGAGAGCGAAATCGTCGAGTTTTTTCGCGACCGCGCCGCCGAGAACGGCCACGGCTACGCGTCATTCCTTGGCGCCGGTGCGTATTCCCATTACCGGCCGGTGGTGATCGATTCCCTGGTCTCGCGCGGTGAGTTCTTCACCGCCTACACGCCCTATCAGCCGGAGATTTCCCAGGGCACGCTGCAGGCCATCTTCGAGTTCCAGACCATGATCTGCGAGCTCACTGGCATGGACGTAGCCAACGCCTCCATGTACGACGGCTCGACCGGCGCTGCCGAGGGGCTGATGATGGCCGTGCGCGTCACCGGGCGCCATAGATCCGTCATCGCTAGCACGGTGCACCCCGAGTATCGGCAGGTGATCGCTACTTACGCGCGACATCAGGGTATGCCGCTGGCCACTGTGCCCTATGGCAAGAATGGCCGCGTCGATCTCGAAGCCCTCGACAAAGCCGTGGACAACAAAACCGCCGGCGTGCTGGTCCAATCACCCAACTTCTTTGGCACCATCGAAGACGTTGCCGCTGTCGCGGATGTGGTCCACAAGAAAGGCGCGTTGCTGGTGGTTTCAATTGCCGAAGCTGTCTCACTCGGCATCGTGAACCCTCCTGCGGAAGCCGACATTGTCAGCATGGAAGCACAGTCGTTCGGCGTGCCTATAGGATTCGGTGGGCCCTACTGTGGTGTTATGGCCACGCGCGAGAAGTTCGTTCGCCAGATGCCTGGGCGCCTCGCCGGTGAAACCGTCGATCGCAACGGCAAGCGCGGCTTCGTTCTGACGCTTGCAACGCGCGAGCAGCACATCCGCCGCGAGAAAGCGACTTCCAACATCTGCACCAACCAGGCACTGGTCGCGCTGATGTGCAATATCTTCATGACCATCTACGGCAAACAGGGGCTGAAAGAGTTGGCCTATCAGAACCTGGCCAAGGCACATTACGCGGCCCAGCAATTTAGGAAGAGCGGTGCAACGCTGCCCTTCGAGAGCGCTCCATTTTTCAACGAATTTGTCATCCGGACTGAAGTCGAGCCCAAGGCGGTCAACGATCGCCTTTTGGAGCAGAAGATCGTCGGTGGCTTCCCGTTGAAGAACTTCTATCCCGAGTTGAGTCACGCCTCGCTCTGGTGCTGCACCGAAACTACCTCGCGCGAGGCGATCGACGCCACCGCATCCGAACTGGAAGTCGCTGCAAGCAGAGTTGAGGCAGCACAGGAGGTGGCGCGATGAAAAGCAAAATCGAGAAAGCCTCCACGCACATCAGCCAGAACGAAGGCCTGATCTTCGAAAAGTGCTCTCCCGGAAAGAAAGCCTACAAGCTGCCCCCGCTCGATGTCCCCGAGGTCGATCCCGGTGCGCTCCTCGGCGATGCTGCCCGCGAAGATCTCGGCCACATGCCCGAAGTCAGCGAAATCGAGATTATCCGCCACTTCACACGCCTCTCCACTTGGAACTACGCCGTCGATCACGGCATGTATCCCCTGGGCTCGTGCACCATGAAGTACAACGCCCGCGTCAACGAGTACGTGGCGCGCCTGGGCGGACTGGCCGAAGCCCATCCTTATCAGCCCGAGAAGATCTCGCAGGGAGCGCTGCGCATCATAAAGATGCTCAGCGAGCAGCTCATCGAAATCACCGGCATGGACGTCATCACCCTCCAGCCCGCTGCCGGTGCGCATGGCGAGCTTACGGGTATCCTCCTCGTTCGCGCTTATCTCGAGTCGCTGGGTAATCCGCGAAAGAAGATTCTGGTGCCCGACTCGGCCCACGGTACCAATCCCGCCACCGCTGCCACGTGCGGTTACGCCGTTGAGAACTTGAAATCCAACGCCGCCGGCATGGTCGACATCGCCTCGCTCGAAGCCCAAGTTAACGACGACGTCGCCGCGCTGATGCTCACCAATCCCAATACACTGGGGGTCTTCGAGCAGGAGATCCACAAAATTGCTGACGTCCTGCACGCCAAAGGCGCCCTGCTCTACATGGACGGAGCCAACATGAACGCGCTGGTGGGGAAGGTTCGTCCCGGCGATTTCGGTGCCGACGTCATGCACCTCAATCTGCACAAGACCTTTTCGACTCCGCACGGCGGCGGCGGTCCCGGCTCCGGTCCTGTGGCTTGTAAGAAGATTCTGGAACCGTTCTTACCAACTCCAATCATCGTGGCCAAGCCCGATGGCACGCTCGGATTCGACTACGACCGCCCGCATTCCATCGGGCGGGTGCGTATGTTCTACGGCAACTTCGGCATGTTTGTGCGGGCGCTGGCCTACCTCATGGCTAACGGACCCGAAGGTCTTCGCCAAACCACCGAAGACGCAGTGCTAAATGCGAACTATATCCGCAAGCATCTGGAAGGTCCGTACGAACTGCCTTTCAGCACGCCGACAATGCACGAAGTCGTTTTCAGCGACAAGCAGCAGACTAAAAAGGGGGTTCGCACCGGAGACATCGCCAAACGTCTCATCGATTACGGCTTTCACCCCTACACCGTGAGCTTCCCGCTTGTGGTGCCGGGCGCGCTGATGATCGAACCTACCGAGAGTGAGTCGAAGGAAGAGCTCGACCAGTTCATCGATGCGATGAAGAGCATTGCGGAAGAGGCCGAGACCTCGCCCGAGGTGGTGACTGGCGCACCTTACCGCACGCGACTCTCGCGCCTTGACGAAACTGCTGCTGCTCGCAAGCCCGTGCTGCGGTGGAAACCACCCACAAGCAGCTAAATTACGGTATCTGTCCCAAAAAGGGAGGAGAGACGTTTCTCCCTTTCTCTTGAATTAGCTCGACAGACTCAACGGAACAAGCCAGGCTCTGTTCGCGTACCAAACTGTGGAAGCCGACAGAGCACTGGCACGGGCGTATTGCGCCGGAGAAGGAGCACCACCGTGGAAGGAGATCTGATTCCTCTTGTGGCAATTATTATGTCGCTCGGCATTCCGATTGCCGCGATGCACACCTTTTACCGCGTTCGGAAACTGCGTACGGAAGAACGCATAGCTGCACTGGCGCGTGGCGTCAAGGTAGCGATGGAGCCAGAGCTTTCGCAGGTCGCCCGCTCACGCCGGTACGGAATCCTCTTCACGGCAGGGGCGCTTGGCTTCATCATCACCTTCGGGATCATAGGCCGGATGGTTGATCCCGATGTATGGATTGCCGCTTCCTTCGGAGTCATCCCATTAGCTTTGGGCTTGGGATACTTCGTCGACGCCTTCCTGGTGCGCCGGGACCTGCGTCCTTCCTAAGCGACCGACAAAATTAAAGGCGGACTCTATGATCCGCCTTTAAGTCTCTGATAACGAAAAGCTTACTTGCTCGATATTGCCCTTACGCGTGCATTAAGACGGGCTTTGTAGCGGCTGGCGGTGTTCTTGTGCAGGACGCCCTTCTGCACTCCCTTATCCACTGCCGAAGCGGCAGCGCTCAAGGCCGATTTCGCAGCGTCCTTATCCCCCTTCGCAATAGCCTCGCGCATCGAACGTAAGGCGCTGCGCAGACGTGACTTATTGGCGCGATTAGCGGCCGTCTTCTTCTCGGTTTGACGGGCACGCTTCAGCGCGGAAAAATGGTTCGCCATACTATGCAGTATTCCTTCAGATGGAAATCTCGACGTGAGCCGAATGCTTGATTTTACAGGATTTTCTTCTCGCCCTGCAAATTGCCCACTGAGCTTTTGTGTTGGCACGCCTTCTCCTTTTTCTTCCTGGCAAACGCCTTGATGTGCGAATCGGACTCAGCGAGGAACATGAAGGTGCCGTCAACTGGCAAAAATCGTGTCGCTAGGCTTCTTTTAATCATGCCAAGCATCTATGTGACTGGGTAGCCGGAGGCATGAATCATCCCCGTTAAGGCCTCGGGGGCGATGGGTTTGACTCTCTCCCATTTCGGGGGTACGCTAACCAGCAATGAGCGGTATTTTCGCTACGGCGAACAATCCGGACGCTCTTCCTCTTCCGATCCCGATAAATTCCTGTGCAGCAAATTTCCCATCCGCTTGTCGATGGAATGTCCAGTCACGCATGATTGCACCCGGCCCCAGGAGGCAAAGTACCGACCCTAGATGAAGACCCAAATCGAGATCAGCCCCAACATCGAAACCCTGTTTGGAACCCGCGACGAAAACCTGCGACTGCTCGAAAACGGCCTCAACGTCACGATCGCCATGCGCTCCGACTCCATCGAAATCGAAGGTGCCGACGCTGACGTTGCGCGCACTCAGCAGGTTTTTGCCGACTATCAGCACCTGTTGCGCCATGGGCACTCGTTTATCAATGGCGACTTGGGAACCATGCTGAAAATGCTGGCATCCGACAGCACTGCCACGCTGCGCAGCTTGGCCGAGGCAGGCAAGCAACGTTCGTTCGGCAAGCGCACTGTCCAGCCCAAGAGCATCAACCAGCGGCGCTATCTCGAAGCCATCGAAAAGAATGACATGGTCCTCGGCATCGGCCCGGCAGGAACCGGCAAAACCTATCTGGCCGTGGCCATGGCAATCTCCGCTCTGGTGTCGAAGCGGGTGAACCGCATCGTGCTGGCTCGGCCCGCTGTCGAAGCTGGTGAGCGGCTTGGCTTCCTGCCTGGAACCTTGCAGGAAAAGGTCGATCCCTACCTGCGCCCTCTCTACGATGCGCTGTACGACATGCTGGATCCCGACAAAGTGGATCGCTATCTCGAGAAGAACGTGATCGAGATCGCGCCCATCGCTTTCATGCGCGGCCGAACGCTCAACGACGCGTTCGTCATCCTCGATGAAGCCCAGAACACCACCTCCGAGCAGATGAAGATGTTCGTCACGCGTCTGGGTTTCAACTCTAAGGCTGTAATTACCGGCGACATCACCCAAATCGACCTACCCAACGCCAGCCGCAGCGGTCTGCTTGAGGCCATGGAAGTGTTGAAAGATGTCGAGGGCATTCGCTTCTGCCGCTTCGACGAAGGCGATGTGGTGCGTCACCACCTGGTGCAGCGGATCGTCCGGGCCTATGAAGACTATAAGGGGCGCAATGAGCAGCTGTCGTTCGATTTGAAGGCCGGGAACGGCTTCCTGCTGGCACGTACGACCAATGGCAACACGGTTGTGGCCGACCGCGAAGCGTCTCTCGCTGAAGTTCCGCCGGTCAGCGGATTCAACACGGGGAATCGCGTTTCCGAATAAATCCTTGCTACCATACTCTGGGAGGGCTATAAGCCCTCCCATTCGTTCATTGAGCGAAGTGAGACAGACAAGAACACAATCGAAAGCCACTAGCGCTGAGAGTTTGAGCCGCTTTGCCACCCGCATGCAGCGCGCCCTGGGGATTAAAGGTGATGTAAACATCTGCATTACCTCGAACCGAGAGATACAGTCGCTGAACTGGTGCTTCCGCAGAAAGAACAGGCCGACGGACGTTCTGACCTTTCCGTCTGCTGTCCCGTATGTTGCAGGGGACATCGCAATTTCGCTGGAAATTGCCGCCGCTAATGCCGACCAGCTTGGCCACTCGATGGATACGGAAGTAAAGATCCTCATCTTGCACGGAATGTTGCACCTTGCTGGCTACGATCATGAGATCGACGACGGCGAGATGGAGGCGAAGGAAGCTGCGTTGCGGATGCAGTTGAAGCTGCCGGTTGGACTTATCCAGCGTAGCCAACAATCTGCAGGCGGAACTCGTAAAAACCGGGAGCGGCGATCATGAGCATTCCGCTCTTCCTTTTGCTGTTGTTGCTCTTGGCGTTGCTGACCCTGGTGTCATATGTCGATCGCCTGTACCACGAGATGGGCAAGTTCCTGTCCCGTGAGTTTCAGGAAAACATAGAGGCCTATGAGCGGATGGTCGAGCCGCGCCTTGGCTTCACTTCCGAGCGTGCATCGCTCTCCATCGCGGTTTTAACGCAGATTTGCGTGGCTTCGATTGGCATACTGATCGGCTATCTTCTGTTCACCGAAAACCGCTGGGTAGGGCTTGACCTGGTACAGGCGGCAGTAAGCCTGATCTTCATCATTGTCATTTTCAATCGCCTGCTGCCACACATCTTTTTCGTGCGCACCAATGGGGAGTGGCTGGCGAAGTTCATCTACGTTCTTCGTGTGCTGATCTACCTAGCCATGCCGGTCACGACCATTCTTGGCTTCGCTCTCTCCGTCGCATCGCTCACGCGGGAACATGCCTCGGAGGAGGCGGAACACCCTTCGGAAGCTGTCGATGCTTTGATTGAGGCTGGTCGGGAAGAAGGAATTCTTGAGGAGAGCGACCGTGATTTGATTCAGTCGGTGGTCGAGTTCGGAGACAAGACGGTGCGCGAGGTCATGACGCCGCGACCCGAAATTATCGCCGTTCCAGTCAACATGACCATTGCTGCCTTTACGGAGATGATCAATCAATCGCCCTATTCGCGTATCCCGGTCTACGACGGCAGCATCGATCACATCGTCGGCATCATGTACTCCAAAGACCTGTTGCAGATACCGGACGCCGAAGCCGCCACGACCACAGTCGCAGACCTCATGAAGAAGGACGTCTATTTCGTCCCGGAAACCAAAATGAGCAGCGACCTGTTGCGCGAGATGCAGCAACAGAACATTCGTCTCGCCATCATCGTAGACGAATATGGCAGCGTTGCCGGACTGGTTACCATTGAAGACCTTGTCGAAGAGATCGTAGGCGAAATCCGCGACGAGCATGAAAAGCCAGATGTCGTCAAAGAAAGCGACACATCCTATATCTTCAACGGCAACACCGATCTCGACCTGCTCAACAAGTTGTTGGGTGGAGTCCACTCCCACGACCATGAGGCAACGACCATTGCCGGTCTGGTCAGCGAACTCGCTGGCCACATTCCCGCCGCCGGCGAAGTCTTCGAGGAAGATGGCTTGCGCTTTGAGGTTCTGGAAGCCACCGATCGCCGTGTCGAGCGGGTCCGCGTCAGTCTGCACCCGGTCGAGACCCCCAAGCAGGTAAGCGCCTGATGGCCTTGCGCTCAGGCTTTGTCTCTATCATCGGCCGTCCCAATGCCGGCAAATCCACCCTGCTGAATGCGCTCGTGGGCGAGAAACTGGCTATTGTCACACGTAAGCCACAGACTACGCGCAACCGCATCCTGGGAATCGTGAATGTCGACAAGAAAGGGAAGCGGGGTGCCGCGCAAATCGTTGTGATCGATACTCCGGGAATTCACAAGCCCATCAATTCACTCAATCGGCGGATGATGAAAGAGGTCTACGCTGCCCTGGAAGGCTGCGACCTCCTGCTTCTCATCGTCGATGCTACGGAAAAGTTCGGCGCCGGCGACGAATTCGTCCTGGACGTTGCCAAACGCACCAAACTGCCCTGCTTCCTGCTGCTCAACAAAATCGATGCCTTGCAGAAAGACAAACTGCTTCCCTTGATCGCCCATTATCGCGAACTGCACGACTTCGCTGAAGTCGTCCCCATTTCCGCCCTCAAGAAAAATGGGCTCGACGTGCTGCTCGATGCCATCCTCAAAGCACTTCCCGACGGCCCACTCTATTTTCCGCCCGACCAGATTACTGATCAGCCAGAGCGCTTTCTGGTTGCTGAATTGATTCGTGAGCAGGTGCTGCAATTCACTTCGCAGGAAGTTCCGCACGCCACCGCCGTTATCATCGACAGCTATGAAGAAAGCCCCAAGCTCGTCAAGATCTTCGCGACAATTTACTGTGAGCGCGAAGGACAGAAAGCCATCCTCATTGGCAAACAGGGGGCCAACCTGAAGCAGATCGGCACCCACGCGCGCCAGCAGATCGAGCGCCTATTAGGCACCAAGGTCTTCCTGGAACTATTCGTGAAAGTGCAGCCCGGCTGGCGCGACTCCCGCGCCTTCGTGGAAGAAACGGACTGGCGCCGCCAGTTGGAAAACCTCTCAGCTTCCCACAAATCCGGGAAGAAGTCATAGGTGAAGCACTGAGCAGGTAGCAGCTAACGCTTAGCCGTTAACAATTGGCACTGGCTCATTGCCAGTGCTCGTTGCTAGCCACTTTCCTTCACCGCAATCCCCAGCGTCTTCATCTTGCGATACATGTGGCTGCGCTCCAGCCCTAGCACTTCCGCCGTCCGGGCAACGTTGCCCTGGTTCTCGTCCAGCTTTTTCAGGATATAGTCCCGCTCATACGATGCCCGTGCTTCGTGCAAGCTGGAAAACTCTCCCAAGTTTCGCCGTCCTCCGTCGCGATAGATCAAGCTGGGAAGATGTTTGCGCTCCAGCTTCGCCAGCGTCGGGTTCATGATCACCATTCGCTCAATCAAGTTGCGCAACTCGCGAACATTTCCTGGCCACGTATAGCGCATCAACGCATCCAGAGCGTCGTCGGTCATCTCCTTCGAACGCCGGTTGTAAGTCTGGGAAAACTCGCGCAAAAAATGCTTCGCCAGCAGTGGAATGTCTTCTTTTCGCTCCCGTAGCGGAGGCACATAAAACGGAATCACATTCAGCCGATAAAACAAATCCTCGCGAAAATTGCCCTTGGAAATCTCATCTTCCAGGTCCTTATTCGTTGCCGCAATCACCCGCGCATCCACCGTGATCGCTTCGTCCTCACCGACGGGAGCGAAGCGCCCCTCATCCAGCGTTCGCAGCACCTTCGACTGCGTCTTCAGGCTCATGTCGCCGACTTCGTCCAGAAACAAAGTCCCGCGATCGGCCTTCTGAAACTTTCCTTCCTTGTCTGACGCGGCACCCGGAAACGATCCCGCCCGATGCCCGAACAATTCGCTTTCGATGAGGTCTTCCGGGATGGCCGCACAATTGACTTCGACGAACATCTCGTCCTTGCGCAGACTGTGCGTATGAATCGCGCGCGCCGCCAACTCCTTGCCCGTGCCGGATTCGCCGTAGATCAACACACGCCCATTCGTCGGCGCCATCAGCGAAATCTGCTGGCGTAGCGCCTTCATGGGAATGCTGTCGCCCACGATGATGCTTCGGGCCTGAAACTGTTTCTTGTATTCGAGGTTCTCACTCCGCAGGTGCTTGGTGTCGATCGCGTTCTTCAACACGATCAGCGTGCGATCGATCGATAGCGGTTTTTCCAGGAAGTCGAACGCGCCCCGCTTGGTCGCGCGCACCGCGGTCTCGATGTTGCCATGGCCCGAGATCATGATGATCTCCGGTGGGTCCTCCATGGCAACGATGCGCTCCAGCGCCTCCAGGCCGTCACTCCCTGGTAGCCAAATGTCCAACAGAACCACGTCTACCGGCTTGCGGCTCAAGGTCGCCAGGCAATCCTCGGCGCTTTCGGCGAGCAGCGTCTTGTATCCTTCGTCTTCCAACACGCCTTGCAGCGAGCGGCGTATCTCCGACTCATCATCCACGATCAGGACGGTATGCATGTTGAACCGGCGTGGCGGCGGCCTCTCCCGAAGACGCTACAGGTAACTCTACGATAAACCGCGTGCCAATGGGAGAATTCTCCTCCACGCGAATCGTGCCACCATGGTCCTCGATGATCCGGCTCACGATCGCCAGTCCCAGCCCGGTGCCGCGCTTCTTCGTCGAGAAGTAAGGCAGGAAAAGCTTCTCTTTTACGGCAGGTGTCACGCCTTGACCCGTATCCGCCACGGTGATTTCGACCATGTCGCGCGGTCCTGCCAGCGCAGTCGAGATGACCACCTGTTTCACCATCGCCTGCTGCAACGCCTCGGCGGCATTATCCACCAGATTGGCGATCGCTCGTTTGATCGCCTCTGGATCGGCCTGCACCAGCGGCAGTTCAGTCGCCAGCAACTTCTGCAACCGAATCCCGCTGAGCCGTCCGTCAAACATCGACAGCGCGCTGTTGACAATCTGATTGATATCCGAAGCAACTGGTCGCGATGTCGGGAAACGTGCCAGTGTCGAAAACTCGTCGACCAGCATGCGCACCGTCTGTACCGACGATCCAATGGTCTCTGCGCAATTGCGAATGATCTTCAGCGATGGTTCATCGGGAGTCGCGCCCCGTTCCAGATGGCGCCGTATGCGCTCAGCCGAAAGCGCAATCGGCGTGAGCGGATTCTTGATCTCGTGTGCCACCCTGCGTGCTACTTCGCTCCATGCTGTCTGTTTCTGTGCCCGCAGCAGGTCGGTGATGTCTTCGATGACCACCACGTATCCCATCGGTTCTCTCTCGGCGGGCTGGCTTTGGGTCGGGGCATCCAACGAGGCCACTGTCACCGCCACGCTCAGACTCACCCGCGGTGTGACAATTTCCATCTGACTTGCTGTCATGCCCATGCGATCGGACTTACGCAGCAGATGTTCCAGGTCGGCCTTGAACTCTTCCGGAAACAATTCCCCGAGGGTGTGCTCTGCCCCGCCATTGGAAGTGTCCAGCCGCAGCAGGCGCAGCACCGCGCCATTCATATGGACGACGCGATGCGCAGCGTCGAGCGACAACACACCGGTGGGAATGCTTTCCAGAATCGTTTCAATATGGCGGTTACGCTGTTCCACTTGCACGTTAACGTCGGCCAGATCGGCACGCGACGCCTCGATGTTTGCCCGGCTTGCTTCCAAATCTGCCGCCATGCGGTTGAACGAGTCCACCAGTTGCCCGATCTCGCTGTCCGCCTGCACGTCCACGCGATAGTCGAGTCGCCCGCGTGAAATCTCCTGCGTCGCCTCCGCTAGCGCCAGTAAAGGCCGCGTGACCATCTTCGACAGGTAGAGCGCCAGCCAAGTCGATGCAAACAGCACTCCCACGGTTAGCAGTAAGAGGTACCCCAGATAGGTGCGCCGCAACCGTCGTCGCTGCTTGCGCAACTCCTCGTACTGCTGCTGCGACTGTTCAATGTCGCGCAGGACGGCTGAATAATTCTGCGGCAACGGCATTGCCACCAGGATTTGTCCGCGTGATCCCACAGCCGCGCGCCCCAGCACGTACATCTTCCCGAAAATCTCAAAAGGGGACGGCTTTGATCCCGCCGGTTGATTCAGCGGCAGATGATCGCGCAACAGGGGCCAAGGTTGCGGAGCACGAAAACTGGCTCCGGCGATTCCGTCGTCCAACGCGAAGGCAAATCCTTTTTGAAGGCTCACCTCGCTGCGGCGGAACTCGTCGAGCACCAGCGTGAAATTTCCCGTCTCAAACGATTTCTGCGCTTCAGCAGTGGCAGCAATCCGTTCCGCCTCGACCCGCGCATTATCACCCGCGTAGTCGCTCAGCAGAGACGCCACAACACCTGTCTGGTATTGCACGTCCTCCACCGGGCGGGAAAACCACTTCTCAATCGAGCGGTTGATCAATCCGTAGGAAAACAGGAACAGAAAAATGACCGGCCCCAACGACAACAATAGGGCGCCCATCACCATGCGGCTGCGCAGCCGCGATCCCATCACCCCGCTGCGACGCTCCACATACAGACGCAACAGCGTGCGTAACAGCACGAATGTCAAGGCGACGAATAGGAGGAAAATGAACGCCGACAGCGCAGCAAAAATCAGGGTCTCTTCGCTGGTGTCAGGTTGCAGAAACGAGAGCTTGAAGGTTGCCTGGGCGAAGATGACCGCGAACAGCAAGAAAATCGCGATCGACAACCCTACAATCGCGGGCGTGCTGCTGCGCTTTTTTCCCAAGCGATTTGGAGGGGCGACGGCTGGCATTTCGAACGGAAGCCTAACGAGTGACCAAAAATACTAACCCAGTGACTTTGTTGGAGTTTCAGTTTCTTGGGGCAGGGCTTATTATACCCTCGCTTGGGCCCTTCTTTTCGATTCCTCCCCGGCGCAATTGGTGTAATGGCACCGGACGCTGCAACAGCGAGGCTAGCGGACAGGCTTCGCAATTTGGATTTTCCTGCGCGCATTAATGTTTTCCTAACTGCACGAAAAGGCCGTGCATCTCGTTAAAAATCTGCGCCTGTTGGGTGCGCGGTGCGGAGCTCATGGCTGACGGTGGATGCAGGATCGGCGCACCCTGACATGCACTGCCCGCCTGCACTCTTCTTCTCGCAGTGCCGATTCCACTAGCTCGCGAACCTACTTCGCGCTCTTAGTGGCCGCTTGATGCCTTTCCAGTACTCGCCGGGTATGCACATCCACCACAAAGATCGGGTGCTGTCCTCGATCGAGGAGAATTGAGTCGGTCAGTTTCAGGCCCGGTGCCTTTTCAACGCCAGCAGTTTCTCTGGCAATGCCCACAATCACTTCAAGCGTGTCTCCGCCGGCCACCAGTGTTGCTGTCCCCCACCCCCGCGCCAGCTTCCGCTATCTATAATCGGCGGGCGCGAGGAGAGGCGAGAAATGCGACTGTGGAAAGTCGTCGGGGGCCGAGGTGTGGACCGGGCTGGTATCCCGATTGGGGGTGGGAGGTTTTGTGTTCTTGTGGCTCTGACCCTTCTTGTAACAGTTGCGCCGGTGTTCGGAGGTTCGCCCGAGTTGCAGTTCCTGTGGATCTCGGATATCCACTTCAATCCCGCGGCCGATGCGAAGCTGGTTCGCGAGTTGGAGAGCGTCGATGCGGCCAAGTGGGAGTCAGTGCTCGATCGCACTTCACCCGGCAGGTTCAGCCAATACAAGTCGGACACGAACTGGTGGCTGCTGAAGTCGGCGCTGGAGCAGTTTCCGAAGAGCAATCCTCATCCCTCGTTCGTGATCCTCACCGGAGACTTGCTGGCGCACGATTTTAAGCGCATGTTTCGCGCTGCAACCCACGATGAAGACCAGCAGCGCTATCGGGAGTTTGTAGTGAAGACGGTGCAGTTTCTCGCGCTGGAATTGCAGCGCAAGTTTCCCAAGACGAAGATATTCATAACTCCCGGCAACAACGATAACGACTGCGGAAACTACAGCATTGAGGCAAGCGGAGCGTTCCTCCACGATGTCGAATGGGTGGCGCGGGATTTGGCAGGAGGGAACGAGGATTTCACGAAATCCTGGACTGTGTTGGGGAGTTTCAATGTGCCACATCCGACCGTGAAGGGTACCCGGCTGCTGTCACTAAACAGCATTTTCTGGTCGCAGAAGTACATTGCGCTCAGCTCGCGCCAGGGATGCACGCCAGTGCCGACGACTGCGCCGGAGGACTTGATGCGATGGCTGGAACAGCAGCTGGCGGCCGCGGCGGAGGCGCACGAGAGAGTGTGGCTCATGTTCCACATTCCGCCGGGAATCGACGGCTATGCGACAGCCATGAATCGGGAGAAGCTGGAGGCGGCCAACAGGTCAGCCAACATCGACAGGTGCGCGCAGTCGATTGTGCCGATGTGGGCCCCACAGTGGACCGAGCAGTTCGATGCGTTGCTCGGAAAGTATCATTCGACTGTGACCGCCGTGCTAGCGGCGCATACGCACTCAGACGACTTTCGACTGTTTGCCTCGACGGATGGGGAGCGGCCGTTTCTGCTGATGGCGCCTGCGATTTCGCCGGTGTATGAGCAGAACCCGGGGTTTCGAGTGGCCACATACTCCAACGATGGCATACTGATGGACCAGTCGACCTACTATCTGACGAATCTGCCGGAGGCGAGCCGGAGGAAGCCAGGGCGATGGAAACGAGAGTACATCTTCACGAAGCAATGGAGGGTACGGGAGTTGGATGCCTCCAGCCTGTCTCGTCTGTACGACAGTGTGGTAGAAAGTGACGCAGTGCGCGAAAAATGGCTGAATTTGTATGCCGTTTCCGGGCCTGCTTCGCAGGGCGAGAAGCCAAAAATGGTGCGAGCATTGTATTGCGCAGTGGAAGGATTGAGCGTGGAAGACTATCGGCAGTGCTATTGCGGGAAGCAGTAGATTCTCTTCGTTCACCCTATCGCCAACCGAAGGAGATAAGCCACCCCACGGAGGGCTCAGCGGAAGGCCCCCCGCGAAAGGAAGGCGGAGTGGGGACACCCGGGCGGAAAAGTACCGAAATTGCGTCCGCCAGGAAGAAATTATCAAAAAATTTAACTGACGTTTACCCGCGGCGCCGGTGTCGAGCCTACAGTCGAAGCCAGAATGGCTTGAGTTCTGGTCCCACCCAAATCACGAACATTTGATTCAGGAGGCAAGATGTTGAACGTGGCCCGCCTAGGCGCCAGACTTTTGGCGTTAGCTGCCTTTGCTCCGTTGCTAGCACTTAACCTAAATGCCAGTCCGACCTTCTCGGCGGCACAAGTCTTTGCCATGGGAAGCGCGCAACTCGGTAACTCCCCGGACTCGATTTTCTACGGAGGGGGTTCGGTGTGGGTCGCCTTCCAGAACGGCGCAGATTCGACGGGCGCCTTCGGCGCAAGCACTGTTGTGCGCTATTCGCCGGCCGCCGTAGTGCAGCAAACATGGACGATTGCAGGAAATGTTGACGGCCTGCGGCTCGATCCCACGGGCATGACATGGGCGCTGCAGAATAACGATGGCAATTCAACCCTGACGTTGCTCAAGGCAGGCAGCAGCACAATGAGCTTGTTAACCTACGGCAACTCATACACGAATGTCGCCAACCGCGGATTCGACGACGCGGTGTTCACAAATGGAAACACGTTCCTGAGCGAAACCAATCCGGCGTCGAACACTGACGCGATCGTCGTAAAGCTGACGTCAGGAGTCAGCAGCCCGTTGCAGGTTTCCGGGATACTGAACTCGCAGTTTACAGGAGTGAATCTGGCGACCGGAAAGATCGCGACGGATACCATTACGGATTCGGATTCGCTGATATTGCGGCCGAACGGAGATCTGGTGCTGACGGGTGAAGCCGACCGGCAACTGGTCTTCATTCATAACGCAGGAGCTGCTAGTCAATCCGTGTCGTTCCTGAACCTGTTTGGGGTTGACGGCAACGTGGACGACTCAGCCTTTAACGGTAAGGCGACGCAGGGATACTTTCTCTTCACCGATACCAAAGCCAACACGGTTTACAAGATCAACGTGAGCGGATTGTCTCCGAACATGACGTTTGTCGATATCGGGCATGATTTCGGCTGGGTCAATATGAATACCGGGCTGGTGACACCGATCTTTGTGGGGCAAAGCCCGCACGGCTTGGTATTCGTGCCGACTGCAGTGCCGGAGCCGGGAACGCTAATGCTGGTGGGCGCAGGTATTCTGGCGCTGGCACGCAGGTTCTGGCGGGGCTAGGTCTTTCAGTGTGGTCGATCCCGGGTTAGCGCCCAAAATCAGGGCGCGAACCTGGGGGCACCCAATAGAAAATCTCTTCTATTCCGTTCGCAAAGCTTCTACCGGATTGATTGAGGCAGCTCGGCGAGCTGGGATGATGCTGGCGAAAAATGCGCAGGTGGCGAGCGCAAAAATCGCGCCACCCAGCACTAGGGGGTCCCAGCCTTTCACATGGTAGAGCTGATTCGCTATCAGCCGCGAGCAGGCGATGGTAACTGGAATGCCGATGAAGAGACCTATCAGAATCTGAAGAAAGGCCCCACGCAAAACCAGCTTGATGACGTTGCTGCGGTCAGCCCCAAGGGCCATGCGCACCCCGATCTCGCTGGTGCGCCGCTCGACTGCATAAGCGGTCACGCCGTAGAGTCCCACAGCAGCCAGGATTAGCGCAAGGATGCCGAACAGTCCGGTCAGTTGCGCTACCGCGCGCTGCTGGTCGAGCTCGGCATCCACCTGGTCCTGCATGGTTCGAATGTCGAGGAGAGTCAGGTTGGGATCGACGTCGCTGAGAGTGTGGCGAACCTGCGACTCGAGCCCCTCAATCTTGCCATGGACTTTGAGCACTGCGCCCTCGATGAAGTGGGAGGCATCGTCAAGGCTCTGCATCAGGCGTTCGTCATAGTGAACGCGTTGCGCCAGCGGCAGGAAGAACAGCGGGCGTCTCCAGTGACCGGTCGGATCTGTATAGTTGGCCTCCTTAATGATGCCGACAATTTCAAAGGTCGAGCTGTACTGGGGGAGATCGAGGCCGAAGTGCGCGCCCAGCGGTTCCTCGCCGGGCTGGAAGAACTTGCGAACAAAGGCCTCATCGACGACCGCGACATTTTGTGTCGAAATAGTATCGGACTCGCTGATGCCTCTACCGCGAATGATTGGCTGGCCCAACGTCTCGAAGTAACTCGGGGTGACGTGATCCCATGACGATCCTGTGTCCTCGCTCATGCCGGCGGGCATCGCATGACCCTGGCGAATGACGATTTCGCCCCAGTTGTCCTGCAAGGGTGCGTAGAGCGCCAGGGCCGCGCTCTCAACGCCCGCAATGTGCGACAGACGATCCTGGAGCTCACGATACATGGCATCGAGCTTGGCCTGGGGATATGTGGACCAAGGGGCAGTAAGGCTGAGGACGATGCGGTTATCGACCTCGTACCCGAAGTCCTGGTGCTGCATCTTGAGGAGGCTACGGGTCAGCAATCCGGCTCCGCCGAGCAGAACAACAGACAAAGTTGCCTGCACCACAACAAGGGCTTTCTGCGAGAACGAAGAGCGGTCGCGAGTGCTGCGATTCACACCACGCAACGCTTCGGCAGGATGGGCGTGCGAAGTGAGCCACGCGGGGGCGACCCCGAAGAGCGCTCCGGTGAGAAGCGACACGGCGAACGCGAAGGCGAGAACCGGTATTGACGGAGTTGCATCAATTGGAACGTAGCGAGCGTCATGAAACGTGAGCGCGACGACCGCTTTCACGCCGGCAAACGCCACTGCCAGACCCAGGATTCCGCCGAGGATGGACAGCACGATGCTTTCGGTGAGCGATTTGCGTACCAGCCGGTTGCGCGATGCGCCAAGGGCCATCCGCACCGATGTTTGTGCGCGGCGCGAAGCAGCGCGAGCCAGCAGCAGGTTGGCGATGTTAGCGCAGGCAATCAAAAGTACGAGTGAACAAACAGCAAGCAGAATCCGTAGGCTGTCGCCGTAGTTCTCCTTCATAATGCCGACGCCAATCCCAGCGGGGACGATCTTGATCACCTGCTTCGGTAGATTGGCCTTTATGCCCGACATCCACTCGGCGGGCATGCCGCTATCATTTACGAGCCACAGGCGCAGATCATTTGTGAGGCGCCCGGGTAACTCCTTGGTGGACGCTCCGGGACGAAGGCGGCCGACGACGCGCAACCACGCCTGGAAATGAGGCAGAAAAGAGTGTTCGCCGTGGAGGAGGGGCTCGGCGTATAGCGGAACAAAGATTTGCGGCGGGTTGCTGCGTAGGGTTTCACCAAAGAATCCGGGAGGCGTAATGCCGACGACGGTGAAGGGATGGCCATTGAGAACCATGATCGAGCCGACAATCGATGGGTCGGACCCGTACTGTTGCTGCCAGGCCCGGTAGCTCAACATAGCAACGGGCGGCGCGGAAGGCTGGTCGTCGGAGGGAAGAATCGTGCGTCCGGCAAATGCTCCAATACCAAAGGTAGAGAAGTAGTTGCCGCTGACCATCTCTGTGCGTAGGGGCTTTGCGATGCGATCGGTTTCACCGCGGCGGGCGGCTAAGTCTTGTGGGCCGGCTTGAAAGGCGGCAACTTCGGAGAACTCGGGAGTGGAAGCTTTTATGCGCTGGTAGAAGGGATAGGAGAACATGCCCCAGTTGCCCTGGGGACTGCCTTCGACGCAGCAGTCCTGACCGTCGCCGATGCGGTAGAGACTGGACGGATCGACTACCGGCAGCGACTTGAGCATGACGGTGTGGATAAGAGAGAAGATGGCGGTGGTGGCTCCGATGCCCAGAGCGAGCGTCAACAAGGCGGTGAGCGTGAAGATGGGCGAGCGTCGCATTTGGCGGAGAGCGTAGGCGATATCTTGACCCAGAGTTTGCATGGTCCAACCCCCTCAGCAGATACGAGAGTTGGACGTGGGAAGTTCGGAAAGCGATTGAGTTCAATCGACCCAGGATGAAGTTTGGCTTACAGAAAATATGGCAAGAATTTGGAAAATGCTTAAAGAAGCTCGGTTGATGGTACGGCTACAAAATCAGTTTGGTAGGTAAGGAACCTTAGTTGCAGATCAATTTTGCTTCACATCACCAGATTCCAACTCCCTTTGTGCTAGTCTGGGCGACAACGCGACGCTCCAGCGAATCATCAGGATTATTGGAACTTTGGTTTCCTGGGGGAGAAAGACCTACAGATGGTTGCGACTTTGTGCCAGAAGAACCCGAACCGTTCCTTTCGAGTTACTTTACTCGGCACCGGCCTGATTTGCGGTCTTTCGCTGGGGGCCTCTTGGGGATTTGCGCAGGTGGATAGGCCGGCCTCCGGCACAATTTCTGCCACTGCGACCGAGCAAGTACCTAGTGTTCTGGCACCTGGAAGCATCAGCGGAACAGTAACGGATGTGACCGGGACACCCGTTCCCGGGGCCGAAGTCAAGCTGACCCGCCAGCCGACTACGGCGATCCAAGCGACTAAGACCGCGCAGGATGGCCACTTTTCCTTTACCGATGTGGCTCCGGGAAACTTCGAACTCAACATTGAGCTTCCAGGCTTTAAGACGAAAGCAGTGAGCGGGACACTGCCCACGACTGAAGGCTACCTGGTTCCGGCGGTCACACTCGAGTTGGCGCCGGTGGTCACTGATGTGAGTGTTCATCTGACCACCGAAGAGATTGCGACCGAACAGATCAGGGACCAAGAGCAGCAACGAATCCTGGCGGTAATCCCGAACTTTTACACGAGCTATGTCCAGGACGCCGCTCCTATGACCACCAAGCAGAAGTTCGCGTTGGCATGGAGGCAGGTGATTGATCCGACATCGTTTGTGATCGCCGGCTTGATTGCGGGCGGTGAGCAGGCAGACAACGCCTTTCCAGGGTACGGACAAGGCGCGGCAGGTTATGGGCGACGCTTCGGTGCGGCTTATGGCGACTTCTTTATTGGCACCTATGTCAGCAGCGCTATTTTGCCTTCGATTCTGAAACAGGACCCCCGATATTTTTACAAGGGCACTGGCACAGTGAAGTCGCGGATTCTGTACGCCATCTCGCGATCGGTGATCACGAAGGGCGATAACGGCCGGTGGCAGCCGGATTACTCGGGGATCGGGGGCGCCCTGGTCAGCGGAGCGATCTCGAATCTCTATTATCCCGAAGGAAGCCAACACGGTTTCGATACGGTGCTGACGAATACACTTATCGGGATTGGGACATCGGCAGGCGTAAACATCTTGCAGGAATTTGTGTTTCCTAAATTGACGCCGAAGTTGCCGAAGAACGTTCCTGGGCTGACCAAGCACGATCCTCCTAAATCGTAAGCCTAACCGCTTCAGGGCACCCGATCGGCAGAGTGCGTTACTTAGCGGGCTTGAGCGCGACCATGCTGCGTTCGTCAGTGACGATGATTCGGTTGAACTTCTTCTTCAGTTCGTCCGCGTTGCTGGCCAGGACACTCAGCTGCTTGGGTTGGGTTTCATAGCTTCGAGTGTAGCGGAATGATGTTGGCCCGCTCACTTGACTGTGAGTCTCGGTTGGCCTTGCAGGTTCACGCGGATTCCGCGATAATAGTTTTGCCCTCAGCAGCGAGGGTCCAACCTGTGCCGACTGGCTTGGGTTTGGGGTGTGGAGTGAGAAATCACTGGCACACCCGTCTCGCCAAGGGAAAATGCTGTGCCGGAAACGGCTTCCTGAGACTAAGTTCAGACAGAGCACGCAGAGCTAAAGGCACGACTAAAGTGGTGCCCTGAGGCGAAGCTTTTCCGGTCCGAGTTGTGCCCGGAGCCAAATTGCAGGAAAGGAAACACACCCTGTGTTAATGATTCGTCTGTCGCGCCGTGGAGCGCGCAAGCAACCGTATTATCGTGTCGTCGTGATCGAAAAGGATCGCGCCCGCGATGGCCGCTCGGTGGAAGTGGTGGGCACGTATAACCCGCGCACCAATCCCGCCAGCGTTGAGCTGAAGCGTGAGCGCATAGATTACTGGACCAGTAAGGGCGCCCAGTTGTCGGACCGGGTGAAGAAGCTGCTGGAAAAGGCGCCAGCAGCGGCGCCGACACCGGAAGCGAGCAGCGCGGCGTAGCTGCGTATCGGGGACAAGGAGATCGTATCGATGGCGACGAACGCGGACATTCCCGCGCTCATGGCGCATTTGGCGAAGGCGCTGGTGGAGAAAGCCGACGAGGTGGAGGCGGAGGCCTTCAACGAAGGCGACCATATCGTGGTAGAGCTGGTGGTGGCTGAAGATGAAGTCGGCAAGATCATCGGCCGGCAGGGGCGCATGGCGCGTAGCCTGCGGACGATCATGAATGCCGCGGCGCTGAAGACGCGCAAGCGCTACCAGTTGGAGATTGTGGAATAGACGCGTATGTCACCATTGCGCGGGTCCTGGGGCCGCAGGGGCGACGCGGCGAAGTCGCCGCGGAATTGCATACCAGCTTTCCCGAGCGCTTTGCCGAACGCAAAGAGTTCTTGGGACTTGCGGCCGACGGTAGCCGGCGTGAGTTGCAGCTTGCGGAACATTGGTTTCACAAGGGAAAGGTGATCCTGAAGTTCGTCGGAGTGGAGAGCATCAGCGCCGCCGAGCAGCTAGCCGGGATGGAGTTGCAGATTCCGGCGGAGCAGCGGACGGAGTTGGAAAGCGGCGCGGCATATGTAAGCGACCTGGTCGGATGCACGGTAGTAGATCGTGGATCGCTGATCGGCACGGTTGCGGACGTGCAGTTTGGAGCGGGAGAGGCTGCGCTGTTAGTGGTTCGCCGAAAGAACGGCGAGCCCGACGGAAAAGAGCTTTTGGTGCCGTACGCCGCCGAGTTCTTGCAGGAGCTAGACTTGGCGGCGCGGCGGATTGAGATGGAGTTACCGGAAGGTCTGCTGGAGCTGCAGTCTCCGCTGAGTGAAGAGGAGAAAGAGCGTCAGAAAGTGGAGGCGGAGGAAGTTCGCGGAGCGGACGAACGCCGCAGACGGCACAAGTAGAATTTCCCCGTCGCTCGGCGCCTTGGGGTGGCCGGAATGAAGTTCGAAATTCTGACGATTTTTCCGCACTTTTTTCGCGGGCCGCTGGATTACGGCATTGTGCGCAGGGCGCGCGAGGCAGGGCTCATTGAGATTGTGATACATGATCTGCGGGCGTTCACGCACGATCGCCATCGCACCGTGGATGACCGTCCTTTTGGCGGCGGCGAGGGGATGGTTCTGAAGCCGGAACCGATCTTCGAGTGCCTGGAAGCGATTAAGATTTCGTCGCGCGAGGAAAGGTTGCGCCAGGATGCGCGGGAGACCGTGATTCTGCTTTCGCCGCAAGGACGGATGTTCACGCAAAGCGTGGCGCGGGAGTTGGCCAACCGTGCCCGCGTGGTGCTGATTTGTGGGCGGTACGAGGGCGTGGATGAGCGTGTGAGCGAGCACCTGGCCGATCGTGAGATTTCGATTGGCGACTTCGTGCTGAGTGGCGGAGAACTCGGCGCGGCGATTATTGTGGATACAGTGGCGCGGCTGGTGCCCGGAGTGCTAGGCAATGCGGCGTCAGCGCAGCAGGAGTCGTTCACGACGCATGCCGCCGAGCCACCTGTCCGAAGCGAGAGCGAGCCGCCGTCGTCAACCTGCGGGTCGGGCGGATTGCTTGATTATCCACATTACACGCGTCCGGCGGAGTTTCGTGGGATGACCGTTCCCGAAGTCTTGTTGAATGGGAACCACGACGAGATCCGGCGCTGGAGAAGACACAAGGCGCTGGAGAAGACGTTGGCAAACCGCCCGGACTTGTTAAGAGAGGCGGAGTTGAGTAAGGAAGACCGGAAGATTTTGGAAGAGATTGAAGTATCCCACGCCATCGCCAATAGAGGGCGATAAGGGCGTGGCACCCCGCACCACCTTAGGTCGAGACGATGATGAGCGTGATCCTAAAGCGGTTTGAAAATCCGGACGAGACCCGGATCTTCGAGAAGGGGAAGTTCGAGATCGTCGAGATTGGCGGGATGACAATTGGCCGCGCCACCTATGAGCCTGGCTGGAAGTGGTCAGAGCACGTGGGCAGGGCAACGGGCGCGAAGAGCTGTCAGGTGGAACACGTGGGCATGGTGGTTTCTGGCTGTGCCACTGCCGCCATGGATGACGGCCGAGTGATTGAGATGAAGGCGGGAGACGTGTTTTATATTCCGCCGGGCCACGATAGTTGGGTAGTGGGTAGTGAGCCGTACGTATCGCTGCACTTTATGGGAGCGGGCGATTATGCCCGCAAACACGAGTAGAACTTTCAGTTGTTGGACACGAAGAAGAGACGAGGGGTCCCACCCTATCCCTAATAGGGTCGATAAGGGTGGGGCACCCAGATTGGAAGGAAGAAGAAGGATATGTCGAATTCACCGATTATTGACCGTATGCTAGCTAAGGCCCGCCGTACCGACTTGCCGGAGTTCAAGGCGGGCGACACCGTTCGCGTGCACGTGAAGATCAAAGAAGGCGATAAAGAGCGCTTGCAGGTGTTTGAGGGGCTGGTCATTTCGAAGTCAAGTGGCGCGCAAGCCAGCTTCGTGGTGCGCAAGATGAGCTTCGGGCATGGCGTGGAGCGCATTTTTCCGCTGAACTCGAAGGTGATCGACAAGATTGAAGTGGTCCGGTCGGCGCATGTGCGTCGCGCCAAGCTGTATTATCTGCGCGGACTGCGCGGCAAGGCGGCGCGTTTGCGGGAAGTGGATGTGAGAGCGAAGAAGGCGTAGTCAGTTATCGTTCATCAGGGGTCAGTCGTCAGCTCGTAGTTGTAAGAGGCGCAGCTTGCTGGCTACCAGAAGCTCGCTCATACCCTTTGCCAAACGTGGAAAAGGATGGGTGCCCATATCGTAAAGACAGACGCTTATCGGCTCGCTGTGCGGGTCACGGAAGGCTTTTCTTTGACTCAGCCTTACCTTTTGTTTTTTGGACGGACGAACTTCAAAGCCGTATGCGTTGGCGAGTAGCCGACGACTTTGACATCGTAAAGCCCGGCCTCACGGCCTGCCTGAAGAACCTGCATCTCGGTGATTTCCTTACGGCCTTTAGGGTAGACGACCCAGAGTGCGCCATTGGACGCGAGCGACGGAATCAGCTTCTTGATTCCACCAAAGTCTGACGCTGTGGCAGCTCCCAAGAAGATTATGTCGGAGTTCGCTAATGGTTTGCCGTTTGAGAACGCCGTGGCCAACTTGCTTGTATCCTTCATAGTTGTATCGTCATTCGGCATATGAACCGCGCTGATCGTCAATCCCGGCTTGATGCCGAGCTTCTCCACCGTGCTCTTGGGATGGAGAATTTTGTGTGCCCATTTTTCAGCCTGCTCACCGAGTTCGAGAATAAGGGCGTTGTTTGGCCATCGCAGGTGAAGTTGACCGTCGCGTGCCTCAACCGAAGTCAGGCGTGCGAACGCGATCTTGAGACGAATGTCGCCGCGGAAGATGATCTCGGTTGTTTCCAGCAGAGCCTTACCCTCGTACCATTTACCTGCGGATTTAGCACGGCCTTGAAGTTCGCGTCCCATTGTTTTTCCTGGTGCGGAAAAGGATCTCGCGCGTTAGAGGCGCGTGTCAATCGCAAGACAAAGCCCCGTTCCTCCTGCAAGGGAACGGGGCTTCCTCGGTACGCGCCAGTTTTGGCGCGCTTCTTCGAAGGGGGAGCGTCTATGCCGGTTCAGAATTTCGAAGCAACTTCGAGCAGGGCAACGGCGGTTGCCATCCAGAGCGCGAACGCCATCGTATTCAGGGCGACGCGGACTGAGGTGCTGTCGATCAGCCAGTTGTATTTCGCGTCCATACTCATCTCCTTTGTGAGTGGTGTGCGCCCCGGATTGGTTTTTGTCCCTGCCGGTGCTGCATCTACAGACATATACGGACGAGCGGGGAAAAGGTTCCGCACAGTTTTGGGGGCGTCGTTATCAGTAGCGATCTGATTGGATTAGTTGCGCCAGATGAGGGGCAAATCGCGCATATCACATTGTGGGATGCGAGCTCATTTTGGCGTTCCCCAGGCCGTTAGGGAACAGATCCATGGTTTTGTACCAGGTAAGCGTCCCAAAAAGGGGAGCCAACCTGGGGCACCTGTATGCCTACCTATTCGTCCGGAGCGGCGATTTCGTCGAGCTCCCAGTAATGACTCTTCAACTTGGGTGGAACTCTTACGTTCCTGCCACTCAGCATGCTCTTGAGTTGAAGCGCATTTACCGCGGCCTTGCCTTCGAAGTGGTTGTTGGCGACAACAAAAGTCTTCTGGGCCTTGGACGCAATGATCTCAATGCGGTCCTTCCATTTCTCCAACTCGGGGCGAGTGTAAAGATAGTTGTAGCGATCGCTGCGAGAATCGCTGTCGAACCACTGTTCGTAGTTTCGACCGTGCAGGCGGACGTAGCCAATGGGAGAGGTGACCTCGGTGGTGGGAGCGATTGCGTTGCCCAGCTTAGGCTGATCAATGTTGCAGAAGGCGATTCCATTTTGCACGAAGTAGCGCAGAATGCCTTCGTTGGTCCAACTGTTGTGGCGGACTTCGACGACGAGAGGATACTGGCGGAATTTATCGATCAACCTGTCGAGATAGTCGCGATTGTGATCGGTGTTCTTAAAAGAGATCGGGAACTGTAGCAGCAAAGCGCCGAGCATTTCTTCTTCAGCGATGGAATCGAGCCCGGCTTTGGCCAGCTGCTCGTCGTCGGGGCCAACCTGTACGGTTTCCGAAGAGGTGCTTTCTATGGCGGCGATCGGCGAATGGGTAAAGGCGCGGTTCAGTTTGGCGGTGAAGAGGAATTCCGTGTTCGCCTGACGCGCTTTGCGACACCACAATTTGCCCCACTCCGGCTTGATGTGGCCATAAAAAGAGGTATTGATCTCGAGCACGTCGAAGTAGCGCGCCATGTATTCGACCGGATGCTCGGATTTCTTGATCTGGGCGGGGAAGACGGTGCCTTCCCAATCCTTGTAGGACCAGCCGGCAGTGCCCAAATAGATGTGAAGGGGCGAGGGCATGTATGGCAGGGTAGCATCAGGTGGCATGCAGGGGGCGAGTGCGGCCCAGGTGTGTGAGGGATATCACAGGAGGCTGTGAGGTGTTCTATAGGCTGCGAAGAAAGATCCGGGTATTTTCGTCCTGCAAGCGAATCAATTCTGTCCGGGAAGCAGAAATGAGAAATAACAAAGAGAAGAAATTCTGGCGGGAGAAAGTTGAGATCGGTCTGGTGCACGTGCAAGCGTTCGCGCGAGAGATGGGAACCACAATCACGATTGCAGAAGTGGCCGAGTTTCTCAACCGGGCGGGCGTGGCCCAGAGCCTGTGGATCCAGATGAAGCAGGCGGGCGAACAGTACATCAAGTCCAACCTAAAGAGCAAGATCACGAGATCGCCTGACCGGCCGAGGGCGGGTCAGGAAATCGCAATGATCCAGTAGCGCCCGCATTCAATACGTCGCCAGCAGAAGCCAGTAGACTCCTCCTGGCTGACTGGCACTGGTGGCGAAGCAAACTCCCAGAGAATAGCCCGATGTGATCGGCTGGCTGAGTATCTTCTTCGCCCCCGGCGGAAGCTCATGCAAGTCAGTGGCCGTCCAGGCAACCGCGCTGGTGACGCCGGGTACATCATGCGGCACCTGCGAACTAGCGAGTTTGTCGCGGCGGGCCATCTCGCAGGCCATATGCGTCAGTTGGGTGCGGGACTTGCGCTGCGGCACGGGGAGCCCAAGGGAGCGAGTGTAATCCGTGATTGCTTGCTGGGCGGCGGCGTCAGCTTCGAAGTCGCTATAGTTCGGCATGACGTGAGCGAAATCTTCCGTCACATAAACCAAATCGTCGCTACGAACAACACCGATACCAATCACGTCGAACTGCCGACTGAGAATGTTGGCGCGATGTTTTGGAGACTCCATAAGGGCGACATGCGCGGAGGCCACATCTCCATTTAGCGCGATATTCTCACCATCGTGGTCGGTGCGAACGTTTTCCGCTGTCAAGCGAAGGAGTAACGGGTCCTCGCCAGGGAACTGATGCGAGAGAGCGTCGCGATTGATCATGAGCTGGGAATGCTTGCGCGCGGCACGGGTGAGACGCTCATCCAAGGTCAGAGGCGGAACGCCAGCCTTCCTGCGCTCCTGATTCACCAAGGTGAGCAACTGCTGCTCGGCGGAAGTCTCGATGGGGTCCTGGGCGCGGGCAAAGGGCACAAAGGCCAAAAACAGGGCGACGAGTATGGAAAGCGGGCGAATCGACGAGCCAATCATGTGGTGCATCATTGTGTTTAGACGCTGGATACGTCCCTTCTGTTCCTGTGTAAACCCACCATACAATACAGGCAGCTCTCCAGGATTCCTGAAATGAACGGCATTTCCTTAATTGTGTACCTTATCGTTGGCTTGGCGCTGGGGGCAGCCTTCACCTGGCTGGCCTTACGTTCGCAGACAACTTCGCTCGCACAACGAAAGTCGGAGCTCGAGCAAGAGGCGAGTGGCGCGAAATCACAATTGCAACATGTACAGGCAGAGCTTACGGCGGTCCATGCTGCTAGGGCAGCGGCCGAAGCCAGGTTGGAGAGCGAGCGTGATCAGACGCGAGAAAAGCTTGAACTATTGAACCAAGCCGGCGAGGAGATGAAGGCACATTTCGCTTCGTTGGCCTCAGATGCCTTGAAGAGCAACAGCGCGAGCTTTCTTCAACTGGCTCGAAGCGAGTTGGATAAGCAGCAGTCGGAGGCAAAAAGCGAGCTGGAGAAACGCGAGAGAGCGGTTGAGACGCTGGTAAAGCCGCTCGCCGAATCGCTGCAACAGGTGGACCAACACGTTCGGGGTCTGGAAGCATCGCGTGCCGAAGCCTACGGCAATCTCAGTGCGCAGGTGGCTTCGTTACGGGAGACGCAGAAAGCCTTACAGGCGGAGACCGGGAATCTAGTAAAGGCATTGCGCGAACCACAGGCGCGCGGACGTTGGGGTGAGCTTCAGTTGCGACGTGCCCTTGAGTTCGCGGGAATGTTGGAATACTGCGACTTCGAGGAGCAGGTATCGGCGTTCACGACGGATTCTGCCGGGGAACGGCATGCGTTACGTCCGGATGTAATTGTGCGGTTGCCGGGCGGCAAGCAGATCGTGATCGACGCGAAGGTTCCGATCACCGAGTATCTAAAGGCGCTTGAAGCTGCAGATGAGAAGACGCAAGAGATCCATCTCGCCGGCCATGCGCGACAAGTCAAAGAGCACGTGGCCGCGCTGGCGGCCAAGGCGTACTGGTCACAGTTCGCTCCGGCGCCTGAGTTCGTGATTTTGTTCATTCCGGGCGAGGTGTTTTTCCGGGCAGCATTTATGGCCGATCCCGAACTGGTGGAAATCGGCGGAAGCAAAGTGATGCTGGCATCGCCGATTACACTGGTGGCCATGCTGAGGACAATTGCGTACGCATGGAATCAGCAGAACCTGGCAGAGAGTGCGCGCAAGATCGGCGAAGCCGGAAGGCGACTCTACGACAGATTGTGCGTGATGACTGCCCACGTTGAGGGACTTGGCAAGAAGCTGGATGGAGCGGTGAAGTCCTATAACGACATGCTGAGCTCGATGGAGAAGCGTGTGCTTCCCGCCGGACGTCGGATGTCGGAACTCGACCGCTCACTGGCTGCAGGGACTCTCGGAAGTCCGGAGCAGATCGAGAAAACACCTCGTCAACTGGAAGCACCGGATTGGGAACTGCAATCAGAGACAGACCCATTTCTGCTGGTGGAAGAAGAAGAAAATTTGCGAGAGCAGTAGAGCGCGTTTTGCTCGAAGGATTACGAAACCACGCTTTTGACACTGGTTTTCTGCGGCTGATATCATTGAAGTCTCGACGGCTACACTCCCTCCCAATTAGCGTCCCCGTCGTCTAGCCCGGCCTAGGACATCGCCCTTTCACGGCGGTAACACGGGTTCAAATCCCGTCGGGGACGCCAAATCTTTTCAGAGACTTGCGGGTGATTTGGTCAGTTTCCCGCGGTACAACGACGGTACAAGTTGTTTTCGGCCGAATCATCCCCACCACCCGGCTCTGTGCCGCCCTCTTATCCGGGCTCAAAGCCTGCGTGTAAGTGTCCAGCGTCATTCGCGACGTAGAGTGCCGCAACAATCATTTCGAGGCGATTATGTAACAAACGCGGCCATACTGACGGAGCTGTTCACAGCGGTCGTACAATGATCGCAACCACGCTTCGATGCCACCACAGACTCAAGTCGCGACCGAAGCTGAGAGCGCTCGCACGCTGGAAGCTCGGCCCGGCACAACTCTGCCGCCATGCTCCCCCCCTTCCTCGTACGATTCCATCTGGCATCAGGTGCGCTGGGTGGTGGCCGTTCTGTTCGCCGCCGCCACGGTTTTCTATAGCGTCGTCTGGATGTACTACATTCGCCAGGGTCCGCGAACCACGGTTCACGTTACTGCGGTCCCCTCCCAAGAAGGTCCTGGAGTGATTACCGCTGTTGATCGGGGCAGCCTCGCCGCTAACGCCGGCGTACGAGTCGGCGATCGGATCGTCAGCATCAACGGCCAGAGTGTCCACAGCTTCGAGCCGATTGTCACCGCCGTGACGAGGGCGCGTACGGGAGATCACATCAGTCTCGGCATCATCAAACCGGATTCTACCGAGATCCGGTATCTGGATCTCGTGGCGGAAGACATACAACCCATGTCGATGTCCCTCGGGGATCGTGTCGCCTTGCAATTGGTAAGCTCGTTCCCGGTACTTTTTGTGCTGGTCGGTTTTCCCGTGCTCTTTCTGCGGATTGATGACCGCAACGCCTGGATGTTGGCAATTTGCTTTGCGGGCATGGTGGCCTCCGCCCCAATTGTGCAACAGACAGGATTAATGCCGAAGGCGCTGCGCGGCTTCATGCTGGCGTACATGATCCTGTTCTTCATTCCGGCTCCGACGTTCTACTACTATTTCTTTGCGACCTTTCCGGCACGCTCTCCTGTTGACCAGCGCTTCCCGTGGTTGAAGAACGTATTGCTCAGTGGCGCTGTTGCGGTGGCATTGCCGCTCGCGATCTGGGCGATGACGACGCACTCTCTCGAGAGTTTGTGGCCGATCGTCGAATACTTCCAAAAGCGCCCGCTGAATCTGATATTCGGCACATATTTCTTTGGGGTCTATGGCCTGGCTTTGTTTTCGCTATTGTGGAATAGCTTCCGCTCCACGGACGCGGAGGCTCGGCGTAAAACGCGTGTCATCGTCTGGGGAACGACCTTGGCCATATTGCCATGGTTCATTCTGCAGCTCATCGCCACTACCTTTCGACTGGAGGTTTACAGCCTCCCCTTCTGGATCTGGGGACCGGTGGTGATTCTGATCTTCTTCATGCCGCTTTCCTTCGCCTATGCTGTGCTACGCCACCGCGTACTCGACGTGCCCGTGCTCCTCCGCCGCAGCGCGCGCTACCTACTGGTGCAGCGCGGCTTCATGATCTTGATTTTCGTACTCGGGATAGGTGCGACCATGGCGCTGGCCAGCTCTTTCGAGCAGCATTACCCATCCCGTTCAGACGCGGCCATTCCGGTAGGCGTCGTCTTCGGAGTGGTGCTGGTGGGCTCGGGCACATGGCTGCACCAGCATGTAAGGGCACGCGTGGACAGGGCGTTCTTCCGCAGCTCCTATGATTCACGACAGATCCTCGAAAACTTGGTCGAGAAGACACGAGAAGTGCGGACGCGCGAACAGTTGTCGTCACTGCTGCACAAGAATCTGCTGGAAGCCTTACATCCTACCTTTCTCCTGATCTACTTCAAACGCAACGAGGCGTTCATACTTTGGGCGGGGAGCAACGTCAGCAATGCATATCAGGGACTGGTGGCCCATGCTGCCTTCCTCGACGAGGTCTTTCGCAGGCGGAAGCCCTCCGAGGTGACGCCCGCATGGGAGGGAGGGGATACTATCGCACCCGGAGCGGAGTGCCTGGTACCGATCGCCAGCTCTGAAGAAGAACCTCTCGGCTTATTAGCGCTGGGACCGCGGAAGTCGGAAGAACCTTATTCAGGTGAGGACAAGCGGCTGCTCGCCACCATCGCCAGCCAAGCAGGTATGGCTCTTGAGCACATTCATCTGGGGGAAGAGATCGCCGAACGCGTTGCCGCCGAGCGCCGGACCGCGCACGAAGTCGAACTCGCCCGGCAAGTCCAACGAAAACTCTTTCCGCAGAACCCGCCGCGATTAACAACGCTCGAGTATGCGGGGGATTGCGTGCAGGCGCGCGTCGTCGGCGGTGATTACTACGATTTCCTCGAACTCGCACCCGGCGTGCTGGGCTTCGCGTTGGCTGACATTTCCGGCAAAGGATTCCCGGCGGCGCTGCTGATGGCGAACCTGCAAGCCAACCTACGTGGGCGATACACGCTCGCCGTAGAAAATTTGCCTAGGCTCCTCGAGTCAGTCAATCGACTTTTCTACGAGAACACGGAGCCGAGCCATTACGCGACAATGTTCTTTGGTTGCTATAACGACCGCACGCGCGAGCTGCGTTACATAAACTGCGGCCACAACCCACCGATTCTTTTGCGAGCTGACAATTCGCTCGAGCGCCTGCCGGCTACTGCCACTGTGGTTGGACTTTTCCAGGAGTGGGGTTGCTCTTCTGCGACAGTGCGAATGAACTCTGGCGACATCCTCGTGGTCTATACCGACGGCGTCACCGAGGCCGCCGATGACGGTGGCGAAGAGTTCGGCGAGGAGAGGCTCATCTGTGCTTTGCACAGGAATCGCACAATGCCTGCCACCGGTCTGCTCGGTGCATTGATTCATGATGTGCAGCAGTTCAGCTCCGGCGAGCAGGGCGATGATCTAACTTTGGTGGTGGGGAAGGGGTTGTAGGTCGATGCGTCCTGCTCGGCCTACCCAGCGAAAGTGCTCTGGGAGATGCTTCAGCTTTTGACCGGTTTTCGAGGAAGATGCGATAACGGGTAACGGCAACCTTGTTGAAGGACAGTCGTGGCTCGGAGCGGTACCACTGAATAAATTCATCAATGGCGTGTCGATAGCCACGCTTCGACTCGGAAGAACGAAGGCTGTCCAGGACCGGAGATTTGCTGTGATCCAGATCAGGAAGACCGAGTGTTGTCTTGGGCCGCTTCGTCTTTGGGGATGCTCTGTTGCCATGTCTGCTCATTCCAGCCGCCTCCATCGCGGCTGGCCAAGAGCCTACCCGCACGTTGGCGCTTTACTAGGAGATAGGCGACTAGTTCCGGGTTTGCCGACAAGCCGGGGCCGCAAATAGTGGCCACCATTGGGACGTTTCCATCGGAAATAACGTTTGCGGGCTATCCACTTGCTTCATTCGGAGCCGTTGACTCGTAGTGCTGAACCCGGTCCGGGCGCGTCAATAGAAAACGGTCGTCTTCTGGGAAGTACCGGGCCTAGCCA
>Ga0306921_10000396_pt1 | contig 37474 bp, 35 predicted proteins | sample sta12Cox44000080_FD_203760 | JGI IMG/M metagenome (GOLD analysis project Ga0306921, IMG submission 203760) | Lab enrichment of tropical soil microbial communities from Luquillo Experimental Forest, Puerto Rico - statoxic.12C.oxic.44.000.080 (v2)... | ecosystem: Environmental > Terrestrial >... | reverse complement strand
ACGCAGCTGGAGAGCTCCCCCGCCCCCGGCGACAGGACCCGCCCCGTCTCGCGCTCACACGTTCGTCGATAGGCCGCGCTAGTGTTGGCGTGCGGGGACCCACGCCGTGGTGCGCCCGCCCACCGTGATGTGGTGGATCCGCTCACCCGTCCGGGTCACCGCGCGCGGGTTCTTGCCCCAGCGGCGATGGAAGAGCCAGCCGCGCGGGTAGCGGTCGCTGTCGTTGGAGAGGCGCACCGCCGTGTTCATCACGTGGCGGAGGGCGCCGCGCATCCGCGCGATTTCCGCGTCGGAGAGCGAGCTGGCCCGGCGCCGCGGATCGAGGCGCGCCTGGTACAGGACCTCGTCGGCGATCCAGTTGCCTACGCCCGCCGCGAAGCCCTGATCGAGGAGCAGCGCCTTGAGCGGCGCTTCGCGATGCCGCACGAGCTCGCGAAAGCGAGCGGGGGCGGGGAGAGCGCGATGCGCGTCGAAGCCCAAGAAGCTGATGGGCGGCTCGTGCACGGGATCCTGGCGGAGGCGAATGCGCCCGAGCCGCCGCGCGTCCGCCACCACCAGCTCGCCACCGTCGTCGAACACGAGGTGGAGTTTGGTGAAGCGGGGCGGCCATGCGTGATCCGGCCGTTTCCGACTCGACTTGAGCTTGACGCGCGGCCCGCCCGGCGCGGTGTGGAAGCCGCCCGTCATGCCGAAGTGGAGGCAGGGCCACGGGCGGCGGTCGAGCTCGAACCAGAGGTGCTTGCCGTGGCGGCGCACTGCCCGTACCCGGCGGCCCACGAGGGCACGACGGAAGCGCGCCGGTGCCACGCCCTCGAAGACGATGGGATCGTCGGCGCAGCGTGCCTCCACGATGCGGCGGCCCTGGGCGACCTTCCCGGCGATCTGGCGGCCGTACTCGACCTCTGGGAGCTCGGGCATCGCGCCGAGCATACCCCAGTGAGCTCAGGTATACTCGGCCTCGGTCGATCAGGCGACCCACGGTCCGCGTGAAGGGATTGTCCCACCTGCGAGTTCTCTGGACGCGCGCTGGCGGTCATGGCTCCTTCAGCGCCCGGCATGCGGACGACGGGCCAGCACGAAGGAGGCCGTGTCCATGCCCAGCCGACCGATCCCGCCTCGTCCATCGCTCGAGTTCGACCGCAAGCAGGCCCGTGCGCTCCTCGAGGCCGTTCGCCGCGGCGACGCCGATGCCGTAGAGCGCTTTCGTACGCATCATCCGCGCTTCCGGAGCAGCGCCGTCGCCCATCCCGCGCTCCATGACGCCCAGCTCGTGATTGCCCGCGAGTATGGCGTGGCGAGCTGGCCGCGCTGGAAGCAGCTCGTGGAAATACGGCAGCTCGAGGCTCGCGAACGCGCGGCGCTGCTCGTGCGCGCCGCCTGCGCGGGCGACATGCGCCAGGCCTCGACCCTCCTCGCCGCCGATCCTGCCCTGGAGCGCTTCGATCTCTACACGGCGTGCGTCTCGGGTGCCGACGGCGAAGTGGCGCGCCGCCTCGCGCGTGATCCTGCCCTCGCCCGCGGACGGGGCGGCCCGCTCGACCGCGAGCCTATCCTCTATGCCTGCTTCTCCCGTTTCCTGCGGTCCGACGCGCGGCGGGCGCCGGGCATCGTGCGCGTGGTGCGACTCCTCCTCGACCACGACGCCGACGTCAACGCCCATTTCCTCCACCAGGACGGAAGTGAGACGTGGGTGCAGACGAGCCTCTACGGGGCGGCGGGCATCGCCAACAACGCCGAGTTGACCCGAATGCTCCTCGAGGCTGACGCAGATGTGAACGAGCTCCACGGCGAGCCTGGGAACGGCGCTGAATCGTGCGGGCTCGAAGCGCTCTATCACGCCTCGGAGTTCGCCGACGTGACCTGCCTCCGCCTGCTCCTAGAGGCGCGCCCGCCACTTCATCCCAAGCGCGTCTCGTATTGCCTGGCGCGGATGGTCGACTTCGAGAACCGAGCCGGGGTCGAGCTCTATCTTCGCCACGGCGCCGATCCCAACTTCCGCATCCCCTGGATGCACGACCGGACCCATCTCCATCGTGCGGTGGTGTACGGGCGCAGCCTTCCCATCGTGCGGCTCCTCGTGGAGGCGGGCGGCGACCCGAACGCCCGGGACGACCTCGGTTTCACGCCCTTCCGGTCCGCCGTCCGGAACGGCCGCGAGGACGTGGCGCGACTCCTCCTGGGCGCGGGAGCCGACGAGGCAAGCCTCACCGGCGACGATCGGACGCGGGACGGTCTCGATCCCGACGTGCTGTGCTACGCGGCGGGGCGAAACGACGTGACGGAGGTCCGCCGCCTCCTCGGAGCCGGCGCCGATCCGAATGCGTTGGGCGGCCTCGACGAGACGCCGCCGCTCCACTGGGCGGTCTGGCGAGGTAGCGCGGACGCGGCGCGGCTTCTCGTGGAGGGCGGCGCGGATATCCACCAAATCAACCGCTACGGTGGTGATGCGCTCGACACGGCCATCCACGGCTCGCTGAACTGTCACGACGTCTTTGGCGGCATCGGCATGAAGCTGCCCGAGGAGATCGATCACGGCGACTATCCCGCCATCGTCGAGTTGCTCATGGCGGCGGGGGCGAGGCTCCCCCGTCAGGTGACAGGGAGCGAGGCGGTGCAGGATGTGCTGCGGCGGGCGGGCGCGCCCGACGGGGAGTGAGACCATGAGCAAGACGCGGCTCTTCAACGCCATCAAGTCTCTCGACCTGGAGGCGGTCTCGGTGCTGCTCGGCTCTCATCCCGAGCTGGCAAAGGTCAAGGACGAGCGGCGCCGCAACGCGCTCCACTTCCTCTGCGGCCTTCCTGCGAGCGACAGAACCTCGGCCCGTTCCCTCGCGCTCGCCCGGCTCCTCCTCGATCGCGGCTTCGATATCAACGAGCCGGCCTTCGTCGAGGGCGGCGGCGCCTTCAAGGCCACCCCGCTCTGGTACACGCTCTCCCGAGGCCGCAACCTGCCCCTGGCGAAGCTCCTCCTGAAGCGCGGCTCGTCGCCAGAGTACTGTCTCTGGACGGCGGGGTTTCACGACGACGTGGAGGCCATCGACCTGCTCGTGAAGGCCGGCGCCCGCCTCGATCCCGTCGCGGAAGACGAGACGCCCTTCCTCGGCGCGATCAAGTGGAGCCGCTTCAAAGCCGCGGAGCGGCTCCTCCACCATGGCGCGAACGTGAATTTCCAGAACTCGAAGGGCATGACCGCGCTCCATTTCGTGGTGAAGAAGAACAGCGACCGACGTCACGTGGAGATGCTGCTCCGCCACGGCGCCGACCCGTGCCTGCGTGACGCCAAGGGCGTGAGCCCGCTCGACATGGTCGCCCGGCGGCGCGACAAGACGCTGTTCCACCTGTTCTCGAGGTGAACGCGACATCCACGGAGGACGCGCTCCCATGATCAAGAGCATCTCGCTTCTCACGCGTAAGGCGGGCCTGACCCACGACCAGTTCATGCGGCACTGGATCGACATCCATGCCCCGCTCGCTCACGCCGTGCCTGGGCTCCGGCGCTACGTGCAGTCGCACATCCGCGAGGAGCCGACGCGCCCCGACATCCCCACGACGGCGATCGAGGTCGACGGCATCGCCGAGCTTTGGTACGACGACCGCGCGGCCATGGCCCGCGCCCACGCCTCGCCGGAGGCCAAAGCCCTCTTCGCCGACGGCGCGCTCTTCATCGGACGCATCAAGGCCTTCGTGGTGGAGGAGCAGGTGATCATTCCTTGACACCTCAGTGTGCCCGGTTCCTAATGCCGCCGGGAGGGCGGACATGCGCTTCGACGGCAAGGTGGCGCTGGTATCGGGGGCGGGCTCGGGTATCGGCCGCGCCACCGCCATGGGGTTCGCGGCGCGCGGAGCGCAGGTGGCGGTGGCCGACCTGGATGGCGCGAAGGCGGAGGCGGTGACCGCGGAGATCGCCGGCGCGGGAGGCAAGGCCATCGCTTTCGCGGCGGACGCGGGAACGCCGGCGGGGGTCGAGGCCATGGTCGGCGGAGCCGTGGAGGCCTTCGGCGGCCTCGACATCCTTCACAACAACGCGTTCGGTCAGCCGCCGCTGCCCCCGGGGCAGAGCCGCCTCGCCTTCACCGGCGAGCTCGACGAGCAGGTGTGGGCCCACGTGATCAACATCGGGCTCACCAGCGTGTTCCGCGCCACCAAGCGCGCCATCCCCGAGCTGCTCAAGCGGGGGGGCGGGGCCATCGTCAACACCGCGTCGATCTCCGGGCTCTTCGCCGATTACGCCATCGGCGCCTACAACGCCGCGAAAGCGGGGGTGATCAACTTCACCCGCGTGACGGCCATCGAGTACGCGGGGCGGAACATCCGCGTGAACTGCATCTGCCCCGGCGCCATCGACACGCCGCTCCTCCGGCCCTCGCTGTCCATCGCGGGCTTCGCCGAGGGCACCATCGGGCAGATCCCCATGCGGCGGCTTGGTCGCCCCGAGGAAATGGCCAATGTGATCATGTTCCTCGCTTCCGATCTCGCCTCGTACGTCACGGGGGCCGCCTTCGTGGCAGACGGCGGCCTCACCGTGCAGACTGGGATGCCCTCGCGCATCCCCTTGCCCTGACGCGCCGGGTTACCTTGCCCTCCGGAAAGGAGTTCGGGTGTAGTATCGCCCCCGTGGCGCGTCCCGACCCAACGGGGGCGTCCAGACGCGCGCGACGGTTCGGGGGCTACCTGATGAGAGGAGGGCGGCGATGACCTCGCTCGACATCAACGGCAAACGCTACAGCGTCGATCTACCGGACGACACCCCGCTCCTGTGGACGCTGCGCGATGAGCTCGGCATGACGGGCACCAAGTTCGGCTGCGGCATGGCGCTCTGCGGCGCCTGCACGGTCCACGTCAACGGCCAGCCGGTGCGGTCCTGCTCCACACCGATCTCCGCGGTGGCCAACACCAAGATTGTGACCGTCGAGGGAATCGAGACGGACAAGGTCGGGCGGTCATTGCAGGCGGCGTGGGTGGAGATGGGCGTGCCTCAGTGCGGCTACTGTCAGGCGGGACAGCTCATGGCGGCCACCGCGCTCCTCAAGCGCAACGGCAAGCCCACCGACGCGCAGATCGACGAGGCCATGTCGGGCAACATCTGCCGGTGCGGGACCTACACGCGGATTCGCTCCGCCATCAAGCAGGCGTCGGCGCAGCAGGGAGCAACGAAGTGAGCCCGCGGCTGCCGCTCCCCGGTCCCACTGGTGACGTGTCGCTCGACCGACCTCTCGTGATCGCCAATGTCAGCCGCCGGCGCTTCCTTCAGGGTGTGACCGCGCTGGGCGGCTTCGTCCTCGCCGCCGGCTTCCCGTCGCTCGCGCGGGCGGCCGATCCCCCGAAGTACGGCAGAGACGGCATGCCCCACGGCTGGGTGGACGATCCGCTCGTCTTCGTGGCCATCGGCGACGACGGCACCGTGTCCATCGTGTGTCACCGCTCCGAGATGGGACAAGGCGTGCGCACGGGCATGCCCATGATCGTGGCCGACGAGCTGGAGGCGGACTGGAAGCGCGTGCGCGTGGTGCAGGCCACGGGCGACGAGACGCGCTACGGCAATCAGGACACCGATGGCTCGCGCAGCACGCGGCACTTCTTCGAGCCCATGCGCCGCTGCGGCGCCGCCGCGCGCACCATGTTGGAGGCGGCCGCCGCCGCCCAGTGGGGCGTGCCCGTGAGCGAGGTGGAGGCGAAGAACCACGAGGTCGTCCACAAGAAGAGCGGGCGGCGTCTCGGCTACGGCGCCCTGGCCAAGGCCGCCGCGGCCCAGCCCGTGCCCTCGCGTGATTCCGTGAAGCTCAAGGACCCCTCGCAGTTCCGCTACATCGGCAAGGGCCAGCTCAAGCTCGTGGACGGCCGCGACATCGTCACGGGCAAGGCGAAGTACGGCATGGACACCCGCCTCGACGGCCAGCTCTACGCGGTGGTCGCGCACCCGCCGGTGTTCGGCGGCAAGCTCAAGAGCGTGGACTCGGCGGACGCGCTCAAGGTGCCCGGAGTGGTGAAGGTGGTGGAGATCGAGCCCACCGAGGGCCCACCCGAGTTCAATCCGCTGGGCGGCGTCGCGGTTATCGCCACCAACACCTGGGCGGCCATCCAGGGCCGCAAGGCGCTCAAGCTCGCGTGGGACGACGGCCCCAACGCCAGCTACGACTCGGTCGCCTACCGGGGCACGCTCGAGGAGGCCGCGCGCAAGCCCGGCAAGGTCGTGCGCAACGATGGCGACTTCGACGCGGCGGCGGCCAGCGCAGCCAAGCGCATCTCCGCCGAGTACTACATTCCGCATCTGGCGCATGCGCCCATGGAGCCGCCGGCGGCCACCGTGCGCATCGTCAACGGCAAGTGCGAGGTGTGGGGGTGCGTGCAGTCGCCGCAGGCCACGCGCGATCGCGTGGCGAAGCGGCTCGGCATGTCCCCGGACGACGTCACCGTGAACGTCACCCTCCTGGGCGGCGGTTTCGGGCGCAAGTCCAAGCCCGACTTCGCGGTGGAGGCGGCGCTCTGCTCCAAGGCCATGGACGGCAAGCCGGTGAAGGTGGCGTGGACCCGCGAGGACGATTTGCAGCACACGTATTTCCACACCGTCTCCGTGGAGCATCTGGAGGCGGGCGTCGACGCGCAGGGCAAGCCGGTGGCGTGGCTGCATCGCAGCGTCGCCCCGACCATCTTCTCGACGTTCATGCCGGATCCGAAGCAGGAGCACGCCCTCGAGCTCGGCATGGGCGTGATCAACGTGCCCTTCGCCATTGCCAACGTGCGCATCGAGAACCCGGAGGCGGTGGCGCACACGCGCATCGGCTGGTTCCGCTCCGTGTCGAACATCCCGCACGCCTTCGCCGTGCAGTCCTTCGTGGCTGAGCTGGCCGCGGCGGCGGGGCGCGACCAGAAGGACTTCCTCCTCGAGGTGATCGGGCCGCCGCGGGTGGTCAGCCCGGAGGCCCTCAAGGACAGCTGGAATCACGGCGAATCCCCCGAGCGGTATCCCGTGGACACCGGCCGCCTCCGCCGCGTGGTGGAGACGGCGGCCAAGGAGGCCGGCTGGGGACGCAAGCTGCCCAAGGGCCGCGGTCTCGGCATCGCCGCGCACTACAGCTTCGTGAGCTACGTCGCCTCGGTGGTGGAGGTGGCGGTGGACAAGGACGGCGTGGTGAGCATCCCACGCGTGGACATCGCGGTGGACTGCGGCGCCACCGTGAATCCCGATCGCGTGCGGGCGCAGATGCAGGGCGCCTGCGTCATGGGGGTGAGCGTGGCCACCCTCGGTGAGATGAGCTTCAAGGACGGCCGCGCCGTGCAGGACAATTTCAACACCTACGAGATCACGCGCATGGCCGCCGCCCCCAAGGAGATCCGCGTGCACATCATTCCGGGGGACTACGGCAAGCCGATGGGCGGCGTGGGCGAGCCCGGCGTGCCGCCGGTGCCTCCCGCTCTCTGCAACGCGATCTTCGCGGCCACGGGCAAGCGCATCCGCAACCTGCCCATCCGCGATCAGCTCAAGGCCTGAGCCTCGCACAGCGGGCGGCGTGGGCTCGCGCTCACGCCGCCCGCTTCTCCCTCTTCCCTACTGGCGGAGAAGATCGCCTTTCGAGCTAGGACGCTCGCGTCGAGCGAGGAGGCGAGGGCTGAGATGGTGAGGGGGCCTGGGGCCCTACACAGTGACCCGAATGCCCTTCCGGTAGAGCGCCCACATCGCCGCGAGCCACAGCAGCACATTGCCGCCCGCCCACGCGAGCGAGGCCGCCGCCGGCTGCAGCCACGGCGTCAAGAAATGTTCGTACAGCACGGCCTGGAGCGCGCGCGATTGGCCGCCATCCGGCACGTGCACGCGCGCGAGCGCGATGGCGAGAAGCGTGGAGAGGAAGAACACGGCGAGGGCATTGACGCCCAGGATGACGAACGGAGTTGTCCACCACGTGAAGTCCTTGATCTCGATCAGCCAGAAGCAGGCGGCGAGCACCAGGAGCGCCGCGCCCGCCGTGAAGACCGCGTACGAGCTGGTCCACAGCGCCTTGTTGATGGGGAAGTACCCCCCCCATGCGAGACCGATCACGACGCCGGCACCGCCGCTCCACGCGAGGCCCTTGACGGCCGCCGTCGGCGAGGGCGCCGCCAGCACAAACCGGCCCGTGAGGCCGCCGAAGAGGGTGGTGGCGATAGCGGGCAGTGTGCTGAGGATTCCCTCGGGATCGTAGACGCGGCCAAGACGCCAGATGTGCGGACCCAACAGCGCCCGGTCGATCCAGGCCGCAAGGTTACCCTCCTTGCCGAGATCGCCCGCGCCGAAGCCCGGCACGGGGACGAGGGTCAACAGCGCCCAGTAGCCGACCAGCGTGGCGGCGGCCACGACCGCCTGCGCGCGCCACTCCGTGAACGCGAAGAGAAGCGCGGCCACCAGATAGCACACGGCGATGCGCTGGAGCACGCCGGGAATGCGGATGGTGGCGAAGTCGGGATTCGACACCGCGTGGAGGACGAGCCCGAGCGCGAAGATGATCGCCGAGCGGCGCAGGATGCGCGGGACGAGGCGCCCCGGCCGTGGGTCCGCTTCGAGGCGCCGGCCGAGGGCGAGGGGAATCGCCACGCCGACGATGAAGAGGAAGAACGGGAAGATCAGATCGGTCGGCGTCCACCCGTGCCAGTCGGCGTGGCGAAGCGGCGCGTAGATGGCGCCCCACTTTCCGGGATTGTTCACGAGCACCATCCCGGCCACGGTGAGGCCGCGGAACACGTCGATGGAGAGGATGCGCCGGTCTGCCACGCTCTCAGTGTAGCGCCGTCGGCCTTTTGACCCACCATTCGCCCTATGTCAGGATCACCACCCAGGAGGAATGCCATGCCGAAGAAAGAGATCGTTCGCGTCGAGAAGATGGCCGCCACCAATCCCAACCTGTCGCTGGCCACACGGTTCGGCAATCTCGTCTTCGTGGCGGGGCAGACCGGCCGGCACCCCGTCACCGGCGAGCTCGGCCGAGACATCCGGGAGCAGACGCGCAACGTCCTCGAGCGCATCAAGGTGATCCTGGCCGCCGCGGGTACCTCGCTGGACAACGTGCTCACCGTGACCACGCATCTGACCAAGCGCGAGGACCTGGCCCCGTACAACGAGGAGTACGGCCGCTACTTCCCCGACAACAAGCCGGCCCGCACGACCGTGGAGGTGATGCTGAACTCGCCCGAGCTCCTCGTGGAGATCACGGTCACCGCATGTGTCCCGGAGTGAGATGGGGAGGTCTCCTGCCGCCCTCGAGGGGCTCCATGGAGCTGCTCGCAGATCGCGATCCCGAGGCCGCGCGCAAGATCCTCGCTCCCGTGCCCGAACGCATGATGGAGGCAGTCCCCCTGAAGGATCTTGGTAAAGAGCACGCAACGCGATGAGCAGATTGGCCATGGCGGCCCGCAAGTCCGCGCAGGCGAGAACCGACCGGGCGTCTTCTCAGCAGCCAAAGCACCAGGGCCCCTCGCTGAGGGTCTACCCCTCTGGGCGGTTTGTGCGCTTGCAGACGACCATCGGCAACCAGGCGGTGCAGAGGCTTGTTCAGGAGAGATGGTTCAGGAGGCAGGCGTCAGGAGTGAAAATACCAGCGAGACTCATGGCCGCTCGCCGCGTCTTGATCCAACGGGAGCCCCTGGGAAGACGAGGCGGACCCATGAAATCCCATACGGTCGAGCCCGGCGAGTCACTCTCAAAGATCGCCGGCTATCCAGACGACGGCTGGGAGGAGCGTCTGGACCATTTGATTGCGGCCAACCCAGATTATCCGAGTATCAAGAACCGCACGCCCGACGACCCGAAATACGGATGGCTTGAAGTCGGCGATGTCATTAACGTCCCAATTGAACTAGCACCGGTGATTGATCCCGGCGAGATCGCGTGTCCCGACTGCCGGGATGACTGGGAATCGATTGTCAAGGCCGATCAAGTCAGAGCGTTAGATATGCTTGATGCAACTATTGCGAAACTGGCGACGTATGATGGCGTCAATCCAGCCCCAGTGAAGGACGCCCTGACACGACGATTCAAGGCATCGAGTAGCGCCTTTGCCACGTGGATTAATCTAAACCTGAGATTTCTTCGACTATTTGCGCCCCAGAGCGAATACCTCTGTCGAAGGGTCTATTACCAGTGTGGGGGCTATTGCCTTACGCCGGGAACCTATGGGTGCTCGCCATTTTGTTTGCCCTTTACGTCCATAAGGATATGCGACCCTGAGTACTTTGGCCTGGGTGATAGAGAGAGAGAGCTATGGCTCTCGTACATGAGTGGGTCCACAAGTACGGATGCAATTTTGATTTTGGTTACTGCAACGGATCGGATTGTCCCGGCGGCACGACGAGATCGCTATTCAACGCGGACCCTTGGGCCCGACTCGTCTACGATATCGGCTGATCAGCGAGATGTGCGAACAGAGTCTGCATCGACGCTGAAGCCCTGTTCAGGCCGACCAGCATCGATGTTCCTCAACCGTTTGGCCAGCCGCTTCTCCCAGGTCCACTTCGTGGGATGATTGCAGGACTTTCGAGGCAAGGGGAGAGCAATGCGCATCTCTGCCGCCAGAGCTACCGAAGATTCTTCACGGTCCAAGCTCTCGGAGCCAGCCGTCAACAGGCTCTCCCTCAACTCCACAGCAGGGGCTAGGCACAGCCGGGATTATTGTCGCGCGGTGGTCCTGGATGAGAAACCGGAGATCGTGGAGGAGGTGTGGGCCCGTGTACGGACGACAGGGCCACGTCTTTTAGACGGACAAGAGCCATCTTATCAGGTTTGGTTTGATCACCTTCTGCCTCCGGGTGCCGATACAAGCGCGTGCCTTCAGAAACACGATGCCGCAAAGGAGGGTCCAATGGCGCAAGTGGCCTTTGGTGAGGCGGTCACCCCCGACGATCGGGCGTACTATGGCTCTCGATTTCACGACGTGCGCGAAGCGTTGTTCGCCAATCCCTACCAGCGCGTCTGGGGCGCGCCGGGCGAGCCCCCGCTGCCCGTGTACGCCGTTACGTTGTCGAGCGTGCTCGAAGGCGCGCTGCGCTTAGGTGTCGGCTCGTTCTTTCGACAGGCGACCGAGCGCGCCGTCGACTCGGCGGCCGATCTGCGCTGGGGCGCCGATCGACGCGGGTTCCGGCGTCTCCTGCATCCGAACGGCATCTGTCTGACCGGCCTGTGGGAGGTCACCGAGGACACGCCCTACTCGGGATATTTCGCGGGCGGGAGCCGTGCCCTGCTCGTGGGCCGGTATTCGACGTGCTGCACGGAGACCCGGCGTGGCCACATCCGCTCTCTGTCGCTCGTCGGCAAGCTCTTTCCCACTGTCGATCCCGATCACGTCGAGCCGCTGCGCACGGCGAGCTTCATCACGCAGCAGGACATCGGCGGCGACTCGACCGACTACATCAATGACGCCGAATTCCGAAACGCGCCCGACACCACGGTGTTTCGGCGGGGGGCCGGATTCGGCACGTTGCTCGTGACGGGCCTGGTCTTCGGCCGCGTCGACAAGGAACCGACGATCCGCCAGCTCTATCAAATCGCGGAGCTGAACAAGCGGCCGGGCACCCCCACTCGAGCGCCCGCGTTCATGCGGCTTCTCGTCTCTGTCGATCAGCCCCGCATCGAGGGCGACGCGCTTGACTTCCGGGATGAGATCATGGCGCAGATCTTCGACAAGGGCGATCCGACGCCGAAACGGACGCTGACCTTTCATGTCGAGGTTACCGACGACGGCACGACGGGAGGCACGAAGCTCCGCGAGCGGCGCACCTTCAGCAACTGGCGGCGGATCGGACGCTTGATGTTCGACGACGCCGTGGCCTCCTACAACGGCGACTGTGTCATCCACTTCAACCATCCGACGTGGCGGGACGACAGGAACGACCCGTTGACGGCCACCCGCGTGAACGGACGCAAAGTTCGATGACGCGGCGGCGGGGCAGTGGAACGCCGTGTTCGGTCCGGCCGCCGGCAACGTTTCTTCAGAGAGGGCGGATGGCGCTCTACGAGATCAACACGCAGCTGCGCGGTGCCGTCGCTCCTAAGGCGGCCGGGTCCGGGTCTGGCAGACTACGTCACCGCGATAGGACGGGCGGACCGGGCGCCCGCCGCCGGAGGGTGCTACAGTTGCCTCCGCTCCCCCGCGCGAGGAGGAGGTCGGCCGCGCCCTCGAAGGCGTAGGCGGCGCGATAGATGGTGAGCTCGCCCCAGTGCTTGCCCACCAGGGTCACGCGCACCGGCAACTCGCTGGTCATGCCGCGCCGGATGGCCATCGCGGGGGTGATGGGTGATGTCGAACGGCGCAGTGGTGGCGATCATCTCGGGCAGACTGGTGACTGGAAGAAAATGTGACGATCCCCTTCACCCCGAGTCAGGAGGAGATCCCATGAATCGACGCACGCTCGTGGCCGCGATCGCGCTCCTGTTCACCGCGGTGCTCCTCGGCGGTTGGCCGGTGGGGTTGCCCGCTCAGTCGAAGGTCGTCAAGATCGGGCTCTCGCTGCCCCTCACCGGTGCCGACGCCGACGGCGCCGACGCTATGATGAAGGGCGCCCAGATGGCCGTCGCCGAGATCAACGCCAAGGGCGGCGCCGCCGGCCACAAGCTCGAGACGGTGGTATACGACAGCGCCACGCCCGCGGCCGGCCAGTACGATCCCGCCCAGGCGGCCACCAACTACAAGAAGTTCATCGCCGACAGCCTCGTGTTGGCCGCCGTCGGGCCCGTGATGAGCGGCGAGGGCAAGGCCATCTCGCCGATCTTGTCGGAGGCCGACATGGCCACGATCACGCCCTCCTCGACCAATCCCGACATCACCGATCCCAAGTTCCAGTCGCAGTACCGGCCCAAGGGCAAGGCCGTCTATTTCCGCACGGTGACGACCGACGCCTACCAGGGCCCGAACATGGCGAACTACCTCTTTCACAACCAGAAAATGAAGAGCGTCTACATCCTGGACGACGGCGGGGCCTTCGGGGTGGGCATCGCCGACAGCTTCCAGAAACGCGCGGGGGAGCTCGGGGTGAAGATCCTCGGGCGCGACCGACTTGATCCGAAGGAAGCCGACTACAAGACCATCCTCACCAAGATCAAGGGGCTCAGCCCCGACGCGCTCTATTATGGCGGGGTGATGCAGGCTGCGGCCAAGCTCGCCCCCCAGTCCTACGAGGTCATCCCCAAGGTCATCAAGGCCGGCTCCGACGGCGTGTACGACCTCTCGTGGCCAAAGCAGTCTGGCAAGGAGGCCGTCGAGGGCTGGTTCTGCTCCCAGGCGTCGCCCGAGCTGGTGACCTCGCCCAAGCTCGAGGCATGGGTAACCAAGTTCAAGAAGGACATGAAGCGCGACCCGACCAACTACGCCATCACCGCCTACGACGCCGTCTACGTGATCGCCGACTCGATCGAGCGCACGGTCAAGGAAGGCAAGCCGGTCAACCGCTCGAACCTGCGCGACGCCATCCAGGCCGCCAAACTGTCGTCGCTCCAGGGCCCCATCGCCTTCGACCCGAACGGTGACATCCTGACGCGGACCGTTTCGATCTACCAGTGGCGGGACGGCGAGATCAAGTACGTCGCCGTGGCCCCCGAGAAGTAGCGCGCGCCCGCTGACCCGGGTCGCCGCCACGGCGCGGGACGGCCCGGGTCGCCACCCGCCATGGCCTCGCTGGACGTCCTTCTCCAGCAGATCGTCAACGGGCTCGCGCTCGGCATGATGTACGCTCTGCTCGCGCTCGGCTTCACCATGGTCTACGGCATCATCGAGCTGATCAACTTCGCCCACTTCAGCGTGTTCATGACCGGCACTTTCGTGGGACTGGTGGTCCTGAACCTGATGGGCGTGACCGCGGATTCCAGGTCCCTCACCGGCCGGGCCCTCGTCGGCATCCTCGTGGCGCTGTTCGCTATCACGATGGCCGCGACGGGCGCGCTCGGCGTGTTGATCGAGCGCGTCTGCCTGCGTCCCTTGCGCAACGTCCCCGGCACCGCGCCGATGATCACGACAATCGGGGTGGCCTTCATCCTTATCAACATCATGCTCCTCGCCTGGGGGCCGCAGACTCAGCGTTTCCCTCAGCTCCTCCCCAACTGGCGCTGGGACGTAGTGGGCGTCGAGATCACGTTCAAACAGCTCGTGCTGTTCGCCGTAGCCCTCGTGCTGATGCTCGCCCTCTGGCACCTCGTGCGCCGCACCACCCTCGGCAAGGCCATGCGCGCTACCGCGCAGGATGCCGACGCCGCGCGGATGATGGGCATCGACGTCGACCGCGTCGTCGTGCTCACGTTCTTCCTGGGCTCGGCCCTCGCGGGGGCGGGCAGCCTCTTCTTCGGCCTCTACTACGGGTTCACCGGCTACTACATCGGCTACACCACCGGGCTCCGCGCCTTCACCTCCGCCGTGCTCGGGGGCATCGGCAGCGTGCCCGGCGCCGTGCTCGGCGGCCTGTTCATTGGGCTCACTCAGTCGCTCGGCGGCCAGATCGTCGGCGTGAAGTGGACCGACGTGATCATCTTCTCGATCCTCATCATCGTGATGGTGTTCCGGCCGAGCGGGCTCTTGGGCAGCCGCTCCCCGCAGAAGGCCTGACCATGTGCGCGATGGCGGGGCGGCTCGGGTCGCTGGTCGGGCTCGACCGCTGGCGCCGGCTGCCCCTCGCGCGCCGCCGCCAGATCTTGGCGCCGTCCTTGATCGCCATCGGCCTCGTCTTTCCCTTCCTCACCCAAAACGCCGGCAACGTGGACGCCGCCGCTAACGCTTTCACCTACGTGCTTCTCGCCCTCGGCCTCAACATTGTGGTGGGCTTCGCCGGGTTGCTCGACCTGGGCTACGCCGCGTTCTTCGCGGTCGGCGCCTACGGCTACGGAATCGCCGCCTCGGGCCAGCTCAAGCCGGGGTGGTCCGTCCTCTGGACGCCGCTCGAGTGGCTGGGGCAGGTCAGCCGGCTCGCCGTACCCGGCGAGCCCGCCACCGTGCAATTCCACTTCTCGTTCTGGCCGATGCTCGCCGTCACCGCGATCATCTGCTCGATCTTCGGGATGCTCTTTGGCGCGCCGACCCTCCGGCTGCGCGGCGACTACCTCGCCATCGTCACGCTCGGCTTCGGCGAGATCGTCCCGGTGGTCGCCCGCAACTGGGAGGCGCTCACCAACGGCGCCCAGGGACTCGGCGGCATCAAGACGCCGAAGCTCTTCGGGTTCGACTTCGGTTTCTCCCCGTATCCGTACTACTTCCTCGGGCTGTTCCTGGTGGCGGTCGCGGTGGGGATCTCCATTCGCCTGCAGGAATCGCGCGTCGGACGGGCGTGGATGGCCATCCGCGAGGACGAGTTGGCCGCCGGCGCGATGGGGGTGAACCACGTCCACTACAAGCTACTGGCCTTCGCCATGGGGGCCGCGGTGGGCGGGCTGGCCGGGACCTTCTACGTCGCCAAGCTCACCACAGCCACGCCCGACATGTTCACGTTCCCGGTGTCGGTGATGGTGCTGGTGATGGTGGTGCTCGGCGGTCTCGGCTCGATCCGCGGTGTGGTGGTCGCTGCGCTCTTCCTGGCGTTCCTGCAGTCGGTCATCCTCCAGGATCTCACCGAGTACGTGCACGCCCTCGGCCGGCTGGTGGGGAGCCCGTTCCTCCAGCGGGTGGAGCTGATCACCTCGCTCGAGCTGATTTTCGGCGTGATCCTCGTCGTGATGATGATCTTCCGGCGCGAGGGGCTGTGGCCGGCGGTGCGCCGCGTCTCGGCGCTCTCCCGCGAGCAGCAGGCGGCGGCGCCGTCGCGCGGCACGGGCGTCAAGCTCTCGTGGGCCCGGTCGGAGCCCACCAGCGGGTCGTCGCGCCCGCTCTTGGAGATCACGGCGCTGAGCAAGCGTTTCGGCGGGCTGTCCGCTGCCGCCGACATCACGTTCACCGTGAAGGTCGGCGAGCTCATCAGCGTCATCGGGCCCAATGGCTCAGGGAAGACCACGCTGTTCAACCTGATCACCGGGCTCATCCGGCCCGACGGCGGGAGCATCCGGCTCAAGGGGCGCGAGATCGGCGGGCGCCCGCCCCACGACATCGTCGCGCTTGGCGTGGCCCGGACGTTCCAGAACATCCGACTGTTCAACAACCTGAGCGTGATGGAGAACCTCCTGGTCGGCGAGCACGTGCGCCTCGAGGCCGGCGTGCTCGGCGCGATCTTCCGGCCGCCCCGCGTGCGCGCAGAGGAACGACGCGCCGTCCAGAGCGCCCTCGAGGTCGTGGAGATCTTCGGCAACCGCTTGATGCCGCGGCTCGACCACCCGGCGTACGGACTCTCCTACGCTAACCGCCGCCGCACCGAGATCGCCCGGGCCATCATGACGCGGCCCGAGCTCCTGCTCCTCGACGAGCCGGCGGCCGGCATGAACCCAGCGGAGACGCTCGAGCTGATGGACCTGGTCAAAGCCTTTCGCGCGCTCGGCATCACCGTGATCCTTATCGAGCACAAGCTCGACATGGTTATGGACGTGTCCGACCGCGTCATCGTGCTCGACCACGGCGTCGTGATCGCTGAGGGGGTGCCGGCCCAGGTGCGGGGCGACGAGCGGGTGATCGAGGCGTACCTCGGCCGACGGCGGCGCACGGCATGAGTGCAGGCCGCCCCCTCCTCCTTGATTTCCGGGACGTTCACACCCACTACGGACCGCTGCACGTGCTGAAAGGGGTGAGCTACGAGATCCGCGAGGGAGAGATCGTCTCGCTCCTCGGCGGCAACGCGTCCGGCAAGTCGACCACGATGAAGACCGTGCTGGGGCTGGTGCGCCCGAGCGAGGGCACCATCAACTTCCTGGGCGAGCCGATCCACGGCCTCCGCACCAGCGAGATCGTCAGGAGGGGGATCGCCCCGGTCCCCGAGGGGCGCCGTGTCTTCCCCCGCATGAGCATTCTCGAGAACCTCGAGATGGGGCGCTACACGCGGCGCGGCGAGCCGGGCTGGGACGCCGAGCTCGACCGCGTCTTCGGCCTCTTCCCGGTGCTCCGGGACCGCCGGCACCAGCTCGCCGGCACCATGTCGGGCGGCGAGCAGCAGATGCTCGCCATCGGCCGCGCCCTCATGACGCGCCCCCGGCTACTCTGCATGGACGAGCCGTCGATGGGGCTGGCCCCCCGTCTCGTCGAGGAAGTCTTCGACATCATTCGTGCCATCAACGAGCAGGGCACCACCGTCTTCGTAATCGAGCAGAACGTGAACATGGCGCTCTCGATCGCCCACCGCGGCTACGTGCTCCAGATGGGCGAGGTCGTGCTCACCGGTACCGCCGCCGAGCTCCTCGAGAACCCGCTCATCCAGAAGGCGTATCTCGGCGGGACGTGAGCGCCGCCGCGCGACGAATTCGAGCGCTTCGGCCAAGGCATGACGTTCGACCCGCCCCCTGCAACGAGGAGTACGGCGGCTACAGGTGATGCTGAATTCGCCGGACCTCCTCCTGGAGATCACGGTCACCGCCTCCAACCCGGACTGACCACAGGAGAGCTCAGATGGCCATTCGACTCGAGCGGCAGGATGCGGTGGCGACGATCGTCATGGACCGGCCGGAAGCGCGGAACGCCGTGGACGGTCCCGCGGCGCGCGCGCTCGCTGAGGCCTTCCGAGAATTCGAGCGGGACGATCGCCTGCGCGTGGCCGTGCTCTGGGGCGCGGGCGGCACGTTCTGCGCGGGCGCCGATCTCAAGGCGCGCGGGACCGAACGCGGGCTCAGACTCGCGCCGGATGACGATGGGCCCATGGGGCCGAGCCGCCTGACCTTCACCAAGCCGACCATCGCCGCCGTCGAGGGCTACGCGGTCGCGGGCGGGCTCGAGCTGGCGCTGATGTGCGATCTGCGCGTGGCGGCGGAAACGGCGATCTTCGGTGTCTTCTGCCGGCGGTGGGGCGTGCCGCTGCTTGACGGAGGCACGGTGCGTCTCCCCCGCCTCGTCGGGCTGTCGCGAGCTCTCGACATGATCCTGACCGGACGCCCGGTCGATGCGCGCGAGGCGCTGGCCTTCGGGCTCGCGAACCGGGTGGTGGAGGCCGGACGCGCGCGTGAAGAGGCGGAAGGCCTGGCGCAGAGCATTGCCGCGTTCCCGCCGAACTGCGTGCGGAGCGATCGGCGCTCGGCGTGGGAAGGGACCGATCTGTCTCTCGCGGATGCGCTCGCCAACGAGTTCACGCTCGGCAAGGCAACCCACGATACCGGGGAGAGCCAGGCGGGCGCCCGCCGTTTCGCCGAGGGCGCCGGCCGCCACGGCCGCTTCTGACTTACGCGCTATTCACCGGGCGGGGCGCGTGCCCCCGTAAGCCTCGCTGGGCCCGACGCGGCTGTCCTCGAAGATGAGCCGGGCGCGCCTCTCGACGACGGCAGACCAGTTCGCCAGCGCCGTCGGTGACCACTCGGCGTCGGGGCGAGGCTCGTCGTCGAAGTTGCCCGTGGTGTCGACCCCGCGCAGGAGCATGCCGGGCTGCCGGACGCGTGGCGGCTTGGCCCACGTCGGGAACATCTCCACGAGAAGGAGGAAGCGTCGGTCAGGCCCGTGATTCGTCCCCGAGCCGTGCACGAGCGAGTTGTCGAACATCACCATCTCGCCCGGCTGGAGGGCAAAGTCCACCGCCTGTGATTCGTCGAAAGCGTCCGTGATGAATTGCCCCTTCGCCAGAATGCTCCGGGAATCGTCGCTCTCCTCATGCTGTAGGATGCCCCACTTGTGCGAGCCCGGAATACCGCGCAAACATCCCTGGCCGACGCCACACTCCGACAGGGCCAGCCCGCCCAGCACCACGGGCAGGGCCGCGCCGTAGGCCGAGTCCTGGTGCCAGCCGGCGAAAGTCTCGCCGTCGGGTGCCTTCACCCGCCAGGCCATGCTCCAGCAGCGGAGGTTCGGCCCGATCAGGTCCTCGAAGATGTCGAGGACGTGAGGATCCTCGGCGATTTCCAGCACCCATGGGCAGAGCAGGTGCGACTTCGTCTTCATCTTCTTGATGTCGGGCACGCGCCGCTCGAGCGCCTCGAATCGCTCGCGATAGTGACGCGCACTCTCCGCGCTCATCGCCCGGACCGGCGAGAGGCATCCGTCTCGCTCGAAGGTTGTGATCTGCGCTTGGGTGAGCACCTTGGGCATGTCGTCTCCTTTTCCGCCCGGGCGCGCGCCATGTAACCAGCTTCCCTTGACCGGACGGCCTGCGCCAGCATACCCCGTGATCGAACGCGGCGCTCGGCTACCTCATGAACGAGGAGCGCGGGCTGCCTAGGCGGTGGCCGTCTCGCGTCGCGGACCCAGCCGGGCCAGCGTGAGGGCTACCGGCGCGATGGTCAGGAAGGCGAGCGTGCTGTTGAGGGCGATGGCTGGTGCCACGCCGATGCCGCTGGCAAAAATGCCCAGCCAGAGCGTGCCCAGTGGCTGGGTGCCGATGCACGCGGAAAGAATGCCCATGGCGCCTCCGCGCCGTTCCTCGGGCGCGGTAAGGAGCACCAGCGTGCTCTGCATGGTGGAGAATCCCGACTCCGCCAGCCCGATCATCACGAGGATGACAATGCAGACCCAGCGCCAGCGCGCTCCTGCGAAGACGATGAGAAGGACGGGCGCGATGAGGACGGCGGACACGAAGAGACGCCGGTGGGCCACGAAGCCCCGCCGGGAGGCGATGACGAGAGCGCCGAGCAGCGAGCCCAGGCCGTCCGCCGCGACCAGCGCGCCCAGCCACTCCGGTCCCGCCCGCAGCACGTCGCGCGAGAACACCGCGAGCATGTGCTGGTAGGGGAAGAGCAGCACGTTCATGAGCACGGTGATGACGAGCACGGCGCGCACGGTGGGCTCCTGCCAGGCCGCTCGCACCCCTGCGCTCAGGCTCGCCGTGACCGAGGTGCCCGCCCGCCGCTTGACGCTGTCCGTGCGCGGGCCCAGTCCGAGCGAGCCGGCGAGCCCCGTCGCGTAGAGCATGACGAGAGCCCCGAAGCAGGCGGCGGGGCCCGAGTGCGCGAGGCCCACGCCGGCCAGCACGGGGCCGACCATCTTCGCGAGCTGCATGGAGACCGTCTCGAGCGAGATGGCGGTGGCGACGCGCCCCTGGCCCACCAGCGCATAGAGCGCCGTCCGGCGAGCGGGAAAATCGAGGGCCCACAGGAGACCGAAGAGTGCCTCGAGGGCCACGAGCGGGCCGTAGCCGCCGCGGCCCCGGGCGAAGATCAGGAACAGGGCGAGTCCCGTGATCACGCCGAGCGATTGCGTGAAGAGCAGGACGCGCCCGCGATGGATGCGATCGGCGATCACCCCCGCGAGAGGGCCGAAGACCATCATGGGCGCGGAGCGCACGAACACCGCGAACCCAACCATGAAGGGCGAGCCCGTGAGCGAAAGCGCGAGCCAGCCCAGCACCACCAGATCCATCCAGCGGGCGGTGTTGACGCAGAAGCCGGAGATCCAGAGGCGCCGGTAGGCGCTCTCGCCGAGGATCTCCGTGAAGGCGAGGCTTGTGATGCCGAGTTCGCGGGAACGAGACGTGGGCCGAGCCCGCGTGCTCAGAACACCTTCATGATGGCACCCAGCACCTGATAGTCGAACGGCTTGACCTGCGCCACGGGTACCTCGACGGCGCCGAGGAAATACCAGTTCTGCCCCAGGTGGGTCCGGAAGCCCGGGGTGAGGCTGACCGTGTTCGTGGTGCGGATATCGTGGTTGTCGATCGTCTGGACGAGGTTCGTCGAGAGATAGAACACGAGATCGCCGACCGGCGTGAGGTCGTGGGGGGTGAAGTAGTAACCGAAGGCGAAGTTGGCGACGAAGCTGGCGCGGGCTCCCACCTCGTCGACACTCTGATGGCCGAACGGAACGAAGAAGCCGGCGCCCCCGCGAAGCACGAGCCCCTTCCACCAGTTGGTCCAGAACTCGTAGGTCGGGGTGATGGCAGAGACCCCGTTGAGATTGGAGGTGTCGCCGGTCGGCATGCGAAAGGCGACGTTGAACGACTGGGTCAGGTTCTGGGTTTCGGAGAGGATGACGCGGGGCACGAGGGTGAAGTCTCCGAAATTGGTCTCGTAGTCCTTGCCCGTCGCCCCCCGGTTGGAGACGGCGGCCGGGATGTCGACGCGAAACTCGAAGCGTCGGTTGAAGGGCAAATAGAACTGGAGGAGGCCCGAGTTCTGGTTACCGTTGTCGACGAAGTTGTGGGCGTAGCCATAGGTCGCAATGCCCAGGCGATAAAACACGCCGTCGAAGGCGTTGAGCCACCCCTGGCGAGGGGCGCCGCCTCCGCCGGGGGGCGGGCTGACCCACGCCTCGTCCCAGCCTTCCGTGAAGAAGCCGCTGAAGGACAGCGCGCGCCATCTTTGGGGTTCGGAGTACACGTCGCCGGTCAGCGACTGGACGATGGCGCCGAGCAGGCCGTCCTTTGGCGGAGGCGTCGGCTGCTGCGCCAGCGCTGGCACCTGCGGGCACAGCACGCTCGCTCCGAGGGCGAGACCGACGAGAACACGCGGGCAGGTCAGTCGCATGGCAATCGCTCCCCTAGACTCTGCTGCTCAGGCACTCCTCGCTCTTTGGACAAGTGAGGCCGTTTGCGCGCACTCCGCGCCCGACGTCCATTCCGGCGAGCGGACTCTCGTGGGGGCACGGATCCCGTGCATGCTGATCCTCCAGATATCGGGCAGGCCGGACGGATACGGGACAGTAGCGTGGCGGATGCGGCGGAGTCAATGCGCTAGCGATCCTCTGCGTGGCAGACCATCGGTGAGCGGACGGAGGAACGCGCAAGGGGTGCTATACTCCCTCGCCCACGCTCGTACGCGACACCGCGAGAACCTTCAGCGAGGAGGCTGACCCATGGGCAAGCCGAGCTACACCGCGATCATCGTCGAGCGGCGCGGCGACGCCGACTGGGTCACGCTGAACCGCCCGGAGCGGCTCAACGCGCTCGATCACACAATGGTGGACGATCTGCTGGAGTATTTCGGCGCGGCCGCGGAGGACCCGGCGTGCCGCGTCATCGTGCTGCGCGGAGCGGGGCGCGCGTTTTGTGCCGGGGTCGACATCAAGGACACCACCATTGCTCGCGTCGAAGACGCCGTGGCGGGGTTGACCGAGCAGCGGCGCTTCAGCGACATCATCCGACGGATGCGGCGCTGTCCGCAGCCGGTCGTCGCGCTGGTGCATGGCCCGGCCTGCGGCGGGGGCTTCTCCATCGCGCTGGCCGCGGACGTGCGCATCGCCGGCGAGAGCGCTCGCATGAACGCGGCGTTCATCCGCATCGGATTCTCCGGTTCCGACATGGGCTCGAGCTACTTCCTGCCGCGGCTGGTGGGCGTGTCCATTGCCTCCGAGCTGCTCCTCACCGGGCGGTTCGTGGACGCGGAGCGAGCGCTTCGCATCGGCCTGGTCTCCGACGTCGTGCCGGACGCCCGCCTGGAGGCAGCCGGCCAGTCTCTCGTGGACGATATGCTGGGCACGAGCCCCCTCGGCCTTCGCCTCACCAAAGAAGCTCTCGGCGCCAAAGTGAACGTGAGCCTCGATGAGGCCATCGCGCTCGAGGACCGCAACCAGATCCTCTGCGCCATGGGCGGCGACGTGCGCGAGGGCTTGCAGGCCTTCCTCGAGAAGCGGCCGCCGCGCTTCGGCCATCGCGAGAGGGGGTGCTGACGAACCCGCAGGCCGCTCAAAAAGGTTCAGATGCGAGGCGGCGCCCGATGGCCGCACGCGAGGCGTACTCTCTGTACGTTGAGCGTGCGGTCCGCAGTTCGAGTTGAGCGGCGCGTGTTGGCCGCGAAACGAGGGCTGACGTAGATCAGCCAACGAAGCAGATGGGCCTTTTTCAGCGGCCTGCTAGCGGGGAGGACGGGACATGCTGCCGGGCTTGATCATGGACATGCCGCTCATGATCTCGAGCGCCATCCAGTACGCGGCGACCTACCACGGGGAGACGGAAGTCGTCGCGCGCGGCGTGGATGGTGCGATCCACCGCTACAACTATGCCGAGGCGGAGCGGCGCATGCGACGCCTCGCCAACGCGCTCGGACGGCTCGACGTAAAGCGGGGGGACCGGATCGGCACCCTCGGCTGGAACACCCATCGCCACTTCGAGCTGTTCTACGGCGTCTCCGGCTCGGGCGCCGTGCTGCATCCCGTCAACCCACGGCTCTTCGCCGATCAGATCGCCTATATCGTCAACCATGCCGAGGACGCCTGGCTCTTCATCGACGAGGCGACCCTGCCCCTGGCCGAGCAACTCGCCCCGCGGCTCGCGCCCGTCAAGGGCTTCGTGCTCATGGCCGAACGCTCTGCCATGCCGAAGCGCACCACCCTCGGCAGGTTGCTCTGCTACGAAGAGCTCCTCGCCGCCGAGCGGGACGACTACGTCTGGCCGCAGCTCGACGAGCGCAGCGCTTCATCGATCTGCTACACCTCGGGCACCACGGGGGATCCCAAGGGCGTGGTGTACTCCCACCGGTCCTCCGTACTCGTCTCGATGCTCTTCACGGAGTGGGTGTATCGGGGCGGCCGGAACGGCGCGCTGGAAACCTTGATGTCGCTCGCGCCGCTGTTCCACGCCAACGGCTGGTACTTTCCCTACGTGGCGCCCATGACCGGCTCGAAGATGGTGCTGCCCGGGCGCAACTACGAGCCGGCCATGCTCTACGAGCTGCTGGAAGGCGAGCGCGTCACCATCACCGCCGGTGTGCCCACGATGTGGCTCGTGCTCACCGACTGGATGGAGCGTGAGGGCCGCAAGCTGCCGCATCTCCGAGCGATCTATTCCGCGGGCACCGCCGCCCCGCAAAGCCTGATTGAGAAGGTCGCGTCCTGGGGCATTGAGATGAGCCAGCTCTGGGGCATGACCGAGGCGCTCGGGCTCACCACCCCGAGCCTGCGCCCGGGCGCGCTCAACCTGCCGCCGGAGCAGCAGCGGGCGGAGCGCATGAACGCCGGCGGCCGCGCGGGCTTCGGCGCGCAGCTCCGCATCGTGGACGACGCGGACCGGCCGCTGCCGCACGACGGCGTGGCCGTGGGGCACCTGCGAGCCAAGTCGCCGTGGATCTCGTCCGGCTACTTCAAGGGCACCGGCGATGCGCTCGACCGCGAGGGGTGGCTCAAGACGGGCGATGTCGCCTCGATCGACCCGCACGGCGTTATCGCCATCGTCGACCGGTCGAAAGATCTCATCAAGTCCGGCGGCGAGTGGATCAGCTCGATTGCCCTGGAGAATGCGGCTTGCGGTCATCCGGAGGTGATGCAGGCGGCGGTGATCGGCGCCTTCCATCCCAAGTGGCAGGAGCGCCCACTGCTCATCGTCACGCGCCGGCCCGGGAGCCAGCTCGATCGGGAGGCCCTGGTGGACTTCCTCCGCCCGAGTGTGGCGAGCTGGTGGCTGCCGGACGACGTGGTGTTCGTGTCGGAGATGCCCATGACGGCCACCGGCAAGATCCACAAGCCCACACTGCGCGAGCAGTACCGCGACTACAAGCTGCCAACGGCCTGAGGCGAGTCCGAAGCCACCCGAGGGGGAAATCGACCGTGGAATACACCGACATCCGCTACGAGAAGAAGGACGGAGTCGCCTGGATCACCATCAACCGGCCGGAGGTGCGCAACGCTTTCCGCACCCGCACGGTCGCCGAGCTGAGCGACGCCTTCGTGGACGCGCGCTGGGACCGGACGGTGGGTGTGGCCGTGCTCACAGGCGCAGGGGACAAGGCCTTCTGCTCCGGGGGCGATCAGAAGGAGCGAGGGCAGGGTGGCTACTCGCCCGATCAGCGTCCCATGGACGTGGAGGCACTCCACAGCGCGATCCGCCACCTCCCCAAGCCCGTCATCGCCATGGTCAACGGCTTCGCCATCGGAGGCGGGCATGTGCTCCACGTGCTCTGCGACCTCTCCATAGCGGCGGACAGCGCGATCTTCGGCCAGACGGGGCCCCGGGTGGGCAGCGTGGACGCGGGGCACGGCACCGGCTTCCTGGCCCGCATCGTGGGAGAGAAGAAGGCGCGCGAGATCTGGTACATGTGTCGCCAGTATTCGGCCCAGGAAGCCCTGGCCATGGGCCTCGTCAACAAGGTCGTCCCCCTCAAGGACCTGCGCGCGGAAACCGAGACGTGGTGTCGGGAGCTGCTGGAGAAGAGCCCGACGGCGCTCGCCCTGGCCAAGCAGTCCTTCAACGTGGACTCCGAGCAGCGAGCGGGCGTGGCTCAGTTCGCCCTCACCTCGCTCAATCTCTACTACGGCACCGACGAGGCGATGGAGGGGCGCAACGCCTTCGTGGAGAAGCGGCCCGTCGACTTTCGCAAGTTCAGGAAGTAGCCGCGGTTCCTACGGCCGGGAAGCCGACGGCCCGGGCGGCGCCGGGGGCGGCCGTAGATCGTCCCCCTCGATGAGCCACTTGTGGACGCATCCCTCCTCGAGCGCCGAAGCGCTCCAGTCCCGACCTGCGCCGAGGGTGAAGACGAACCCCAGCACGGCAAGGCCGCTCATGATCCCGCATTGCCCGACCTTGAACGGGACCCAGAGCACGTTGAGTGCGGCGGCGCCGACCGTGTAGCCATCGACCGGTCGGTCGGCTCTCGTCGCACCGCCTTCCGCTGCACCTTGGGGAGACTGAGGTGATGGGGTTGCCCCCGGCTGAGCCTGGCCAAGCGCCGCGGGCGGCTGCAGGAGGCCGGCCAGCATCGCCATGAGTACCACGATCACCGCGGTTCTCCGGAATCGTGTCATCGCTCACCTCCGGCTCTGACCTCAAAACATTCCTCATGGTTCCGTGTCTGTGCCTGGCTCAGTGGAAATGCACGCCGCCGTCGATCACGATCACTTGTCCCGTCGTGCTGTCTGTCCGGCAAAAGGTCACCACTTGCTCCGCGATGTCGACCGCGGTCGCGGAGCGTCCGAGCACCATGCTTCGGCGCGCGAGCTCGACCACGTCGCTCGGGATGCGCTTGGCCATGCGCGTGCCCTCCACGAGACCAGGAGCGATGCAGTTGACCGTGATCTCCGGCGCGAGCGCCACCGCGAGACAGCGCGTGAGGTGGATGAGGGCCGCCTTGCTCGATGCGTAGCCGAGAGAGCTGCCGGTGGGCGCCAGGCCCGCCACGGAGGCGATGTTGACGATGCGGCCGCCGCCCTGCCGCTTCATGTGGGGGGCGGCGGCTCGCACGAGCTCAAACGGCCCGCGCACGTTGGTGGCGAACAGGCGGTCCCACACCTCAGTGGTGAGCTTGTCGAGATCGGGGAAGGGGATGCCGATGTTCCACGCGGCATTGTTGACGAGGATGTCGAGGCGCCCGAGGGTATCGGCGGCCCGACCGACGGTGGAGTCGATCGCCGGCGACTCCGTCTGATCGAGCGACAGGGCACAGGTGCGGCGCCCGAGCTGCTCGACGGCCTCGGCCGTCCGGACGGCCCCGTCGTGGTTGCCCACGTACGTGAGGGCGATATCGCAGCCGACGCCCGCCAGAGCGAGGCAGATCGCTCTGCCGAGATCGCCGGATCCTCCCGTGACCAAGGCTACTCGCCCGACGAGATCCATGTGCGCTCGCTGTCAATTCGTCGAGGGTGATCGATCTCGCCTCGTTCCGGTCTCGACGGCGATGCGGCGTCGCGTGGCGGGGGCGAGCATGACGAGTCCGGCCAGCAGCAGGATCCAGGTCGCCGTGTGAGGGACAGGCGCCGGGGTGGCGGAGAAAAGGATCGGCAGCTCGGTGCTCGTCGGCGGCGCAGAGAAGAACTCAAGATACGACGGTGGCTGCAGGAAGTCCGCAAAGAAGGGGTTGGAGAACGTTCCCCCCGCGATGGCGTACCCGAATCCGTGCACGGTGAGCTGTGGTGACTCGATCCTGACGAGATTGTCCACCGCGAAAGGCTCGTTCCCCGGGATGGGAGTTCCCGTGGGCTGCAAGCTAAGAATCTCCGAGCCATTTCGTGCGCCGGCGATGGCCGTGATGAGGTAGAAGCCCGATGCGTCTGGCGTGTCGACCGTGGCGAAGGTGCCGCCCGCCGTGATGCCGGCCCCCGAATACGCCCAGTTCCAGTTAAGAGCTGTGGCCGGAGTCGCCCCGGCGGCCAGGGCCGCGACGCTCACGAGGGCGAGCCCTATCAGGGTCCGTTTCCTCAAAGCGTGATCTCCTCCTCGACCTCGATCGGTGACACGATCCCGTGGTCAGCGCAGGCGCGGCCCGGGATCCATGTGCAGGAGGGCCCGCCCACCCATCGGGTACCACTCCGGCATGAGCGTGACGGCCTGGCCGACGACATGGAGATCGCGCCAGCATTCGGCGAGCCGGCTCTCGCGCCGGTACGAGGTGCTGCCGCCATGCCGAAACATCAGATCCATCGCCGCGCGGGCGCTGTCGGCGGCATAGGCGGCGGCCAGTCGGCAGCGTGCCCGCTGCTCGAGTGTCGTCTCCTCCCCACCGGCCACGGTGTTCCAGACTTCGGTGATCGTCGCCCTTCGGTAGGCGCGGCCGGCGTTGAGGATGGTGTCGGCCCGGCCGACCGCGTCCTGCACCTGCGGATCGTCGCAGAGTCGGGCGGTCCGGCCGCGCGGGGTCTTGTCCCCGGCCAGCTCGATCAGCGCCTCGATACCGGCCCGCGCGATGCCCGTGATCACCGCACTGTGGTGGGGCCCGACCCAGGCCTGGGCGGGCAGCTGGTACGACACTCCCGACCATCGCTTCCACTGGTTGTCGAGCGGCACGCCCGCGTGCACCATGACCCGCCGCTCCGGCAAGAAGACGTCGTCGACCGTCCAGTCGAAGCTGCCCGTCGCGCGCAGTCCGGACACGTCCCAGGTGCCTTCAACGACCTGCGCATCCGAGCGCTCGAAGACTCCCCGCCAGTGGATCGAGGAACCGTCCGGGCTGCGGCGTGGTTGATCGCCGTCGAGAATCTGGAAGCTTCCGAGCATCCAGGCGCTCTCCTGACAGCCGGTGCCGAAAGGCCAGCGACCGGTGACCCGGTAGCCGCCGTCGACGGGCACGGCGCGCCCGCCTCCCATCACGGCGGTACCCGCGACGACGGTGTCGGGTCCGTGGGCAAAGATCTCGCGGACGCCTTCGTCGGGCAGGCCGAGGGTGACGAGCTGGGCGATGCTGTTGTTGGCCAGATTCCAGCCGACCGAGCCGGCCGCCTCGGCGAGCAGCTCGACGACCCGCACGTAGGTCAGCGGGTCGAGCTGGAGCCCACCCATCGAGCGCGGAATGACCATGCTGTAGAAGCCCGCCGCGTGGAACTGCTCGACGAGCGCCTTCGGCAAGCGCTGCTCGCGCTCGATCTCGTCGCGATAGCCGCGGATGACCGGACCGAGGGCGGCGGCGGCCTGCACCGGGGACTGCGCCTCGATGTCCTCGGGCAGGCGCTTGTCTGGGGCAAGGTCACGCATCGGGGGCGGCCTTGGCCCAGGAGTGAATGACCGGAAGGACTTCCTTGGCGTAGAGACGGAGGCCGGACTCGGCGAGGTCGTAGGGTGTGCCGCCGAAACGGAACGATGTCGCCAGCTCGAACTCGCCCACGATGCCCTTGCGCTCCTCGAGCTTGCGCAGGATCCGGTCCGGCGTGCCCCACACCGCGGCCTCCATGAAGGCGGAGACGATTCCGTCCATGCCGACCTCCTTGGCCAGGGCGATCTTCTGCGCGTAGGCGTCGTACCCCTTCACGGTGCTGAAGTGCGGGCCCAGCAGCTCATAGTGGTAGAAGTTGCTCTCGACGAACTTCCCCATGTAGCGGCGCGCCTTGTCTTCCGCGCCGTCCATGGTGGACGTGCACACGCAGAAGTCGGCGAGCAGAGGAGCCCCCGCCGCGCTTCCATGCATCTCGCGCACCAGCTCGCGGTGCTTCTGGATCGCCGGCATACGCATCGGCCACGGCCGATCCGCAAACATGACCATGCGCGCATTCAACCGCGCCGCCGAGACCACCGAGTCGTCGGAGGAGGCGACCGCGTACAGGCGGCCGTCGAAGCTCCGCGTCGGACGCGGCCGGATCTCCGTTCTCGGCTGCCGGTAGAGCGGCCCGTTTCCCTCCATGACGCCGGTGCGCAGGCCGCGCATGATCATCTCCGAGGCCTCGTCGAATCGCTCCCGCGACTCGTCCATGGTGCCCCGGAAGGCTTCGAACTCACGCCGGGCGAGGCCGCGACCGATGCCGAGGCGGAGACGTCCGCGGCTCAAGTGGTCGAGGATGGAGACCTGCTCGGCCACGCGCAGGGGATCGTGCCAGGGCAGGATCACCGCGGCGGTGCCGAGGCCGACGTCGGGACACTCTGAGGCGAGGTAGGACATGAGCTGAAGGTTGTCCGGGCAGAACGAGTAGTCGTTGAAGTGATGCTCCACCGACCACAGCACGTCGAAGCCCAGGTCGGCGGCGAGGCGGGCGAGCCGGAGCTCTTCATCCCACACCTCTCCATCCGACACGTTGGTCCAGCCGTAGCTGGCGAACACCATCTGGAGACCGACGTCCATCGCGTGCCCTCCCGCGCTGCTCCGGTGGCAGCGGCATCGTCAGCAGGAGGCGAGTGTAGCGCAACCGCGAGGCGAGCCGGAGGGCATAGTGGCGACCTGCGGCCACCCAGCCACCCCGAGCGCCATGCGGCTGCAGCCGGCCGGGCCATCCTTGACCCTCTGTCTGTCTCCAGCTAGGCTCGGTTCACCTTTGGCACGGAATACCGGAGTGAAGCGGAGAAGCAAACCCAAGAGCGAAAGGACGAACGATGACGGCGAGCCCACCATCACAGATCATCTCGGTCAGCGACTTGGGGTGGCAGGAGTTTCAGCCCGGAATCAGCTTCAAGATTCTCTGGCAGGATTCGGCGACCAAACGCCGCGCTCAAATGACGCGCTTCGCGCCCGGCGCGCAGCTCCCCCTTCACCGGCACGTGGGGGACGAGCTGATCTTCGTCATCGAAGGTGCTGTCTCGGATGAGTCCGGGACGGTGATGGCCGGGAACGGAGGCTACCGTCCCAACGGATGCGTCCACACCGTCACGTCCAAGAACGGCGCCACGGTGCTGGCCGTGCTTACTGGCGACATCGAACCCGTCACGACCCGCGGGGACGCTCCGCCGTCCCAGATCTTCACGCTGAGCGACGTGCCGTGGGTAGACGCGCGCCCGGGAGTCCGCCAAAAGCGGTTCTGGGAAGACAAGGCGACCGAGCGCCGTGCCTTGCTGGCGCGCTTCGAGCCGGGGGCGACGCTCCCCGCGCATCGTCACGTGGGCGACGAGCTGATTTTCCTCATCGAGGGCGCGAACGCGGACGAGTCGGGCGTCGTGGCGACCGGCCAGATGAACTACCGCCCGAACGGCTGCGTGCACACGGTCACAAGTCAGCATGGAGCGACGGCGCTCGCCGTCGTCTGGGGCCGCACGGAACCCGTGTGAGCGGCACACGCGCGCATGCTGCCTCGCCACGAAGTCCGCGGCGTTCACTGTCGACCGCGCGCGACGATCCTCTCGGAAGGATTGATGGCAGCCCTGTGACCACGGGCGCATGCTGACGTGCCGAGCCCGGGGCCACGAGATGGCAGGAGGGTAGTCTGGCGGCGGAATGCGGTCAAGGATACGCGGGATGGATCATCTTGCCTCTCCGCGAGGTCGATGGCACTCTCGTCGCCGCACCTTTCTATCAGCGCTGAGCAGCGACGAGGTCCGACGTATGCAGGGCCGGCTCGCTGACGAGCCGGCCCATGAGGATTCGTCATGACGCATGGTTCGGCCATCTATCCGAGCCTCGAAGGCAAGGTCGTGTTCGTCACGGGAGGCGGCTCGGGCATCGGCGCGGCGATCGTGACCGGATTCGTGCGCCAGAAGGCCCTCGTGGGCTTCGTGGACATCGACGAGCCCGCGAGTACTCGGTTGCTTCGGGATCTCGAGGGTACCGGGCCGCCTCCGCGGTTCATCCGGTGCGATGTTCGCGACATCGACGCCCTGCGGACCGCCATCGGCACCGTCCAGGCGGAGCTCGGTGACATCGGCGTCCTCGTGAACAATGCCGCGCGCGACGATCGCCACGCCATCGAGAGCGTCACCGTCGAGTACTGGGATGAGCGGGTGGCCGTCAACCTCCGCCATCAGTTCTTCGCCACTCAGGCCGTCATCGATCAGATGAAGCGGCGGGGTGGCGGCTCCATCATCAATTTCGGTTCCATCTCCTGGATGACCGCGTCGGGCGGTATGCCCGCCTACACCACGAGCAAGGCAGCCGTGCACGGTCTGACTCGTGGCTTTGCCCGGGACCTCGGTCCGTACAACATCCGCGCCAACACCATCACGCCGGGCTGGGTGATGACCGAGCGCCAGCTCGCCCTGTGGGTGACGCCGGAAAGCGAGGTGCAGATGGACCAGGCCCAGTGCCTGCGCGGCCGCCTCAAGCCCGAGGACATCGCCAACATGGTCCTCTTCCTCGCGTCGGACGATGCGCGGATGATCACCTCGCAGAACTTCGTCGTCGATGCCGGTTGGACCTAGACGGCTTCTTTTCTGCCCGCGGGAGCGCCCTCGCGCTAGGGCGCGTACGAGCCGAAGTACGACGCGGTGATGATCCGGCTCTTCGGCGAGACCGTCTTCATCTCCTTCACCCAGAGATCCAGGTTGGCCACGTCGCCATAGATGCCGCGGAGGTCCTTCGGCGACTCGGACAGCGAGGCCTCGAAGTCGTCCCAGTGGGTCGGCAGGACGATCTTCGGATAGTTGAGCGCCTTGACGAGCCGGGGCGTGAAAGCGTGGGTGTTGTTCGAAAACAGCGGCGCGATGAGGGCGACGTCGGGCCGCAGACCCGCAATGGCCCGCTCGATGTAGTTGCCGGAGCTCATGAGGAAGACGCTGTACTTGCCGCCGATGGTCAGCACGTAGATGAGGGTGTCCCCCTCGGGCAGGTCGCCCAGCTTGGTCGGTGGCGCCGAGGGGACGGAGACGACGTGGCCAGGCACCGCGTACTTCTTCGTGCCACCCATGGAGTGCACGCTCGGGAAGGCTTCGATGGTGTAGCCGTCGAACTGCATGTGCTCGCCGCCCTTGACCTGCACGATCTTGCCTTCCGGCACGCCGGCCGCCCGCATGAGATTGGCGTGGCTCTCCGAGCCGATGACCATGGCGCCCGTCTTCTTGGCGATGTAGGGTACGTCGGCCATGTGATCCCAGTGACCATGGCCGATGAGGATCTGGTCCGCCTTGCTCACGTGCTGGTCGATGAGGGTGGTGTCGGTGGGGAGGACGGCGTCCATCTTCAGCTTGTTCTGGAGGAAGCCCGACTCGAACCGGTTGAACCAAGGATCGATGAGGATGGTCTTGTTGCCGAAGGTGATTTCCCAGCCGTTGGTGCCGAACCACTTGAAGTTGACGCCGGCCGTGCCCGGTCCGCCCCCCCGGGGCGACGGCTCCGCGCCTTCCGCCACACCGGGGGCAAGCAGAGATCGGCCGAGATTCGCGGCGGCGGCGATGCTTGCCGTCACCCCGGTGGCCAGAAACCCTCGCCGGGACCATTCCGTATCCACGAAGCACATGTCGGTCTCCTCTCGAATGAGGCGCGTGAGCGTTCTTCGTGATAGTAGCGCGCCTTGACTAGTCGTGGGCGGTGGCCTAGCTTTCTCGCAGCTTGAGGATGCCGACACGTCTTCTCGTCACTGGAGCCGGCAGCGGGCCCGGCAACAATCTGATCCGAAGCCTGAAGACGGGTGCTCCCTCCCTCGTCGTTGCGGGATGCCACAGCGATCGCTTCGTCCTCAAGAAGTCGGCGGCCGATCGCAACTTCCTCGTGCACCCCGCGACTCATCGCGCCTTCTCACGAGACCTCGGTCGACTGCTCGACCGCGTGCGCGTGGATCTCGTCATCCCGACCACGGACGCGGATGTGTGGGCACTGTCCGGCGTCCGGGGCAGGCTTCGCGACCGAGTCTTCCTGCCGCCCCGATCGATGATCGCCCTCTGCCAGGACAAGTATCGGCTCAGCCGCTGGCTCAGGTCGCGCGGCGTGGCGGCTCCCCTGACGTACGCCGTGCCGAGCCTCGCCAGGGTGCCTGGAATCTTTCGCCGCCTAGGCGCCACGCCGCTGTGGTGCCGGGTACGCGCGGGCAGCGGCTCGGTCGCCGCGATACCGGTCCGCAATCCCCGGCAGGCGCAGGCCTGGATGGCGTACTGGGCGACCATGCGGGGCGTTCCCGTCAGGTCGTTCACGCTCTCCGAGTACTTGCCGGGCCGCGACTTCGGGTGCCAGAGCCTCTGGGCCCGTGGCCGACCCGTGTTGACAAAGGCGTTCGAGCGCCTGTCTTATATCGCAGCCGGCGGTCATCCGAGCGGGGTGTCGTCGGTCGCGGCGCTCGCCAAGACGGCCGCCGATCCTCAGGTGCGAGAGGTGACGACCCGCGCGGTGCGCGCGCTCGGACGAAACGTCGCGGGGTTGTTCAGCGTCGATCTCAAGGAGGATAGCGCGGGCACGGTGTGCGTGACCGAGATCAACGCGGGACGGTTCCTGGCGGGGACGAACCTGCTCGATGTCAGCGGCAAGCACAACATGGCGGTGACCTATGTACGGCTCGCCCTCGGGGAGAGAGTGGGCTTTCTCGAGGAGCCCGAGCAGACGAGGGAGCACTACATGGTTCGGGATGTGGACACGCTGCCGGGAGTGTTCCCGGCGGAGGAATTCTTCACGGGGATCGAGGACGCGCGGACCTAGCCGGCGAGCGCTGAACCTTCAGCACTACACCTTTCACATGGAGGAGGACCAGCATGCCTTTCGTACCGCCCGTCCCAGCCTACGTGACGCGCACCGTGGTCATCCAGGTCACGGGACCCAAGGACTCGGCTCTGATCAAGCAGCTCAACCGGGACCTGAAGAAGCTCGCGCGGAAATACGGCGCGACCCTCAAGACGACGGCGAGGAGCCGGCGGCGGAAGGCCACCCGAGCGAAGCGCAAGCGCTCGTAGGGGGAGACGGGGCGGCCGGTCCCCGCCAGTAGACGGGGCCGGCGCCTCGGTACAGACGCGTGGTGACCATGCGGGGCGATCAGACCAGCCGCTCGAGCTCGAGCCGCGCCGGCCCGAGCCACGCCTGCATATCCATCTCGCCGAAGAGTTGATTGGCGGCGGCGATGTGCCGACGCGTGGCCGCTGGATCCATGCCCTGTGCCAGGGCGCGACCGAGCGCGCGATGGCTGTGCGCCATCAGCGGGCGCATGCCGAGCTCCTCCGCCTTCGTCAGCGCCTTGTCGGCATAGTCCGCGGCTCGGGCCAGGTTCAGCGGATTCGACGCGAGGGTGATCTCCGCGAGGAGACGGAGCGCCCAGCCCTCGAACCCCGGCTCCGTGTGCGCGCGGGCGAGCTCGAGCGCCTGCTCCGCATGCCATCGCGCCACGTCGGGTCGGCCCGCAAGGAGATGCACCTCGCCCAGATACACGAGGAGCAGCGAGTGGCCTCCCATCAGATTCATGGCGACTCCCTGGGTCACCGCGGCCTCCGTAAGCGAGAGCGCCTCTGGCAATCGCCCGGCCAGCCCGTAGGCAGAGCCGAGGGCGGAGGCGAGCCTCGGAAACCACAGCGGGCTGTTGCCGGCGCGGACGGCCTGCAGGCCCAGCTCGAGCGCATCGATGGCCTTGTCGGCGTGCCCGCGACGGAGGTACGCCCAACCCAGCCCCGCGTAGGCGACGGCGCGGCTGAGAGGATGATCGCCCGATAGAACCAACGCGACGGCCTCTTCTCCGAGCGCCACCGCCTCGGAGAATTCGCCGAGCTCCGACAGGCACCAGGCCAGGCAGGTCCGGGAATGGATGGCGGGCGGTTGGGGCATGCCGAATCGCTGTCCCACCGGCTGGTTGACGAGCGACTGGAGATTCTGGCGAAAAGAGGCCACCGCCTCCCTGTACTCGGCTCGCGCGAAGTAGATCTGCCCCAGCCACGTCGCCGCCACGATCTGCAGGCCGAAGTCTCCGATCTCGATGGCGACGGCGAGGGCGCGCTTCCCCGACTGGATCGCACGATCCTGGTCGCCCGTCAGGCGGAAGTAGTCGGTCAGATACGCGACGACCCGTCCCAGCCTCTGCCGGTCGGGGAGCGCGGCGGCCAGCGCCTCCGCCTCGTAGAGGCGCTCGAGGATGGTCCCGAACTCGCCAAGCGGCTGGAGAGCGTTGCGAAGGTCGAACCGAAGATCGATGGCCTGCTCGCGCAACTCCCGAGTCGGGGGCAGATGTTCGATGGCGCTGAGCGCCTGGTCGAACCACACCACGGCTTCCCGATTGGCAGAGCGGGCGAATGCCTTCGTCGCCGCCTGCCGCAGGTACGGGGCCGCCTTGTCCCACAGCTCGGCGTCGAGGGCGTGACGGGCCAGCCGCTCGACCTGCTCACTCAGCCGTTCCGAGTAGAGCTGCTCGAGAGCTTCCACGATCCTGGCGTGGACCCGGCGCTGCTGTTCCCGCAGCAGCGAATTGTAGGCGACCCGGCGGGTCAAACCGTGCTTGAAAACGTAGTGGGGCTCCTGGAGGAGGCTGATGTCGTAGAGGAACTCGGCGGCGCGGAGGCGGGCCAGGGCATCGCGGAGCTGGTCCTCTGGCATGTCGGCGACGGTCTGGAGCAGGGCGACGGGCACGTTCTCGCCGATCACCGAGGCCGCCTGGAGGAGGGCCTTGTCCCGGGGAGCGAGACGGTCGATCCGCGCCGCGAGCACCGCCTCCACCGAGGCGGGCACGCGCAACGTCTCGATGGGCTTCATCAGACGATAGTCGCCTCGCTCTCCCACGAGGGCGCCGTCTTCGATCTTCATCCGGACGCTCTCCTCCAAGAAGAACGGATTGCCTCGCGTCTGCTCGATGAGGAGCTGCTTGAGTGGCTCGACCTGCCGCTCGTCTCCGAGCATCGTGCGGAGCAGCGCCTCCGCCTCCTGGCGAGCCAGCGGGTGGACGCTGAGTTGGGTGTAATAGCTCGTGCTCGCCCACGAGTGGCGGTAGTCCGGGCGATAGCTGACGAGGAGCAGGACGGAAGCGTCGGCAATGTGCAGGACGAAGCTGTCCAGCAGCGCCTGGGTCTCGGAGTCGATCCACTGCAGATCCTCGAAGACGACGCACAGCGGCTGCGCCTGGCTCTCCCTCAGCACGAGGCGCCTCACCGCGCTCATCGTCTGCTCTCTGCGCAGGCGAGGATCCAGGGCCTGCCATTCCGGGTCGTCCACCGGCACGTCGAGGAGCGAGAGGAGGGCGGGGACAATGCCGGCCAGCTCCGGGTCGAGTGCCATCACCCGGCCGACCACCTTATCGCGGACCTCCTGCTGGTTCTCCCGCTCGTACACGTCGAAGTACCCTCGGAGGAGGTCGATGACGGGACGGTAGGCGGTCGACTTGTCGTAGGAGAAGGCGCCGGTCTTCACGATCCGCCAGCCGGGCATTCGCTCGGAGCGGGCGAACTCGTAGAAGAGTCGCGACTTTCCCACTCCCGGCTCTCCCACGAGGCCGACCACGCGTCCGTGACCACGGGCCGCCGTCTGCATCGCCGCGTCGAGTTGGGCCAACTCTTCCTCGCGGCCCACGAAGCTGGTCAGGCCACGGGCCGCCGCTACCTCCATGGGCCAGCGCGCGATGCCCGTGCCCGTCACCAAGTACACCTCGACAACGGCTTGGAGACCGCGGATCGAGCGAGGACCGAGGGGAACCGCCTCGACGTAGCCCTCGACCAGCCCAAAGGTATCCGCGGTGGCGAGAATGGACCCCGGCTCTGCCATCTGTTCCATGCGGGCGGCCAGATGCGTGGTTTGTCCCACCGCCGAGTAGTCCATCCTGAGGTCGCTGCCGATGGCTCGGACCACGACCTCGCCGGAGTTCAGCCCGACCCGGATCTGCGGCTCGATCCCGTGCAGCCGGCGCACGTTTTCCGCGTACCGCTTCACCGACTCCTGCATGCGAAGCGCGGCGTAGCAAGCCCTCACCGCATGGTCCTCGTGGGCGAGGGGAGCGCCGAACAGCGCCATGATCCCGTCTCCCATGACCTGGTTGACCGTGCCCTCGTAGCGGTGCACGGCTTCCATCATCCGTTCGAGGACCGGATCGAGGAGCTTGCGCGCATCCTCGGGATCGCGCTCGACCAGGAGCTCCAGCGAAGACCTCAGGTCGGCGAACAACACGGTGACGCGCTTGCGCTCACCTTCGAGCGCGCTCTTCGAAGTGAGGATTTTTTCGGCGAGATGCTTCGGCGTGTAGGCGTCGGGTGAAGCCCGGCGCGGCGAGAAGCTCTCGCTCACGGAGCGCCCACATTCCGGGCAGAACTTCACCGTGGGAGCGAGCTGCCCTCCGCAATTGGAACACACTCGGCCCAGCCGGGCGCCACACTGCTCACAGAATTCCGCCCGGGAGGGATTCGTGTGCTGGCACCCGGGACACTGCATCACGGCCTCTCTGCGAAGATGACGCTCATGTAGGCGCGCAGAGCTTAGCCCGGGAAGGGGGAGCGATCAAGCATGCGTATCGCGCCATCTAAAATGTTACTGAGTGGGAATCGTCGCGCCATGGGCGATGTTACTGTGCCGGGCCTATGGAGACAGCCCGCATGAGTGCGCACGCGAAAC
>Ga0306921_10000394_pt1 | contig 37514 bp, 45 predicted proteins | sample sta12Cox44000080_FD_203760 | JGI IMG/M metagenome (GOLD analysis project Ga0306921, IMG submission 203760) | Lab enrichment of tropical soil microbial communities from Luquillo Experimental Forest, Puerto Rico - statoxic.12C.oxic.44.000.080 (v2)... | ecosystem: Environmental > Terrestrial >... | reverse complement strand
CGCAAGACGGGTCGGTGATCGAGCCGACGCGAGTGGTAAACGGACTCGGGAGAATGTCGAGGCCGACGACCTCGTGCTCTAAGTCCCTCAAAGTTCGGACCAAAGCCTCGCCGAGATGCCCGGAACTTCCTGTGACCAAGACTCGCATCGTCCCCCGCTCGTCCTCTTACCGCAATCCCGAAGCATCATCCCGAGCCACACCAAACTGGAACGGTCCACCACCGGGGCCGCTAACAGCGCGGTGGATAGGGTCTCGGCATCGGACTTCATTGAGCTAATCGTTCCGGCATCTCAAACGCTTTTCTGCTGGCAGAAGGCTTCGATCGGATGTCCGTCTGGATCGATCACGAAGGCGGCGTACTAGGTCGGCCCGTAGCGGGCCGAAGCCCAGGACGGCCATTATTGGTTCCGCCGGCTCGCAACACTTCGGAGTGGAAGGCGTCCGCGCGCGTTCAGAAACAGCGGCCCCGGCTATGCGCCGCGGCGCATATCCTCGATGATTCGCGCGGCTGCAAGCGCGGGGTCGTCGCTTTTGACGATCGGGCGGCCGACGACGAGGTAATCCGCTCCCGCGGCAATCGCGTCCGCGGGCGTTCCGGGGCGCTTGTGGTCGTCGGCCGAGGTCCCCGCCAGCCTTATCCCTGGTGTCACGATCAGGAGCTTTTCCTCCCCGGCGAGCTGGCGGATGCGGTCTGGGTTGTCATGCGGCGCGGCGATGATGCCGTCGCAGCCGCACGCGATCGATCGTTGCACGCGCTGCCGGATCAACTCTTCAATGGAGCAAATGTAGCCGAGATCGCGCAGCCCATCTTGATCGACACTGGTCAAGACGGTGATGGCAAAGATCTTCAACCGCGAATCGCCCCGTCCCTCGACCGCGGCTTTCATGATCTCGCCGTCGCCATGGACGGTGACGAAACTAAAGCCCCGCTCCGCTGCCCTCGCGACCCCCTGTTTTACGGTCTCGCCGATGTCGAACATTTTGGCATCGAGGAAGACTTTCTTGCCGCGCTTGATCAGCTCGTCGATCAGGCCGTCGAACCCGGCGGCGAATTGCAGCCACAGGCCGACTTTGAAAAACGAAACCAACCCGTCCAACTCCCCGACCAAGTCGCGAGCCTCGCCGATGCTCGGCACGTCGAGCGCGACGATCAACCGGTCTTCAATCCTCTCGGGGACCTCGCGGGGGCACGACATTCGACATTCACCGCCAAGCGACATGATCGCGGTCAAGCCTAACGCGGCGCGACCGCGATAGCCATGCTGTAGGTCGTCGTGCCTTAGAGACCTGTTTTCGTCAGCGAGGCCGAGATCATGAGAGCATTAGCGACGGGGTACTTCCGGTAATGTCAGCGACGCCTAGCAAATCGGCGGCCGCCAGATTATCGCCCACCGATGCCCGGCCCAGATGTAGGAGCCGAATGTCAACCAACCCTGCCCACCTCTGGCACCCCCTGTCTCGTGCCGCCGGGAGCATCCTTTTGCTTGCGGCCGCGAGCTGTGCCCCGCCGCCGACCACCGCTTCGGTTGCAATTCCACCGATTCCGCCGCAACAGGGGCGCGTCTGGTTCTATCGCGAGGTCGACACTGCCGACCAAGACTCGACTACCACCTACGTTCGTCTCAACGGTGCGATCGCCGGCGTTCCGGAGCAAGGGGGCGCCTTCTACCACGATGTCCCGCCTGGGCGCTATCAGATCACGGTCGACAGCGAGGGCATGAGCCCCAGCCCCTCCCGCGACGCAGCTCTGGTCGCCGGGGAGCAGATTTATGCCAGAATCGGGCTCGGCGGGAGTTGGAACGGCCAGGGCTTTACCATCGCGGTGGAGCCGAGCGGGGTGGGGCGCGCCGCGATCGAGCACAGCAAATTCTACGGTGGTTGAGGGCCAATCTCACGCTGCACGGGCCGGGGCTAGCCGGGCGCGGCCGATCGCGACTAAGCTCTCGGCCGAGAGTTGGTAGCCCCGAATCAGCGGGAGGATGGAAATGGATTTCGGCGTTTTGATGTTCTTCACCGATTACGCGATCTCGGCGGTCGACCTTGCCAAGGCGCTCGAAGACCGCGGGTTCGAATCGGTCTGGGCGCCCGAGCACTCGCACATTCCGACCTCGCGCAAGACGCCGTTTCCCGGCGGCGGCGAGCTGCCGAAGCAGTATTACGATGCGATGGACCCGTTCGTGTCGCTGACCGCCGCCGCGATCGCCACGACTAAGCTCAAGGTCGGAACCGGGGTGTGCCTGGTGCAGCAGCGCGACCCGATCCAGACGGCCAAGCTCGTCGCATCGGTCGATCAGGTGTCGAACGGGCGCTTTCTGTTCGGTGTCGGCGGCGGCTGGAACCAGGATGAAATGGAGGACCACGGCACCGTGTTCGAAAGCCGCTTCAAGCTGATGCGCGAGCGGATCGAGGCGATGAAGGAGATCTGGACCAAGTCCAAGGCCGAGTATCACGGCGACATGGTCGATTTCCCGGAGATGATGACCTGGCCCAAACCGGTGCAGAAGCCCTACCCGCCGATCCTGGTCGGTGGCGGCTTTCCGCAGGCCGCGCGCCGTGCGATCCGCTATGGCGACGGCTGGTGCCCGGTCGGCCGCACCGGTTCCAGCCTGCTCGATGTGCTGGAGAAATACTGGCAGATGGCGCGCGATGCCGGGCGTGACCCGGAAACCCTGCCGGTCACCCTGTTCAATCCGGCCGAGGACGCCGGCGAGCTCGCCCGTTATCGCGACATGGGTGTGGCCCGTGTGGTCCCGATGCTGCTTTCGGAAGAGCGCGACAAGATCCTGCCGGTCCTCGACCGCTGGGCCGCCCTGATCCGCCGCGCCGCGCACTGATCCTGTCGGTGCATTCGCTTCATCCTCGCCCGGCCGGGGAACCGGCTTGAGCAGCGAACGACCAATCGGCGCTCTTTGATCTGCGCCGCGATAAGGGGGCAGCTATGGAACGCGAACCAAGCCGGCGCTCGTTCATCACTGCGGTTGGCGTGGCCGCCGCCGCAACTGCCTTGGGGCCGGCCAAGGCAGGCGCCGCCCCGGATCAGGTGGGGCCGGCATACCGCACCGCCGGCGAGCTGGTGCCGGCGCTCGCCGGTCGGCAGGTTTCGTCGCGCGAGCTGGTCGTACAGCGCGATTGCCCGGATCGAGGCGCTCGACCCCAAAATCAATGCGGTCGTTGTGCGCGATTTCGACCGGGCGCGCGCCGCCGCCGATGCCGCCGACGCGGCGCTTGCGCGCGGCGAGCGCCAGCCATTGCTCGGGCTGCCGATGACCGTCAAGGAGCAATTCAACATTGCCGGCCTGCCGACCACCTGGGGGCAACTGAAATTCAAGGATTGGCGGCCGGACGCCGATGGGCTGGCGGTGCAGCGGCTCAAGGCGGCCGGCGCGATCATCCTCGGCAAGACGAATGTGCCGGTCGATCTCGGCGATTGGCAGAGCTACAACGAGGTGTACGGCACCACCAACAATCCTTGGGATTTCGGCCGCTCCCCGGGAGGCTCGTCGGGCGGTGCCGCAGCGGCGCTTGCCGCTGGCTTCGTGCCCCTGGAGTTGGGCTCGGACATCGGCGGCTCGCTGCGCTGTCCGGCGCATTTCTGCGGCGTCTTCTCGCACAAGCCGAGCCTCGACCTGGTGCCTCAGCGCGGCTCCGGCCCGCCGCAGACCCCGGCCATACCGGCGCGCGGCGATCTCGCCGTGGCCGGGCCGATGGCCCGCAGTGCCGCCGATCTCGCACTCGAACTTAAGGTCCTGGCCGGACCCGACGAGTTGTCCGACGGGGTCGGCTACAAGCTGGCGCTGCCGCCGCCGCGCTACGACCGGCTCGCCGCTTTCCGCGTCCTGGTGATCGACGAGCATCCGCTGTGCCCGACCGCAGCGAGTGTGAGCGCCGCACTCGACGGGCTGGCCGATCGCCTCGCAAAGCTCGGCTGCACCGTCCTCCGCACGAGTTCGAAAATGCCCGATCTGGCGCACACGACACGCAATTACGTCGAGCTGCTGGCGGCGGGTTCCAGCGCCGATCTGTCGCCGGACGATCGGCTGCGCGTCGAGGCGGCGGCGCAGGCGCTCTCGCCGGACGATTTGAGCATCTCGGCCGCGCGTCTGCGCGGTTTGACGATGAGCCACGCGGCCTGGATCCGAACCAGCCGGATCCGCGGCGGCCTGCGGGCGGGCGGGCGGGCGCTGTTTGAGGATGTCGACGTCGTGCTGTGCCCGCCTATGCCGACCGTCGCCTTCCCGCACGACCACTCCTCGCCGATGCGGACACGCGAGCTCGACGTCGACGGCAAGAACGTGCCCTACGGCAACCAGATCGCCTGGGCCGGCATTGCGACTTCGAACTGGCTACCGGCGACCACGATGCCGATCGGGCACGACGACCGCGGCCTGCCGATTGGCATGCAGGTCATCAGCGGCTACCTCGACGACCGCACGACAATCGCCTTCGCCGGCCTCATCGAGCGCGAGGTCGGCGGCTTCACCCCTCCCGCGAGCCTCTGAGCAGGGCCATCAGCCCGCGCCAGCCGCATTTGCGGCGGCGAGCAGATCTCGGAAGATCCCGTGGTTTCCCTTCGCCGCTTGACGAAAGCGTCGCGGCGACACCGCGGCGGCCCGGTGGAAGGTGCGGACGAAGTTGGACAAGTCGCCGAACCCGACATCGAACGCGATCTCGGTGATCGACCTCGTATCGCCGGCCAGCAGCCGCACCGCCCGACGCAGCCGGGAGCGGACCAGGTACTGGTGCGGGGTCACGCCGAGGACTCTCGCGAAGAGCCGCAGGAAATGAAACGCGCTGAGCCCGAACTCCCGGGCTGCGCTCTCGAGATCGATCGGCTCGTGCGCGTTCGCGTCGATCCACAGTGCCGCTTCCACCGCGCGTCGGCGGTCGCATGCCCGGGCTTCCACCGGTGTTCGCTGCCGCCCGGAGAGGACCTCGACGAAGCGCACCGCAAGCAGCACCCCGAGCTCGTCCAGGCCGACTTCGCTGCCGCCCTCGGCGGCCGCCTGGGCCAACTCGCCGAGAATCATCAGCTGGGGCAGCGGCGGGACGCAGACCGACTGCCAGATGTCGGGCCGATACCCGACCGCTTCAACCAGCGCCGGCGCGAAGTGGAACGACAGACATTCGTCGCCGGCGGCATGTTCGTGCGTACACATGTACTCGTCGCCGGGATGGCCAACCAAAATCGACCCAGCCACCAGCTCGAAAGATCGACCCCGGGCGCGGCAACCGAATGTGCCGCTGCGCACATAGGAGATCGAAAAGCTGTCGTGGACCTCGACAAACGGCACGTCGGCCGGTCCGGCCTCGCACCGGTAGTCGATCACCGAGATTGACGCGCTGCGAAAAGCGGTGGTGGCCACCATGCGGCGACATCCCGTACGAGACGAAGGCGGGGAGACAATACAATCGAGGAAGGGCGCGCTGCCAAGGGCCGTTTCCTCTCCTCGCCGATCCGAGGGATGCCTTCGATGGCACCGAAGGAGCCGACGCTTGCCGGCGGTCATTGCTTAGCTTCGCTCCTAATGACGATGATGAATGGCATCGGCACGCTCCCGCGCCGAAACCGGCTGGGTGCCGATGGGACATCGCGTCCCGTCATCCGGCCGGAGGGGATGCGGCCTCCGGCGGGGATCGATTTCCGCGATGGCGACGCCACGGTGCCTCCCCTGTTCTCCCCCTGATAGCCCGCTTCGGCCCCCTGTATGGCGAATTCAGGCCCCCTGTTAGTGCGAAGCATAAACCCACTATTAAGTTATTAAGTATCTGATCCAGATGGCTTTATCGATAATAATCCAAGGAAATTTGAGCGTGATACCGATGATTCAGCCTGTTTTCCCCGCTTTTACAGGGGCCGGCCCGGCGATCGCGTGGCAGCCCTCGCGCCCCGGCAGCTACGTGCTCAGAGCCCGTTTGTCGGGACATGATCAGGGTCACGCCTGGCAGTGTCGGGCTCGCAGCCGGCGTTGGCAGGCGCGGGAGGATCAGGCTTGCCCAGCGCGGTTGCGTCGAAGCCGCTCCTTGCTCTCGACCGACCAGACCTCGTCGATCTTGTAGCCCGTTTGGAATGCGGGCACGCCCTCCGGCAGGGTCAGCCACGGCAGTTTGCTGCGCGTATGGATGTGGACATCCGGCCTGACCGCCTCTGGCGTGTCGAGCGTCCCCGCGCGGACGAAGAGGCAGTCACTGGGCACGATGTGATACCGGCTCCAGAGCGTGGTGCCGCAGGTGTCGCAAAAGAAGACGTCGTGGGGCTTGCCGGTGCCACCCGCCAGCCGGAACGACTTCGGAGCCACCGGGCCCGGTTCGACAAACCTCCCCTCGATCCAGATGTTGATCACGAACGGACCGCCGGTCAGACGCTGACAGTCGCGGCAGTGACACGCGTGCACGATCAGCGGACTCTCGGTCAGCCTGTATCGGATCGTTCGGCACGCGCATCCGCCCTCGAGATTCATGATTCCTCCTCGGCAGGGCCCAGCGGCATCGCCTTGCGCGCCGTCGCCTGCTGCACCGCTCGCCATAAGTACCAACTCGCCACCGTCCGATAAGGCTGCCAACGGGAGCCATAAGCCGCGAGCTCTTTGGGCGACGGCAGCTCGCTTTTGTCGAAGGCGATCGCGAAGCCTTTGCGGACGCCGTAATCATCCATGGGCAGCACATCCGGACGGCCGAGGCGAAATATCAGCAGCATCTCGGCGGTCCAGCGGCCGATACCGCGCACCTCCGAAAGCCGCTCGATGATCATCTCGTCCGCCATGCTTTGGATCTCGCCGAATGTCGGGATCCCGCCGTCTTCAGCTTTTTGCGCAAGGTCGCGCAGCGACAGCAGCTTCGACCGAGAGAGCCCGGCGCCGCGGAGCTTTTCCTCGGATGTGCGGAGGAGTCGCTCCGACGTCAGGCGCCCGCGCGGAAAAAGCGCGCTCAGACGCGCGAAAATCGCTGAGGCGGCCTTGCCGTTGAGCTGCTGGTAGACGATCGCCTCCGCGAGTGCAGCGAAAACGCTCGGCGCAGGTCTGAGCTGCATGCGAAACGGCCCGACCTCGTCGATGACGCGGGCGAGCGTCGGGTCCGAGGCGCGTAGGTGCGCGACGGCGAGGCCCGGATCAAATCCTAACGTCCCGTCGCCAACCAAGAGCGGCTTCGCGCCATTCAACCGGGCGCCTTCGATCGCGAGCATGCGGCGCTTGGTTATGACGCCTCCCTGCGCGGAAAAGCCGCCGATCTTACCGCCGGCGGCGAGTACGCGATGGCACGGCACGACGATCGGGAACGGATTTCGGCCGAGCGCCTGTCCCACGGCGCGCGCCGCGCCCGGTGCGCCGACCCGCGCGGCAATGTCGCCATAGGACAATGTCATGCCCGGCGGAATCGTACGCGCGATCTCGTAGACGCGGCGGTGGAAGGCCGGCACGTGCTCCATGTCGAGCGCGACGGCAGAGAGATCGCTCGACGCGCCGCACAAGAGCGCCATTATCCGCTCGATCGCCTGCTCGATCTCGGGCGGCGGCGGCGCTTCCCCGGCAGCAGGAAATCGTTGAAGCATGCGCGCCCGCGTCTCCGGCTCGCCCGCTTCGGGGAGCTGCACGCCGGTGACCCCGTGCCCACCCCATGCGATGCCGCACCGGCCGATCGCGGTGTCGAAGAGTGCAAAGCCGCTCGCCATCATGATGCAATCCTAGCATCCGCCGCCGCCACGCCACTTGGAGAATCTTGCTGTCGGGTGCTTTGGTCAGCCGCTCGTCGACGCGCGGAACACGCGCTCGAATTCGGCGAGCTCGGTCGGAGCAGCGTCGGAAACTGCCCAAAAGCCAAGATCGCCCTCATCCCAGTGGCGCAGGCTATAGCCGCGGCGGGTCACGTTTGTGCCGAGATCGCCGCGTGACGCCGGCAGCACGAAGACGTTGATCACATGCTCGCGGCGCCGGTAGACGAGCGCCGGGACCGGCTTCCCGGCGATCAGGTCGAGGCGGCCGCCGACCAGGGGAAACCCCTGCCCGGCGAGGTCGACGGCCGGCGGCGACAGCTCGCTGCGCCCGGCAAACCACGGTTTGACCGTGTGCTGGTCCGAAGACGCGACATCGGTCAGATGGTTGCCGAGCAACGAACGCAGATGGCTGTCGATCAGCTCATTGGCGACGGCATCCTCCTGCCGCTCTCCGGTGATCAGCAAGGTGCCGCCCGAGCCGAGGGCGACGGCGAGCAGGATCGAGGCGGCATAAGCGAGCCAGCCCGGTGCGGGCCTCGCTACGCGCGCTCTCGTAGCCGCCTCCTGGCGGAGCGCAAAGCGGATCTGTGAACGCAACGCCTCCGGTGTTCGATAGGTCGGCGCAGATCGCCGGATGCCGTCGCGCAGGCGCTCGAGCGCCGTCGCCTCCGGGCCGCACTCCGGACAATCCACGAGATGGTCGCGCAGCTGCACCCACTCTGCCTCGGCGAGCTCGCCGTCGACATAGGCATCGAGCCGCGGACGAACCTCGTCACATTGCATCACTAATGTCCTTTCCCTCCCAGGCCCGGCGCAGCGCCGAGCGAGCACGATGGAGTCGCGACATCACCGTGCCGATCGGTACACTGGTGATCTCCGCGATCTCGCGGTAGCCGAGTTCGTTAAGCTCACGCAGGACGATCACCTCGCGCAGCGGTGCCGGTAGCGCCTCGATCAGCACATCGAGCCGCCGCAGATCAGACCGATTCTGGAGCAACGCCTCAGTATTGCCCGCCGCGATCGTCACGCTCGTCACGCTCTCGTCGAGGACCGCCTCATCCTCCAGCGGAACAACGTCCGCCGGGCGGTTGCGTTCGAGCCAGCTGTAGCAGGTGCGACGCACGATCCTCAGTATCCAGCTCTTTGCATCGCCCTCCCGATACGTGTCGAAATAGCGAAATGCCCGCAGCACGGCCTCCTGCACAACATCTGCCGCATCGGCATCGTTGCGCGTCAGCCACCGTGCCAACGCATAGGCGGCGTCGAGGTGCGGCAACACCACACTCTCGAAGCGGCTGCGCCGCCGCCGCTCGGCGATCCACGCCATCCGCACTACCCCGCCTCTGGAAGACCGCAGCAGAGGGCATCTTATTCCCCGCCGCGCAGTTGCAAACGCCTTCACCGCGGACCACACTTCGGCCGGGCTGGAAAGGACCATGCCGATGGAGATGACCGGCGAATTTCGCATCGCGGCCGCGCGCCAGCGCGTCTGGGAGGGGCTCAACGATCCAGAAGTCCTCAAACAGTGCATCCCTGGCTGCCAGACGCTCGAAAAGGTATCCGACACCGAATTCAACGGCAGGGTCGTCGCCTCGGTCGGACCGGTGAGGGCGACCTTTGGCGGCAAGGTGACGTTGTCGGATCTCGACCCGCCGCAGAGCTACACGATCAGCGGCGAGGGCAGCGGCGGTGTGGCCGGCTTTGCAAGGGGCGGCGCCAAGGTCAACCTCGCCGAAGACGGCGCCGCGACCCTATTGACCTATGCCGTCCAGGCGCAGGTCGGCGGCAAGCTCGCGCAGGTCGGCTCGCGCCTGATCGACGGGGTCGCGCGCAAGATGGCGAACGACTTCTTCGGGCACTTCGCCGCCGTGATGGCTCCCGAACAACCTGCGCCGGCGGCTGCACAGACGGCGCTCGGCCCGCCGACGGCTTCCGAGGCGGAAGCGGGACGGGTCGCAATCGAAACCCCGCCGCCGTTGCCTTCGCCGAGACCGACGGGCGCCCGGCTTCCACCGGCTGTGTGGGTCACCGGGTTAGCGGTGGTCATTATCGTGCTGCTCTATTTTTTCACCCGCTAGGCCGTCGAGATAAGCGCGCCGCCGCCTCTCATGGTCGACGCCGAGCTGATGGAGATAGGCACAGGAATAGATATCGTGCAGATCATCGAAGGTGATGCGCACCGCATGGTAGGCGAGCACCGCCTCCTCGCTAATCAGCTCTGGGCTTCGCGGTTGCTGTGCGACGGCGCTTTGGTCAGCGGACGGACGAGGATCTCGAGCCGCTTCGACCCTGTCGACCGCGAGATGGAAAAGCGGCCGGAGGCGGGCGGCGAAAGGGCTGCGGCAGCGCTGGTCACCACACTCGGCGCCAAGTTCGAAATCGCTCGCGAGCTGGTCTACCGTCTCTACACTGTCTGCGAACGCAAGAAGGGCGCGGCCGAGGCGTTGGCCTATAATAGGCTGGCGCGGAGCTGGCCCGAGATCGCCCGCCTCGCCCGCGAGGCTGGATCGGCTCAACCCGCCCAGGCGGACCTCTTGGCATAAGGAGGAGGAAAGTATGCCGGATCGTCTGTTGAAAGATCACGCTGCACTGGCCTTCCTGTGTCGTTGCCATCACATCCGGCGGCTATCCTTGTTTGGCTCGGTCCTAAAGGGCACCGGGCGGCCCGACAGCGATGTCGATTTCCTATTGGAGTTCGAGCCCGGCACGGCGCCCGGGCCGCTTGGCCTCGCCGCGATCGCGGCCGAGCTTTCCGAGTTGGTCGGCGGGCGGCGTGTCGATTTGCGCACTGCACAGGAACTCAGCCCGTACTTCCGGGAAGAGGTAGAGCGCATGGCGGAGGTGCAATTTGCCGCCTGAGGATCGGACCCGCATTCCCGCACATGATCGAGGCGGCGCAACGCGCCGCTCAACCGCCCCGTTCCCGTTTCTCAATACACCAGTGCAGTGTCGGCTCGGTAATATCCCTCGGTGAGGCAATATGCCATGCCCTCCTCCGGGTCCCCAACCGTATGGCTTCAATGGCGCGCGCCGGGATCCGTATCGGGAGCCAAGCTAACGACGGCGCCGCGGGCGTGTTCGAGCAGGACGACGTCGACAACTGGCGTCAGGTGACCGCCGCGAGTACGAGCCGCTTCGGGCGCCGGCACCCCCAGGATCTGTCGATGGGCGCGAGGCACGCGGGGCCGCACCCGGATTATCCAAGGCTCGTCTCCGAGCGGTACATCTCGGAGAACAACCAGCACCTCTAATATATGCGCTGGGAAGAGTTCATGAACTCGGGGAGCTGGGCCGACATCCCGCTCGACCCGATCAAGGCTCGTTTCGACGGCACCGCGACGATCCGGGGCTAGCTGTCGTTGCTATGAACTCTGTTCGACATGGTGCCTCTCCTTGGAGCCCTCACCCTTGATCGGGGAGGGCTTTTCTCAGGGTTTAGGCCCTCAGCCTGAAATCTTTCTCCCCGATGAACAACCTTCGTAGCAACAACAGCCGGCGAGCGGCGATCCGGTGAAGACGGAGCGCGCGCCCCGCCGCGGCCCGCCCGGTGGAGCTGACCCTACAGCAGACGCTGTGGCTTGAGCTGATGCCTTTCTACATCCGCGAGGCCTGGCTGCTCGCCGAGCGCAAATTCAAGTAGTGGCTCGATCTTTCGCCGACGATGTCCTCTACTTCATGCCGCGCCGCAAGAACGTCCCACGCCGGGAGTTGCACCGTGAATTAACGCCACTCGGCGATCTGGCGATCCTCGAGGAGGACAAGCACTATCTTGAGATGCGGGTGGCCCGGCTCGACACCGGGATGGCCTGGGCCGAGGATCCCCCGTCGCGCACCCGTCAGCTGATCGGCAATCTCGAGGCGGTGCTGCTGGAGAACGGCGAGGTGCAGGCCAAGACCGCGTTTCTGGTGTACCGCTCGCACCTGGAGACGGATCATCAGCTCCTCTCCGGTTGCCGCGCGGACGTGCTACGCAAGGTGAACGGCGCCTGGAAGGCGGCCCGGCGCACGATTGCGCTCGACGCCAACGTCCTGCTCGACAAGAACCACAGCGTGTTACTTTAGCTAGTGTGCGTCCATAAACGCACGATTTTCAGCAGTGTAGCAGGGCGGCGGATGTGGCGGGTCCGGGGTTGGCGGCGCGCTTTCGCGTTTCAGTAGTGACGATGAGCGACGGAATCGCGTTGCGAGCAAGACCGGACAAGCCGACTAGCCGGCCCCCCGAGCCGGCGGGAGCTGGGGCTATGGCGATTTGAGGCGGGCGAACAGCATCAGGTTGTGGGCGACGACGGCGGACCAGATGTAGGCCTTGAAGTGGTCGAGCCCGCGCCAGATGCAGCGTGCTCCACCATAGGCGCGTTTGAAGACGGAGATGCCGGCCTCGATCCCGGCGCGGAAGTTGCGCAGCCGACGATAGACCCAGGGGCTGCTGACCATGTCGGCAACGGCGATGCCGCACTTCTTGTGGAAGGCGACATCCTGCACGCCGCGCGCCTTGGCCTGTTTGAGATTGTCGCGGCTGGCATAGCCGCCATCGGCGGCGGTCTGCCGCGGCGGCGCACCGCGGCGGGCGATTTGGCGATTGAGCAGCGTACAGCGCAGAACCGTCTCCGTCGGCAATCCCCGCCGTCCGGTCTCTCGCACCCCCTGGCGGCGCAGATCGCCCGCCGCCAGGCTCACCAGCCGGCGCTGCTCATCCAGCCATTGCGAGATCGCTTGCAACGCGCAGCCGATCTCGTGCCGCGCAAAAACCTCGAATATAGTGGCCTGGACGGTGCGTTCCTGTCGCATTGTCGGCTCCGGCGGTTAGGGTTGTGCTTTGGATGCAGTGGCTGGCAGCCGCAGCCTATCCGAAACCGCCGGGCCTTACCCCGACAAAATCGCGATTGTTCGCGCGATTCCAAAAACTTAGAGTTTATGGACGGACACTAGCTAGATGATCGCAGAAATCGAAGGCCCTCAGTCACCCGATCGCCAGGGCGCCGATCCACTCACGATCGAAGAGGTCATGGCCTACTACCACGTGCCCGGCCTCAGTGTTACTGTTATCAAAGATTTTACGGTCCACTGGGCGAAGTCTTGGGGAGTGGCAGACGTCGAAACAGGCACGCCCGCCACAAACGAGACGCTGTATCAGGCTGCATCCATCAGCAAGCCGGTCGCGGCCGTGGCGTCACTCAAAGCCATCGAAAGGGGCAAATTCGGCCTCGACCAAGATATCAACACCATTTTGACATCTTGGAAATTGCCGGGCGCGCCGTTCAAAGACGCCCCGCCCGTGACGCCGCGGACACTCATGAGCCATACCTCCGGTACCGGGGACGGCTTCGGCTTCCCAGGCTACTAGCCGGAGCACCGCTGCCGACGGTGCCACAGATACTCGACGGCGAGCCGCCTTCCAATGTCGGCCCGGTGCGATTAATTCGCTGGCCCCTCACCGCCTCCCACTATTCGGGTGGAGGGGTCATGATCCAGCAACTCGCGCTCGTCGACGCGGTCGGGCTTCCGTTCACGGAAATCATTCGCAATTGGGGTCTCGGCCCGATCGGCATGTCCAACAGCACCTTTGAACAACCCTTACCGGCGGATCGCGAGAAGCTCGCGTCGCGCGGCCACAACGGGTCCGGCAAAGGCATGGGTGCACGCTGGCGTGTGTATCCCGAACAGGCTGCGGCTGGGCTATGGACCACCCCGACCGGTCTCGCAAAGTTCATAATCGAGGTTCAAAAGACGCTGGCCGGACAATCGACCGCCGTGCTGACCCGAGCCACGGCGCAAGAGATGGTCACACCTGTGGGCGTCGGCTCCTACGCCGTTGGATTTGCTATCGCTCGGAGGGGTGAGGGCTGGTACTTTTGAACACGCGGGGACAACAGGGGATTTAAATGCCTGGCGATGGCGCATCGTGCCAAGGGCTATGGCGTAGTCGCAATGGCTAACGGCGATAATGGGCAACCGCTAGTCTATGAAATTATGGATCGGGTAGCTCGTGCTTATAGCTGGGACATTTTTGACAAACCACCGCTGCGGTAGCCATCCTGCTCAGTAGCCCTTGAGGAAGGAGAGGACCTGCGCGGTCCACTCGGCCCGCTTCTCGAAGGGGGCCAGTGACCCGCAATTGTTGAGAAGCACGAGGCGCGAGTCGGCTATGTGGTTCAGGATCGCGATGCTGACCTTGAACGGCACCATCCGGTCGTACCGCCCGTGGATCAACAGGACGGGCGCCTGGATGCCCGCGAGGTCTTGTGTCTAGTCGGCGGATCACCGACCTAGAAATGTCCGCCACGCGATCGAGCGAAAGGTGAACCGATGCTTGCAGGCGGCATCACGGATCCGGGGCCCTTCTGACCAAAATGGTCTGCGGGCCGGCACCGGCAAAAGAGATCTCCGCCTCCACGAGAGCGGCCTCGATCTTTTTGAGCGCTGCCGTGCGCACGTCGAACTGACAGCCGGGGGCCGTCATGAACTTACAGCGGAATATTTTGACGCCCGGGTCCACACGGTAGAGCTTTCCCTTCAGCGGCTCTCGGATCAATTGGCCGAGCTCCGGATCCAGCGTCATGTTCTCGCCGATACCCTTGATCATCTTGCGGATTTTTTCGCTGTCGACTGAGAGCGGAAGCGGCAGGTTGAACTTGTCGATCACCCAGTCTCGAGAGTCGTTGCGCACGGTACCAAGCAAACCGTAGGGCACGAACGTCAACGGACCGTTGTGGTGGCGCAGTGCCACGGTTCTGAACGAAATATGCTCCACGGTGCCTTTGGTGCTCGTCCCGCTTTCGACGTATTCGCCAATTCGGAACACGTCCTCGATCAGGAAAAACACGCCCGAGATCACGTCTCGCACCAGAGTTTGTGCGCCAAATCCAATCGCCAGGCCGAATATGCCCGCTCCTGCCAGCAACGGCGCGATCTGAATACCCAATGTCCACAGCGCCGAAAGCGTGAAGAGCGTGACAAAAACGATGGCCAGCGTCGTGCGAAGTAGCGGCAGCAGCGTCAGAAGACGCGTGCTTTTCGTGACCGGGCTATCGGGATCGAGCGGCGCCAAAAGCCGCAATCGGCGATCAATGGCGAAGCGAGTGGCTATCCAACCGAGATAGACGACAAAGGCGAGTGCCACGGTATCCGCGACGCGCAGAGCAAATCGAGCCAACGGGTTCGAGCCTGTCTCAAGTTCTGCGAGTGGCACCCGCATGATCAGGATCAGGCCCGCAATCCCCATCAGCAGAGTCGCAAACCGAACAACCGCCAGCACGATAAGCGGCAGCATGTCAGGGAGCGCCTCGGTGGCCGGCTCCTCGTCCTTCGCCGTGGCATCGCGCCAGAAGAAAAAGACAATACGTTTCGATGCGCCAAGCAAGGCGGCGACTATCGCGATGTCGCCCAAAAGAGCGGCGATGCGGCCGCCGCCGACGAGCGCCAGAATCGCCGTCGCGACGATGACAAAGGTGGCAATGAAGGCTTTCGGGAAACGCGGGCGCCCCTGGCGCCTTTTCCCGCTCCCGCTCCCTTGCCGAGACGCGATCAAAACGGCGGCGAGCAGACTGATTACGATGAGGAAGCCAACGCCGACACGGATTGTGCCCGCCAGATGCGGAGCCGAGGCGACGGTCGTCAGCAACTGCGGGAGAAGGATCGCCGTGGCGGCCAACATCGAGAGCCATGCCACGCCACCAACGACAAGTCCGGATTTGTAGCGTTGAATCGGGGCGAGCCGCAGCGACGGGTGGTGCGGTGAAACGACAACGTCAGCCATGATCCAGGCGCAGCGTACCGCGACCACCAGCGCGGTCGCCACGATCACCATCACATCGACATTCGCAGGCCACGTAAGAATCAGCGCCGCACCCATCGTCGACGCGGTGAACAACACCAGGCCAAACCCAAGCAGTCCCAGCCGCCGCAATGCCAGAACAGCCGCCTCGCGCGGCGTTGCCGCCGACGTGCTGACGATGGCGCGCAGCGGTGCAGCGGCGAACGTCCAGTACAACCATTCGAGGCCGGCGCCGGCGATCACGAGGATCAAGACGAAAGTGACTGCTCGGACCGCGGTTCCGTCACTCAGTGCCGCGGCGACGGCCGCACCAAGTCGTTGGGCTTCTGACGGCGCCTGTGCAAAATCGTCCCGGAGAGCCTGCAGATTAGCGCTCACATCGGCGGACGTCAGATCGGCGAGTCTCCGAAAGGCGAGTTCGTCCGCACTCGCCGGCGATGGGGCCGTGTCCGCGAAAAGCAGGACGATCACCCCCGCCAGAAAAACAAGCCGCGCTCTCACGGCACGGTTTCCAGGTCTGGTTCGGTTGCCACCGACCAGCTCTCGGGCTCCCTGGCCGCCTCGGCGTCAACAAGGGCGGGGTAGACGCGTCGGACGCTCACCGGCCTCCCCAACAGATGGGCTTGGCAGGCAAGCCGCGCGTCCGGCGGCGCCTTTACCCGAAGAAGGGTTGCAAGCTCCGCTTCAGCCGAAGGGTCGAGATCGGCGTCGGCCGGAACAATGATCCTGCACGTCCCGCAACGGCCGCGGCCCGAGCAGACGCACGCATGCGGAACGTCGTTCGCCCGGCTGACATCGAGCACCGACATCCCGACACGTCCAACCGCGGTCAGACCGCCATCGTAGGACACCACGACGCGTGTGCGCCGCCGTCTCAGAATGCTGACGGCGAGTATGCCCACCGCCAAGGCCACAGCCATGCCGTACACCAGGAAGACCCCACCCTCGATGACATCCAGGCGATGACCCATTTCTTGCCGGATCTGCAGGTTCTGGTCGATCAGGGCTCGCCAAGCAGTGTCGGTCGCAAGGCGCGCCAACACGGCCTCGCCGGCATGCGCAAATCCCAAAAGTGCCGCGATCGGAATCGCGAAGAGTATCGGGACGACGATTGGCGCCAGTCGCCGCCAGGAGCGCCTCAACACCAGTGTCGAATAGAGACCGATCGCACCGTGCGCCCAGACGATCACCACCACCAAAAGCTGCTGCAGCGCAAGGAGCGGCGCGTATCGCCAGTAAATCGCGAGGACGAACCCATAGTCGGCGCTGAACCGAGCCGTCAGATCGCTCGTCTCCTGACCCCCGACGACATGATTGACGAGCAGAGGCGGCGTCGCGAGACCCAGCAGCAGCTGGACCCAATCCGTCCTGCTCATCGCCAGCGAATGGCGCGACGCCAGCGAGGCAAGCCCGAGCCCGACGTGAACAATCGCCGCCGTCAGCAACAGCGCCTGGCCGAAGCCGGTCTGCCACGGCATCAGCAGCCCGCCCCGCCATCGTTCCATCGCATCGACCGACACCAAGCCCAAGGCGAGGTTACTGAGATGCCCGGCGACGAAGAGCAGCAGGACGACGCCGCTGACCAGGCGGACGCGCCGTACGATCAACCGAGAAAACAGCATTCGGTCAGCGACCTCTGCGGACACGCCTCATTGATTGAAACCTTTACGCCGGCCCGTCGCCAGTCGTTTTTCGCCAGATAGGCTCGGATGGTGGGAAGTCGACCCTCAAATCACGTCAAGACGACGATCTTGCCGCCCGCTTTGTTCTCCTCCATGCAGCGGTGCGCCTCGACGATGTCGACGAGCTTGAACACCTTGCCGACCTGGACTCGCAACGTGCCTGCAGCGACCTGCCCAACCAATTCATCGAGCGGTGTCAGCATGAAATCCTCGGGCCCGCCATCATCGGTGGTCAGGCACACGGAAGTCGGGATCACGTCCATCGGGCTGAAGTCGTCGAACGACCATTTGTTGCGCACCATTCCCGTCATGCAAACGATCCCACGCTGCTTGGCGCAGCGGAGCGAGTCAGCTAGCGTCGTCGTGCCAATGAGCTCGAGCACCTTGTCGACTCCCCTGGGAAACACCTCCTTTACCTGCTTGGCGATGGTACCGGTATCGATGAAGACTTGATGCACGCCGCTCGATTGCAGCAACTGTTCCCGATCGGGCCGGCGCGTTGTCGCGCCGACCGCAGCGCCGTGGTTTTTGGCAATTGCTGCCGCGGCGAGCCCGACCGATGTCGTTCCTCGGCGAATCAGGAGGAGATCGCTCTTGCCGAGACGCAGCGACTTGAACAGAGAGCCCCACGTCGTCTGCAGCATCTCAGGAATGGCGCCCAAGGTCTCCCATGGAAGGCCTGTCTTGATCACCTGCACCTGCGTTACCGGTACGCAGGTGTACTCGGCGTATCCGCCGTCGAAACTGCGTCCCATCCCGCCCATGGGTGGCGACGATGTCGCCCTTGGCGAACTCCGCTCCCGGAGCCTCCTCGACCAGGCCGACTGCCTCGATGCCGAGGACCCGAGGAAAGATGACGCCAGGAGAAAGACCCTGCCGAGTGAACAGCTCGGATCGGTTCAGTCCGAACGCCTTGACCCGGATGAGAACCTCTCCTGCCGGCGGCGTAGGGATCGGGCGGCTCTCGATCTTCAGGACTTCCGGCCCACCCTGCTCGTAGATAACCGCAGCCTTCATGGCGTCCATACGAAGCTTCCTTTGAACTGTGATGTCATGGCTCAACTCACGGGCTGCGCCTCGGGGAATTCCCGTGTGCCATCGAGGATTTCGGGTCGCGGGCGAAAGAGGCGCACCGTGTAGTCCCAGCCTTCATGATCGGCAGGCAATTAGGAATTTCGCCGTCGCAACCGCCGAACTGGATGGCGACCGAACCGTCCGTGCCCTTGTTCGCAGTGATGTTGCTCACGGCATAGACGGTCGTACTGCCCGTGGATCAGTAGGACGGCCGCCTGGATGCCGGCGAGGTCATGTGTGTAGTCGTGCGGCAAGCTCACCGATTGCCGGCGGGCCTTGATGAACTCGGGCGACCAGGTGTTCGCCCGGAGAGGGTTGGGTGAGGGGCGAGCGGCTGGTCTGGGGTCGACTGGAACTGGCCGACTGAACTCGAATGACGTTCATGCGAGCCGCCTCAATGCTGAGGCCGCAGGCGCTTTCACGGCAGTGTCGGCCTCGATCCGACGCGCGTCGGCCGCGACGCCGGGCGCATCGCCAAAGAGGTCATCGCGCACTTCGACGGGCCGGCGCAGGAGGTCAGTGACCGGTCACCGCGCGGGCTCGCGGCTGAGCCCGTTCGCCGTCAGGCCGTCGAGATAGGCGCGCCAGCGTTTCTCGTGCTCGACGCCGAGCTGATAGAGATAGGCCCAGGAATAGATCCCGGTATCGTGCAGATCATCGAAGGTGATGCGCACCGCATAGTTGCCGACCGGCTCCAGCGCGATGATCCCGACATGAGCGCGCCCGGGGACCAATGTCTTCTGCCCGAGTCCGTGCCCTTGAACCTCGGCCGAGGGGCTTTCGACCCGCAGATACTCGGCCGCAAGACGAAAGCGGGTGCCGTCGTCGAAGGCGACCTCGAGCAGCTTTTCCGCCTTCTTCAGGCGCAGCTCGACCGGCCAGCGCGTCGTTCCGCCCGCGCTCACCAAAGCTCCCTCAAGCGGGCGGCGAGGGCTTGGCCGGCGTCTCGTCGTCGCGCAAACGCCGCGCTTCGTCGACCAGCATGATCGGGATGCCGTCGCGGATCGGGTAGGCGAGCCCCGCCTCCTCGCTGATCAGCTCCTGGGCCTCGCGGTCATAGCGCAACGGCGCCTTGGTCAGCGGACAGACGAGGATCTCGAGCAGCCGCGGATCGATTTCCTGTGTCCCTTCCATACCCTCCTCCGGGGTCAACGCATCGCCGGTCAATGACGCGCGCCGGGGCCGTCGCGCGCCGGGTTCAGTGCCGCCATCTCGACGATCGCGGTCAGCAGCCGCGCGCGCTCGTCGAGATCGGGCGCTTCGAGCAGCGCTTGCTTTTCGCTCGGCTCGAACGGGCAGATCATTGCGATCGAGGTGACGAGCCGCTCGCCCGGCACCGAGGTGATGGCGTCCCAATCGGCCTCGATCTTGTGATGCTGGAAATAGGCCCTGAGGCCGCGCAGCAGCCGGTCGCGGTCAAAGCCGGGCTCGTCGTCGCTGGCGAGGTCGCGTGCGAATTCGCGCCACTCCGGCACGACCCGCCGATAGCCCTCCAATAGCGCCAATTCTTCGCGGATGCGGAACCGGCTGATACCGGTCAGGGTGATCAGAAAGCGCCCGTCATCGGTCTCGGAAAACGAGGTGATGCGCCCGGCGCAGCCCATCGGGTAGACCGGCGGATTATCCGCGGCAACCCGCGGATCGCCCGGCTGCACCATGCCGATCAGCCGCGCACCGGCCAGTGCATCGCGGGTCATCGCCAGATAACGCGGCTCAAAGATGTTGAGCGGCAGCCGGCCGCGCGGCAGCAGCAACACGCCGGTCAGCGGAAAGATCGGAAGAATCGAGGGGAGCGCGGTCCCGCTGACCCGCTCGCTCATCCCGGTATCTCCTTCAGGAAAACATCTGCGCGGAGAGCCGCCGTCGACCGCTCAACGTCAACGGATCGGTCGGCCCCATCGCCTCGAAGAATTTGACGAGCTGCTTGCGAGCGGCTTGCTCGTTCCACTCCCGATCGCGCTTGAACAGGGTCAACAGCTCGTCGATCGCAGTCTCCCGCTGGCCGCTGCCGAAGAGGGCCGTGGCGAGCTCGAAGCGCGCCTCGTGATCGTCCGGGTTCGCCGCCAGGCGAGCGCGTAGCTTGCTCGCCCCGGCCATCACCTTCTGCGCCTGCTCGGCGAGATCGAGCGCCGAGCGCGCCGCGGTGATCTCGGCGTGAGCGGCACTTTCTTTCGGCACCCGGTCGAGGAGCTGGCGCGCCTTGGCGAGCTCGCCGCGCGCGATCATGGCCCGGGCATTGCCGGCGCGCGCTTCGACGTGTGCGGGGTCGCGCTGAAGAATCTGTGAATAGAGTGCCCCCGCAGTCTTGTAGTCGCCCGATTGCAGCGCCTGCTTGGCCATCGCCAAGGCTTCGTCAACCGGCGAGGGACCGCCTTTGCCGCCGCCCACGCGCTGGACAAACTGCTTGACCTGGCTCTCGGGCAGCGCACCGACAAAGCCGTCGACCGGCCGGCCGTCTTTGAAAGCATAAACGGCGGGGATCGACTGGATGCGCATTTGCTGGGCAATCTGCGGGTTCTCGTCGATATTGAGCTTGACCATCCGCACGGCGCCGTTGGTGGCCCGCACGGTTTTTTCGAGGATCGGACCGAGCTGTTTGCACGGGCCGCACCAGGGCGCCCAGAAATCGACGATCACCGGGGCCTCGAAGGAGCCGTCGACCACCTCGGTCATGAAGGTCGCGGTCGTGACGTCCTTCACCGCGGCGGGGCCGGCACCCGCGCCGCCGATCAAAGCTTCGCTCGGCATCGCTCTCCTCGTTAAGGTCTACCTCACAACATGATGGCACGCCCCGGCGATGGCAAGCGCTCCGGAACCGAGGATCGCGAGCGAAAGGCGCGGTCAGCCCGCGGCGGCCGGCGCGCTCGAAGCCGGCGAGGTCGATGATGGGCGGCACGTGCCCGCACCCGGCAATGAAGCGCAACAGATCGGCGGCGATCGCGGTGCAGGGCAAAAGGTGTCACGCTGCCGCGGCGCACCCCCGAGAACCTCGTAGAGGTCGGCGGCGCCGCCGAACGAAAAGCGCGGCGCGGCAATGCAGCTTTACGGCAATAGTCCATCACCGACATTGCGCGACACGCGCGCCGTGCGCAGCCGCCTGAGGCAGCGGTGGGTTGCAGGGATCGCAGCAGCCGAGCCGCGGTAACGAGAAAGGGGGGCGGTCTATTCCCGAAAAACATGCTGTTTACAGTCTCTTAGTCAGGTGCCCTATCGTGCCCCCCGGTAGGCAGCAGTCTGGAAGGTATGATCATGTACAAGGCGGTCTCGGTCGTGGCTTTCGTAGCCGGGATGGCTCTCGCAAGTAGCGCCCCCGCGCTCGCCAACAGCAAAGAAAATGGCGGCGGATCAGGCCCCTCCGCGGGCGTCAACCGCGGTCAGAAGCAAGATTGGCAAGGCAGCAACACACCGCCAGGCTGGCATCACGGCGAGAAGCAAGGGTGGCATGGTAGCAGCACCCCTCCCGGCTGGCACCATGGCGACAAAACCGGTGGCGCGACGCCACATGGTAGCCGCAAGGTCGACAGAATCATCAGTGGAACCGCGTCGAAGTAATAAAGGGGGAAGCAGAACCGCCCAGGCACCGCTGACGCGCGAGCAACTCACCTCTGACCTACCGCGCTAATACCGGACGATCCCTCGTTTGGACTATTCGGCCAGCCAGCGTCGGCCTGTACGCGATTTAAGACGATCTGAACTTCGTCAACGTGCAGCTCGCACAGCTGGCGAGGCGACACGAGGTCTGGCGCGCCGCTGTGCTCGGATGATCGGCGACGCGTTGCTGTCGTCACCAGCAGGGCGCCCAGAAATCGACGATCACCAGGGTCTCGAAGGAGCCGTCGACCACCTCGGTCATGAAGGTCGCGGTCGTGTCGTTCTTCACCGCGGCGGGGCCGGCACCCGCGCCGCCGATCAAAGCTTCGCTCGGCATCGCTCTCCTCGTTAGGGTTTCCCTACCAATATGCACGCCCCAGCGACGGTAAGCGCTCCGAGGCGAGGATGGTGCGGTCAGCCGGCAGCGGCTGCTGGCGCACGTTCGAAGTCGGCGAGGTCGATGATGCGCGGTACGTGCCCGCACGCGGCAATGAAGCGCACCAGATCGGCGGAGGCGATCGCGGTGGTGCGATCATTTGCCAACGGGTGGTAGTTGAGCGGATCGTGATCGAGCATCGCTCCATCGAGCACCGGAGTGACGAGGTGCTCAACATCGTTGACGAGGGCAAAAGGTGTCACGCTGCCGGGGCGCACCCCGAGAACCTCGTAGAGGTCGGCAGCGCCGCCGAACGAAAAGCGCGGCGCGCCCAGCAGTGAAGCGAGCTTTTTGAGGTCGATGCGGCGCTCCTCGAGCATGACCGCGAGCCAGAACCCGCCCTTCTTGTCTTTCAGGAAAGAGGCTCTTGCAGTGACCCCCCGGCAGGCTACCGCGCAATGCCGTCGCCTCGGCGACGGTGAAGACCGGCGGATGCGAATAGGTTCGGTGCGCGATCCCGAGCGCGTCGAGGCGCCCAAACAGCTCTTCGGGGGTCAGCGGCGGAGGCGGCATTGCGCGGCGCACGATGCGGGTCATTGGCCGCCAACGCAAGCCTTGCAAAGCAGGCCTCCCAGGCTAAGATGAGAAGCGCCGCGGGCCGACCCGCCGCGGCCGGTGCGGGTGTAGCTCAGGGGTAGAGCACAACCTTGCCAAGGTTGGGGTCGGGGGTTCGAATCCCCTCGCCCGCTCCAGTGTTTTATGGGCTCAGAGCGCCTTTATGGAGACGCGCGGGACGCCGGCAAGCCAATAGCTGGCAGAATGCCGCCGAAAGCCAAAGGGTCGGGTTACGGAAGATTCGGCGGTCGGCCACCTGCCACCGCTCATATTCGGGAAACGCTTCGTTGCGGTGCTGAGCGTCGGGTTCAACCCGGCGTGACCGATGAGGAGACGCTCGCTCTCCTCAACTTGCCGACCGAAACCATCGACAACGATCGCTATCCGCTCTTGGTACGCATCAGGACGCTGTGCAGCATACGAGCAAAGTTCCACCACCCGCCTGCGCCATCACGAGCATAAATCCGGGCAGCGAACCTGATCCTTTCCATTCCCGGTCTCTCTGATTAAGCGCCGCGAGCCATTTGCGAGCGTTTTAAACGTCGTGTTCGATGGTCGCGGTCAGCTGGTGGAACCCGCACTCCTGGCAGGTCGACGGCAGCTTCTCGGTGTGGCGTGGACGACGAGCGCTTCGATCTCGGCTAGTTCACCCCGCAAGCTGGGTGACCGGCGGGTGAGCACTTTGTGTCTTCGGCGCAAGCCGTCGAAAACTCGCAGGAATCTTTGCAAGCGCCGTATGGCGGTGCACATGCCTCGTTATTTCTCGCCAGCGCCCGCCGCAGCTACATGCGCGTCTGCCGCCGGGGTATCTGGGATACAAGGCGCGGCGATATCGCGCCGAGCCCCTCAGTAACCGACGAAAATGGGGTGCCTTGGCGCAAGGCCTCTCACCGCTCTTCCGAGATGGGCGCGCGCCGAGGGTTGCTGAGTCATCGTTCAGAGCTCTTGATCGCCTCGTCGAGGACAACAGCGACGCCGTGGTTACTTCCCGTCTCGCCGGCTACATCGATCGCTGCGACTTGCCATCTTCCGCCTCTGTCGATCAACAAAGGGGCCCCACTCACGCCTTGGGTTCCCGCGCAATTGTGCCGCAACAATAGTCGGCCGCTCGGATCGATAAAGCGCCCGTCGATCCGGCACCGAGTATCCGCCATCAGAAGGAGCGGATGATCTTGCTGGTAGCCGCCGAGCATGACATTAGCACCGTCCTCCGGCAGGTCACTTACGATGGGCAGGACCCGGTCTTCGGAGCCGAGGCTCTTGTCGAGGGACACCAGCGCCCAATCGCTGCCGATCGTCTCCTTCGGTCGGCGGGGGTCGTAGCCGGCTCCGATCTTGACACTAACGCCGACGGCGTGGCCAGCGTAGCGGCTGCCGTTGTAGCCGATCAGGAAATGCAGCGACCCAGGCAGAAAGTTGCGCTGGGTGCGGCGATTGAACACACAGTGTGCAGCCGTCACGACCATTGATGGCCCGACCAGTGTCGCGGTGCATAACGCGCGGAGATTGATTGAGGCAGCCTGGAGTTTCCCTACCGCGCGCCAAGGCATCGCGTCGAGGTCGACGCGGACGCGCGGGTCGTGGGCACTGACACCTGGCAGCGCAGCCGGGATGTCGCCGCGACCGCCGGGTTTTTCGTCGGCCCGCGACCCGAACGTCAGGAAGGCCAGTGCCGTCACCACGATTGCGGTCGCGCAGCGTCGCATCGGATTTCCTGTCCGGGAAGCCGCGCCGACACGGCCCGTAGCCGTCGAGCCGCGAACGCCCCGCCTTCCCTTGCCGCGTCACCCGCGCGCAAGCCTAACCACGCTTCCGCCTCTACCGCACCGAGTGCCTCGTGTCAGCATCACTGCCCGCCACCTCTATGCGATGGCAAGCTCTCCGCTCAAGGGACAGGGCAAGCCCGATGGCAACAGGTCTGCCAGTGCTGCGCGCCGCTGTCTGACCGGGGTTTCACCCCGGTCCAACGGTTCCAAGGCCAGTGAGTACCGGATCTTCTTCCGCTTTCATGAGTCGCCGGTCCTACTACCATCAAGAATCAGCCAAGGTAAGATCCTTGATCCGAACATCCAGGGCGAGGTCATCAACAAGGCTTACGAGGCGAACGACAGGGGCTTCGACGCAGCGCTGTTCAACGCGCGCCGAGGGGCGGCGGATCGCAGACGCCAAGCCTTTGGTCTTCAGCAAGCGGCCCAACAAGGAATTAAACCGGCCGAAACGGGGAACGCGATCGACCAAAACAGGAAAGCACCAGGGAAACCGCCCGACAGCCCCGCCCTACTGCTTTGGCGGGTTGAGGGTGACCCCCTGCCGCTTCATCCGGTCGACAACGGTCTTGGCGCCCTCGTCGCCCTCGGCCGCGAGCTGAGCGGTCTTGCCGGCCAGCAATTCGAGCTGCTGGCGCAGCTTGATCGCCTCCTGCACGGTGGTCTCTTGCGAGCGCCGCAGATCCGCGAGCGCGCCGCGGTCATGGATAGCCTCGGCGGTCTCGAACGCCATCAGCACGAACAGCGACAGCACGACGAGAATGATCGGCAGCCCTAAACCGCTGATCTCCCGGTCGCGCTCCGGACCCGGCACCATGATTATCGCCCAGTAGCGGCGGGCGCCGCGGCTGCCGGCATCGCCTCCCGTTCGGGCGCCCCGGTCGTCGGGTTGATCGTGATTCCGCTCTGCGCCAAGAGGTCGCGCAGCTTGTCATCCTTGTCGCTGAACGCCGTCGTGGCCAGCGCGCGGATCAGTGCGTCGTTGACGCGACCCAGCTGGATGCTTTGATTGATGAATTGCTGGCGCTGGTTGATCTCGCTCTGAACCGTGCGATTGTCTTGGAACAGGACGATATAGACGATCACTAGAATCAGGGTAATCCCCGATAGCGCTACCGAAAGACGATATAGCCAGCCTTCTGTAGGCACGGGCACCCTCAAGCCTCATCCCGTCCGTCTCGGCGGCGGACGATGAATAATAGCATGCCGAGACCGCAGCCCAGCAGGCTGATTATGCGGGGCTCGCGGGCCTGGGTCGAGGACGCGACGCTCCAAGCTAAGCAGCACCCCTGCTCCCGAATGCCGGATGCCGGCGCGACGGCCTTGCATTTTTTAATTGGTTCATTACGTGAGTAACGGCTGGTTAAGGGATTCGGCATGCCCAACGTCGTGACGATCAGCCGACCGGATGTCATCGCGATGATCGAAGAGGCGGCCAAAAAGCTGGCCGGTGGCAACAAGACCCAAGCGGTTGCTTTGGCCATGCGGCGTCTGCTGGACCAGGATGCCCGAGCGGACTCTTTATTTGGGGCCCACCGCGGTTCGGTCCGGATTCGCGAGGATGTCGACCTGATCGCGCCAGCCCTCGACGTCGAGCCGGACGCCGAAACCGGTCGAGAAATCGAGCGGTGACTGATTTACTTTTGCTCGACACCCATATCGCCCTCTGGCTCGACAGTGGCGACGACCACCTGCGCTCCTCAACGCGGGCCCTGATCGACGATTGCTGGCAGAACGGGGGAACCATCCGTCTGAGTGCCGTCAGTGTCTGGGAAATTGCGCTGCTCGTCGACTGCCGGCGGATCGAGCTGGATCTTCCGATCGAGGCATGGATTACGCGGTTCCTCCAACGGCCCGGCATTGAGCCGGCGCCGCTCGGCCATAGTGCCGCTTGGCGCAGCTATCGTCTCTATCGGCTCGAACATCGCGACCCGGCGGATCGGCTCCTGATCGCTACCGCGATCGAACTCGCAGGTCCGCTGGTTACCTATGATGAGCGCATCCTGCGCTTCTCCACAGATTATGGCCGACAGTACGGGTTTGCGGCCAGGGCCTGACATAGGACAGCGTGCGGGCGTTACCGGTACCAATTGGAGCAAGGAACGCTATTCGGGACGGGGCGGCCGGATATGCCGTGGGCCCGTTGCTGCAAAAGCCGTGGCGCGCTGGCGAATTTTACAAATGCGTTGAGGAGCTGATTGGCTCAGATATGCTCGCCTATCCGGTCGTCACCCTAGACTCCGTACCAACCGGTATTTGACGGGTCCGAGCGCGGCGCCAGGCTGTCTGCCACGATTTGAAAACAATCTTGTCTACCCTGTCCATCGCAACACTACTTACGCGCGAGCGCTAGTGGTCAGAGCCACACGAATGATTGCTGGCATCGAGCCTTCGCCGAGATTGCTTCGTCGCTCCGCTCCTTGCAATGACCGGCTTTTGCGGTGTCATTGCGAGCAAAGCGAAGCAATCTTGGTGGTTTAGGCCCGGTATAGAGTGTTAGGTTCGGACCGCTGGATTAATCAGAGGCAATAAGGCAAGGGCGATCGGCGGGTTCTGCCCGATTATTTCGGCGCGGCTCAGCCAGGCGACTTCGTCGGCGTCGCCTGGGACGCCTTCGCGCGACCGCCAACGGCCGAGCGGACGCAGCCTTCCCCGCCACGGTCGATCCTGTCGATCACCCGCATCACGCTGCTACGCGTGCGGAGTGGTTCCAAGCGAACGACGCTTCTTGCCGCGTTCCCGGAGCTTGGCACCCAACAACAAACCGCTAACGGCCAGAAAGGCTGGGAAACCACCCCCTATTAAGGGAGCCGGTACGATGGCTGGCTCGACCTTGAGCGAGATGTCTCCGCCTGCATTGTCGTAAATCGCCTCGAGCATCAGGCCGTTGCCGAGATTGACACTCACGCCGTTGCCACCGGCGAGAATTGTGGCAAAGGTTCCGGTGAGTTCGCCCGGCTGAAATTTCATGATGTCATCGAATTCCTGCCCCGCCGCAAAGGTGATGCCGGACGGCTCAAGGTCGCCGCCTGTCAGAGTTACTGCATGTCCCGCCGTGACATCGACCATGTCGATCTGCACCCCCGTGCGGTGCAGCGGCGCGTCGAATGTTCCGCCGCTCTGGCTGTAATTACCGGGGAGAGGTCGCGAGCGGCGCGCGGGCGCGCCGATGGCGGGTGAGGGGCGACGGCCTGCCCTGGGCGGCGGTGGCTGGCACATCGTCTTCCGCACGCTGTCGGGGGTGGCGATAATGGCCCTTGGCCTAATCGGTGCGGGCGTCCCCGCGCAGGCGACCAATTTCACCTGCTCGTGGAACGACGCCACCGCCAATTGGACAACCGTCGCCGATTGGTCGAGTTGCAACAGCACCTTCCCGAACAACGGCGCCGGCAACACCTTCGACGCAACGATCGCGACCGGCGACCCGACATTGACGAGCGCCATTACGATCGGGTCGGTAACAGTTAATAGCCCCGGGGCGTGGAGTATCACAGGAACCGGCTCGGCGACGCTCACCGGAAACCTCACCAACAGCGGCACGCTCGATGTCAACGCCGGCACCTTTGACGGTGGCGGCAGCCTGATGATTGGCGGCACGCTGGCGAACGCCGGGGCGACGCAGATCGGCAACACCGGTCTGAGTGCGGCAACGACAGCGACCCTCGGCGGGCTGACCAACCCGAGCGGTGCGAGCTTTGAAGTTTTCGGCACGGCGAGCCAGCCGGCGACCTTGGCGTTCAGCAGCGGTGGCACTGGGTTCACCAGCAACGTCGGCACCTTTGTGCTGTCCTACACCACGCCGCTGACCCACCCCGGCCCGTTCACCAACAGCGGCACGGTTGCGCTGGGCGGGACGGCGGCGCTGACGGTGAGCAGCGCTTTCACCAACAGCGGCACGCTCGATGTCAACGCCGGCACCTTTGACGGTGGCGGCAGCCTGATGATTGGCGGCACGCTGGCGAACACCGGGGCGACGCAGATCGGCAACACCGGTCTGAGCGCGGCAACCACCGCGACCCTCGGCGGGCTCACCAATCAAAGCACAGGGACGATCGACGAGTTCGGCAGCGCCAGCAATCAGGCGGCGCTGAAGGTTGTGACAGCATCGGGCTCGACGGCCAGCAACGCCGGCACCCTGGCAATGCAAGAAAACGCCTCGCTCACCACCAGCTCCGGCGTCAATCTCACTAACAGCGGTACTTTTAACGTCGACACCGGAGGTGGCCAGGGTGCCAGCACGGTGACGGTGGGCGGCACGCTCAGTAACAGCAACATTTTCAACATCGGTAACTCCAGCCTCAGCGCCCCAACCACGGTGACCGCGGCCGGGCTGACCAACTTCGGCACGATGACTCTGGCGGGCAACACCAGCAATTCCGCCAACTCGGCCACGGTGACGGTGAACGGCCAGGCGAGCAACACGGGGACGGTGAATCTCCCGACCGCGACCAGCGTCACGGTGACAGGGGCGGGCAACGCCTATACGCAGAGTGCGGGCGCCACCAATCTCAGCGGGGGCACTCTCGCAGCGCCGAATGTCAACATCAATGGTGGTAAGTTACAGGGGCTCGGGACGGTTACCGGCGCGCTCAACATGACCGGCACCGGGACGATCGAGGCGATCAATCTCGGCAACGGTATTTTGCCGGCGGCGATCACGAACAACGCGGGGCGAGGTACCCGGTTGTGCATCCGATTTCTTTATGAGCGTGCTCGCGATGCACAAATCGGTCTGTGAACTCAACCTGCTGGCGGACATTTGATCCCCCGGTTTCGTTAGCGCTTCTAGGCCGGAGGCTAATCAGAAGCCGGTTGGAGTGTCTCGGCATCATCCCTAGGGATTAGATTCGTCAAGTTTCTGTCATAATTTCGACACCTGAAAACCACCCGCTGCGTGGCTGTTGGCGCTCTACCGAAAGCCGTAACTCGCCAGCAGATGCACGAGCTCGTCGCGGCCATTGATGCCGAGTTTGCCATAGGCGGCGTGGAGCTGGGCGCGAAAGGTCGCCTTGGCGATGCCGCGGTGGCGCGCCGCCTCGTCCTCGCTGCGCGGCGGCAGCATCTCCGAGACGACCGCTGCCTCGGCCGGCGTCAGTCCGAATAGTCGTTGCAAGACCGCTGGGTCGGGCTTGTGCCGCCGCTCAGGATCGCTGATCCTGACCACCCAACCCGCCCTGGAAAGTGGGCCGTTCGCGCCGGGCGGGTTCATCGGTATGGCCTTGATGAGAAGCGGACGGTGCTCTGGGCGGCGGACGACGGCAAAATCTCCCGGCGCGGGTTGTCCCAATCGGGGCGTGGGATGCAGCACCGCTTGCAGCCGAGCGTCGTCATCGGGGTGCCGGGCGACGAGCCGCCGATGCCGCAGCGCCAACCCGTCGCCGCGATCGAGCAACGCGGTCGCGGCGGCGTTGGCGTGGATCACCTGCAATTCGTTATCGAGCAGCAGGACGGCATCCTCGGTGTCGTCCAGGATCTGACGATCGGCATTCAGCTCCGCGAGGAACCGCTCGCGCTCGAGACGCAGCCACACGGCGCGGCCGAGATGAGGCGCAAAGCCGGAAAGGAGATCCAGGTCGCTCTCGGCGAAATCGCGGCGGCTCTTGCTGCAGAAGGCGACCACGACACCCGAGAGGTTCTCGCGAGCCAGGATCGGCGCCGCCATGACCCCGTGAAAACCTTGTGGGGCGAACCACTCGGCGTAGAGCGGCGAGCCAACCAGCTCGGATTTGGGCATCACCATCCAATCGGCCATCGGCCGGCCGGCGCGACCGATCGCCTGCCAAATCCGGTTCTCGGGCGCGAGCCGGACATAGGTTTCGTGGAGCCCGCGATCTATGCCGGCGTCGGCGACGGCTCGAAATGCGTGCGTTGCCATGTCTTGGTGACCGAGGCCGGCGCCCGCTGCGTTCAGCCTTTCGGCCAGGAAAGTGAGAGCTCGTTCCACACCTCCTCGTCGGCAACACCCTCGTAGATCAGCGCGATCAGGCGCTCGCGATCATCCATCGCTGAGAACGGCGCGGCGCGGCCCCGCCTCGGTCCGGTAGACGCGCGATGGCCATTGCCATCCGTGCTAGATGCACAGTTGCCGCGCGCGGGCGACCATCGCGCCCTCCCCCTTGTCGTTTCTACTTGGGGTCTAAAATACCCGCTCTCTGTTTATCCGGCAACCTTGCCCATTGTCGCCTGGCGCGAGGCACTTTGCCGTCCTGGTGTCGAGGTCCAGGCTCAAGAGGAGCCTATGGCCGGCGAGCGCGGTAACGCAGGAAGCGCCGGCTCCGATGTCGACGGCGGCTACGGCAGCGCCCCCGCGATGCATTCGACGAGTCGCGTAGCGCTGGTCAATGCCGTCTCGACGCGCTCCGCCGGTACGGTCGAACCCGGCCCGGCCAGATAATCCGCAGTCGCCTTCAGATCGTATGTCCGGGACAGAAAGCGCCGCAGCTCGAGATCGAAACGCGAGTCGCCTCTTGCCAGCCTATTGAACTGGCTGTGCACTCCCTCGTGCGTCTTGGCCATCTTTCCGGTGCGTTCGATGATGAAAGCCTGCGCAGCATGAAAGCCCGCAAGATAGGCGGCGCGTCCGGCTTCGTCGGCGTAGTGGAGAACATCGATCAGCGCGCGCGCCTTCGCCAGATAATCGCGCGCCTTGTCGAGGTGCTCGGCCGCCTCCGGCGTCACAGATCGACGCCCTCGCTGCGAACCTCCCGCATCAGCGAGGTTCGTTCGCGATGAAATCCCTCCGGGTAGGGCATCGGATGGATGACCGCGCCAGTCTCCTCCACGATATCGGTGACGATCGGCACCATACGGTCGACTTCCTGCCAACGGTCGACAAAATCCTTGAGGAACACCGCCACATCGTAGTCGGAATCCGCGCGGGCATCGCCCCGCGCGCGCGAGCCGAAGAGCACCACCCGCTCGAGCCGGTCGCCGTAGATCTCATCGAGGGCGGCGCGGAAGCGTTTCAGGATCGGATCATCCGCCGGTGTGCCGCTCATGGCGCGTTTCCTGGTTACGGTGGCAGGATAACGCCGGGTCGGCTCAAATGCGACACCGGCGCCGCGCCTGGCATGGGCAAATGTAGCGGCGCATCGTTGTCATCGCAGCTGCGGACACTATTGCTACCGGCCGGAGCGGACGCGTGCAACATCGCCAGCAGGACGTCAACCGAGGGACAGCATCGCGCAGTAACGTTGTTAAGCTCGACGCCCAACCCGCCGATGTCGACGAGATTGCGGGCTGCGGGCGCGAGGTCGCACACAGCAGGTGGCGGCGATCAAACCGTCGATCGCGCGACTTCCTTGTCGACGGTGCAATGCGCTCATCGAAGCAGCGCCCGAGGCCGGCCGTTCGACCCAAAACCGGATTTCGGTAAGGCTGAAGACGCTCAGGAAAACGCCGTCCCCATCCACCTCATCGAGCCAGCGACCACTTCATCATCAGGCCGAGGCTTGACCCATCCGGAGACGATGTTCGGGTCGATCAACCAGCCGCGGCTCGCAAATCGATCTCGCGCGACCCCCGGGTGCGCGTTCGATCTCAACGAGATTTTCCCGTCATCGCGAGTTGCCGACCGGCCGGACGGCCGACCCACGCTGGATGAAACCGCCACCGGAGCGCTTTCCCGTGGGCCTTGGGCCCACGGACTTGATCCGTGGGGAAAGCCGGGATCCACCGATCCGCCTGCTGAGCACTGGAAGGGTGGGCCCGGGCTTTCGCCGGGGCAGCGTTTACCGCATCGTATCCCTGGGCCATCTGGTTTCTTCTGAGGAGCCACAGGCGACGAACAAATCTCGATGGTCTGGGCACGTAGAGTGCCCGAGATTGCTTCGCGGAGCCAGTCCTCGGGCCGGCCTCCGGCCGGACCCGCGGGCTCGCAATGACCGCAAAAGAGACGGGTCATCCTCGCTTTGCGGACAGCTCGGAACGCACCGATCGTGCAGAGCGCCTCGCGCTCTGTTGGTGCCTTGCGCCCGGCGTTGCGCGCCCACTCCTCGATCGAGACGACGACCACTGCCGGACGAGTGTTTCTGGTGATAGGCTGCGGCCCTTGCCTGAGCGCGAGGTCGATGACCTCACTCAGCCGAGCCTTGGCCTGCGCCGCCGACCAAGCCATTTCCTCGGACAGGTTCGCGTCTACGGTTTCCGCCTGGTTCAATGGCTTATTGGATTGCGGCTTTCCGCGGAGCATGTCTTCGGGCTGGCCGACGGCCGAGACCTTGGGCTACGGCCGGATCGACGAGAGTATGCGACAGGCGCCGGCTGCGGGGAGATGGCCGATCAGCGCTCGGGGAGGAACGTGCGCGACAGCACCTCCTCCGCCGTATAGGGACACACCTCCGGGAAGACCTCATCGGCCAGGCCGGTCTCTGCGATCGTTCTTGCACGAGCGATCGCGTGGACCTCGGCGAGCATCGCCGCCCCACTTGGCCGAAGACTGGGCGACTCGCCGAGGATTCCTTCGATCTGGAGTCTTTGCTCGTCGATTGTCGCCGACCACCTGCGTGATCGACCCCCGGGCTGATGACGCCATTTCAACAGGTGCATCACCAAGACGACGAGCCGGCTTTTGAGCTCGCGCCGATCGCTTCGCCCGATACTTTCGATCTCATCGGCAATATTCGCGACATCTATCGCGGAGAGTTCGCCCGAACGCAAAAGGCGGCTCTGCTCTACCGTCCAACCGTAGAAGTCCTCTTCATAGTTAACCGAATTGCGCGGCATCCTTGGTCTCCACATCTGCCCAGGCATGATACCAGGACCCTGCGGCAGCCTGTTCGCCGGGCCGAATTAGGCGATCCGCTCGTGCTTGCAATGCCAGCACGGATCATCCGGTCGCCATCTTGGGGCCATGGTCCCGGCTTATGATCGGCCCGAAATCAGCGGCTTTTCCACATTTCGTTCGCGAAGACCGCCTTTCGTCAAAAGATCGTCAAAGCCCCCCTGTTCCGGGCATGAATTCACCCGGCATCCGGCGTCCAAGTATTTGATCAAACGACCTTTTTGGCTCCGAGTGTCGCCGCGAAAAAATTTTCACCCTGATTCTCCCCGTATAGCAGGGGAGATTCGGGGCTCAGCCGGGGGGATTTTCGCCCTGTTAGCGTGCCGCGGTGAGCGCGTGCGTCCCGCAGGTCGGGCACTCCGCATCCTTGCCGATGCGGATCGAGTGGAAGCGCGCGCGCAGCGCGTCATAGATCAATAAGGTGCCATCGAGGCTGTCGCCGAGCCCCAGAAGTTCCTTGAGCACCTCGACCGCCTGCAGAGTCCCCAGCACGCCGGCAATGGCACCGAGGATGCCGGCGGTCTCGCAACGCGGCACCAGGTCGGGCGGCGGCGGCTCGCGAAAGAGGCAGCGATAGCACGGGTGGCCTGCGCCGAGATACGGTCGGAAGGTCGAGATCTGGCCCTCGAACGGCGACAGGGCCGCCGCCACCAGCGGCTTCTCCAGGCGAAAGCAGAGATCGGTCAAGAGATAGCGGGTGGCGAAGTTGTCGCTGCCGTCGGCGACGAGGTCGTAGTCGCCGATTAGTGCCGCGGCGTTCTCGGGGCCGAGACGCACCGGATGGGCTTCGACCCGCACACCCGGATTGACCGCAGCCAGTGTCTCTCGGGCGCTCTCGACCTTGAGTGCGCCGACGCGCTCGGTCGCGTGGACGATCTGACGCTGCAGATTGGTCAGATCGACCCGGTCGGGATCGGTGATCCCAATCGTCCCGACACCGGCCGCCGCGAGATAGAGCAGCAGCGGCGAGCCGAGACCGCCGGCGCCGACGACGAGGACGCGCGATTGGAGCAACCGCAGCTGGCCCTCCTCGCCGACCTCGTCGAGGATCAGGTGGCGCGCGTAGCGCTCAAATTGCTCCTCGTCGAGCTCCATCGCTGTCACACCCCGTCGAACAGCGCCGTTGACAGATAACGCTCGCCAAAGTCAGGCAGCACGACAACGATCGTCTTGCCGGCCATCTCGGCCCGCGCGCCCACTTCGAGTGCCGCGGCGAGTGCCGCACCGGAGGAGATTCCGACGGCGAGGCCTTCGAGCCGGGCGGCCTCCCGCGCGACCCGGAACGCGGTGTCGTTGCCGATGCGGATGATCTCGTCGATCAGGCCGGTGTCGAGGATCTCGGGGATGAAGCCGGCGCCGATGCCCTGGATGCGGTGCGGACCCGGCGGCCCGCCCGACAGAACCGCGCTGTCTTCGGGCTCGACCGCGATCATCCGGAGCCCGAGCTTGCGCGGCTTCAGCACCGAGCCGACCCCGGTCAACGTGCCGCCGGTGCCGACACCGCTGACCACGACATCGACCGCACCGCCGGTGTCGTTCCAGATTTCTTCGGCCGTCGTGCGGCGATGGATCTCCGGGTTGGCCAGGTTGCTGAATTGCTGCGGCATGAAGGCGTCAGGCAGCGAGCCGACGATCTCCTCGGCCTTGGCAATTGAGCCGCGCATGCCTTGTGCCGCCGGGGTCAGCTCGAGCTCGGCGCCCAGCACTTTGAGCATCTTGCGACGCTCGAGCGACATGCTGTCGGGCATCGTCAAGATCAGCCGGTAACCCTTCGCGGCGCAGACAAAGGCGAGTGCTATCCCGGTGTTGCCGGAAGTCGGCTCGACCAGCACGGTGCCGGGCCTGATCTGGCCGGCGGCCTCGGCGGCAGCGATCATCGAGACGCCGATGCGGTCCTTGACCGAGGCGAGCGGGTTGAAGAACTCGCACTTGCCCAGGATATCGGCCTTGGCCCCGGCGTCCCGCGCCAAGCGGTGGATGCGCACGAGCGGGGTCGCGCCGATCGTCTCGATGATGCTGTCGTAGACGCGACCGCGAAACTCTGCAGGCGCCGATTTGGTCGCCGTGGCGCTTTCCATCCGGTTCCTATTGCTCCTTCAGATCTCGAAGTCGCCGCACTCTGCAGCTCTGCCAGCGATCCCGGAGCGGTGCGCGCGGCCGCACAGCTCCTCGAGGGTCAATGCGTCAAGCCGCCGCATCATCTCCTCCTGGAGCTCGAGCCACACCGGCCGCACGACCTGATGCCCAAGGGCGCTGCCAGCCGGGTCGCTGATTGGATCCTCGGCGGTCTCGAGCCCGCGGACCGTACGAACAATGTCGCCGAGGCTGATCCTCCGCCGCTCCTTCGCCAGACGATAGCCGCCGCTGGGGCCGCGGATCCCCAGGAGGATCTTGTGCCGCACCAGCTCCTGCAGCACCGGCTCGAGATAACGACGCGGGATCCCCTCGCGCTCGGTTATCTCGGACGATCGCACCGGCACCTGGCCGCCGTTGTAGGCGATATCGAGCACCGCCTCGATAGCGAAAAGGAGTTTCTTGGTCAGCCGAATCATGTCGTCCAGGCCGCCATCCCCGAAGGTCAGATTCTGATTGTCACGAGTTTCGCGCCAGACGCGGGTCCGGACAAGCGGCCTCGACACCGGTCGATCCAAAACCGCCTTCCTGCCGGCCTTCCCGCTTCGAAAAAGCCGGTACGATCGCGAACTCCGGGCGTGCGATGCGGGTGAAGACGAGCTGGGCGATGCGGTCGCCGGGCCGAACCCTTATGCCCTCGCCGGCAAGATTCCGGTTCCACGCCGAAATCAGACAAAGACCCTCATAATCGGCGTCGATCACCCCGATCGTGTTGCCGAGCACTAGCCCCTCCTTATGGCCGAGGCCGGAACGCGGCAGCACAAGCGCACACCATTCCGCGGCGCCGATGCGCAAGGCAATACCGGCCGAGATCAGGACGGCCGGCATTTGCGGCTTCAGGACGAGTGGGTGGTCGATGCAGGCATGGAGGTCGAGACCGGCCGCCAGGCTCGAGCCCCAGCGCGGGAAGCCCCAGCCGGGAAGCCGCGGATCGAGAATCTTGAGCTCGACTTTCAAGAGCCGCCGGGGTGCCGGACCCCGATCTGTCGGGCGATCCGCTCGGCGAGCCGGGCGGCGACCTCGCGCTTGGTCATTACCGGCCAGTCCTCGATCCCGTCGGCATCGACCAGATGGATCGTGTTGCGGTCGCCGCCAAAGGTGTCCGTCCCGGGTGAGACGTCGTTGGCCAGGATCCAGTCGCAGCGCTTGCGCAGACGCTTGCGGCGGGCGTTCTCGACCACATCGTCGGTCTCCGCTGCAAAACCCACGACGAGGGCCGGCCGGTCGTTGCCACGCTGGGCGATGCTGGCGAGAATGTCGGGGTTTTCGGCAAGGCGGAGCACCGGCGGGGCGCGTCCATCCTTCTTCAGCTTGTGCCGGCCAGCGGTTTCGACCCGCCAATCGGCGACGGCCGCTGCCATGACTGCGACATCGACCGGCAGCGCCGCCTGGCAGGCGGCGAGCATTTCCTCGGCTGTCTCGACCGGCACGACCCTGACCCCGGCCGGCGCGAGCTCTTGCGTCGGCCCCGAGACGAGCACCGTGTCGGCGCCGAGTGCGGCGAGCGCCCCCGCGATCGCATGGCCCTGCTTGCCGGAGGAGTGGTTCGAGATGTAGCGGACGGGATCGATCGGCTCGCGGGTTGGCCCACTTGTCACCAGCGCCCGCCGACCGGCGAGCGTGGCATCGCCGGCCAAGATGTGTTCGATCGCGGCGACGATCTCGAGCGGCTCGGCCATGCGGCCCGACCCGACCTCGCCACAGGCAAGCTCGCCCGAGCCGGGTCCGATCCGCTTGACGGCGCGTGCTTCGAGCGTCGCCAGGTTCACCTGGGTCGCAGGATGCGCCCACATCATCAGATTCATCGTCGGCGCAATCAGCACCGGCTTGTCCGAGGCGAGCAGCGCTGTCGTTGCGAGGTCGTCGGCCAGGCCCACTGCCATCCGCGCGATCAGATCGGCGCTCGCCGGTGCCACAACGACGACATCGGCCTCGCGCGACAACCTGATGTGGCCCATTTCGCTCTCGTCGGTCAGCGACCAGAGATCAGTATAGACCTCGTCCTCGCTCAG
>Ga0306921_10000393_pt1 | contig 37528 bp, 36 predicted proteins | sample sta12Cox44000080_FD_203760 | JGI IMG/M metagenome (GOLD analysis project Ga0306921, IMG submission 203760) | Lab enrichment of tropical soil microbial communities from Luquillo Experimental Forest, Puerto Rico - statoxic.12C.oxic.44.000.080 (v2)... | ecosystem: Environmental > Terrestrial >... | reverse complement strand
CCACCACGGGGGCCTTGCCGCGGCCCCCCACTCTTGACGCTTGCCGGCGGCAGACTAGCCAACGCAGACTTTCGTACCATCGCCGGCTCGCGATCCTATCAGCCTGCCAGTGCAGAAACCCCATAAGCCCGAAAAGATCGCCTCCAGGAAGCCATTGTCCGCTCGCGCAGCCATTCGCGTTTTGCTGCATGGTCCTCGAGAGCCGCTCGCTCGGCGTCAGGAACGCTGGTCTGGGAGGCCGCAGGCGGTTGGACAGCGTGTAATGCATTGTCGCGGATGAACGCCGACACTGCAGTGTCGGCGTTCGTTTGGCGACATAATCCCCGCCCTTCGCCAGCGGCCCGTAGTGCCTGAGTACTGAGACGAGCGTCTCGTCAAGCCACAGCAAGGAGGGCTGACATCAGGTCGTTCAAGTTGCCGTAGCTGCGATCCGGAAGCTGTTCGATCCTCCGCAGTGTCATCGGCTCGCTGTTATTCGCCCGCGCCAGTCGCAGCAGGTCCTGCTTGGTGGCCGGGAACGAAGCGCCACGAAGGTATGTCGGTACCGTGCCGGCTGGTTCGTCGTACACGCGCACGGCCGCCGGAGAAACGGCCAGAGGTTCGTGGACGGTGTGATGGGTCGTGGCCACCGGCTCGTAGGCATGGTGGGTTACAGTAGTGGTTGTGTGCGTGTCGTATTCCGGTTCATGGGGGGTCAACACCCGCGCGTGCCGGGTCCCGAGCCACGCGCCCACCAAGGCTCCAGCCAAGCTGAGGAGCAGCCCCGAGAAGAGCCCTTTGGCACCCGCAGCCGCGCCGTGCGCTGCAGTTTCTGCGGCCTTGCGCGCCTGCTGCTCCGCGCTCGCGAGTGCCGCCACGGCATCCTGCTCCATTCGCGCGACCCGACGTGCAGCTTCCTCTTTACTGACGCCGGCCTGCGCGGCTACCAGCGTGGCGAGGCGGTCGCGCTCTTGGTCGGTTAGGCTGCCATTGACCACGCGCCGCCCGGCCAACGCTGCTATTTCGCTCGTGATCTGAGCGCGCGTCATCTGCGTCGGATCCCCGCTCGAGGTCAATGACTGCTGCAGCTGGTCCGTCAGACCTTGGGGACTGAGCTGTTGCGCCACGCTGCCCGCGAGCGAGCCGGCACCACTCACCGCGCCGCTGGCGGCAGTGCCGGCGGTCGACGCCACAGTGCCGATGATGCTCCCGACGGCCTGGGCAAGCAAGACGGTCATTATCAATATGGCAACGGCCCAGACCGTGATCCCGTGCAGCTCGGCATCGAGATGGCTGTGTGTTCCGGACAAGCGTGCGGCGACGTAAGCGCCAAACCCCATAGACAGGATCAAATTGATGGCCGTCCAAATCCCAGCGCCGAGCCCATAGCTGGCCATATCGGAGGCGGTGGTCTGGGTGAAGCGCAAGCCGCCGGCACCAAACGCCACACCGAGCAAGCTGAGCAGAATCATGCTCGCGCCGGCGACTACAGCCCCGGCCAATACGGAGCCCCAGGACATCCGGCTGTAACTGCGTCGCGATCCCACCCGCGTCGCCGTGGGAAGATGAGTTTCGTCGTAAGCGGAATATGACATGTTCAACTCCTATCGATCTTGGTTCGGTCCCGCGGTAAGGTCGTCCGACTCGGGGATAGCTGCGCGGACCATTCGGGTTTGCGCTGGCCGATCCCCAAGCTGGCTCACGATCGTCAGGCCGGCTTTACAACCCGGTACTCGATGCGGCGATTGCGAAATTTGCCCTCCGCCGTATCATTGCTGGCAGCCGGGTTGGCGCTGCCGTAACCCTTCGCCACCAGCATGCTCGGATCCACGCCAGACGAGACCAATGCCGCGCGGACGGCATCTGCCCGTTGCTGCGACAGTTGCACGTTTGCTGCCGGGTCGCCGGTGTTGTCGGTGTAGCCGGCGATCTCGACCACAGTCCCGGACGGCAGCTGTTTGAACGCTGCCGAGGCGTGCTGCAGCATTGTCTTGCCGGCCGCCGGAATTTCCGCGCTGTTGGTCGGGAAGTTGATGATCGACTGGTTGAGTATGTTGAGCAGGTCCGCGGTGGTGAACCCCGGATGCAGCGCAGCCAGCGCCGTCTCGGTTTTGTTTGTAACGTCCGAAACTAGGCTGGCCACCCTGTCTGTGAGCGCGCCAAACGCCAGACCGGCCGGCAGTGCGGCCCGTAGCGCGCTGATGATCCCGTCGCGGTCGGCATCGCTGATTAACCCGCCGACTTTGAGCGAATTTCCGTCGAACACGGCCTGTACCCCGGAAGTCTTGAGGTGCTCCATCGTGGTCCGAAGATCGACCAGCCAAGGAGCCGGGCCGGCATTGGCGTTGATCGTAATGTCGCCTTTCACCCTATCGGCGCCGAACACGCCCTTGAGCGCGTCCATGATCGATGTCCGTGTCGATTCGTCGTGCACCACTCCGGAATAGGTGATGATGCCGTCGTCATTGGTGAGCGCGAGATGAGCCGGGATAGATGGTATTGGCGCCGGCGGCAAAGCGGTCGGAGCTGGGGCTGTCGCAACGACTGGCGCTGGCTGATTGCCTGACAGCAGATACCAGAAGAGACCGAGAATTCCCAATCCGGCCAGCAGCGGGATCAGCCATCGTCCCAGATGCGGAGCATCGTGGACCACGCTGATGGCGCGAGGTGCAACTTGCTCTACGCGGTGTGTCGTAGTCTGCACCGGCGTTGTCTGCATGTAGCTGGAGAACGCGGCCGGGATGCCTGATGGGATGACACCGCCGGGTGTTATCTGGCCGATCACTTTCGGCAGAAGATACCCGATCGCCATCCCAGCTACGCCACCAGCGAGACCGAGTCTGTTCGCCACGCCGCCAAGCACGGAGCTGCCGAGCGCCTGCTCGACCTGGGGTCCCGTGAGCACGGCGCCGTCGGTCCGGCCCAGCCACGAAGCGACTTGAGAGCCGAGACCGGCCGATCGGAACTTCTCGATGAATCCACCGATCCCACCGGGCGAGCCGGTGATCATCTGCACGACTTCACGCAGGAGCTGGCCTGCCTTCGGGCCGAGGCCAAACCGGCTTCCGACGTCTTCGATTACGCTATCCAACAGAGCCATCTGATCTCTCCCATGGCGGACGTTTGCTCTTGCGCCGGCTTCGGTGATGACCGATCGTCGGACTGCGGGCGGGCTATCGCCCGACCGCAGTCCCTTAGCAAACTCGAAAAACCTCTATTTACCCATTGGGCTCAAGTTCGGGCGGGGATGGGCCTGCCGTCCGGGCCCAGCCGCTCGATCTCGACCTGCTGGCGGCGGATCTTGTCGTGTACGGTCTCAACGTGATCGCTGCCGATCTTCTTCAGCGCCACCTCCTCGACCACCCGCGCCGTCTTGCTGACCAGAGCCTGCTCGGCAGTCTCGCGGATTTCTATCGCGGAGTCCGCCCAGTCGATCTCGCCGATGTATTTGGGATCGGTAACGGCGCGGCGGAGAACGTCCGCATGCTCCTCGTGCAGGGTTACGTCCGCGGAGACTTCACGCTCCGTCACAAAACGGCGCACCCGGGTCTTCCCTGTTTCGACCATTCGCTTGCCGACCTGCAGCTGCTCTTCGGCAAGCCGAAGCACCTCGTCATGCGCCTCGGCTAATTTGGGAGACACTGCGACCTTCTGCGCGGCGGCAATGGGAGCCGCGACGATAGAGGCTACGGCGGCTTCTACTTTGGCGGCCGGCGCAATGCCGGTAGTTATCGCACGGTCATGCACGTCGATCGGGCGGTGGATGTCCAATATACCCGTTGCATGCGCGACTTCGTTATCCGGCACTCGTACTGCCAAGACGTTTCCACCTCGCTCGAGCGACTGAGTGTACACGTCTGCTTCGTGCTGAGCCAGACCACCACCAAACATGCGTTCCCATAAACCGGGCTGACGCAAGCCGACCCGGTTCTTGTCGAACACGCTGATATCGTCGGCGTGGAAGCCCTCGGCCTTCAGCGCGTCGACTGCGGCCTGCGCATGCGCGGCGTTATCAAACGCCGCGACAACCGTTTGGTAAGCCATACTTATCCCTCCTGTTTCGACTGCTGCACTCGTTCGCCAGTTTCGGTGGCTTCACCGGTTGCTGGCGTTTCCACCGGAAGGTGCTTGATTACTGCCTCGTGATGGCGGAGCGTCACACTCTCCTGGTGTCTTTCCGTCGAGCCTACTCGGCGAACGCGCACCTCCTCTTTGAGAAATAAGCGGCGCTCGATGACGAGCACTTCCTCGACAATCGGGATCACGATGGTATCGCCCTCTTCTCTGACGGCGGGCATCGTGTCGACATGCTGGCCAATCCGGACCCTTTCGACTTCCGCCGTCTGGTGATTAAGCAGTTCGTCAATCAGCCGCTCTCGCTGGTGAGTGACCCTCGCCACCTGGACGCGACCGGTTTCGACGGTCTCTTTTGTAACTTCAACCTCTTCGGCCAGGAGAGGGATGATAGTTTCGCCGGGTACAGCGGGAGTGCGATCGGCGTCGCTCCGAGATCCCATAGTTGCTCCCAACCCAATATCAAACTACGCACGCAGAGGAGCGCCTCCTCGCCGGCCGCTTCGACCCGGGTACAGGTGACGTCGTGCCTGCTCGACTGCCCGGTTCGCCAACATCACTGCATGCATAATAGAGGTGAGCGGGAATTCTCGATTGGAGCCGCTTGCTGTCCTGATGGTAAATCCTTGCGGAGATGCTGGCGCGTTGAATCAATGCGCAAGCTCACGCAGGTCAGCCGAGCGCTTCGCACTTGAAGAACGTAAGTAGGTGCTTCTCGCCTACCGCCCGGGCTAGACCGTCAGTCGGGCCCACGGCCATTTAACCGCCGTTTTTGATTGTCTGGGCGCGGATAGTTCGAAACTAAGTGGGGGTGGGCTCGGGTTCTACCTTCAGCGTTTTCATTTCCGTTACTCTTGAAGTAACGTGCGAAATATCAAATTAGACTCCTGCCGGCTCCGCCGTCTGTTGCGTGCGGACCCGGTTCTCGGCAGAGTGTGTTCCCATAGCTGAGCGGGGCGCGCCCGATGGCCGATTTTACGATCTATCTCGGAAACAAGAATTACTCGTCCTGGTCGTTGCCGCCCTGGCTGGTTCTGAAGCAGACCGGGGTGGCTTTCGAAGAGATTGTGATCCCGCTCTACGAGCCGACGAGCAAGGCGACGGTCATGAAGTATTCGCCGTCGGGAACCGTGCCGGCGTTGCGGCACGGCGACCTCGTCGTCTGGGACAGCCTGGCGATTTGCGAGTACCTCGCCGAGTCGTTCCCGACGTTTCAGTTATGGCCACGGGATCACGATGCGCGCGCGGTCGCGCGTTCCGTATGCGCCGAATTGCATTCGGGATTTCAGGCGCTGCGCGCCCATCTGCCGATGAATGTGCGTTCAAGCTTCCCCAATCGCGGCGTCACTCCGGAGGTCCAGGCCGAGATCAACCGCGTCATGGCGATTTGGCGCGACTGCCGCAAACGCTTCGGGGAGGGCAATGGGGATTTCCTGTTTGGCCGTTTCGGCATTGCCGATGCGACCTACGCTCCAGTCGTCACCCGGTTCCGGACGTACAAAATCGAACTGGAGCGCGAGGCGGAAGCTTATTGCGAGACGATCATGGCGTTCCCCGCAGTGCAGGAGTGGATCGCCGCCGCTCGTCACGAGCCGATGATCATCGACAAGTACGAGTTCTGAGCCCCAGGGAGCGAGGGAACGCGTGGCCACCGACGCCGCGACGATCCTTCAACTAACCGAGGTCTCGTAGCAGACTCGCTGCGGGTTAGTAAGATACAGAAGCGACTTGATTTCTGTTGTTGCCCAATGTCCCCGGCTGCCTTCTGACACGAAGAAAGGCAGGCAGCCGGCCGGCGGCCCGGGCCTTTTCCTCGTAGCGGGTCGGCGGCCAGTCCGGCGGGCGCTCGCGCCAGTCGCTGGGTCGGCGGGCCAGCCATTCAAAAGCAGGGTGGGCGATAAGGTATTCGAGGATCCACGAGAGGTAGCTGCTGTCATCGGTCGCAATGCGCAATTCCGCATCGTCGGCCATAATCTCGGCCAAACCGTCGAGCATTGCGCGCGACACGATCCGCCGCTTGCGCTGGCGCCGCTTCGGCCAAGGATCCGGAAAAAGGATGAACACGCGCTCGATCGAAGCCGGCGGCAGTACGGCAATCATCAGGCGCGCGTCGTCGGCAAAGATCCGAACATTATCGAGCTGCCGCCGCTCGATCTGTCCAAGCAGTTTGGCGATCCCGTTTTTGAAAACTTCGCAGCCGATAAATCCGGTTTGTGGGTGTTGCTCGGCCAGTTGAGCGAGATGCTCGCCGCCCCCGAAACCGATCTCGAGCCAAACCGACGGCCGCGCGATACCAAAAAGGGCGCCCATGTCGAGTCGGCCCGATTCCGGAATGTTGATCGCCAGCCGCGGCAGCAGGTCGTTTATTCGGGACTGTTGTCCCGGGCGCAGCGCCCGCCCGCGGCGGCGCCCAAAAGCTTGAAGGCGGCGCGCAGGCCTGCAGCTGGAGATGCTCAGAAGGCGCGCCGCAGATCGTCCACCAGATCCAGCCTTTCCCAAGAAAAACCGCCATCGGGTTCGGGGCTCCGGCCGAAATGGCCATAGGCGGCGGTGCGCCGGTAAATCGGCTTGTTTAGGTCGAGATGCGTGCGGATGCCGCGTGGCGACAGATCCACCAGCTCTTGGAGGACCGCCGCGAGCTTGTGCTCGTCGGCCGTTCCCGCGGTATCAACGTAGAACGACAACGGCTTGGCGACGCCGATCGCATAGGCGATCTGAATAGTGCAGCGCTGGGCAAGCCCGGCGGCGACGACGTTCTTGGCGAGATAGCGCGCGGCATAGGCGGCGGAACGGTCGACCTTGGTCGGGTCCTTGCCCGAAAATGCGCCGCCCCCATGCGGTGCGGCCCCGCCATAAGTGTCGACGATGATCTTTCGGCCGGTAACACCGGCATCCCCGTCGGGACCGCCGATCACGAAACGGCCGGTCGGGTTGACCAGAAAATGCTCTTCCTCGCACATCCAGCCTGCAGGCAGGGTTGCCACCACGTATGGTCGCACCGTCTCGCGCACCTCCTCAGTCTCGATCCGGTCGGAATGTTGGATCGAGACGACGACCTTTGCCGCCCCTACGGGCTTACCTTCGGCATATTGCAGGGTCACCTGGCTCTTGGCGTCGGGACCCAGCAATGGCGTCTTCCCGGCGTGCCGCGCTTCGGAGAGCGAGTACAGGATGGCGTGGGCGTAAAATATCGGTGCCGGCATGAGTTCCGGCGTCTCGCGACAGGCAAAACCGAACATCATGCCCTGGTCGCCAGCGCCCTCGTCTTTGTTACCCGCGGCGTCGACGCCTTGTGCGATGTCGGAAGACTGGCCGTGGATCAGACATTTGATCGCCGCCGATCGCCAATGAAAGTTTTCCTGCTCGTAACCGATCTCGCGTATCGCGTCCCGCGCCACCTCGATCAGCTTGTCATTGGTAATCGAGGCCGGACCACGCACCTCTCCGGCGAGTACCACGCGATTGGTCGTGACCAACGTCTCGACACCGCACCGGGCCTCCGGCTCGGCCGCCAAGAAGGTGTCGACGATGGCGTCGGAAATGCGGTCGCAAATTTTGTCGGGATGCCCCTCCGACACGGATTCGCTGGTAAACACATAGTCCCGGTTGGCCAAAGGATTGCCTTTCCGAATACCTCGATTAGGGGGAGGGTAGCACTTCGGCGTTGATGCAATCTTGCCCGGTGAGCGTCAAGCCGATTTTCCAGTCAGGACCCAGCCGAGCGAACCCGCTATTTCCCCGCAACTCGTTCGCCGCCACCGGCCAGAGCTCTAGCCAGATCGAACAGGCGGCGGCGCAGGGCCGCGTCATCGATGCGGTAATAGGCGCTGACCAATTCGACGGTCTCACGGCGGCGCAATGGGTCGGAGTCGAACGCCTCGGCCGCGGGTTCCGCGAACCCCGCCGGGATCGCCGGTGCCCGCACCGGATCCATGTCGTCGAAGAAGAAGGAGACCGGAACGTCGAGTACGCGGCTTAAATCGTGCAGCCGGCTGGCGCCGATCCGATTGGCGCCTCGCTCGTATTTCTGCACCTGCTGAAACGTCAATCCGATCGCCTCACCGAGCTTTTCCTGGCTCAAGCCGAGCATGTTTCGGCGGAGCCGCACGCGGGAGCCGACATGGATGTCTATCGGGTTCGGCTTGTCGCCTTTTCGGCGACCGGGGCGCCGGGTCTGTTGTTGCATCGCCATTGATCGAACACTAGTGCAAATAGCGGGACCGATTTGATAAAGCACGCGGATCGATGGCGGTCAACAAGGAGTGTTAACAGGATAGTAAGAGTTGTGTCTTTGCGCCCAGCTTCGTTCACCGGAGCCGAAAAACGACCGGAATAAGACCGAGGCACAGCAACGTCAGCAATAGCCAATCCCCGAAGCGGGCGTAGGGCGTTGGCGCGACCGTGACCGCGGGCAGCGGAAGATCGGCGTAGCCGACGGTATCAAGATCGATCCGGGCGACAACCCGCCCCACCTCGTCGACGATCCCGCTCACCCCGTTGTTTGCAACCCTCACCAGCGGCAATCCTTCTTCGACGGCGCGGGTCCGGGCAATCGCAAAATGCTGGTACGGACCAGAGGTGCGTCCATACCAGGCGTCGTTCGTTGCATTCAGGATCCACGCCGGGCGGTCATGTTCATCGACGATTTCGCCTGGAAATATGACTTCGTAGCAGATCAGCGGGGCGAAAGGAGGAAGCCCCGGCAGCTCGACCGTTCTTGGTCCGGGGCCAGCGCTGTAGTCGAGGCTTCCAGGCGTGATCTTTTGCAGGGGGAGCATTTCGCGCAGCGGAACGTACTCGCCGAACGGAACCAGGTGGGCCTTGTCGTAGCGGGCGCGGATCTCACCATTTCCGTCCACCACCTCGATGCTGTTCCAAACCCGCGTTACCGGGTCTGGCGGAGGGTTCGTCCGCACCGCGCCGGTGATGACATATCCGCGACCAGAGGCCGCGACGGCGGCGATCTCGCCGCGATGGTACGCATCACGCCCGAGCAAAAATGGGGTGGCAGCTTCCGGCCACACCACCGCGGCAAGCTTCTGCGTCGCCGGGGCACCGCTGAGCTCGAGGAGCAGGCGAAGATTGCGTTGCGCCGCGGCCGGTTCCCACTTCATTGTCTGTGGGATGGAGGGCTGGACGATGCGCAAAAAATATCCGGTGTCGACAGTCGGTGTGGTTGCCAGTCGAAGCGCGCCCGACAGGCTCGGCACGACAACCAGGAGACCTGCTGCGATCACCGGGGCCAAACGCCGGCCGCGCGAGAGCGGGGTAAGCGAGGTTGCGCCGAGAAGGGCCGGCAGCGATGCGGTTAGCACTGTCAGAAAGCTCAGGCCATAGATGCCGACCACCGCGACGGTCTGCAGCATCACAATCGCCCCCGGGAAACCGCCCGACCAGGCATAGCCGATCAGGTTCCAGGGAAGGCCGGTGAAAGCGTGGCCACGCACCCATTCAGCGACAGTCCACGCTGCCGCAAAGGCGAATATGCGAGCTGCGCCCGCAAGCCTCAGATGCTTGCAGGCAAGATTGGTCGCCAGTAGGACCGACCCGATGTAGAGCGCAAATGCCGCCGGGAGCCCGGCGGCGGCGATCGGGACCAACCACCAAAAGTTTGCAATATCGACAAACATCGCGGCGGCGATCCAATAAAGGCCGCTGATAAAGAAGCCAAAACCAAAGATGTAGCCCAGGCGAAAGGATCCCCACGGGCCGAGGCTTCCGTCGTCCAACCATAGGAGTCCGGTAAAGGCCACCAGGAGCAGCGGCGTCAGATCCACCGGCGGCAGGGCTGCCGTCGCGCAGATCCCCAACAAAAACGCTAGCCCATAACGGCGCCAGCCAAAGGTGACGGCAAGGCGGCCGGCCAGGCGGCAAAGCGGAGTCTCGACCCGCGATCCGGGCCGGACCCGCCGCACCATCGTACCCTCAAGCATTGGACGGGCCGTGACCTCCTGTCTCCGCCGGCAATCGGCGCACCCGTAAGCGCTTGATGCGCCGCGGGTCGGCATCGAGCACTTCGAATTCGATGCCTGACGGGTGCGCGATGACCTCGCCTCGCTTTGGCACACGCCCGGCGAGGCTGGAGACGAGACCGCCCAGCGTGTCCACCTCCTCCTGATCCCCGTCAGGGCGCAGCCGGGCGCCTTCATGCTCCTCAAGCGCCTCTATCGGGGTGCGCGCGTCGGCAATCAAACTACCATCGCTGCGTTCAATGAGACTCGGGCCGCCGGCCTCGTCGTGCTCATCCTCGATCTCCCCGACGATTTCCTCGATTAGGTCTTCGATCGTGACCAGGCCGTCGATCCCTCCGAACTCGTCGACCACCATTGCGATATGAGTTCGCGCCTGGCGCATCTGGACGAGGAGATCGAGGATCGGCGCCGACGGCGCGACGAACAGCACCTTGCGTAGTAGCGGTGCCAATTTTATCTCGCGGCGCTCGGCGACCGGGCCGAGCACATCCTTCACATGGATAAAGCCGATAACATCATCGAGCGTCTCGCGGTACACTGGAACCCGAGAGTGTCCCTGGACCACCATGCATTTGACCACCTCGGGAAACGGCGTTTCGGCATCGAGCGCAACGATGTCTACGCGGGGCACCATTACGTCAGCCGCCGTTTGGTCATGGATTTTGAGGACATTGCCAATCAACAGCCGCTCATGGCCACTCAGAGAGTGAGCATCGTCGGCGTCCGGTTCCTCGATCATCTCATCGATGGTTTCGCGCAGGCTCTCGCCGTTGCGCGGGCGCCGGATCAGGCGGAGAAAGTTGCGCAGACGCGCGAAGGACCGATCGCGTCCGGGTTGGCCGCTACTACCGGGCGGCTCGGGGTCGCTCATCGCTGATCAGCCGCGGGGTTCGATGGACGACATGGTGTCGCAAAAGGGATCCGGAACCCCCAGCTCGGCCAAAATCGACCGCTCGAGCGACTCCATCAATGCCGCATCGGCCTCCGTAATGTGATCGTACCCGAATAGATGAAGTACGCCGTGCACCGTGAGATGGCGGAGGTGATAGGCTACGAGCTTCTCCTGCTGCGCCGCTTCTCTCAGCACGGTTTCTAGCGCGAGTACCACGTCTCCGAGGAGAACCGGTGCGCCGGAGGGAAGCCGAGCCCGTGGTTCCCAAGCTGGGAAGGCGAGCACGTTCGTCGGCGCATCCCGCCCGCGATGGTCACGGTTGAGCCGTCGTTGGCCGGCGTCGTCGTCGAGGACAATGCCGAGCTCGACGGGTCCATGCCAAGCCAGCCCCAAGGCCCTCTTGGCTCGGGCCACGGCCAGTTCCGCGGCGCTGCGAACAAGGTCCGAGGCGCCGGGACAAGCCTGTGTCCACCTGACGCAAGCCAATGAGACGTCGATCGTACAGGCTGGATTCACCGAGCCTCGCCGGAGCGGGTCGCGATCTCACGCGCCTCGTAAGCGCAGACAATGCGGGCGACAAGTTCGTGCCGCACCACGTCCCGGTCGGTCAGCCGAACCACAGCAATCCCGCCGACGCCGCTCAGAGTGTCAAGCGCTTCGGCCAAACCTGAGCGCGCTCCGGCGGGCAAATCCACTTGCGTCGGATCGCCGGTCACTACCATGCGCGATCCCTCACCGAGCCGCGTAAGGAACATCTTCATCTGCACCGGTGATGTGTTTTGGGCCTCGTCGAGAATCACAAAGGCGTGCGACAAGGTGCGCCCACGCATAAAGGCGATCGGTGCTACCTCGATCTCGCCGACGCTGAGGCGCCTGGCGAGTTGATCGGCCGGCAACATGTCGTTGAGCGCGTCGAAGATCGGGCGCAGATACGGATCGACCTTGTCGCGCAGGTCGCCGGGTAGAAAGCCGAGCCGCTCGCCGGCCTCGACCGCCGGTCGGGACAGGATTATCCGCTCGACGCGCCCGGTCATTAGCAGATCGATCGCGGCGGCAACCGCGATGTAGGTCTTGCCCGTGCCAGCCGGTCCGAGACCAAAGACCAGTTCGTTGTCGCGTATTGCGTTGATGTATGCCGCTTGGCCGGGCGAGCGCGCGGTGATGCGGCGCTTGCGGGTGCGGAACGCGGTATCCTCGCGCCAAAGGTCGAGACTTTTGTCGTCGAGTTCGGCCTTCGCCAGCCGGACGGCTGCCTCGACCGCGGGCAGGTCGACCTCCTGTCCCCGCTTCAGCCGATCATACAGCTGAGACAGCGCAATATGCGCTGCTTCGGTGGCGGATGCCGGGCCGGAGATCGCGAGGCGATTGCCGCGAGTGACGACCGAAACGCCGAGCTGCCGCTCGATACGGTCGAGATGCTGATCGCGCTCGCCGTACAGCAACGGCAGCAGAAGGTTGTCGTCGAACTCGAGCTGGCTCCGCGCTTCGGCAAACCCGCCCGAGGTGGGTTCGGGGGAGAGCGCGGTCATTCCACAACCGCTTCGCTCAACGAGCCCGAAAGGCTATTCGCGCTCGCAGCCTTGATCAACGCGGGAACAATGTCGCCAATCCGGTCGGCAGACGCCGCGATATGCACGCTCTGGAGATAAGGGCTGCGGCCGACTAGCTGCTCTTTATGGCGGCCGGGCTTTTCCAAAAGAACGGGCAGGATGCGGCCGATGCACGCCTCGTTGAAGTCTCGTTGCTGGCCGGCCAATAGCAGCTGCAACTCGGTAAGCCGCTGTGATTTCACATCGTCTGCCACCTGGTAAACGGCCGAGGCCGCGGGTGTGCCTGGCCGCGGAGAATATTTGAACGAAAAGGCCTGCGCGAAGCGCACTTTGTCGACGAGGTCCATGGTGGCGCGGAAATCCTCGCCGCTCTCGCCGGGATGCCCAACGATTAGATCTGTTGAAAGCGCGAGGTCGGGACGCGCCGAACGCAGCCGCTCGACCGTTCGCCAGTAATCGGCGACGGTGTGGCGACGGTTCATCGCGGCAAGCACGCGGTCAGAGCCGCTCTGTACCGGGAGATGCAGGAACGGCATTAGTTGCGGCACATCGCGATGGGCCGCAACCAGCTCGTCATCGACATCCCGTGGGTGCGAGGTCGTGTATCGGATGCGATCAAGACCCGTCAGCTCCGCCAGCTCTCGTATCAGTTCGCCCAGCCGCCATTCTCGGCCGTCGGGACCCTCGCCGTGATAGGCATTGACATTCTGCCCCAGCAAGGTGATCTCGCGCGCCCCACCGCGCACCAAATTGCGGGCCTCAGTCACCACCTGCTCGACCGGACGCGAGTATTCCGCGCCGCGAGTATAGGGTACGACGCAAAAGCTGCAGAATTTATCGCAGCCTTCCTGGACGGTGAGAAAGGCGGCGATGCCCCGGCGCGCTCTGGCCTCCGGCAGGAAATCGAACTTTGGCTCCACGGGGAAGCTCGTATCGATTACGCCTGCGCCGTGGGTCTCCGACACGCGAGCGAGCAGTTCGGGCAACCGGTGGTAGCTCTGGGGGCCGACGACAAGATCGACACAGGGGGCGCGTTGGATGATTTCGGCACCCTCGGCTTGGGCTACGCAACCGGCCACCGCTACGATCATCCGCCCGCCTCGCTCGGCCTTCGCCCCCTTCATTCGCCGAATCTGACCGAGTTCGGAATACACTTTTTCCGCCGCCCTCTCCCGGATGTGGCAGGTGTTCAGGATCACCAGGTCCGCATCGTCTGCCGTTTCGGTCACAATGAAGCCGAGCGCCGCCAGAAGCTCGGCCATGCGCGCCGAGTCGTAGACGTTCATCTGGCAGCCATAACTCTTGATATACAGGCGCTTCGCCAATTTCGCGGCCATTCTCTCGGAAGTTTCTGTTTGAGTCATCCAGCGGCCGCCGCAGGGATGACCCCGGAAATTTCGCCTCCGATTACGTAGCGAGGGGCGCGGCCGGGCGGCTCCGGCATCGGCTGCGGGCGACCGAAGAGGGCACCGGCAACGCCTCCGGCAATCCGCGCGTGACAATAGTTCGCCAGCGCTTTGCGCGATCCGCAATCTTGGAGAAAAGTCGGCGGATGGAATTCCACGACGACCTCTACGGCGCCAAGGCCGACCATGCCCCACAGGTGGGGCGCCAGATCGATGGTGCCATACCAGGCGAAGAACGGCCGATAAAGCCGGCCGATCGGGATTCCATCAAGGCGCGTATAGGCGAGGGAAACCGGTTGAATGATCACCGGGGGAGCGCCCTCGCCCTGCTGCGCGGCGGCAAACAACGCGCTCTTGAAGGGCAACACGCGATTGCCATCCCCACTTGTGCCTTCCGGAAACAGGATCAGCGCATCCCCGGCGGCGAGCCGCTTGCCGATCGCGTCCCGCTGGGCAGCAGTGTTGCGCACGCGACGGTCGACGAAAACACTGCGCTGCAGCTTGGCGAGCCAGCCGAAGAACGGCCAACAAGCGACCTCGGATTTGGCGATGAAGGAGCCGGGGATCACCGAGCCGAGCACGGTAATGTCGGTGTAGGAGACGTGATTTGCTGCATACAGAACCGGTCGTTGATTGGTCGGCGCGCCAATCAGCCGAATTCGAAATCCGAGAATCCGACAACACCAACGGTGATAAAAGACCGGCAACGTCCTCGTCCAAGGGCAGCGCAAGGCCAAACCGGCCAGCTGCACCGGCATCAGACCGGCGGTCCAGGCGAAATAGAGCGCGAGGCGAGCAAGCCTCAGCGTCGGCGAACCCATATCCTCAGGCGATCCATATATCTTTCGACTGCCGTTCGTAGTGGCGAGAGTATTTCTGGTTCACTAGATCGGTCTTGACGAGGACGCAGACGTCGGTGGTGTTGAACTGTTCGTCGATGACGGCGCCGTCACCTACAAAGCCTCCGAGCCGTAGATATCCTTTGATCAACGGCGGCAGCGCCGCCTGTGCTCGAGGCCCATCGATGGCATAACGCCAGAGCCTGTTCATCTCGACGTGCCGATCGACGAGGGCGCGCGGCCGCAATGCGAGAGGTGCCCGGTGGTAGTGATGTAGAAAAGACAGCGGCTCGGCGAGAGCATCGGGGTCGGTGCCCGGCAAGCTAGCACAACCGAACATCAGAACAACGCTATAATGAAAAACATAAGCTGCGATGCCGCTCCACAGCAGCTGCATCGCCGACCGATTGCGGTAACGGGGATCGACGCATGAGCGGCCCAATTCGAGGATCTCGCCAGGATGATGCACAACTGATGAAATGTCGAATTCCTTGGCCGAGTAGAAGCCACCCAGCCGGGCCGCCGTCTCCCGGCGGATCAGACGATATGTTCCGACGACACTGCTCATTCCGGAGCTGTGGTCGAAAACCAGGAGGTGATCGCAATGATCGTCGAAGTGGTCGACATCGCGCCGTCGCCAAGCCATTTCAGGCAATGGCCGGGCGCCAAGCCGCTCGTAAAAGATGCGATACCGCAGCGCCTGCGCTGCATCGATGTCCCCGGCCGTTTCCGCCAACCGAACTTGCAGCGGGCCGGATCGGATGTCGACAATTCGCGGATGCGGGTGCGTTTGGATCGCTTCGGTCGGCGGTGCCGTCTCAAGCGGCAGGATTGTTTGCTGTTGGACCACGGTGCAGGGGATCACCGGGCTTCGTTCGGTTTGAGCCGGTCGCCGGTACCGGTTGACTTTGTCAAAGTCGCCCCGAATAGGCGGCATTCAACCGACAGCAAGCCGGTCATTCCGTACCGGATCCCGGCTTCCTGCCACGCGGAACAGCATACAATTCGAGGCGGTGTCCGACCAGTTCGTAACCGAGTTCATCGGCGACGATCTGCTGCAGGCGTTCGATATCCTCATTGCGAAACTCGATCACGCGGCCGGACTGCAGGTCGATCAGATGATCGTGATGCGGGCTCGGCATTTCCTCATAGCGGGACCGGCCATCGCCGAAATCGTGCCTGGCGATGATGCTTGCCTCCTCGAATAGCCGAACCGTACGGTAAACCGTGGCTATGCTGATGCGAGGGTCGATTGCGGTGGCGCGCCGATATACCTGCTCGACATCGGGATGATCGACTGATTCCGACAGCACCCGCGCGATGACCCGTCTCTGCTCGGTCATCTTTAGACCCTTGTCGAGGCAGAGCTGCTCCAGCCGCGAGGTCATCGCCTCTCCGTGATCGCGAGCCTCATGCGCCGATACTATACCCGAAAGCATCGAATGCGCCTACGTGCGGAACGGGGGCGGGTATATCACGCCGACTGTATGCGTGGAGCACTCAGGCCCGAGACCGCCTTGCGCGGGTGCCGAGACCGATTTCCTTGGCCAGGCGCGAGCGCTGCCGTGCGTAATTGGGTGCCACCATCGGATAATCAGCAGTCAATCCCCACCGCTCACGATAAGCCTCGGGTGTCATATTGTAAGCTGTCTTCAGATGCCGTTTTAACATCTTGAGTTTCTTTCCGTCTTCAAGGCAGATTATGTAATCGGGGTGGACGGATTTTTTTGGCGGAACCGCAGGTTGCGGGCGCTCCGTCGGCACCGCTTGCACGCTGCCGATATTTGCTAAGGAGTTGTATACTTGGTTGATTAGCTGGGGCAGATCGCCAACCGCAACGGTATTGTTGGAAACATGAGCTGCAACGATCTCCGTCGTCAACGCCAGCAAATCGTTGTCTTGGTCCGAATTGTTCATCACGATGGTCCCGCCGTAAGTTTGAACCAAGATATAATTAACATTCGGCAGCGAAGCAATCGGTTCAACGATCGATTTCTTCAAACTGATGCGGCTTTAAGAACATCCGTGATGAAGTGCAAGCAACTGACAGGAAAGGGGGGCTCAAGCAACTCAAATAGCCAGCGGGGCTGTCGGCAGCTGCACACGCAGTATGAGCGCATCCACCAAACCTTCTGCTCGACGGTAGTAATCCCGACGCCGTCCGACGCTAATAAAACCGCGGCTGGCGTATAGGGCGCGCGCCGCTTCATTGTCTAGCGCCGCTTCCAATACGACGCGTCGGGCTCCTTGCAACCACGCTTCGCCACACACTGCGTCGAGAAGCGCCAACCCGATCCCGCACCGCCGATGCTTCGGTAGAACGCCGAGCGCAACGATTTCGACCTCCTCGCCAAGCGCGATAGCCAAGGCAAACCCGACAGTGTCCTCTTTCACCCATCCGACCCGACCAAAAAAACCCACAATGTCCATTATCTGCTCGATCGCGTGGACGTCCCACGGATCCTCGGGAAAACACGCCCGGTGGAGCAGAGAGATCGGACCAGCCGCCTTGCGCGGCAGCGGCTCGATGCGCAAGGTCATTTCGGAGTTCGGCTGGGTTTTCCCAGCCTTCCGGGAAGTGTGACGTCAGGGGGACGAAGATAGAGCGGCCGCGGAGCATCGTCCGCCTTCCCAAGTCGCAACAGTCGCAGCCCGGCCTGCAAAGTTCCGACCGCGCCGGGTGCCGGATCCTCCAGGAGGCTAACTTGCCGGTGTTGCCTTAGCGCCGCGGCGGCCCGGTGCGCTGCGTCGCCGGCGATCAGCAACGGCCGCGTGCCGATGGCGGCGCTGGTAGCGTCGCCAAGCGCGAACGGCATGACGACCGCGGGCCTGCCGAGCGGATCACCGGCCGGATCAAAGAATTGGATGTACAAATCTTCCCGGCGGCTTTCGACAGAGACCAGCAGCAAGCGGGGATTGGAGCAATTGCTGTGGGCCGCGCTAGCTGCGGCCGCGGAGAAGCTCGTGACGCCGATGAGGCGCGCGCCTGTCGCTAGCGCTATTCCGCGCGCCGTGGCGAGCCCGACGCGAATTCCGGTGAAGCTGCCCGGCCCGACCGTTACCGTGACAATTTCGAGCCCGAGTGGCTCTTGCCCGGCGTCCCGCATAACCCTGTCCACCAGGGGCAGCAGAGCTTCCGCCTGGCCGTAAAGCGTCTCGATTCGCTGGTGGGCAAGTATGCTTTCACCAAGGCCGACGGCTACCGAGCAAGCCGAACCCGCTGTATCGATAGCAAGGACAGACTGCCCCGCGTCGCCGCGGGTCATCGCCGCCGCGATGGCGGCGGTGGATCGGAAGCTCGCCCGCGCCAGCCCGGTCGCCTCTAGCAGATAACGTTTGGGCAGTTAGACGGCGCGAACCTCAACTACCTCCGGAATGTAATGGCGGAGCATGTTTTCGATCCCGGCCTTTAGGGTCGCAGTCGAGCTCGGGCATCCGGAGCAGGAGCCTTGCATGTGGAGGTAAACCACGCCGTCCTGGAAATCATGGAATATTATGTCGCCGCCATCCTGCGCCACCGCGGGGCGGACCCGGGTCTCTAGTAATTCTTTGATTTGCGCCACGACTTCGTCTTCTTCGTCCTGGGCGGCTTCCGCCGACTCGCCGACCGCAGGCTCACTGAGTAAGACAGGCCGGCCGGTGGTAAAGTGCTCCATGATGACGGCGAGTATTGCTGGCTTCAGCCGGTACCAGTCTCCTTCCTCGTTCTTTGTCACGGTGACGAAGTCGGCTCCGAGGAACACTCCCGTCACTTCCGGCAGGAAGAAAAGCCGTTCGGCGAGGGGTGAGGTATGGGCTGCCTGCTCACTGGTGAAATTGGCGGTGCCGGCGGTCATAACCGGACACCCCGGCAGGAATTTCAGCGTCGCCGGGTTCGGCGTTTGCTCGGTCTGAATGAACATCACTGGCTCCGGTCGCAGATTATACTGAACTTGAATTTAGCATGGGGCGTCGGCTCATCGAATCAACCCTGGGCGTGCCCGCCTTGCGTTTCAACTGACTGAGTCCAGCTGCTCCACAGTGGCACCGCCGGGAACGATTGTGATCGGAATGCGTAGCCGGGCGGCGGGCTTGCCGGTCAGATACGAGATGAGCGGTCCCGGCCCCTCGGGGCCGGTCCCGGCGGCCAGGACCAGGATCGAAATGCTCGGCTCCTCGTTGATCAGCGCCAACAGCTCGTCCCGGCAAACTCCCTCGCGGATGTAGACGATCGGCATCGAGCCGGCGATCGGCGAAATTTCATCGCACAGCCGTTGCAACAGCTGTTCGGCTTCTTCGCGCCGCTCTTCGCGCGCTAAATCCTCGATTGCCCGCCAGTGCTGCAGCTCCGTAGGTTCGATCACGTAGAGCAATGCGACCCGTCCACCCGTATGCGCCGCGCGCCGCGCGGCGTAATGGACGGCAACCTGAAGTTCCTCGCTTTCGTCGACAACGACAAGGAAAACACGCTGATGGACGGTCTCTGGCATCGATAATCCCGTTCCCGCTCTCAATTCCGACAAGATCAGGCGCCTCTGAGCGGGAGGCTAGCCAACCATCCTGCCACTATGGCGGTCAGCACCGCAATCGCACCGTAGAACCCGGGCTGACGGGTAGCGAAATCGAACACCGACGCGTCGACCCCGACTTTAGAGACGACGAGCGGAGTGGTCTGCCCGCTGACGACGTCCTTGTCACGGACAAGGAATACCTCCACAAGATAGGTTCCGGTTGGCACGTTGGAAGGAAACATAATCGTCGTGCGGAACAGCCGCTCGCCGAGGAAATCGACTTTGCCCAGCCGCTCGACGAACAGCCCCGCCTGTTGCTGGGTGCGTTCGAGCGCGGTGCGAAACGCATCGACCACGACGGATGGTGCAGGCGTCGAAGCCGCCAGCTTCAGATTGGATATCCCGAGCCGGTAGAACGCTGCGGCCGCGGGCGACAGGATGTCGAGCATCGGCCGGCTCGCGGCGACCGCATAAAAGCTCGGGACGTTTGCAAACGTCACCTCCTGGGTATTGACCCAGATGCCGGCCACGCGGCTCTTGCGACGGACGGTCATCTCGCGATCGGGGCCGCGCACCGCGACGATGACGTCCCCGGGCCCGTCGACTGCGCCAAACAGCACCACCGAGGCCCCGGTAAACCCGGTCGTGATTGCGATCAGGTGACTGGTGAGATCCGCGACGAGCTCCTCGGCGCGTGCGGGCCCCCCACACAACAGCGAAAAAACGAGTAGGAAGGCAAAGGATCCGAGCTGGTCCGGCGAGACGCCCGGCCGCGCTGTCACCGGAACGCGCTCGGCACGGTGTAAGCCCGGGTTTGGCTCATCCCTTCTCCGACGCGATGGAATAGAGGTCGGCCGGGCGTACGGTCATGTCGAAGGCCAGCTTTGCAGCTACCGCGACCACTATCAGAGCTAATAGCAGGCGTAGCTGCTCGCCGCGCAGGCGCATCCCGAACCGGGTGCCGATCCGGGCACCGACGACCCCGCCGACGAGCAGGACGAGGGCAAGCACGGCATCGACGGTATGGTTGGTATAGGCTTGCAGCACCGTGACATTGGCCGCGACAAAGATGATCTGCAGCAGCGACGTTCCCGGCACTACGCTGGTGGGCATCCCTAGCATGTAGATCATCGCCGGGACCATGATGAAGCCCCCGCCAATGCCGAGGATCGCGCTTAAAACGCCGATAACGAACCCGATTCCGACCGGCAACAGAGCGCTGATATATAGCCGGGAGCGTCTAAAGCGCGCTTTGAGGGGCAGGCCATGCATCCAGGTGTGCTGATGCAGCCGCCGCCGCGAGACTCCCGGCCGATGCAGCCGAAACAGCGCACGGATGCTCTCGATCATCATCAAGCCGCCGAGCGCGCCGAGCAGCAGCACATAAGAGATCGAGATCGTCAGCTCGATCTGGCCCAGACGTTTCAGTAAAGTGAAGATCCATACCCCGAGCAGGGAGCCCAACAGGCCACCGACGAGCAAGACGTACCCCATTTTAAAATCGACATTGCCGCGCCGCCAGTGCGCGAGCACACCGGAAACCGAGGCGCCGACCAACTGGTTGGCCGAGGACGCGACGGCGACGGTCGGGGGCACCCCGATAAAGATGAGCAGCGGCGTCAGTAGAAACCCGCCGCCGACCCCGAATACACCGGAGAGAAAACCGACAGCCGCACCGAGGCCAAGGAGTACGAAGATGTCGAGCGACACCTCGGCGATCGGCAGGTAGATATCCATGGGTGATCGAAGCGCCGACTGCATGCTTTCGTTGCGCGCTGCTTACCCACTCAGCGCGCTTGCCTCGTCAATTTACAACCTGCCCGGGGGGCAGGAAAAGCGCCAACCCTCCGGCAAACGGGAGCGGGTTGCGAATACTGCCGACGCGCGGGCGCGCGGGCGACTCAAGGACGCAGCAGACCGCTGATCTTCTGGGCCTCACGCAATACCGGATAGGCGATAGCCGCCGCGCGCTCGGCTCCGCTGCGCAATACGGTATCGATGTATCCGGGGTCGGCCATCAATCGTCGCATCTCACCGCCGATTCGCCCCAAGGTCTTAACAGCGATTTCGGACAGCGCTTCTTTGAACTCCGAAAAGTTCTGCCCGGCGAATCGCGCGAGCGCGTTTTCACGCGAAAGCCCCGAGAGAGAGGCATAAATGCCGATCAGATTGTCGGCTTCGGGCCGACGTTCGAGATCGGCCACAGTCGTTGGGAGGGGCTCAGGGTCTGTTTTCGCCCGGCGAATCTTCAGCGCGATCATATCGGCATCGTCGGTCATGTTGATGCGCGAGTAATCGGAAGTGTCCGATTTGGACATCTTTTTCGTGCCGTCGCGCAGGCTCATCACCCGGGTTGCCTCGCCGAAAATCTGCGGCTCGGGCAAAGGAAAGAAGTCGCATTCGTAGCGGCGGTTGAACGCGCCCGCGATATCGCGGGCGAGCTCCAGATGCTGCTTCTGGTCCTCACCGACCGGGACATGGGTCGCCTTGTAGACGAGAATGTCCGCGGCCATCAGTACCGGGTAGGCGTACAGGCCGAGGCCGGCCATCTCGCGATTTTTACCCGCCTTCTCCTTGAATTGCGTCATCCGATTGAGCCAGCCGAGCGGGGTCAGACAGCCGAGCAGCCAGGCGAGTTCGGTGTGCGCCGAAATCATGCTTTGGTTGAAAATTGTGCAGCGTTCCGGATCGATCCCGGCAGCGATGTAGGCTGCCGTAACCTCGCGCGTCGAGGCGCGCAGCTCGGCCGGATCCTGCGGTTGGGTCAGTGCGTGCAGGTCGACGATGCAGAAGATGCACTCGAAATCGTTTTGCAGCACGACCCAATTGCAAATGGCCCCGAGATAATTGCCGAGGTGCAGATTGCCGGTCGGCTGGATGCCGGAAAAGATCCGATTCATGTTACCTCTATAGACGGGGCGGCGGCCTGTTAGCGCCGCGGCGTGCGTCGGGTCAAGCGGGTTGCCGGCGCAGCCGCCCCAAGAGACCCCGCCAATCGGCAATGCCAAGGGCGAGCGTCAATAGCGCAAAAGTTGCCAGACCCGCGGCCACCAGCGCCACCAGCGCACTGATGCGAAAAAGAGGAGGCCCCGCCAAGGCCGGATCGAGGGCAAATAGTAATAAGGCCAGAACGATCCCCATCCCAAGCGCGACAATGCCGACCCGCGGCAGGTTCCGCCGGGCGCGGCTATCGAAGCGGAAATGCCCACGCCGAAGCAGCAGCGCCAGTAATGTCAGCGCGTTGGCCCAGCCCGCGGCGGTCGTCGCAAGGGCGATTCCGACATGCCCAAGAAACTGCATCAAGATAAGGGTCAGGCAGAGGTTCGCGGCCATCGACGCGATCGCGACTTTGACTGGGGTAGCGGTGTCGTGGCGTGCAAAAAAGGCGGGGGCCAAGACCTTGACGAGAACGAAGGCCGGCAGACCCGCGGCATAGGCGGCGAGGGCGGCAGCCGTGGCTGCCGTGTCGGATGGGCCGAAGGCGCCGCGCTGGAATAGTACCGTTAATATCGGTACGGCGAGCAGAGCCAGCGCCACCGCCGCTGGCAAAGTCAGCAGCAACGCCAGTTCAACTCCGCGGTTCTGGGTGGCGACGGCGTCGGCGGCGTGCCCGAGCCTCAGTTGGCGCGACAATGGCGGGAGGATCGCGGTGCCGACCGCGATGCCGACCACGCCGAGCGGCAATTGGTTCAACCGGTCGGCGTAGTAGAGGTACGAAACCGAACCGCTCGGCAGCAATGATGCGAGCGCCGTCGAAATCAAAAGGTTGAGCTGCGTGACCCCGGCGCCGATCGTTCCCGGCGCCATCACCGCGAGAGTGCGGCGAACCCCGTGCGTCAGGCGCGGCACTGGTAGCCGCAACGCCAGTCCGGCGCGAGCACAGGACGAGAGCAGCCAGAGGAACTGCGCGAAACCTGCACCGGTGACGGCCCAGGCCAAGGCACGGCCGTCACGCCAGCCGAAGCGATCCATCAGCAGGAGCGCGGCGATCAGGAACAGATTGAGAATAACAGGCGTTGCCGCGGCGGCGGCGAACCGGTCGACCGAATTCAGCACCCCCCCTTGCAGCGCGACTAACGCGATGAACAGCAGATATGGAAAGGTGATCCTAGCCAGATCGACGGCGAGACTGAATTTTTCGGGATCCTCGCCAAAGCCCGGCGCGATCACATTCATGACCGTGGGCATGAAGATTTCGCCCAGCAGGACGAAACCGAGCAGCGCCGCCAGCAGAACCGCCAGCGCGTCCTCAGCGAAGATCCGCGCCGCCTCCTTGCCGTGCTCGGCCATCGTTCCGGCGAACAGCGGCACAAAGGCGGCGCTGAAGGCCCCTTCGGCGAAGAGACTGCGGAACAGGTTGGGCAGCCGCTGCGCCACGAAGAACGCGTCCGCGACTGGCCCGGCGCCGAGGATTGCGGCAGTCAAAACGTCTCGGATGAAGCCGAAGACACGGCTCAGCAGCGTATATGAACCGACCGTGGCGACGGACCGCAGCAAAGCCATATACCGCGAGTTTCCGTCCGCTGTCGCCCCTTACCCCTCAGGGACGGGGCTTGGGTGAGTGGCTGTCTCGAGCTTCACGGGCTTCCCATGTGGCGTATGCCGGTATGCGTTGGCCCATTCCTCCTTGCGCGCAAGCAGAGCTGGAGGTGCAACGAGATTTTTCGCGGCGGCGAGACGTTCGAGGGCGGCGAGCCAATGGTGATAATAGCGGGAGCCGTCCTCTGGTTCGTCACGCATGCTCGCCGCGGCGAGTTCCTCGGCGAGCGCGGTAGACCACTCGCTCCACGTGAAAAGACCGGCTTCGGACAATTTGACGGCCAGCGCAAACGCGTGCGCTTCCCACGGCTCGGCAAACACCGGCTCTGCATCCGGCATCGAGTTAAGCGGGTTCCAGATAATCTTCCCACAAGTCGATATACACGGCGTCCCGTGCAGCTGCCGCGGCGCCCCATAGCTCGCGCGCCGAAAACCGGACCGAATAGAGGTGCTGCGGACTTTCGCCGCGGAAATGGGCGTTGGTGTCAGGGAAGACATGGGCGCCGTGGATGCGATCGACGACGCCGACATTACCTCGGGCATAGCGCGGAAGGCGCGTGTGCCCGGCCGCATTGATCTTCTTCGCGCGCACCTTTTCGCCAATCGCGAAGCGCGGTGGCGTGTTGACGGGACGGTCGAAGGTGCCGCGCGCGGCAACCATCCCCGTCACCTTCTCGGAGGTCAGTGCTGGGGTCGCCTTGGTTGTACCGGGATCCGGCAGGCCGGTTTCCAGCTCGGCTTCGGTGACTACGCCCCTCTCCTTCAGCAACATGATCATCCCGGTGAGCCACTTTTCGTAATAGCTCATACGCAAGTAGTCGGCCGGAGGGATGCGCTCGCGAGAGTGTCGCCCGGCATCGATATTCCATTTCCCGAGCATACCCAGCGCGCGGTTCAGCGCGTAGACCCGCGCCTCCCAGCGCTCGTGAAACACCGGCTCGTTCGGCTCGGGGGCGATCGGCCCCATGCCGTGCATGCCACCCATGTCGTGCACCCCGTTCATCGCGTGCTTCCTGCGAGCGTCACTCTGGCGGTGCCGATCATCGCGTCTCGGGTAACCAGGGCGGCAAGCTCGTCCTCGCTGAAGCCTTCGCTGCCTGCGGGCCGCTCGGGCAATACCAGGTAGCGCATTTCGGAGGTCGAATCCCAAACGCGGATCTCGACGTCCTCACCGATCTCCAGCCCGAACTCGCGCAACGCGGCACGCGGATCGATTACCGCACGTGAGCGGTAAGGCGAAGATTTGTACCAGACCGGCGGGAGACCGAGAACTGGCCACGGGTAACACGAGCAAAGGGTGCACACGACGAGGTTGTGGCAATCGCGGGTGTTCTCGACGACCACCATGTGCGCCCCTTGGCCACCTTCGTAGCCGAGTTCGGCCACAGCCGCGGTGGCATCGGCAAGGAGCCGCTGCTTGTATTCAGGGTCGACCCAAGCGCGCGCCACTACCCGCGCGCCGTTGCGTGGCCCGATCTTGTGCTCGTAAGTGTCGATCAGCGCGTCTAGAGCGGCCGGGTCGACCAGCCCCTTCTCGACCAGCAGCGATTCGAGCGCCATGACGCGCAAGGCCGGATCAGATGGCAACTCCTGGTGGTCGTGGTCCATCCCTTCCTCCTTGCAGACGCCGGGCGGCCCGCGGCTTGTATTTTATATGGCAATGGGTCAGCGTTCCAGCCTCGGCAAAAGGGAGGAAGGGCATGGCCGGAACCAAGATGGGCGTCGTCGGCTGCGCCGGCCGCATGGGCAGGATGCTGGTCGCCGAGATTGCGGCTACCGAGGGTTGCTCTGTGGCCGGCGGCAGCGAGGCCCCGGGCAGCGGCTATGTCAACCAGGACATCGGCGAGCTGGCCGGCATCGGCCGGATCGGCGTTCCGGTCGGTGAGAGCGCAGAGAAGGTGATTCGCGACAGCGATGTCGTGCTCGAATTCACGTCGCCTGAGGCGACCGCGGAGCATGCCGAGCTCGCCGCCTCGCTCGGCACCGCGATGGTCATCGGCACGACCGGTCTCGGACCGCAGCAGGGCGAGCGGGTGCGGGAATCGGCGCGCCGCATTCCGATCGTGTGGGCGCCTAATATGAGCCTTGGGGTCAATGTCTTGCTGAGTGTGGTCCAGGAGGTCGCGCGTCGGCTCGGCCCCGACTGGGACATTGAAATCATGGAGATGCATCATCGGGGCAAAGTCGATGCGCCATCAGGTACCGCGCTCGCGCTGGGCCGCGCGGCGGCGGCGGGCCGCGGCGTCGAATTCGAGGCGGTTGAGCAGCGCGCCCGCGACGGCATAACCGGCCCGCGACGTACCGGCGATATCGGCTTTGCCGCGCTACGCGGCGGCGACGCTATCGGGGACCATCACGTGATCTTCGCCGGCGCTGCCGAACGGCTCGAGCTGGTGCACCGCGCGACCAGCCGCGCGATCTACGCCAAAGGCGCGATCCGCGCCGCCCGCTGGGTGGCCGGCCGGCCGCCGGGAGTTTACGGGCTGAAGGAAGTCCTCGGTCTCTGAAGCGCCTCCCGTGGCCGACGGGCGGAATTTAGGGAATCGCGCCAGCGGCCGAGCACATCGCTCAGCGTAGCCGCGAGCTCTCGGCGGGTATCGGGCGGCACGAAGTCGGCGATTGCCAGACTGCGGCCGTGCGAGGCGATGAGGAGGCGGTTCGATGCGTCGCCCCGCTCCTCCAGTGTGACCCTGACCCAGAAGGCCTGGAAATTCCATTTGCGGTGCTCGCCGCGCACGCCGACCCGCTCGACCGAAAATACACCATCCCCCAGTCGGAGGGTCTCGCTTTGCCGTGCGCGGCGATAGTTAAGGCGGAAGGCGAGATAGACGAGGGCGACGTCGATACCGAAAAATCCGATAACGGGCCAAGCGCCGATCGACACAAAGCCGATGCCGGCGGCGAGGCTGACCAGGCCGAGCGTCGCCATCAGCAAATGAAAATTACGCTCCCGCAGACTGCGGTGGGGCGCGAGAACCCGTTCAAAAAACGGCTGGACCGGCAAGATCTCGGGGTTCGGGATCACGGTCGGAGAACATAACGGCGCGGCGAGCGATCCGTAAGGGGATTGCGAATCGCAGCGCCGGTGGGTGCCAAGCCTATTTGTCGCCGCCCCGACGCCCTCTACACTGCGGCGCGATGCGCGCCTTTTCCAAGCGTGAGGTCCGGGAATTCTACCGCCGTCTGGCCGAGACGCGGCCGATCCCGCAGACCGAGCTCGAATTTATCAGCCCATTCACTCTTCTGGTCGCCGTCGTGCTGTCGGCGCAGGCGACCGATGCCGGCGTCAACAAGGCCACCCCCGCGCTGTTCGCGCTTGCCGACACGCCGGCCAAGATGCTGGCCTTGGGGGAGGAGCGGATTGTCGAGCTGATTCGCACGATCGGGCTGTTTCGCACCAAGGCGAAGAACCTGATCGCGCTGAGCCGGATCCTCGTGGAGCAGCACGGCGACGAGGTGCCGCGCGACCGCGCGGCGCTCGAAGCGCTTCCGGGCGTCGGCCGGAAGACCGCCAACGTCGTGCTCAACGTCGCGTTCGGTGAGCCGACAATCGCCGTCGATACACACATCTTCCGCGTCGCCAACCGGACCGGCCTCGCCCCGGGCAAGACCCCGCTGGCGGTCGAGACGGCGCTCGAGGCGGTCACCCCGGCCGAATACAAGCGATATGCGCATCATTGGCTGATCTTGCACGGACGCTACGTCTGCCAGGCCCGCAAGCCCGACTGCCCGAATTGCGTCGTTGCCGATCTCTGCCGCTACGGCGCCAAGACCGGGCCCATCGAGCTGGTCGCGGCGCGCGCCAGCGGCCGCGCACCAGAGGCGCTCAGCGATCATTCGGCCAAGCCCGCGCGCTCGCGCGCGCAACGGCCGGTCGCAAAGCCGCGTATCGGCTCGCCGCGCCCTCGCTCGCCGCGCTCGGCGTGAACCCGCCGGTACCGCCACGCTGCCGCTGCTAACGCCGGTTGGTCGGAGCTGGCGGAATGGACGCGCAGGATATCGCGGTCCGTCTCGGGGTGGCCGTGCTGTTCGGCGGCATCATCGGCTTCGAGCGGCAATGGCGCCAGCGGATGGCAGGATTGCGTACAAACGCGCTCGTCGCCACCGGCGCGGCCGGGTTTGTCGTCTTCTCGATGATGGTCTCGGGCGACGATAGTTCGACGCGGGTCGCCGCGCAGGTAGTTTCGGGCGTCGGCTTTCTCGGCGCGGGTGTCATCCTGCGCGAAGGCATCAACGTGACCGGCCTCAACACTGCCGCGACATTTTGGTGCTCGGCGATGGTCGGAACCTTCGCCGGCGCCGGACAGCTTGCCGCCAGCGGGATTGCCGCCGGGTTTGTCGTCCTCACGAACCTGTTTCTGCGCCCGCTGGTGCGGCTCATCAACAAGCAGCCGCGTGGCGCCGTCGAGGTCGAGACTCACTATTCGGTCGAGGTGCGCTGCCAGGGAGAGCAGGAGGCGCACATTCGCGCACTTCTGCTGCAGGCTACCTCGGGGGCCGGACTGGGTCTGCGCCGTCTCACGAGCGAAAATCTCGAAGATTCGCCGCAGGTCACGGTCAGCGCACTCCTCGTTTCGGCGGACCGCAACGACAGCGCCCTCGAACAGATCATCGGGCGTATCAGCCTCGAACCGTTCGTCACCGCCGTCCATTGGCAGGCCGCGCGGGCCGCGGCAGAGGGCTGAAGCGGCGGACGCCGACCGTATGGCCGGCAACGCCGCGAGTCAGTCGGCGGCGTGCGCGCTTACGACGCCCGGGGTGGCCTCGCCGTGCTCGGCGGCGGGTTGGGCCTGGATGTCGCCGGAGATCTGGCCGCCGCACTCGACCTCCAGCTGGCCGTAACGGATCGTGCCCGACACCCGGCCGTTCGCTTTGATCAACAAGCGCTTGCGCACCGTGAGGTTGCCCTCGAAGCGGCCCTGGATCTCGGCTTCCTCGATCGAGGCGGTGCCTTTGAACAGCCCGCTCTCGGCGATCTCGACGTCGCGGCAGTTGTTGAGGTTGGCCTCGACGCTGCCTTCGATGATCAGCTTGTCGCAGGAGGTGATCTCTCCGGAAAGCGTGATCTCGCGGCCGACGGTCAATTTGCGGATGTCACCGTCATTGCGCCGCATTTGGGCCGACAGGTCGCCCGGACGGCGAATCGGCTCGGTCGGGCGAAGCGGCACCGTCTCTCCGGCGCGCCCCAAATCGGGTGCGCGTGGCGGCATCGCCGCTGGTTTGGCCGGGCCGTTGGGACCGGGCGCCGCCCCAGGGCCCATCTGCCGGGCCGGCTTCATAGGGATGCCCAAATCGTCAGAAGCGTCTGCCATTTTGCGGTCCTCTGTCTCGGTTTTTTTCCTCAGGAACATAGATGCGATACCCGATCGATATGGTTGAAAAGGATGGCTACCGCGGACCGGGTCAGGGGGCGCGGCCAAAGGGATGCACCAGGGGGCGCGGCAGCGCTTCGAAGATGTGCAACATAAAGGCGGTGGCGATCACCGGCGCGACGAGATTGACGAGCGGCAGGGCGAACAACCCTGCGATCACGACCCCGCCCAGGAAGACACGGCCGGCAAACCGGCTGCGCACCGCCCTGGCTTCCCCTCCACCGAGCCGTCTAAGCGCGACCACTTCGAAATACCCCCGCCCGAAAAGATATCCGTTGAGGACGAGGAAGAGAAAGATATTTATCCCGGGGAAGAGCAAATAAACGGGGAGAGCTAATAAGTTGAACAAGAGGCTTAGAATAGTCAACCAAAGCGTTACTGCGACGAGCTCCCCCAGTGGTTGCGGGCGCGGCGGACCGCGTCCCGGGTAATCGGCGGCTTCGACCGCAGCGGCGACGCGCTCGAGATAAAAGCTCATGATCAACGTGACGACAGCAGGGAAAAGCAACCAGGTCAGCCCCAGAACGGCGAGCCCGCCCAGCAGGTCGACAAGCCAGTTCAACACCCGCCAGTCGAATAAACTCGTGTGGTAGAGAAGGGCGGCGATGGCGAGCCAGAGCACAGTAAAGCTCAGAACCGCCAGTGCAAGGCTCAGCACGACAACCCGACGCATCGGCCGTTCGCCGAGAGCGGCGATCGCACGAAACAAAGCGCCAACCATCTGGAACGGATGCTAGCCGAAGCCCGCAGGGTGGCCAACCGAGACCGGCGGTAAAACGCGGAACCCTTGCCGGGGTCAGACGCTTCTGGTCTACATTTGCGCTAAGCGCTGTATCAGGTAATCAATCCACGAGGGAGGAAATGCAGAAGTCATCTCTGCGCGGCGGCTGTCGCATCGATCGGCGAATCGTGTTGCAGGGAGCCATTGCTGTCGCTACCGGCCCGACCATCCTCGGTACCGCCGCCGCTAGCGCTCAACCGCGCATGAACGCGCCGCAGGGCAAGCCGCTTTTCGCTTATGTCGGCGCCTTTACAACGTCGGAGCGAAAGGCGAGAGGCGACGGCATCAACGTCTACCGCATGGACGCGGGCTCCGGTGCCTGGAGCCACGTGCAGTTGCTTCCCAATATCGTCAACCCGTCGTTCCTCGCGCTCGATCGCGACCAGCGGTTCCTCTACGCGGTGCATGCCGATCTGGACGAAGTCAGTGCCTATGCGATCGACAAGCAAACCGGGCAGCTGACGCCGCTCAATCGCCAATCCTGCGGCGGCAAGAACCCAGTCCACCTGGCGGTCGACCCGACGAACCGCTTCATCGTCACGGCGAATTACGGTGCCGGATCGGTGGGTGTCGTGCCGATCGAGAAAGACGGCACGTTGGGGGCGCGGACCGATCTTGTGACATTGCCCGGCGAGCCGGGCCCGAATCGCAAGGAACAGGCAAGCTCCCACCCCCATGACTGCCCGTTCGACCCGGCGGGACGTTTCATCGTCGTGCCTGACAAGGGGCTCGACCGGGTGTTCACGTTCAAGCTCGACAATGCGAGCGGCAAATTGATCCCGGCCGATCCGCCCTCTGTCGCGACACGCGAGGGCGCCGGACCGAGGCATATCGCCTTCCATCCGAGCCTGCCCATCGCATACGTGATCGACGAACTCGATTCGACGGTGACGACCTACCGCTACGATCCTGCGCGCGGAGCATTGCAGGCGGTGCAGGTGGTTCCGACCGCCCCGCCGAGCTTTACCGGCAACAATACCGGGGCGGAGGCAGCTGTCGCTCCGTCGGGGCGTTTTGTCTACGGTTCCAATCGCGGCCACGACAGCATCGTGATTTTCTCGGTCGATCGCGCGGCGGGAACTCTGACGCCGGTCGGCTGGGAACCGACGCAGGGCAAGACGCCTCGCTTCTTCACGCTCGATCCGGCAGCAAACTTCCTCTACGCGGCCAACCAGGACTCCGACACGATCGTGACGTTCCGGGTCAACAAAGTCAGCGGCAAGCTCGCGCCGACCGGCCAGATCGTCAAGGTCGGCAGCCCAGTTACGATCGTCTTCTTGGGCGGCTGATTATAGCTCACATGCCTGCGACCTCGTAATCGCTTGGACCCTGCCGGGGGCGGGTGTTGTTTTACCCGCCGCGTTCGGCTGTGCCAGCTTGTCCAACCACTAGGAGATACGATGGTCGCGATCATCGAGAGCCGCATCCGGGAAGGGCTGCCGCATCCGCGCGGCGCGACCTGGGACGGCGAGGGGGTTAATTTCGCGCTGTTTTCCGCGAATGCAACACGCGTCGAACTCTGCCTATTCGATGGGGAGCGTGAAGCGGCGCGGATCGAGCTTCCAGAATTCACTGACGAGATCTGGCACGGCTATCTGCCGGATGTGCGGCCCGGCTCGATTTACGGTTATCGCGTGCACGGCGCCTACGATCCCGGCGCCGGGTACCGGTTCAATCCCAACAAACTCGTGCTCGACCCGTATGCCCGCGGGCATTTCGGCGAGCTGGAGTGGCACCCCGCGGTCTTCGGGTATCAGCTGGAATCTGGCGACGATACCACCTTCGACGAGCGCGACAGCGCGCCCTTCATGCCGAAATGCGTTGTCGTCGACCCGAATTTCGATTGGAAGGGGGAGCCGAAACGCCGCTTTGTCCCGTGGGAGCACACGATCGTCTACGAGCTTCACCTGCGTGGATTTACCAAGCTCCACCCCAAACTTCCGAAGGAATGGCGCGGAACTTACAAAGGCTTGTCCGACGAGGTCATAGAATACATAAAATCGCTCGGCGTCACATCGGTAGAGATTCTGCCAATTCATACGTTTATTAATGACAGTTTACTGCTCGACAAAGGTTTGACCAATTACTGGGGATACAATTCTATCGGGTTCTTCGCTCCAGATCCGCGCTATGCTCACGAGCGCGAGCAGACCCTGCGCGAATTCAAGGAAATGGTGGCGCGCCTGCACGACGCCGGTCTCGAAGTCATTCTCGATGTCGTCTACAATCACACCGCCGAGGGCAACCAGCTGGGCCCGACCCTGTCGTTCAAAGGGATCGACAACGCCTCTTACTACCGCCTGCTGCCCGAAGAGCCGCGCTATTACATCAACGACACCGGCACCGGCAACACGCTCAACCTCGACCATATGCGGGTCATCGAGATGGTGACCGACAGCCTGCGCTATTGGGCGGGCGAAACGCATGTCGACGGCTTCCGATTCGATCTCGGCACAATTCTCGCCCGCGAGGCGACCGGCTTCGACAATCAGAGCGGGTTCTTGAAGGCCTGCTGCCAGGATCCGGAATTGCGTACGGTGAAGCTGATCGCAGAGCCTTGGGATTGCGGACCGGGCGGTTACCAGGTGGGCGGCTTCCCGCCGGGCTGGGCGGAATGGAATGACAAATTCCGCGATACCGTGCGCGACTTCTGGCGCGGCGAGGCACCAGCTAGCGCGCTGGCTCCGCGCCTTTCCGCCTCGGGCGACTTCTTCGATCACCGCGGCCGCAAGCCTTGGGCCTGCGTCAATTTCATCACCGCGCATGACGGGTTCACGCTCAACGATCTGGTCTCCTACAACGACCGGCACAACGAGGACAACGGCGAGGACAATAAGGACGGCCATTCCGACAACCGATCGTGGAACTGCGGTGCCGAGGGGCCGACCGATGACGAGGCGGTCAACGCACTGCGGACCCGCCAGCGCCGCAACTTCCTCGCCACTTTGCTGCTGTCGCAAGGCACCCCGATGCTGCTAGCCGGCGACGAGTTTGCCCGCACCCAGCAGGGCAACAACAACGCTTATTGCCAGGACAACGAGATCAGCTGGGTCGCTTGGGATGCTGCGGAGGAAAACGGGTCACTGATCCGCTTTGTGCATCAGCTGACGGCGCTGCGTCACAAATACCCGATCCTGCGCCGCAGGCGGTTTCTGACCGGAACCTACGATGAGGAACTGGGTATCAAGGATGTGACCTGGATCAACGCCTCGGGCGCCGAAATGAAACCTGAGGAATGGGGCGACATGAGCATGGAGTGTTTCGGCATGCTGATGGACGGCCGTGCCCAGCCGACCGGCATCCGCCGGCGCGGGGAGGACGCCACCCTTCTTATGGTGTTGAATGGCTATCACGATCTCGTCGGGTTCACACTGCCCGAGACGGTCGGCGGTTGGCATTGGCGATTACTGATCGATACCAATCTCCTCGAAGACGCCGAGATGGGCCGTTTCGCTGCCGGCGCGACTTATGGTGTAACGGGCCGTTCACTACTTCTTTTCGCGTTGATGGCCGATCCGTTCTCAGAGTGAAACCGACCTCTCGGAACTTTCAGCGGGCCTGAGGTGTTGCGGCTGGGGTTCCAGCGTCGTGAAGCAACTTAGACCTGGGTCGACGGAGCGCATGTGGCGGCTTTGAAGAGTTCCGATCGTACGGCCGCCGCCCCTGCGTTTCTAGCCGGCGGCGGCGAAATGGGCGCGCTGATGCGCGCGTTCGATTGGTCCAAAACACCGATCGGCCCAGTCGAGAGCTGGTCGCCAACCCTGCGGACGATGGTGAGTTTTCTGCTCGCCAACGGGTTCCCGCTGCTCCTGTGGTGGGGGCCGCACTACGCTTCCATCTACAATGACGCTTACCGTCCGATTCTCGGTGCAAAGCACCCGAGATCCATCGGGCAGCCGGTAAGGGAGTGCTGGTCAGAAATTTGGCACGTCCTGAAGCCGCTGATTGATGCTCCGTTCCATGGCGGTCCGGCCACTTGGATGGAGGATCTTGAGTTGGAGATCCAGCGCTCCGACTTCGCCGAAGAAACGCACTTTACCGTCGCGTACAGCCCGGTGCCGGACGAGACCGCGCCCCGCGGGATCGGCGGAGTGCTGGCGACCGTCCACGAGATCACCGAGAAGGTCATCGGCGAGAGGCGTATCGTCGCGTTGCGGGATCTGGGGGCGCGTGCCGCGGAAGCCAAGACTGCCGAAGAGGCCTGCACCATCGCGGCCGCCGCGCTGGTAAATCACCCGAAGGACATCCCGTTCGCTCTGCTTTACCTGATCGATCCCGATGGCGCTCGCGCGCGCCTTGCCGGCGCCGCCGGCGTAAATCCGGGCGATCCTGCGGCCCCGCTCACCGTAGCGCTCGACGACCCGACAACCGGGGGTGCCTGGCCACTGGCCGAGGCGATGCGCTGTCACAGTATGATCGTGGTCGAGGATCTCGCGAGGCGCCTTGCCCGAGTGCCGCAGGGCCTGTGGCCCGATCCGCCGCGGTTGGCGGTGGTGATTCCGGTGCGCTCGAACAAGGCGCATCAATTCGCTGGATTGCTCGTAATCGGGGTAAGCCCCCGCCTGCGGTTCGACGACCTCTACTGCAGCTTTCTCGAACTCGTGGCAGGTCAGATCACGAGCAGCATCGCCAATGCCCGCGCACGCGAGGAGGAGCGCAAGCGGGCCGGAGCGCTGGCTGAAATCGACCGCGCCAAGACCCTTTTCTTTTCCAATGTCAGCCATGAGTTCCGCACGCCGCTGACGCTGATGCTGGGGCCGCTCGAGAATGCGCTGGCGCTCCCGCCGGAGGAATTGCCGCAGCACCGCGAGGACCTTGCCCTCGTACACCGCAGCAGCCTGCGCCTCCTTCGGCTCGTCAACACATTGCTTGACTTCTCCCGCATCGAAGCCGGCCGCATCCAAGCATCGTACGAGCCCTTAGACCTGCCGGTGCTGACGGCCGAACTTTCGAGCGTGTTCCGCTCGGCGACTGGGAGGGCCGGCTTGAGGCTGACGGTCGATTGCCCAACGCTGAAAGAGCCGGTCTGGGTCGACCGCGATATGTGGGAAAAGATCGTCCTCAACCTCCTGTCGAACGCCTTCAAGTTCACCTTCAAAGGCGGGATCACTGTTTGCTTGCGGCAGGAGGGCGAAAGCGCGGTGCTGGAGGTCCAGGACACCGGTACGGGTATTCCGGGGCATGACATTCCGCGGCTGTTCGACCGCTTTCACCGGGTCGAAGGGGCGCGTGGGCGCACCCACGAAGGAACAGGGATCGGCCTCGCGCTCGTTCAGGAGCTCACCAAGCTGCACGGTGGTACGGTTCGCGTCGACAGCATCCTCGGCGAGGGCAGCACCTTTACGGTGACGATTCCGCTGGGGACGGCGCACCTGCCGGCCGACCGCCTGTGTGACGTCCGGACGCTCGCCAAGACTGCGACCGACGCGCAACCTTATCTAGAGGAGGCACTGCGCTGGCTGCCGGGCGGCGTCCCGGAGGAGGTCGAGCACGATATTTTGCCCAAGCAGCGCGCGGCCCTCAAGGTAGAGAGCGAGCGCGCGGCGATTCTGCTGGCCGACGACAATGCCGACATGCGTGACTATGTCCGCAGGCTGCTGGCTCCACGCTACGAGGTACGGACGGTTGCCGATGGGGCGGCTGCGTTGGCGGCATTGCGTGAGCAGCGCCCGGATCTGTTACTCAGCGACATCATGATGCCGCGGCTCGACGGTTTCGGCCTCGTGCGCCAAGTCCGAGCCGACCCCGCCCTCGTCGATCTCCCGATCATCCTCTTGTCTGCGCGAGCCGGCGAGGAGGCGAGCGTCCAAGGCCTGGATGCCGGCGCCGACGATTACCTGATCAAACCATTCAGCGCTCGCGAACTGCTCGCCCGCGTGCGCGCCAATCTCGAACTGGCGCGGATGAGGCGCGAAGCCAAGGAGCGCGTTGCCGCCGACCTGCAAGCCATGACGCGCCTTCGTGAAGTAGGCGAGCGATGTATACGGGCCGGAAATGAATTTGATCGGTGCCTCAGGGAAATTCTCGACACGGCCATCGAGATTACCGGGGCCGATAAAGGCAATATCCAACTGCTCGACATCGAAAGAGGCACACTCGAAATCACGGCGCAGCGCGGGTTCGAAGGGCCGTTCCTGAATTTTTTCGACAACGTTGGCGAAGGAGAAGCCGCAGCGTGCGGCATGGCTCTTCAATCGGTCGGCCGGGTAATCGTCCAAGACGTGACGCAAGGCGAGATCTTCACTGGCCAACCTGCGCTCGACATACTGCTCGAAGCCGGCGTGCGGGCTGTGCAATCCACGCCGCTGATCAGCAGCGCCGGAATCGTCTTCGGCATGATTTCGACGCACTTCAGCCGTCCGCACCGGCCGCGCGAGCGCGACTTGCGTTTGATGGATCTCCTGGCGCAGCAGGCGGCAGACTACCTCGAACGCAAGAAGGTCGAGGAGGCGGCGCAGGCCCTCTCAGCTGAGCTGAAGCAGATACTGGACACATCGGCTACGGGGCTGACCCACTGCAGCCGTGAGTTGCGCTATGTCTCCGCCAATCCCGCCTTCGCAAAAGTGGCAGGAGTGCCGCTGGATCGGATCATCGGCCGCCCGATCGCAGACGTCATGGGCAAGGACGCATTCGATACGATCCGGCCATATGTCGAGCGGGCTCTGCGTGGCGAGCGGGTCGAATACGAGGTCGAGCTGCCCTGGATCGCTGGCGGCCCGAAATGGACGCATTTCGTGTATACGCCATGCCGAGAGAGGGACGGCAGCATCAGCGGCTGGGTCGGATCGGTCAGAGACGTCACCGAGCGCAAGCGCGCCGAGATGGCGTTACTTGAGTTGAACGAACGGCTTGAACAAAAAGTCGAGGAGCGCACGCGGGCGGTCGAAGCTGAAATGGCGGAACGCCAGAAGGTCGAGGTGATGCTGCAGCAGGCGCAGCGCCTCGAAGCAATTGGCCAGTTGACCGGCGGCGTCGCCCACGACTTCAACAATCTGCTAACGGTGATTCTCGCCAACATCGACCTGCTGCAAACCAGGTTGCGTGGCGCAGACGATGCCCGGCATCTGATTGCCGCCATGGAGCGCGCGGCGTTGCGCGGCGCCCAGCTGACGGGCCAGCTGCTCGCCTTCTCGCGCCGCCAACAACTGCTGCCCGTTACGCTTTCGGTGCAGCGCTCGATCCTCAATATCGGCGATCTGGTTCGCCGCGCGGTTGGCGAGGCGGTCACCGTGGAGATATCCGCGGGTCCCGGGCTGTGGCCGTCTCGGCTCGATCCGGCGCGGTTTGAGTCGGCGGTTCTCAACCTGGCGGTCAACGCCCGCGACGCGATGCCGGAGGGCGGACGGCTCGCTTTCGAGTTGTGCAATGTGACGTTTGCCGCGGCTCAGGCCACCCGGCTCGACCTTGCGCCCGGCGACTACATCCGCGTCAATGTCACGGACACCGGTACTGGGATGGCTCCCGAGGTGCTGAGGCGGGCTTTCGAGCCGTTCTTCACGACAAAAGACGTCGGCAAGGGAACGGGTCTCGGGCTCGCGCAAATCTATGGCTTCGTGAAACAATCTGGTGGAACGGCGACGATCGAAAGCACTCCCGGGGAGGGTACGACCGTTTCGTTGTACCTGCCGCGGGCC
>Ga0306921_10000392_pt1 | contig 37528 bp, 36 predicted proteins | sample sta12Cox44000080_FD_203760 | JGI IMG/M metagenome (GOLD analysis project Ga0306921, IMG submission 203760) | Lab enrichment of tropical soil microbial communities from Luquillo Experimental Forest, Puerto Rico - statoxic.12C.oxic.44.000.080 (v2)... | ecosystem: Environmental > Terrestrial >... | reverse complement strand
TCGCGGGCGAACAGCGCCGGCGCAATCGGGATGGAATAGCCGGCAAGCAGCCGTCCGGATTCGATTGGATCGAGCCAGATGCTTCCGTCCGCACGCGCGCGCCCGCCACGGATCGCGTCCGCAACGGCGGCACGGCCGGCAGCGGCGTCGGGCTTGAAGTCCCGCGGCAGGCTCGGCGGCGTCGCCATCGAGATTTCAAGCGCCTGCCGGTAGTGCACGAGATGCATGAAGCCGCGCACCGCATCCGCTTCGGTTGCATAATTGGGAATGCCGGCGGCTTCGAAGATCGGGGTTGCGGCATCACTGCTTCCGACCCAGACACCGAATATCGGCTTCGGGCGCACCCGGCGGCCGCGATGCGATTGCGCGACAGCCGCGACGGATTTTGCCGCAGCTTCAGGCGAAGCAAGGGCAGTCGGAACATTCATGACGAGAACGGCGTCGTTCTCCGGGTCCTCGAGCAGGCTCCCCAACGCGGCGGCATAGCGGCCGGCATCGGCGTCGCCGGCGATGTCGACCGGGTCGGCGCGTGACCAGATCGGCGGCATTGCTGCGTCGAGCTCCTGCATTGTCGCCGGAGAGATGCCGGCCAGAGTTCCGCCGAGATCTGCGAGCCGGTCGACGGCGAGCACGCCCAACCCGCCGCCATTGGTGAGAATGGCCAGCCGCTTGCCGTCGAACGACTTCACCCGTCCGAGCGTCTCCGCCGCCGCAAACAGCTCATCGAGATCGAACACCCGCAGCAACCCGGCGCGCCGGAACGCGGCGTCATAGACCGCATCCGCGCCCGCCAGCGCCCCCGTGTGGGTTTGCGCGGCTTTCGCGCCTTGCGTGTGCCGGCCGGATTTGATCACCACCACCGGCTTGACGCGTGCGGCCGCGCGCGCCGCCGACATGAACTTGCGCGCGTTGCTGATGGATTCCACGTAGAGAAGGATCGCGCGCGTGCGACTGTCGAGAGCGAAAAAGTCCAGGAGGTCGCCGAAATCGACGTCGATCTTGTCGCCCAGCGAGATCACGGCCGAAAAGCCGATTGCGTGCACGGCCGACCATTCGACCACGCCTGCCGTAATCGCACCCGATTGCGAGATGAGCGCGAGGTCCCCGACCGGCGGCATGCGCGCGGCAAAGCTGGCGTTGAGGCCCGCGCGCGGCGCCATGACTCCAAGGCAATTCGGACCGACCAGCCGGAGACCGGTGGCACGGGCGGCGCGTTCGCAGCCCTCGGCCAACGATCCCGGCCCGTGCCCAAGCCCGGCGCTGATCACGATGGCGCTCGGCGCGCCTTTTTCGCCCGACGCCGAGACAATGCCGGGCACCGAAGGCGCCGGCGCCGCAATGACGAGCAGATCCGGCGCCTCGGCCAGTTCCTGGACGGTTCCGACCGATCGCACCCCCTCGATCTCCGGATAGTGCGGATTGACCAGGCTGATCGATCCTTTGAAGCCTGCGCTGCGCAGATTTTTGAGCACAGCGCGGCCTGGCGAAGTCGTGCGCGGGCTTCCTCCCACCACTGCGACAGAGCGCGGCGAAAACAGCTTCTCGAGACGATAGGTCGACATGGGCGGGATCGGCTGCGCAGGTCCGGGGCAGGATTTTGCGCAGACTGCCTGCTAATGCGCGAACAGGATGGGGACGGCGGCATGCTCCATGACGTGGCGTGTCATGCCGCCAAACAGAAATTGCCGGTAATGGCCGTGCGTATAGGCACCCATGACAATGAGCCCGGTCCGGTGCGCGCTTGCCTGGGCGAGCAGGCTCATGCCGGTCGCGCGGGCGTCATCGGACGAAATCCGGTCGGCAACGATGTCATGCCAACCGAGGTAGCGCAGCAGCTCCTCCGTGTTCGCATGATGCTTGCTCTCCGGGGCCGAGAAGACTTCGACGCAGCCCTCGCATTCGCACAGAAACGGCAGGGCAAAACCGACCGCGCGCGCAGCCTCGCGGCTGCCGTTCCAGGCGATGAGCGGACGGTAGAAGAGGTCTGCCGGTGTTCCCACCGGCACCATCAACACGGGCCGGCCCGTCTCGAACAGAGCGGTTTCCAACGCCATCGCCGAAAAGGTGGTGGCGCCCGCACCCTTGCGCGCAACAGCGATCAGATCGCTGACGCGACCGAGTCTTGCGATGACATCGTCCTCGTAACCGGTGATCTCCCGCCACTGGCTCGAGGGTCCGCGCACCGCGGTCCCGCTCTCGCGCAGCGGCAGCCCGCATTGTGCGTGCCACTCCTCAAAATGGCGGTGCGCGCGCGCAGCTGCTTCCGCGACGATGTGCTCGACCGGCTTGTCGAGCAGACGGTCGATCCGGCGTTCCTGGCGGTCGACAGTCGCGCCGTAAACGTCGAAGCGCACGTGCAGGACATCGATGTGGCTGCCGAAGCGCAGCGCAACCCGCAACGCCTGATCCAGGACGCCCCGATCATTGTCGGTTCCATCGACGCACACGAGGATGTGCTTGATGCCCGAATGGGGCAAGCGTGACACCTGATCGGACGGCTCGACCGTCCTTTGCGGAGCGTGAGAGGGCGCAGGGTGGGACTTGCTGCCTGAACGCCTCGCGGACGCGGCTGGTCTCATGGTACTGGCCTTATCTGCTTGCGAGGAAGCGCCGCGCGGCAAGGTGTTACCAACGCGTGCTGCTTCAAGTCCAGCTGCCCTGGTAGTCCTCGCAGGAACAGCCGAATTGCGAAAGCCCCTCTTCCAGATGGTCGGCCAGCATCGGCTTCCCGAGCAGATAGGCTGCCGTCCTCTTGTTGTGGAGGCGGGCAGCTTCCTCACGCAGGTCGTTCCACTCATCGATCGTGCCGTCGCCGCGGCCCAGCCAGGTCAGGGCCACGAGGTCGACCTGCTCGTCCTCGGTCAGGGCATCAATGAATGATCTCAGCTCCTGATAGGTCGGATCATCGGGATGATCCTCCAAAACCGAGATCATGGCGTCATCGCTTGCGTTTGATCCGGGGTCCGGATCGGTGACGACGTCCTTGACGTCAAACTCTCGTGCCTTGAGGGCGAAGAAGCACACCTTTTCCGGCGATATGGACAGGCTGGGTGCGGTTATGATCATCAAATCTCCTCCTCGAAAGCGGCCAGCCATAAGGCCATACCGATTCCCGGCGCGCCGCTTTGAGCCATGTCAAACCGGCCCGTTTCTCAGGAATATATGCTTAACCCCGGAACAGCCTAGCCCTGCCGTCCTGCAGGGCACCGAGGCGCGCAACGAAGGAGCATGTAATGGGGGTCTTCAATTACCGACGTGCGGTCTGCATTTTCAGGATGCCTCGGAGCGTCGTATCGACATGCTGTCGCTGCTCGCTGGTGCTTGCCGCCGGCATGATCGGGCCGGCGGCGCTCGCGGCCGACGCCGATAACGGGAAACGGCTGGCGGAGCGCTGGTGCGCGTCCTGTCATGTGGTTACCCCGGACCAGAAGACCGCCAGCGCCGACGCTCCGCCATTCGCATCGATTGCGCATACGTCCGGGTTCAATGCGGAAAAGCTGGTGTTCTTCCTGCTGGAGCCGCACCCGAAGATGCCGAGCATGTCGCTCACCCGCAACGAGGCAAACGACATCGCGGCCTATATCGGCACGCTCGCGAAATAGGCGCGCAACCGCATTCAGCCGGCTATGCGCGTCCTTGCGGCAAGCCGGTGTCCGCCGGTTCAGGCAGCGCGGGGCAATTATTCGGCCAACCGTGGTTGCACGCGAGCTGCCGATGACGCAAAGCGGGCGCGGCGCAGTCGGGGCTGCCGCGCGCCTGCGGGGCCGTGCTTACAACCGGCTTGTAGGCAGGGGCCATCGCTCCCGTCCCGATGACGAGCGCCAAGGCCGCCAGCATCGCAATCCGTTTCATGGGGCACTGTCTCCTCTCCGGGGAATTGCTTCCCGTCAGCAACAGGGGGCCTCAAACGTTGCGCTTGGCATCAGCCACGCGCAGTTCCCCTTCGCAGCAGCCTCCAGCTCCTCGTCAGAGACATCGCAGCCAAGGATCTCGTTATGCATGCGGTCAAGTTCGTTGGCGGTGTCGTTCATGGCATTGCTCCATCCGCTCTCCCGCCAGGCTAGCACATTTGGTCAGCGCAAGGAATGGATGGCCCGATTCCCGGATAATCGAGCTCGAAAGGAACCAATCCTGCGACCAGCTCTGGTGCTCTGCTCGAAAGCGGTTGCCGGTCAGGTATTTTTGGCAAGGTTATTGAGAGGAAGCATCATCGTACAGATAAGACCGGCTGGATCAAAATTCTTTTCAAAGGTGCCGCCCAGCTCGCGCGTAATGCTTCGCTCGATCAAAGTGGAACCGAACCCGCGGCGTATCGGCGACTGCACCAACGGTCCTCCCATTTCCATCCAGACCATCTGCAGTGTGCGAGAGGGGCTATCGTCAACCTTGCTCCACTTGAGCTGAACACGGCCATCAGGTTCAGATAGAGCGCCGTACTTGCCCGCATTGGTCATGAGCTCATTGAGGATCATCGCCAGCGCGACGGCGGCGCGGGGCTTCAGTTGGAGGTCCGGACCACCCACGTTGATTCTGCTTGTGTGTTCTGTCCGGTACGGCTGGATAATTCCAAGCACCAGCTCGCGCAAGTCCGCACTTTCCCAATGTTCATGCGTGAGGACGTCATGGGCGCGACCCAAGGCAACAATTCGCGCTTCCATCACTTCCTTGGCATGGGTGATGGATACGGCAGATCGCAATGTGCTCGCGACAAGCCCTTGGACTGTGGCCAAGGTGTTTTTGACCCGGTGATTGAGCTCCTCGATCAGCAGCTCGCGGTCGGCCCGGGACCGCGCGAGCTGGGTTGCCAAGCGCACCGCAAACAATGTCCCGAATGCGAAGCATATGATTCCGGACGCAGCAATAACGGCGATCGAGCGCCAGAGCTCGATTGTGAGGGACGACTTTGGAATTCCGACGGCGGCAGTCCATCCTGACAGGGCTGCGTGAGTAAATCCTGTCAGAACCACGGTTCCGTCGAAGGTGGTTGTATCGAGCGCACCCTCGTACCGGTTAATAAGTCCGGCATAAAGCGAGGGCGACGCCGATCGCCCTACAAATTGCTCATTGTCGCGGGAACGGGCGATCACCGTTCCCTTGCGGTCAAATACCGCAATCGTCCAGTCCGGCTGCGGTCGCTGACGGGTGATGATGTCGGTGAAAATGCCCAGCGGCAAGGAAGCGGCCAGATCGTACGCCACCTTGCCGTTGCGCCAGACCGGTACGTCCACAACGGCGATATTGCGGCGCAGGACAGGGCCGAACAGGAGGTCGGAGATTTGCGGCTCGCCCTTCTCGAACACCCGCCGCAGGGCTTCCATTCGGACATATCTCGGAAGCCGTGTCCCTGCCGGGACCGCAGTATTGAGGAGCTGTTGTCCGCCGGCGTCGCTTAAGACAACGTTGGATTGAGGAAAATGGGCCCTGACGAAAAGTTCGGCCTGCTTCCGGAAGGCGGTCAGGTCGTCGCGTTCCAAAGCCTCCGAGAGCGCAAGCACCTCCAGCGACGCAATCGCTGCACGGAACTCTGCGTCGGTGTTGGTCGCGACGCCACGCGCGATCTGCAGGATGCGGTCATATGCTGTCTGGCGGTTGCCCTCATAATTGTACCAGACGAGTACGACCGCAAAGACCGTGAGCGGAAGGACCATGCCTGCAACCAGCAGACCCAGGCGAAGGGGAATGAATTGCCCGGCAAGGAACCGTGCTGGTATTGCGCTCCAGTTTTCGGCGGTCTTCGCGCCGAGCCTGGCATTGAACAGGTATTGCAACGATCCAAACTGCGGCGTGCGGGCTTTAGCAAGCTGCTTGGTATCCATTGCGATAGTCCCGGAAACGCGGCCGAAGCACGACTACCGAGGCCTTACGTGCATGGGCGAGGCCACCGGATCGGCGACGACTCCGCCCCCTGATGCCGCGGTGGCTGACCGACTCACCAACTAAAGTTGAAGCCCTTCGCCTCAAATTGGACATGATTTATGGGGCGATCTGCAATAACGCGATCGCGAACGAGGCTATCCGACAGCCGGCCACAAGGCTTGCTCGATTTTGCGATTTATCGCGATCTTGCGGATGATTGGCATTACGAACCGAGGCTACCGACCCGCAATCTATCGATACTCCAAACGTCAGGCGGGGGCGCAACTTCGTTCTGAATCGTTGCGACCTTAAGGCAAAAAAATGCTGCGAGCGCGGAACGCGTTTGGCGGCAGGAGATGAAAGTCGTGAGCAGCTTTGGTAGCTCGATGCTTGGCATGCCGCACGTAGCAGTCAGCCCTCCCGGAATCGTGCGGCGGCAGAGCGCACATTGGGATCTGCTTGAGGTCGAGACAGTCGAGATCACCCGGCATGTGTCGTTCGATTATGAGTTCAAAGGGTCCCGACATCTTCTGATCGCATCCGAGCGCGCGGAGAGACACGACGGCGAAACACTCGTCGACGGGTTGCCGAGGTCAAACCGCCGCGAGTGGAACCGAAGGATGACTTTCATTCCTGCAGGGCATCGGTTCTATGGCTGGCAAAAGCCGCGTGCCCTGCTGCGCTGCACTTTCATTCATATCGACCCACTGAACGCGTTGCTGAGCTCCGAGCTTCGTTTTGCAGAGGTCGAGTTCAGGCCGCGATTGTTCTTTTTCGATGCTGACGTTTGGGCAACGGCGCTCAAGCTCAAAGCGCAGCTGCAACACCCGTTCCGATCCCAGAGGGCCTATGTAGAAGCGCTTGGTATTGCCTTGGGGCACGAGCTCGCGCGCTCGAATGAGGTTGCGTCAGGTCTCGCATCGGAGACACGCGGGGGTCTGTCCGGCTGGCAGCAAAGGAGGGTAGCGCAATATATCGAGCAGCACCTTGCCGAAGAGATCTCGTTGTTGTCGCTGGCTCAACTGGCAGAGCTCAGCCCGTTTCATTTTTCCCGGGCTTTCAAGCAATCCTTCGGCGTGCCGCCGCACCGATACCTGACCAGGCAGCGCATCGAGCGGGCCAAGGCCTTGCTGGGCGAGCGCAGGCTGTCGGTGACGGAAATTGGGCTCGATGTCGGATTTAGCGAGACGAGCTCGTTTACCGCCGCCTTTCGCAAGGTCACCGGCGAAACGCCCACCGCGTATCGCCGGTCCCTCGCATGAATTGGCGCGCCATGTCAGGCGGCCGCATGCGACATCACTGCTGATCGGCGTGGGCGCGCACGTAGGCCCACAGGTCCTCGATCTGCTCCAGCGTCAGCGCGCCCTGCCACGATGGCATCGCGCGCTTGCCATGCAAGACGGAATCGACGAAGCGCGCGTGCTCACCGGCCCTTAATCGACGCAGATCATAGGCAATGCCGGAATTGTTCTGCAGGTCGTCGCCGTGACAGTTCGAGCAGCTTCTGGCGTAGAGCCTCTCACCCCTGCCGGCCGACGGTTCCTCCGCGCCGGCATGCGAGGGAGCGTCAGCCATGAGGAAAAAGGCGAGCAGAAGAGCGCACGCTCGCACGGCTTGCCTCGAAGCAGCAGGCCGCCCGCAAGGGAGCGGCCTGCACATGATGCTCCGGCGGCCTACTGATCGAGCAGCGTGAAGGTCCACAATGTCCCGCCGGGAGGGACATGCACCAGGTTCGGGTCGGGCGTCTTGAGGACGTAGACCCCGCCGGTGCCGCTGGTAACCGTCACGTACTGCTTGCCGTTGTGCTCCCATGTGACCGGCTGTCCGACAATTCCGGATGGCGTCTGGAATTGCCAGACGATCTTGCCGGTGTCGCTGTCCACCGCAATGAACTCGCCCGTGAGCTCGCCGGTAAAGACAAGGCCGCCGTCGGTGACAAGGGTGCCGGCCCAGTTCGGGCTCTTGAACGGCGTTTCCCATTTTGCCTTTCCGGTCAATGGATCGATCGCGCGCAGGTGCCCGCGGATTCCGTCGGGGCTGAAGATGGGGGTGATCTTCACGGCGCGATGGGAGTCGCCGGGCTTGAGATTCCTGATCTCCTCGATCGGATCGGGCTTGTACTTCATGCCCCAATCGGCGGTGTTGACATAGGCAAGCCCGGTGCGCGGGTTGAACGAGTAGGGAAACCAGTTGGTGCCGCCGGTGATGTGCGGCCAGGTCTCGATCTCGTCAGTCAGGGCGAGGGCCGTTTTGGTCGTCTCGGTCCATTCCGGCCGGCCGGTCTCCTTGTCGATGTGAGTGGCCCAGGTCACCTTCACATAGGGGTTGGCGGACATCAGCTGGCCGGTCTTGCGGTCCAGCAGGTAGACGAAGCCGTTGCGGGCAACTTGCAGCACCACCTTGGTCGGCTTGCCGTTGATCGGGAGTTCCGCCAGCACAATCGCCGTGATGTTGTCATGATCGAACGGATCATTCGGCGACATCTGATAATGCCAGACGAGCTCCCCGGTCCTGGGACGAATTGCAAGAACGCAATCGGTGTAAAGATTGTCGCCTTTGCGCAGCAGCGCATTCCAGGGCGCGGGATTGCCGGTTCCCCAGAACACCAGATCAAGCTCAGGATCATAGGCGCCGGTGGTCCAGGAGCTGCCGCCGCTCGCATTGGCGGCATGGTCGGGCCAGGTATCCGCGCCGGGCTCGCCCGGGCGGGGAACCGTATAGAGCCGCCAGAGTCGCTTGCCGGTGTCGGGGTCGTAACCCTCGATATAGCCGCGGCTGCCGTATTCCGCTCCCGCCATGCCGGTGATCAGGACGCCATTCGCGATCAGCGGGGCGTTCGTCATTGCGATGCCGTCCTTGGCATCGCCGGACTTGGTCGCCCACAGCTCCTTTCCGGTATTCATGTCGAGCGCAATGACGCGCGCATCGAGCGTGGTGCGGAATATCTTGCCCTCGTAGATCGCGGCGCCCCGGTTGACGATCCCGCAGCAGACCACGCGCGTGGTATCGGGAGGATATTCCACCGGCGTCTTCCAGATTTCCTTGCCGGTGAGCGCATTGATTGCAATCGTCTTGTCGTGGCTGGTGATGTAGATGACGCCCTTATAGACGAGCGGTTGCGATTCCTCGCCGGTATTGTTGTTCATGCTGTACGACCAGGCCGGCACCAGCCGTTTCACCGTGTCGCGGTTGATCTGGCTGAGCGGGCTGTGACGCTGATGGTTGTAGCTCATGCCGTAGGTGAGCACGTGCTGCGGAGTCTTTTCCGCATCCCTGATCTCGTTCGCGGTTTGCGCGAGCGCTGCGAGCGGACACGCTGCGGTCAGCAGCGCGGCATAGAGTGTTGCTTTCATGATTTCCTCCCGAACGGAGCCTGACGGCTCACGTGCCCTTCCCGCGCAAGTCGGCATCCCGATCTCCGCCGGAAGGGGCGCTTGAGCAGGCTGGATGATAACCTCATCTCGCCGCGGGCGACGCGGTAACCAACGACCGGGAGCCAACTGCCCCAAGGGCCGGTGCTTTTCCAGGCCGCGCCGTCAGTCCAGCGGCCTCGCGCCCCCGGGCACCGGCGCATCGAACGCCTTCAGCATCATGGCGACCAGCGTGTAGAAGCCCGCGACTGTCACGACCTCCATGACAAGGTCGATGCCGAACATGTCGCGTGCACGGTTGTACGTCGCGTCGGACAGATTCCTGGTGTCGATCAGCTCGCGGACCATCTCGTAAATGACGGTTTCGCGCGGGCTCTTGAAGGAAGGAACGCGGTGCGTGCGGATGGCCTCGATGATCGCCGGATCCAGGCCAACGCGCTCTGCCTCCTGAGCATGCGCGAACCACTCGTACTGTGCCGACCATTGCCGCGCGATCACCAGAATGATCAGCTCGAACAGCTTGGCGTCAAGCTTTCCCTCCAGGCGGACAGCGTTGCCGAGCGCATTGGCTGCCGCCGCCAGGTTGGCGTTGCGGATCCACATCGCGAACGGCCCTCTGATCACGCCGCCGCGGGTGGAGACAATGAGGTCGTGGACCTTGCGCTGCTCCGGGCTGAGCTGATCCGGCAAAACCTCGGGAACACGGGTCATGGCTTAATTTCCTGTGAGTGCAGGGTCAGCCAGCATTGCGAGCCCCGGAAACGGCGTGGCCAATTCCAAGCGGCTTCGCATCCATCAGAACGAAGGCCAGGCGCGCCGTCTGATCCGTACGGTTGATCCAGCCGTGGTTGGTGCCGCGCTGAATCATCACATCGCCCGCCTTCATGCTGACCACCGAGCGATCCATCTGCATCTCTATCTCGCCCGCCAGAACAATGACATAGTCAAGCGATTCAGTGCGATGGACCGATCCCGTACTGTGCGGCGGGAAGTCGATGATGGCAAACCGCGTGCCTCGCGCGGGTGGTGCCGTGCCAAGGATACGCGCCCCGTAATCCTCGATATCTTCACCGGCCGCTATGTCGGCAGGGCATTCGTCGGTGGACCAGATCAAGGTGGAAACAGCGCCCGTCGACGAGAGCTTCCGGTTGTCCGGCGCGCCATCCTTAAGAACCTTGGCAACATTGCCGGAGTCGTGACCAGTCACGATTCGCCTCAGCGGCGGCAACTCATTGGCGGGCGTTTCCGGTTTCTCCGTCATCTTTGCTCTCCGACATTAGGCCTGATCATCTCGCGCGGGCTTGCGTCCCCAGAAAATCTCTATTCCCTTCCAGGCGAAGGAGCGGCCGACGGCAGGCACGCACCGGGGCGACCCTTTGCGTGCGCTATTTCGGTTGCGGATTTTATGATGTAAATCAAACCATAATCGCCTCGCATGCGAAACAATATGTCAAGCCAGAGGAGCACGCCGTCATGAAAGCCGCAGATGTGATGGTCTCGAAGGTCATTACGGTGGGCGTTGATGCAAGCATCGGCGAAGTTGCCAATCTCCTGCTCGACAATCACATCAGCGGAGCGCCGGTTGTCGGCAAAGAAGGCGAGCTTGTCGGGGTCGTGAGCGAAGGCGACCTGGTGCGGCGGCCGGAAACCGGCACGGAGCGGCGGCCCAGCTGGTGGCTTGCGCTGCTGTCGAGCGATCGGGCGTTTGCCGGCGAATACATCAAGTCGCACTCGCGCAAGGTCGCCGATGTGATGACGCGTAACGTCATCACCGCCAGCCCCGATACCTCGCTGGGCGATATCGCGGCCATGCTGGAGCGCAACCGGATCAAGCGCGTCCCCATTGTCGAGGGCGGCAGGCTGGTCGGTATCGTCACGCGCGCAAATATCCTGCAGGCATTGGCCAGCGCGACCAAGAAGCTCCCCACCCTTGTGAGCGCCGACGATGCGGAATTGCGAAAGAAAGTGGTCGCCCGGCTGGGAGCGGAACCCTGGCGCCCTGCGATGCTGACCGTTACGGTTCACGACGGCACCGTCGATCTGTGGGGACTTGTTCATTCGCCCGAGGAGAAGAAGGCGGCCCGCATTGCCGCGGAGCTTACGCCAGGGGTCCGCGCGGTCGTGGACAACATCATCGTTCAGCCCCCGGGATCCGGCTGGCAGTGAGGGCCTCAACCGCCGGCCTCCGGGATATTCCTTAGGGAGTTTATCTGAATTTTCCGCCTCCGGTGCGTGGGTTAGCCATGTGCACATCCAACGACCAGGAGGAAGCCTCATGTCGACGCCGACCCCCGTCCTCGCCGCCCGCCACTCGAGCATCTCGACGGTCCGCCATTCCCGCACGGCAAGCCGCTACGCGTTTGCCGGAGCGCTCGAAATGATGGGCGCCGCGATGTCGTTTTCCCGCAACGAGGAGATTTACGGCGAAGGCGAGCCGGCCGACTATCTCTACAAGGTCGTCCGCGGCGCGGTCCGAATGTACAAGGTCCTCAGCGACGGCCGGCGCCAGATCGGCGCGTTCTACCTGCCGGGCGACATGTTCGGCCTCGAGGCGGGCGCCATGCATGCTTCATCTGCCGAGGCGATCGGCGATTCGACCATTCTCGTCTTCAAGCGCAGCGCCGTGCTCGCTCTGTCGGCGCGCGATGCGGATGTTGCCCGCGAGCTATGGGAGACGACTGTACGTGAGCTGCAACGCGCGCACGATCACATGCTGCTGCTGATCAAGAGCGCGCAGGAACGCGTCGCTTCCTTCCTGATGGAAATGGCCGGTCGCGGCTGCATCGACGAGGTTGCGCTGCCGATGTCGCGCCAGGACATCGCGGATTTTCTCGGGCTCACGATCGAAACCGTCTCCCGCGCCATCGGTCAGCTGGAGGATATCCACGCCATCGCGCTGCCGAGCTCGCGGCGGATTGCATTGCGCAATCGTGCCATGTTGTCGAGGCTGACGGCCTCGTGACACAATGGGGGCGGGGCGCATCCGCGGGAGCAGGCGATGGAGAAGCTCAATGTCAGATCCGGAGAATGGGTGGTCGTATGCGATGGCCGCAAGGCACTCATCCTCGAGAACATAGGCGACGCCGTCCATCCCAACCTCCATACCCGAGAGGTGCGTGACCACCCGGAGCCGCGCACCAGCGAGCAGGGAACCGATCGTCCCGGCAAGACGCATCAATCGGTCGGCGCGGCGCGCAGCGCCGTCGAGCAGACCGATTGGCATGACCTTTCGGAGCGCGCCTTTCTCACCGCGCTTGCGAGCCGGCTACACGTCGCGGTCACAAAAGGCGAGACCAAGACGCTGGTGATGGTCGCCGCCCCGCGCGCGCTCGGCATGATCCGCGAGCTGTATTCTCCCGCCCTGCGCAAGGCCATCCGTGCCGAGCTCGGAAAGGATCTTGTGAAGTCTCCGGTTCATGAGATCGAGAAGCAGTTGTTCTCCCCGGCGTCCGGAGCGGGGGCCTCCGTGCGCTGAAAGCCGCGAAAGCCTCGGTACAAGCCTCGTCCTTTCAGGCAGCGGAAACGGAGCATCGTCATGAACGTCAAGGACATCATGTCATCTCCCGCCCTGTCCGTCGCATCGGACAGTCCAATCACGCAGGCGATAGAGCTCATGCTGACGAAGCACATCAGCGGATTGCCGGTGCTCGACACGGAAGGCCGTCTCGTCGGCGTTGTGACGGAAGGCGATTTTCTCCGCCGTGCCGAGACCGGAACGCAGCGCCGGCGGCCGCGCTGGCTCGAATTCCTGATCGGACCGGGGCGGCTGGCGGACGAATACACCCGTTCGCACGGCCGCAAGGTGGGGGACATCATGACGCCCGATCCCGTCACCGTCACCGAGCAGGCCCCGCTCGACGAGGTGGTGCGGGCGATGGAGAAGCACCGGATCAAGCGGTTGCCTGTTGTTCGCGGCGACAAGCTGGTTGGAATTGTCAGCCGCGCCAACCTGCTGCATGCGCTCGCCGGCGCGGCGGGCGACATCAAGCAGGTGACGGCGAGCGACCAGGCCATTCGCGAGCAGCTCATGGCCGAGCTCGCGCGCCAGTCCTGGGCCCCTGCCGCCCTGATCAACGTCATTGTCAAGGACGCAGCCGTCGAGCTGTGGGGCACGATTACCGACGAACGCGAGCGCCAGGCGATCATCGTGGCCGCGGAAAACGTGCCTGGCGTGAAGGCGGTACATGACCATCTGGTCTGGATCGAGCCCAACTCGGGCACGGTGATTTATTCCCCGAGCGACGAGGCGGAGCGCGCCAAGGCGTCGTGATCAACTCGCACGGTTCGCTCTCAGCCGGTACTTGCGTATGATGCCTGATGGGCGCACGATCAAGTAACGATCGCTATCAACGCTGACGGCAGAAGCCGCCGTGAGACCGTTCCGCATGGATCAAGGCGAACGGCAATTTGCTTCCATGGCGTTTCTCTGGCCTGCCTTCGCGGCCGAGACGACGAGCGAGCTTGCCGCAGCGGCGGCGCGCGAATTCGTGAAGCTCGCGATCGGGCCGGACGCGGAAAAGCCGCCGGCTCACGAGCCGCAATGGACGACCCCCAACAAGATCCTGCTGGAGCTGCCCGCGGTACGCCTGCGCGATTTTTCGACGCGTCCCGACGGGGCGACAACGCTGGTCTGTGCACCGTTTGCCCTGCACGGCGCCACGATTGTCGATTTTGCTCCTCATCACAGCCTGGTTGCGGCGCTGCAAAGCGCCGGCCTCAACCGCGTATTCGTAACAGACTGGCGTTCGGCGACGCCGGAGATGCGGTTGTGGTCCATCGACGATTACCTTGCCGCTCTCAACGTGCTGGTCGACGAGCTCGGTGGCGGCGTCGATCTCATTGGATTATGCCAGGGCGGCTGGATGGCGCTGATCTATGCCGCACGCTTTCCTGCGAAAGTCCGCAGGCTGGTGCTGGCGGGCGCTCCAATCGATATTGCAGCGGGAAAGTCGAGGCTGTCCGAGCTCACCTGCAACACGCCGACGGCGCTTTTCACCGAGCTCGTTGCGCTGGGCGAAGGGCGGCTGCTGGGCCATCACATGCTGCAGTTCTGGGCTCCGGAAATCGAGCGCGATGAAATGTATTGCCTGTTGGAGCCGGCAACTGCGATGGACTCGGCGCCATTTCGCGATCTGGAGTGGCGCTTCCGCGATTGGTACGCCTCAACCGTGGACCTGCCGGGTACCTATTACCTGCAGGTGGTCGGCCAACTGTTCAAGGAAAACCGCCTGGCCGCCGGAGAGTTTGTCGCATTGGGTCACCGGATAGATCTGTCCCGGCTGCGATGTCCGCTGTTCCTGCTTGCGGCGAGGGATGACGATATCGTGGTTCCCGAGCAGATATTCGCCACCGAGCATCTGGTCGATCGCGCACGTTGCCCCGGGGCGAAAGCGCTCGCACCCTGCGGACACCTGGGCTTGTTCATGGGAAGAAACATCCTGTCGGCCGTCTGGCCCGAGGTCGCCTGCTGGCTGTCGCAGCCGGCTTGAGCTTGCGCAGCGGTCCACCATCAGGGGCGCACTCCACTCTTATGTCAGCTTTGGCCACCAGCAGACATTCGCAACGTCCGGTGGCGTCTTGGCTCCCACAATTAAAACAAGCGCCGCTGAATTTGGCGGCGGGTGGTCGTTTTAAGGATACGGGGCGGGGGTTGCCTGGCCGCGCGTTAGGGACGTTAACAGCAGCAAGCACGATAGACGCAACTGATTCTACCTTTGCTTGCGTCTCACCCCCCATCATTTCGTCCCTCGCTTCATGCTTGGGCGCCTGCCCGGTCGAAAGGGCTGCCGCCGAGCCTCGATATTGTCGCCTGCGAGACGTTGAAGCTGCGGGCGATGTCGGCCTGCGAATGCCCTTCTGCGAGTCGCTGGTAAGCTTCTTGACGCTGGTGTGCGGTTAGAGCCGCGGGACGGCCGAATTTCACTCCACGGGCCATTGCGCGGCTTCTGCCATCGCTTGTGCGGGCAAGGATCAGCTCTCGCTCAAACTCCGCAAGGCCGCCGAGAATGGTCAGCATCAGCCGGCCGTGCGCCGTCGTGGTGTCGGCCCAGGTCTCGGCCAGCGACTTGAAACCGGCGCCGGCCTTGGCAACCATATCGAGGATGTTGAGCAGATCGCGAGTGGAGCGGGCAAGCCGATCGAGCCGCGTCACCACGAGCACGTCACCCTGCCCGAGGCGCTTGAGCAGCTTGGCCAGTTCCGGCCGGTCACTGCGGGCGCCGCTGATCTTCTCGGAATAGACCTTGGCGCAATCGGCAGCATGCAACTGGGCGTCCTGCGATGCCAAGCTTTGCCCGTCCGTCGAAACCCGCGCATAGCCGTAGATGGTCATGACAGCCCCCTCTTTTGAAATCGACTTATGCATAATAAATCCGTTGATGTTTCAAGGCAAGAAATTTCATACACAAGTCCTAAGTTTTGCATTCAGCCTTGGGCTGGCGTGGCAACCGCCTGCAACAGTTGCCGACTCGAAGCCCCGAGCCGGGAAGCGGCCGAATCCGCCGCCATGCGGGCCTTCAGTCTCAGCCCCGAGCAGCGCAGGCGACTCGTCGTGCAGGAGCGTGATTAACGCGGTTTTCTCACCGCATTTCGACCGTATTGGACGCACGCAACGTTGCGCACTTCGGCGGACAATGGCTTTACTGACCGCCATGTCGTTGCGTCCGCGTGTCCGAGAACCGACCATAAGAACAAGGACGCCCAGGCCCCGTGCTTGGGGCCTTTCGCTCCAAACGGAAAGCGCGGCCGGTTTCTTGGCTTTGTGGAGCCCACGAACCACGAAGCAGCCAAAACCGCTGTAGTGGATAATCTTGCGCTTAGCCATAAACAACGCAAGCGACTCATGGTGCATGAACTACCCGGAAGAGTCAAAGCCGCCGCTGTGTCGGCACTCAATCTGAAACGATGAGCAGCGCAGTGAGCGGGACTAGGAGATCGCAATGCCGGATATTATGGTCCGCTGCCCAACGCTTGGGGCGGGTGTTTCGACGGGATTGACTACGGAGCTGTCAAATTCGAATCCATTCCGGACATCGCGATCCCATTCCAGTGCCCCCCTTGTCGAAAGATGCACCAATGGCGGCCAACAATGGCTTGGGTAGATAAAGGCCGTCGCCACAAGCGGGTACGGCTTGTAGAGCAGGGGCGCGACTAGGGGGCCAAAGCGTGTGTCATCCCAACGCCACAGCTGCCGCAAAAGCCCCGATCCATATCAGAGTTGTCACACTGGCGGGCAAGCCAACTGCTAGATTTCAACATGGCAGCTTCGTCGGGGGCTTCACTCGGAGAACTGCTAGGCCCCGGCCCAACCTCAGCCCTCCGGGGCCTTTCTTTTTCGGGAAGCTATACCACCTTGGGCAGATCGGGGCAGATCAGGTCGCAGCGGTCGTGCAATTGCGGCACGTCCCGCTTTGGACAGTCGTTTTTTAGCTCAGACATCCATTCGCTCATATTGCCCTCGCGCGGCGCTTTCTGTGCAAACGGCCGGCCGGTTGGCGGATGATAATTAATGATTTCAGGCGGCCAGACGGCACATGATCCAAGCCGCTTGGGGCCGCAGTGACGGCGGGCGCGCCGCGATCGGCTACCAAAAAGACCCTGCAGCACCGCATTTGGCCGGTCATCGCGGGGAACAAAAAGTAGGGCGATTTGTGACGGCCATCACACTTCTCGGGCGGCCAAAACCAATACGCTGGTTGAAACGGGCAGAAGGCAACGCCTGTTGCGGGAGGATGCGTCATGAAACGTTCACGCCCTGTTGCGAGACGATACGTCACAAAACCCATTGACCCAATTATCGAGGCGTCCGTTTATGTAGAGCAGGCAGGAAGGAATAAATACAAAATACAAAGTGACCAGCTCGAACGAATTGGCGAGCAATTACGTGGACGACGATTTTCAGTTTTGCACACTATTATAATGCCTCTCATGGTCACTGCTTTCACACTCTTTTTAACCTCTTTTTTGCAGTATGTGAGTTGGGCCAACTCGGTGAGCCTGCAGAAGGCAACCGATCTGGTTGACAATGCAAGGCGCGCGTATGAGAGGGCGGCAGACGCGATTGGCAAACGGCAATACGCGACGGCCACGTTCTTTCCTTCTTTAAAAGACCTTGCTAGAGAGACAAAGCCGAGTGTTGAACCTGAAACGAACGCTAGGGACGTGAAGAACAACGTCAAGAACCGTAAGAGCGCCGAAGGTTCGCCGCTACGCGCCAGTGCGGCTGTCGAATTGGAAATCCCACTATACAAATCCGATCTGGATAAGAGCCAGAGGCGTTACGCATCATATTATACACAAGTCCAGCATTGGAACGAGAATTACGATCGCATGCTGGCCGATATTGAATATACCCTTGACAGGCCAGTTTTTAGCCAAATCCAAAAGGAGGTTCAAACAACAAACCGCAGGCTGTTCAAGACTATAGATTGCTCGAATTCGCTGACAGAAGAGCTAAAACGGCTGCAGTTTAATTCGGACAGTTTAAAGCTTAGGTTTGCAGCAATAGATCAGTGTTTCAAGAATACCGATGACGCTTTAGATAAGCTAATAGATGATGCGAAACAGACGACTAAGCTCGTCTATGACGAACAATTCAGCCAACAATACAAATATAATCTCAAGCGGCTTCGCATGGTGGAAAACGTATTTCGCTGCTACATGCTCGGTCGCATCAACTATTATACCGACCAAAAGGAGCTAAGCATCCTCAAGATTCCCGATGTCTGGGAGAGCTGGCGGGAGCTCAGTCCGATCCCAGTGCCTGAGGTCCAAAACACAGAGAAGATGAAGACAAGGGCAGAAAAACATTTCAAAGATATATCCGAGAAATGCGATTCGCTATGAGGCATCGACCTGAATAGCAGCCGCCATCCCGTTCCGGCCGGCCAAATTCACCTTGACCGCCTGATCGCTCACTTCACGGCCGGTGACCGCGGGATATTTGTCCTGGTGAGCCCGGGGGGGGGAAACGGGGCGGCCAGAACGACGGGGAAAAACCGGTGCCGGGTTCTCAGTTTTTACAAATTGTGGCCATGGCTGTCACTCTCCTGTGGCCGACTGAGGTAGATGTGGCGGTGAAAACCGCCGCAGGCAAAGAATAAAGCGGGCGCCCCGATTCGACTCCTGCCCGATCGGCTTCTATGGAGCAGCGATGCCCTTGTCTCCCCGTGCCCTGCCGGCGGGCTTTATTGCGCCATGCCTGCCCAGCAATGCCCCAACGCCTTCCGGCGCCGAATGGCTGCATGAAATCAAGCACGACGGCTCCGGGTCATTGCGCGCAAGAACGGCGAACGGGTGAAGCTCCACAGCCGACCGGGCAATGATCTAACCGACCGCTTCCCCCCTCGCTACCAAGCAGACGCTACTCCTTACTTGGGCCGGACTTTCACCGGCTGGATCGCACCAGCTTTGCCTGGCGCACTTATTCGATCACCTCGTCGGCAATGGAGAGTACGCCGGACGGCATCTCGATGTTCAGAGCCCGCGCCGTTCGCAGGTTGAGAACGAACTCGAATTTGGATGATTGCAATACAGGCAGTTCGCCGGCCTTTCCGCCCTTGAGAATGCGGCCAACATAGGTGCCTGCTTGACGCCAAGCCTCTACCCGACTGGCACCGTAGCTCATCAGCCCACCAGCAACTGGATAGTCCCGCATATTGTAGACGGCGGGAATTGCGTATTGGGCGACCACAGCAGTGAAATGCTCAGCGCTGAGACCGAACGAGTCGACACCTACAAGCAGTCCTCCAATACGTTGTTGAGCCATGGCAGCGAAAGCCAACTCTAGATCGCCCTCGGTGCTAGCCGCAAAAATCCGTAACTCCTGACCGGCGGCAGCAGCGGCGGTTCGTGCGTCACTGATATCCGGCTCAGCATTCGGATTTCTTGGGTTGATAAGAAAGGCAATGACTGCTGCTTTGGGTGCTATTTCGCGTAAGAGTCCGAGCTGTTTTCCAAACAATTGATTTTGAAAGTTCGTGACGCCCGTGATGTTGCCGCCTGGCCGATTGAGACTCTCAACAAGGCCCTCTTTAACCGGGTCCTCGCCCATGAAGAATACGATAGGAACGCTCGCGGATTGCGCCCTTATCGCCCGCACCGCCGGTGGCCCATTCGCAAAAAACACTGCGGCGTGCAGGCGAAGAAGATCGGCTGTGAGCATAGGTAGCCGATCAAATTGACGGTCCGCCCAGCGAGACTCGATGGTCACTGTTCGGCCATCAACAAAGCCAGCTTCGTTCAGACTTTGGCGGAAACCGGCGAAAGGCGTCACCCACGCGTCTGAAGATCCAATATGCAGGAGGGCTATCATCGGCTTCGTCGGCTGCTGCGTGCGCGCCGCGAGCGGCCACGCCGCCGCGCCGCCGAGCGCTGCGATCATTTGGCGGCGATTCATTCAATAACCTCATCGGCGAGCGCGAGCAGCTTTGGCGGCACGTCCAGGCCAAGCGCCTTGGCGGTGATGAGGTTCACGGCGAAAAAGAGTTTGGCCGGTTGCTCGACCGGGATGTCGCCCACGTTCGCTCCGTGCAAAATCTTGTCGGCAAATTCGGCGGCACGACGGTACAAGTCCGCAAAGTCGGGACCATACGACACCAAGCCTCCCTCTTCGACATATTCTCGAGAATTGTAGATGCTCGGGAGCCGCGCAACGAGCGCCAAGATATTAATTCGAGCTTTGTTGGCGACGATGAGGATATCGGGAGACAGATAAAGAGCTTCCGCACCACCTTTAAGTGCATCGAAGGCGGGTCCAATATCCTCGGCTCGCCGGATTTCTAGCGTGACGGTCTCAACGCCGAGCCGGCGGGCTGCTGCTTGAACCTCGCGCAGTTTCAGGCCGAGGACGGGATTGCTGAAATTTCCCATGATCGCCAATCGGCGAAGACTGGGAACGATCTCGCGCAAGATTTCGAGTCGCTTGCTCGCAAGGTCGATCTGAAGAACCGACAGGCCAGTGACGTTGCCGCCCGGCCGTGCCAAGCTGTCGACGAGCCCGCCCCCGAGTGGGTCGCCCGCTACCGCGAAGATGATCGGAATGGTCCGCGTCGCCTGCTTTAACGCGAGGACCTGCGAGTTTCCAGCGGTAACAACGATATCGACCTTGAGCCGAACGAACTCGGCCGCTATCTCAGCAGCGCGCTCAGTGCGTCCCTCCGCCCAGCGAAACTCGACCGCGATATTGTTGCCCTCGATCCAGCCGAGCTGATGCAGCCGCTGCATGAAAGCGGCGACCCGTTGGCTCTCTGCCGAAAGCGTGGCCACGCCCAGGTAACCAATGATAGGCCGCTGCGCCGGCTGCTGCGCTTGCGCCGCGAGCGGCCAGGCCGCCGCGCCGCCAAGCAGCGTGATGACCTCGCGGCGCTTCAGTTGATCGAATTGCATCCGCTGCCCCTGGCCAGGACAACAGCATAGCGGATTGGCGAGGATCAGGTCAGGGGCTCGCTGCAGTGCGGAATTTTGCTCTGGCCTATGTCAGCTCGGGGTCAAAGGCAGCGCCCTGACCAACCGCGCTATGTCCCCTTCTTCCAGCTGCGGACATCGGCTCCCGAGAGCAATCCGTTGGTCAGGCCGTCCAACTCTGCTTAGTCGCGGGTATCCACGTCTTAAATGGTGAGTCAATCAAAGACATGGATGGCCGGGACAAGCCCGGTCATGGTGCAAGGGTCATACCGATCTCGACTCATTCCGCTCTACGCCCGTGACCTGAAGCTCCACGGGCCCCAAGTGACGCCCCTGGGCATGGCCTCGTGCAGCATGAGCATCTCGCCGATGGTTTCGGAGGTGATCAGGCCCACCAGCCGTCCCGCGGCATCGGTCACGGCGACGGCCGGCGCCGACTTCTCCTGGAGAATGCGAAATGCCTCGTCGAGGGTGCGCCGGTGGCTCAGCACCGGCACAGTCGGCGACATCGCGTCCGCAACGCGCCCATCCGGACCGAGCGTCTTGAGCGCGCGGATCAGGTCACTGCGCCCAAGCAGCCCGACCGGCTTTCCGTCAAGATCAACCACCGGAAACTCGCTCTGGTTTGTACGCAGCAGCGTCTGCACCGCCTCGTCAACGTGCGCCTGCGGAGAAAGGCTTGCGTATTGCGTCATCATGGCGGTGCTCACCGGAACGCCGCGCGACATCGCTCGCAATGCCACGGAATGGGCTTCCGACGCGGCCGCCAGATAGACGAAGATAGCGATGAAGATCAGGATCGGGTTGTAGAGCAGCCCGATGAAGCCGAGCGCGAATGCCACCGCCTGGCCGATGGAGGCCGCGATTTCTGTCGCGCGCACGAACCCGAGGCGCGAGGCGAGCAGCGCTCGCAGAACCCGCCCGCCGTCCATCGGGAACGCGGGGATCATGTTGAACAGGGCGAGAAAGATGTTGACCGCGGCCAGCCGGTCGATGAGCGAAATATGTGTGCTGTCCACGGCCGCGAGAGCGGCGGTACTGAGCTGTCCGCCTGCGAAAAGCATGAGCAGGAAGGCAATCGCCACGTTCACCAGCGGACCGGCAATGGCGATGAGAAACTCCTCGCGCGGGGCTTCCGGAATGCGCGCAAGGCGCGCCACGCCGCCGATCGGCAACAGGGTGACGTCGGGGGTCGGCACCCCGAAGGCGCGGGCGGTGAAGATGTGCCCGAATTCATGCGCCACGACGCACGCAAACAGCAGCACCATGAAGACGAGCGCGGACCAGGCGGCCTGCGACCCGCCCGCGGCATAGCTCGCGGCAAAGATCCAGCCGAGAAACAGCAGGAAGGTGATATGCACGCGGATCGCCGTTCCGGCGATCCGTCCGATGTTCAGGGACCAGGGCATGAGACCTCGTTGAATCCGGTCATTGATATAAGCATGCAATTCCAACGACGGGAGCGGGAGGCCTCTTTATTCGAGAGCTCAACGGCGGTCGGCGTCACCGCCGGCGCGGATCGAGCGCATCTCGCAATCCGTCGCCCACGAGATTGAACGAGAGCACGGTGAGGAAAATTGCAATTCCGGGCCAGATCGCCAGCCACGGGGCACTCGCCAGGAAGCGCTGCGCGGAATTGAGCATGCTGCCCCAGGACGGCGCCGGCGGCTGCTGCCCGAGACCCAGGAACGAAAGCGACGCTTCCGCGATGATGGCGGCCGCGATCGACAGCGTCGCCTGCACCAGCAAAGCCGGCACGATGTTCGGCAGGATGTGAACGACCGCGATGCGCCAGCGCGGATTGCCGACCGCGCGAGCGCCTTCGACATAGTCCTCCACCTTCACCGTCATGACCTGGGCACGGGTCAGCCGCACGAAGATCGGCGCGGTACTGACCCCGATTGCGATCATCGCATTGCCGAGACTCGGGCCGAGGAAGGCGGCAAGCGCGATGGCAAGGATGAGGAACGGAATGGCAAGCATGGCGTCGGTCAGCCGGGAGAGCAAAGCGTCGACAAACCCGCCGAGATAACCGGCGATCATGCCGAGCGGCGCGCCGATCGAGAGCGCGATGGCAATCGAGATGCCGCCCGCCACGAGCGAGGCGCGCGCGCCGTAAAGGAGGCGGGAGAGCACGTCACGGCCCACCTCGTCGGTGCCGAACCAATGCGCGAGCGAGGGCGCCTTGCGCACGTTCGCCCAGCTCTGTGCGGTGGGATCATAGGGTGCGATGAGCGGAGCGAGCAGAGCGAGCCCCGTGAACAGCATAATGAGCAGCAGCCCGAAAACCGCGGCTTTGCGCAGAAGCAGGGCGCGGATCGCGCGTGCGCGCGGGCTGTCGGCACTTTCAATCGGCAGCGCGAGGCGCAGCAGCTCTTGTTCCGTCGTATCGACCATGTCAGGTCCGCAGCCGCGGGTTGACCAGAACGTAGGCGATGTCGGCCAGCAGATTGAGCACGATGTAGATCGTCGCGGTCACCAGGACGACGCCCTGCACCACCGCATAATCGCGGTTGAATACGGCATCGACGATCAGCTTGCCGAAGCCCGGAATGCTGAAAATCTGCTCGGTCAGCACGGCGCCGGAAAGCAGCGTTCCGAATTCGAGCGCGCCGAGCGTGATCACGGGGGTGAGCGCATTGCGCATGGCATGCTTCAGGATGACGGTACGCTCCGGCAATCCCTTGGCGCGGGCGGTGCGCACGTAGTCGCTGTCCAGCACCGTCAGCATGGCGCTGCGGGTATGGCGCATGAGGATTGCAGCAATCGCGTTGCCGAGCACGAATGCCGGCATGATGGTCGACGCCAGGCTCGTGCGCCAATCCTCGAACAGGCTGACATAGCCGGATGCCGGCAGCCATCCGAGCCGGACCGAGAACAGGAAGATCAGCATGATGCCGAGCCAGAAATTCGGCGTCGAGATGCCCCACAACGCGAATGCATTGGCGCCGTAGTCCCACGCGCTGCCTTTCTTGACCGCGGATACGACACCGGCGCCGATCCCGATCACAAGCGCGATCAGCATCGCGATGGTCGCGAGCTGCGCCGTCACCGGCAGCTTCTCCAGCACGAGATCGAGCACCGGCTGCTTGATGCGCAGCGACTCGCCGAGATCGCCGTGCACAACGCCGTTGAGCCAGTAGAGATATTGGATGGGGATCGGCTGATCGAGGTGATACTGGGCGCGAATCTGCGCAATGACCTGCGGGTCCTTTTCTTCGCCCGCCATGACCAGCGCGGGATCGCCCGGCAGCAGGTGCTGCAGCAGGAAAATGATCAGGGATACGAAGAGCAGCGTGGGAAGGAGCTGCAGCAGTCTTTTGCCGAAAAAGGTCAGCATGGAAGCAGGGGGGAGCCCCTCACTTGAGCTTCAGGCCGACGACGCGCACCAGGCCATCGGGCAGCTGCCTGTAGCCCTCCAACCGCGTGGTATGGGCAATCAGAACAAGGCGGTGATAGAGGTAGAGCTTGGGAATATCCTCAAGGATGATTTTGGTCAGCTTCTCGTACACGGCCTTGCGCTGCGCCATGTCGGAGAGCGTGCGTCCCTCGTCGAGCAGCTTGTCGGCCTGCGCATTGCAGTAGCCGGGGTAATCCTGCGGCGCCCTGCATTTGTGGAAGATGTAGAGGTTGCCGTCGGGATCGGTACGGCCGCTCCAGGCGAGCAGATACGCCTGGTATTCCCCGGCTTCGGCCTGCTTGAGCGAGGTTGCGAACTCGGTCACGCGTATTTTCATGTTGATGCCGATCTCCGCCGCCATCGCCTGGATGACTTCCGCGACCGCCTGCGTCTCCTCCCCCTTCGGCACCATGAAATCGACGTCGAAGGGCGTGCTCATGCCCGCCTCCTTCATCAGCGCTTTGGCCTTGGCGAGGTCGCGCGCGGGCACCGGGAAGCTTTTCTGGAAATACGGGTGCTCCGGGCTGACCCATTGGTTGCCCGGCACGAACTCGCCGTCGAACACCACCTGGTTGAGCGCCTGCCGGTCGATCGCGTAGTAGAGCGCCTGGCGCACCTTGGCATTGGCGCCGAGCGGGTTGTTGGCCGCCGCCCCATTATCGACATTGATGTCGATGCCCTGATACCCGAGCTCGAGCGCGGTCGAGAGCTTGAGCCGGGGATCGGCGCGCACATCCTTGATATCGGTCGCGAGCAGCCGCTCGATCAGATCGAGCCCGCCGGATTTTAGATTCGCCAGCCGCACGGTCGAATCGACGATCGGCAGATAGACGATGCGATCGATCGCGACGGCATCCTTGTTCCAATAATCGGCGAATTTCTCGACCACGATGCGGTCCTGCTGCACGCGCTCGACGAACTTGTACGGTCCGGCACAGACGGGACGCAGGCCGAACCTGTCGCCGGCCGCCTGTGCCGCCTTCGGCGACACCATCATGCCGGCGCGGTCGGTCAATTGCGCGATCAGCGGCGCGTACGGCGCCTTGAGCACGATGGTGATGGTGAGCGGATCGACGACATCCACATGATCGACTGTGGCAATCTCGGGCTTGCGGAATGATCCGGCCATGTTGAGGTGACGCTCGAGCGAGTACTTGGCCGCCGCGGCGTCGAACGCCTCGCCGTCGTGGAATTTCACGTTCGGGCGCAGCCTGATGGTAACGACCTTGCCGTCGGCCGAGGCGGCATGATCGAGCGCGAGCTGCGGCACGATATTGAGCTTCTCATCGATGTCGAACAGCTTGTCGCACAGGGAGGCGAAGACGATGCGCCCGACATAGGTGCGGGCAAGCGTGGGGTCGAGCACGTCGGGATCCTCGGCGAGCCCGATGCGCAGCGTGCTCTCGCCCAGGGCGCCGCCGGTCATTATCGCGAGAAATGCCGCCGCCGCTGTCAACCGCAGGCTCCGCATGATGTTGGCCCTCACCTCAATGCCGGACGGCCCGGCCGCTCAAATCAATTTCTTCCCATACCGCGCGAGCCACACCCTTGCTACTGACATTGTGCCGCGCGCCGGCCGAAAGCCGCGATCAGGCGATCAAGCGCTTCAGAACGATCGCAGTCCTCAAAGGCGGTGTCAGCGGGCGGCAGCTCCGAGCTGCGATGGCATGCTGTGGCATGGCCGCGCGCATCGCCCAGCAATCGCGGCTCCTCGATGCGGCAGCGCGCAACGACATGGGGGCAGCGCGTGTGAAACCGGCAGCCGGAGGGTGGATCGAGCGCGCTCGGCACTTCACCCTTGAGGATGATGCGGTTTCGCCGGGCGCGCGGCTGCGGCAGCGGAATGGCTGACAGCAGTGCGCGGCTGTACGGGTGTCGCGGGGCGGAAAACAGCGCCTCGGTCGCGCCGCTCTCGACAATGCGGCCGAGGTTCATGACCGCCACCTCGTCGGCGACATGCCTGACGACGGCGAGATCGTGCGAAATCAGGATGTAGGCGATGCCCAATCGCCGCTGGAGATCGCGCAGCAGATTGAGAATCTGGGCGCGGATCGATACGTCGAGTGCGGATACCGGCTCGTCGCAGACGATGAGCTTAGGCTCCACGGCAAGCGCGCGGGCGATCGATACGCGCTGGCGCTGGCCGCCGGAGAACTCGTGCGGGTAGCGCGATTGCAGACGCGGATCGAGCCCGACCTGGCTCAGCAATTCCGCGATCCGGCGCGGACGGCCCGAGGCAGGCACGATGTCGTGCAAGGCAAGCGGCTCGCCCACGGTCTGCCCGACCGTCATGCGCGGATTGAGAGAAGCGTAAGGATCCTGAAACACGAGCTGCGCATTGTGCCGAAAGGCGCGCAGGCCCCGCTCGCCGAGAGCGGAAATGTCGCGGCCTTCGAACCGGATGCGGCCTCTGTCCGGCTCGATCAGCCGCAATACGAGGCGCCCCAGCGTCGACTTTCCGCAGCCGGATTCCCCGACCAGCGCAAGGGTCCGGCCGGCCGCGAGCGCGAGGTCGACGCCGTCCACCGCCTTGACGGCGGCGAGCGGCCGGCCCAGCACCGACCGTCGCGCCACGAAATGCTTGTGAAGATTTTCGACCTCGAGCAGCGCGACCATCACCTAAACCAGCTGCTCGAGCGGAGCGTAGAAGCAGCGCGACCAGCGATCCTCCTCCAGCGCCACGACCGGCGGTCGCTCGCGCCGGCAGCGGTCGTCGGCAAAGGGGCAGCGCGGCGCAAAGCGGCAGCCGCTCGGCAAGGCGGACATGTCCGGGACCATGCCCTCGATCGCCGCGAGCTTCGCGACCTGATGGTCGAGCCGCGGCAGCGAGCCGAGCAGGCCGACCGTGTAGGGATGCGCAGGCCGCTCGAACAATGCCGCCGCCGGCGCCCGCTCGACCACCTCGCCGGCATACATGACCGCAACCGCGTCGCAGATCTCGGCAACGATGCCGAGGTCATGGGTGATGAGAATAACGGCGACCCGGCCTGCGCGCCGCAGCTCGCGCAGCAGATCGAGAATCTGCGCCTGCACGGTGACATCGAGCGCCGTCGTCGGCTCATCGGCGATGAGCAGCTCCGGCTCGCAGGCGAGCGCCATTGCGATCATGGCACGCTGGCGCATGCCGCCGGAAAGCCTGTGCGGATAATCGTCGATACGCTTTTCCGGGGAAGGAATGTCCACCCGGCGCAACAGCTCGATCGCGCGCCTGCGTGCGTCTTTCCGGCTCAGGTGGCGATGCTCCACCAACGATTCGACGATCTGCTCTCCGATGCTGTAGCTCGGATTGAGCGAGGTCATCGGCTCCTGGAAGATCATCGCCAGCCGGTTGCCGCGCAGCTCGCGGATCTGCGCCTGCGGAAGGTTGACGAGATCGGTGCCGTCGAAGCGCACCGCGCCCGACACCGCCGCAGTCTTCGAGAGCAGGCCCATGATGGCGAGCGCGGTGACGCTCTTGCCGCAGCCGGACTCGCCGACAATGCCGAGCGTGGCGCCGCGCATGAGCGTGAGATCGATCGTGTCGACCGCGTGGGTGGCACGGCCGCGCTCGCCGTGGAACACAACCTTCAATCCTTCGATCGCGAGCAGCGGGGCTTGCGTCGTCACTGCGGCTCCGCGGCGGCAACCGCCCTCGCCAGCTCCCGCTCGATGACCGCGCGATCGGTTATTCCCACCGGATCGCGCTTACCCGGCAGGAAGCGGGCGAAATGCACGAAGTACTCCCGGCTGACCTGCTCGAGCCGGTCGAGCTCGGCCAGCGGGTCCGGATGATCATCCACGCGCAGGTCGAGGTCGGGCCAGTCCTCCTCGCCGTGAATGCGCAATGCTGCCGATTGCTTTCCGCGCTTGTCGCCGCCCGCCGCCTCGCCGGCGCGCAAGGCTGCAATCAGCCGGCGCGCGAACGGCAGGGCGTGCCCGGCCTGGTAGCTCGACGCTGTCGCATCGAGGACCTCCGGCCCCGCCAGCATGTTTCCCGCGACGGAGAAGTCCTCCCCGCTCCTGTGGCCACACCAGGGCACGCAGCACCTCCCGGTATGGGCGGCGACCCGGCCGTGACGATCCATGACATGGACCTGGCGATGATCGCGCCCCGCATCGGCGGCAACGAGGATGTCGACCGTGGCGGCGGCACTCTTGCCTGCGCGCAGCAGGTCGAGACCCTGAACGCCGAAATGGCGATTGACCAGCGCCTGGGTGGCAACCGCGCCGGCACCCGCAGCGATGTGCGGGACAAGTGCGCCGACGGCAAAGAACCTTGTCGCAACGGCGATGCCGAATTTCCCGCTGTTGCGCTCACGGGCGATGATCGACCAGGTCACTCTTCCGTCGCCCGCTAGCGGCTGGATCGCCGCTTGTCGAGCGGACGCACAACCGCGTCCTCCGCCGTGCGGACGGAGCGGCCAGGCTTCGCTTTCCTAGCGGACTCGCGCGTCTGCTTGCCCTCTATGGGGAGCAGCATCTCCTTCTGCCCTTCGACTCGCTTGCGAGGCTTTTTCCCCGGTGCCGCCGCCTGACCCGCGCCTTGCCGTGCACCCTGGACGCTGCGGCGCAAGGCATCCATGAGGCTGATGACATTCGCCGGCGCCGGCTCCTCCCTGCCCCTCTTCACCGGCAGGTGCGCCTGCTTCTTGCGCAACAGCTCGAGCAGCGCTTCCTCATAATGGTCCTTGAATTGCGATGGATCGAAATCGCCCGACTTGGTCTCGAGAATATGCTCGGCGAGATCGAGCATCTCGCGCGGGACCTTGATGTCGGGGATCTCGTCGAAATATTCCTCCGACTTTCGCACTTCGTATGGGTAGCGCAGCGTGGTCCCGATCAGGCCCTTGCCCAGCGGCTCGAGGGCGATCACGCGCTCGCGCTTGGCCATGACCACGCGCCCGAGCGCGGCCATCCCCTTGCCCTGCATGGCATCCCGGATCACCGCGAACGCCTCCTGGCCCACCTTGTCGTTCGGGAAGATGTAGTAGGGATTGTCGTAGTAGCGCTTGTCGATCTGTTCCGTCGGAACGAAGCTGTCGATCTCGATGGTGTGATTGCTCTCTATTTCGAGAGCTTCGAGCTCCTCGTCGTCGACGGCGATATACTCGTTCTTGGCGACCTCATAGCCCCTGCCCCTGTCGGCTGCGTCCACCGGCTCGCGCGTCTCGTCATCGATGAGCTGCTGGCGCAGTCGATGGCCGGTCTTCTTGTTGATCTGACGGAACGAGACCCGCTCGGACGCCGAGGTGGCCGGATTCAACGCGATCGGACAGGAGACCAACGAAAGCTTCAAGTATCCCTTCCAGTAGGCACGCGGCGCCATGACCAACTCCAACGGTGTAATCAACCCAAACCCATTCTTGCACCCATTCACCTTACCATTTTGACTCCGCCGCCGCTCGTCGTTCTCAATCTGTTCGGCCGTTTGCACGCGCATTTGTCAAACGGGCCAAAAGCGATTACTATCATTGATAGAGAATATTTCAGATAACAATCATTCCGAGTATTTTGACAAAACAATTTCCGGGACCGAGCGGCAAAGCCGGGCGCCCGCCTTGCTGTTCGCGCCGCACGGCAAGAGCTAGTCTGCCGTCAATAATGCCAAGTCCAAGGGGAGGAAGAGACCATGAGCGCGATTGCCGATGAAGCGTCGGGCCGCGCGTGGACCGAAGCGGCCGACCGGCGCCGCCGCATTTTCGCGATCATCGGCGCTTCGTCGGGCAATCTGGTCGAGTGGTACGACTTCTACGCCTATGCCTTCACCTCCATCTATTTTGCGTCGGCCTTTTTCCCGAGCGGCGACCGGACCAGCCAGCTGCTCGCAACCGCGGGCATCTTCGCCGCCGGGTTTCTGATGCGGCCGCTGGGCGGCTGGCTGTTCGGCTGGATGGCCGACAAGCATGGCCGGCGCACTTCAATGATCACCTCGGTGCTCATGATGTGCGCGGGCTCTCTGCTGATCACGCTGATGCCGACTTATGCCAGCATCGGCGCGCTGGCGCCGGCGCTGCTTCTCCTCGCGCGGCTCGCCCAAGGCCTCTCGGTCGGCGGCGAGTACGGCACCGCCGCCACCTACATGAGCGAGGTCGCCACCAAGGGCAGGCGGGGCTTCTACTCCTCCTTTCAGTACGTCACGCTGATCGGCGGGCAGCTCCTCGCGCTGCTCGTCTTGGCGATGCTGCAGGCCCTGCTCACGAACGACGAGCTCACGGCCTGGGGCTGGCGCATCCCGTTTCTCATCGGCGCGCTGGCGGCAATCGTGGCGATGTATCTGCGGCGCTCGCTCGCCGAGACGGCGTCCGAGGCGGCCATGCACAGCAAGGAGGCCGGCTCGCTGACCGGACTGTGGCGGCATCATCCGCGCGCGATCCTGATCGTGTTTGTATTCACGATGGGCGGCTCGCTCTATTTCTACACCTTCACGACCTACATGCAGAAATACCTGGTGAATACCGCGCATATGGATGTCCGGGTTGTCACTTTCGTAATGACCGTCGTTCTGGTGATCTACATGCTGCTGCAACCGGTGTTCGGGGCGCTTTCCGACCGCATCGGCCGCAGGAACAATATGATCCTGTTCACCGCATTGGGGGCGCTCGCCGCCCCGCCGATCATTTTCATGCTCGCCGGCGTCTCGAGCCCCGCTGCCGCGCTGCTGCTCGTGCTGGCCGCGCTCACGATCGCGAGCTTCTACACATCGATCAGCGGGGTCGTGAAGGCCGAGCTGTTCCCGACGCAAGTGCGCGCGCTCGGTGTGGGGCTTACCTACGCGATTGCCAACGCAATGTTCGGCGGCACGGCCGAGTATGTGGCGCTGTGGCTCAAATCGGCCGGCCGGGAATCTTGGTTTGCCTGGTACGTCGCCGGAATGGTCGCCATCGGGCTTGCTGCCGCGCTGATCATGCCTGACACGCGCAAGTACGGATATCTCGAAGGATCCGGGCAAGTGGAGAAATGACCGCCATTGCCGGGCTGTGGCGGTTCGACGGGCGGCCGGATGCCGCCGATGGCTGCCGGCGCATGCTCGCAGCCCAGAAAATCTATGGACCGCATCTCGGCGGACAATGGGCGCACGGCAGCGTGGCGCTGGGCCGGTTAATGATCCTGGCCTCCAGTTAAGCCGATGTGGCGCGCCGCCTGCCGCCGTCAGCGCCGGCGGCAGAAGAGGCAAATACGCGGTTAGCCAAATTGGGTTCGTTTTACCAAAAATCGATTTTGGTTGATGAACCCTCCTCATTCTCGTAAAGGTTGCCGAGCGGCGAAGCTTGCCCGCCAGCTTGCTCGCTCTCCGGCCGGCCATCCTGCCCGCCGACAGCCTCGTTGCGCGCCGACTGACCTCGTTATCCTCCGCGCCGACTGGCTCGCCGGCCTGCTCGCGGACCAGCTCACCATCCTGCGCGCCCGCCGGCTTGCTCGGCAAGTTGAACGGGTCACGTAGATTGGGTTCGTTTTGCCAAAAATCGATTCTGGTTGCGGACTCCCTATGCTCGTAGAGGTTTGCGGAGCGCGCATTAGGCGCAATGGCTAGCGGCTGCGCAGGTATTTGGGTTCGTTTTGCCAATTTGTGCATTTTAATTCCGAGGCGCGAAATGAGCGGCTGCTCTGTGCGCCGGTCGGAGTCCAATCCGGTTGCTTAAAGCATGCTGGCGCGCAACTCCGATGAACTTCGCAACCGCCCGATTGCGACGCGATAATGCGCGCCGCTCATAGCGGTAGAGCCGCTCAAGCGCTGGGACGGGCATGTCCGTGGCCTCGAGCTCGCCGTGGGGGCCGCAGCACGGTGGCATGCCGTCTCCGTTGGAATGTTGCTGCTCGAGCCGGCGCTGGGCTTGCACCATTTGCTCGGCCTGCACGGCGCTCAACACGCACGTGGTCTCGCCAATGATCAGCGCCTGCTCCAACAGCAAGGGGTTGCTGCTGTCGGGGCAAATGGCGCAGGCAATGGCCCAAATGCGTGGCGCAAAGTCAGGATTATCGCGGTTGATGCGGGTGAGGCCGTGCCGGCGGGCATTGCGGCTCGCACGAGCTTTGCCGGCGGCAGTGCGCGGCCCGCGGCTCCTTCGGCCATTTCTTTGATTGGCGGCGATCTGCTTTAACGTGCTCATTCGGGCTCCTTGCTACGAGCAGGCGCGCGTGGACGGCGCTTCCGGCTTCGGAAGCCACTGCGCCAGTTGCGGGCAAACCTCACGGAGCGAGGGCGGCTTCGCCCGCGCCACGGAGCGCTGGCGCAGCTTGCGCCCCAGCGGGATGCTCGGCGGGCACGACCTCGGCGCTGCCGGCCTCCGAAGCAAGCGGGGACGCGGCTCCCGGAGTTTCGCCCGACGCACCGATCGAGGACGCCGCGTTGGCGGCCGCGCCGAACAGGGACAGGTACGGATATTCCGGCACCCGAAGCCAAGGCTCGAGTACCTGGCAGACCTGGTCCGGCCGCACGATCTTGCGCTCCAAAACGAGATGGCGCACCAGATCCCGCTTCGACATGAAGGGCCGCTGAAACGCTTTCTCCCCGGCCTTCGATAGGAAGGACCAGTGGTAGCGCTGGGTGCCCGTGAGCCAGGCGACCCAATTGATGCGCTCGGTCAACCCGTGCATCTCGACCACTACCTCGTGCGCGGGAGCGCCTGGGCGCGTAGCGTCTGCGGGCTCATTCTTGAAAGCGCCCTCGGCCTCAGGCTGCGCTTTCTCCTGCGCAGCGGAAAGCGGGCGCGCCTTGCCCATTCGCGCCCCACACCGCGGGCGTAATCTCCGCGACCTTCACGGCCGGAGCCAGCGGTGGCGCGGCTCCCGGTGCCTTATCAGAACGCGCGGGCGCGAGCTCCTCGGTGCCAGCAAGAAGGGATGCAGCTTCCGCAGCATTTGCCGGATCACCAGCAGGCGCAGATTGCGCGGCGTTCGCCGGATCACCAGCAGCAACGGATTGCGCAACCATCTCCGCCGGAGCAACCGAGGTCGCAGCTTTCTGGGACTCGCCCGACAAATCCACCGAGGGTGCCTTTTGCACGGCATCACCCGCACAGTCGGACTGGGCGGCAACCTGGTCGGGGGCAACCGGGGGTGCCGGCTCCGTAGCCTCTGGCACCCTGTCGTCGGTGTCGGCGCCAGCGACATGCGCACCACCGTAGCGCTCGGCCAGCGCTTGCTCGGAGATGAATTTGTTGGAGAGTACCTTGGCCTTGCCGCCGAGCCCGTCGCGCCAGCGTTCGATTTCGCGCAGCGCGTTATCGCGGCGCTTCATCTTGCGCGCCTGCGCCATATCGAGGGCCTGGCAGGTCTTAAGTGCCGCTATAAAGCCGCGGCGAAGTTCGTCTGCGGTTGCGGGTTCGACTTTGACGCGAGGCTGGCCTTTAAGGAATGCCTCATGTGCACGCCGCTGCCAATATTGCCACTTAGGCTCAGCATTCTTCTCCCGTGCCTCGCGGGCGCACTCCCAAATTGCGTCGACCGCCTCCTTCGTCCACATGAGCTCCATGGGGTCGCACGGCTTGAGCATCTGGGTCAACTCGTCGCGCAGATTTTTGTAGGCCGCCACGTCCTCCGTGCTCCACACGGGCGGGTCGCCGATCAGGGGGTAAACTTTGTTCTCCCAATCGGGTGGGATGTATGGGCGGTCGATGTAATCGATGGGGTGACCGCGCCCGAGCTTGGCACGAACTTCTTTCTCCCATTCCGCAGGGGTACTGGTAAATGGGACATCCAGTATGTTCGCCAGACACTTGTCGGACAGAAATTTCTCCGCGCAACGGTAGATCTCACCTCCTTCCGGGTGCTGCTGAGTCCAGTGCAGGAAGAGGGGTGCGATGGGCATCGGCGGCTTGGCACAGATTGCCCGGCTCACCCTCGAGGTACCTCCGGCAAATCGCGATGCACATCTCCCGGTCGTACGCGACCTGCCGGCCATTCTTGGTCGTCGGGGTCGATTGTTTTGCTGAATTGCGAGCCATGTCACATGTCCTCTCTTAATGAACGTCTATGCAGCCCCGGAAGGGGCCCGGCCTCCTGGACAGCTTTCGGGAAAAGCTTGCGGTGAGGGACAATCCTCTTCGAGCGCACCTGCTGCACGTGCGCGTCTGCAAGCCCTCCCGCGTCACCGCAGGGGTCAGGACTTAGCTAGGACGCCAATTGCGCAATAAGGTCGAAGGAGGGGTTATTTTCGCAGGTTTTTGAGAAACCGCTCAAATCTGCAATGCGTGACGCTCTATGGCTTTCGCAATAAGGTCGCCGCATTTTCCCGGGATGAGGGCGTCCCCGCCGCAAAGCTCCAGCAGAAACAGAAAATCCTTTTGACGAAGCTCATTCGCCTTGCAATAGGCTCTCCTCAGCGCGCCCTCGTGGTTACGCCAAGGAGCCCACCGCTGCTTGTATCCTGCCCTGATCGGCAAGAACCTGCAAATCGCAGTCACTCGCAGACCTTTCCTTTTGAAAAACTCAACGTCGGCGAATAATTGCATCAGCCGCTCAGGAGTCCATTCCACCGGGGCTCCGTGTTTTTTTTTCTTGTTCGCCTCGATGAACGAGAAGCCAGGCACGTATTTCCGAATTAAACATGCAGCGAGCCGCGGCCACCAGTTTTGAGCGTCGCGGGGAATCCCAAATTCACGCTCGATGAGGGCTTTGGCCGTTTGCTCGGGATCGCGGGCATCACGTGGAAGACTAAGAAATTCATTGAGCTCCGCTGCACGCGCTCCGAATTCGTCCTCCGCATAAGCCAGCACGTCGCTCTCGTCAGGCGCAAGAGCAAGTTGTGCACGAACATCGCGAGGTTTTGCCCCGCTCAGGTCGATTGGCTTGAGCAGTCGGCCAGTCAGCGGGCGCTTGCTCTTGGGAGGTGCCGTCGCCGTGGCATCGCTGGGACGAGGGCGGCGGTTCTCTGCTCCTGAGTCATCCGTGTTCATGGAACTAGGTCCGGCGGCGGATTGGGTTCGACAGACTTATAGCTCAATGCGGCACAATTCTCAATAGTTAGTACCATTCCTGCGCAAGGCTACAATATCTGGTATGATGGTCCCGCTCGGACTTAGCCGTCGCGAGACCGAAGGCTGCTTAATCTTGCGTCGCAAAATGAAGCCGGCAGGACTATCAGTGCTCATTTGGTCAAGATACGCTGGGATGCGTTCAGCCAGATCCGCAGCCACGGGGCGACCATCAAAGGGGGCGGTCGGATTGCGCGTCCCAGCGAGCAATTTTTTGCTCACCTACGCTTGAATCTCCGTTGCCACTGGTCCGGCCATCGCCATCACAAATCGATTTCGGTGAGATCTTCGCCAAGCGCGCTACCCTGTTCCCGGTAATTCGGCGCGACCCGGACTGCATGGCAAGGCGGCGTTGCGTGGACGGCATACGTCAAGCACGACACATGCCAAGCGATCACGTCGCTGGCCATCGCCCACAATGAATGCAACAATAACTCGCAACAAGAATACGGACAAGGCGCCGCGAGGGCGAGTGGTCGGGAGGAGGATTATGCCAGCAGAACGCACGATGACGGCGGTCGCCGCACGCAAGCCGCTTTATTCGCATCTCTACTTCCAGGTGGTCACCGCGATCATCATCGGGATCCTGCTGGGCTACTTCTATCCGAAAGTGGGCGAGCAGATGAAGCCCTTCGGGGATGCGTTCATCAAGATGATCAAGATGCTGATCGCCCCGATCATCTTCTGCACCGTCGTGCACGGCATTGCGGGCATGGATGACCTCAAGCGGGTCGGCCGCGTCGGCATCAAGGCGCTGGTCTATTTCGAGGCGGTGACGACGCTGGCGCTTATCGTTGGGCTTCTCGTCGTCAACACCCTGCAGCCCGGCGCCGGCATGAATGTCGACCCGAAGGCGATCGATACCAAGTCGATTGCAATGTACACGACAAAGGCAGGGGAGCAGAGCACCGTCGAGTTTCTCCTCAACATTATTCCCACCACGGTGGTGGGGGCCTTCGCCGAGGGCGAGATCCTGCAGGTTCTGTTCTTCGCCATCCTGTTCGCGTTCGCGCTGTTCCTGCTCGGCGAGCGCGGCAGGCCGGTGCTCAACCTGATCGACATCGTCTCGCACGCGCTGTTCGGCATCGTCGGCATCATCATGCGGGTGGCGCCGCTCGGCGCCTTCGGCGCCATGGCCTTCACCATCGGCAGGTATGGCCTCGGCACATTGACCTCGCTCGGCCATCTGATGGCCGCCTTTTACGTGACCTGCCTCATCTTCGTCTTCGGAGTGCTCGGGACCATAGCGTGGCTGGCAGGCTTCAGCATCTGGAAGTTCATCAAATACATCAAGGAGGAGCTGCTGATCGTGCTTGGGACATCGTCTTCCGAATCGGTGCTCCCGCGGATGATGTCAAAGCTCGAGAATCTCGGTTGCAAAGAAACAGTGGTCGGGCTCGTCATTCCGACCGGCTATTCTTTCAATCTCGACGGTACCTGCATCTATCTGACGATGGCGGCCATCTTCCTTGCTCAGGCGACCAACACCGAGCTCACGCTGTGGCACCAGATCGGCATAATCGCGGTGCTCCTGCTCACCTCGAAGGGTGCCGCCGGCGTGACCGGCAGCGGCTTTATCGTGCTCGCCGCGACCCTTTCCTCGGTTGGCACGATCCCGGTGGCGAGCATCGCGCTGATTCTCGGCGTCGACCGGTTCATGTCGGAGGCACGCGCGCTGACCAATCTCGTCGGTAACGGCGTTGCCACCATCATCGTGGCGAAATGGGAAGGGGCGCTCGACGAGGCACGCATGCACCGGGTCCTTGAGCACGAAACCGCGGCAGAAGCGGAGGAGCCCGAGCAGACGATGCCACCGCCCGCCCCGCTCCTCCCATGACGAGAAGCCTCGGCTAGTCCCGGCTCGCGCGAGCCCGTCATAGCCGGGCTGCCGGGACGCCACCCATGCGAAAAGCTGCCGCACAATGACGGTACATGTCCCGCCCGCGGGCGGCGGGACGCCGCCCCTCCAGGCGGGGCATGGCAGGATCGGCATCGGACCCTATCTTACACTTGCGGAAACTGTCCCCTCGCCCGCCAGGTGCAACCGAGATGCACGAAGAGCGCATGGAACGGCGGCTTGCCGCGATTCTCGCGGCCGACATCGCTGGCTACAGTGCGCTTATGGGCGCCGACGAGGCGCGCACGGTGCGCGACCTCAAGGGGCACCAGGCGGTGGTGTTGCCCATGATCGGCGAGTTCGCCGGGCGCATCATCGACACCGCGGGTGACGGCATCCTCGCGGAGTTTGCGAGCGTAGTGAACGCGGTCAAATGCGCGCTCGCCATTCAGGGGACGATGGCCGAGCGCAACGCGGCGATCGAGCCCCCGCGCCGGATGCAGTTTCGCGTCGGCATCAATATCGGTGACGTTGTCTTCGACGACGTGCGGATCTACGGCGACGGCATCAACGTGGCGGCGCGGCTCGAGAACATTGCGGAGCCCGGCGGCATCTGCATCTCCGGCAAGGTCTACGAGGAGATCAACGGACGCATCGAGCTCGCTTGCGAGGACATCGGCGAGCAGCAGCTCAAGAACATCGTGCGGCC
>Ga0306921_10000389_pt1 | contig 37706 bp, 34 predicted proteins | sample sta12Cox44000080_FD_203760 | JGI IMG/M metagenome (GOLD analysis project Ga0306921, IMG submission 203760) | Lab enrichment of tropical soil microbial communities from Luquillo Experimental Forest, Puerto Rico - statoxic.12C.oxic.44.000.080 (v2)... | ecosystem: Environmental > Terrestrial >... | reverse complement strand
CCGAAAGGGAGTCTGGCATAAGGTAAGTCTAACCTCCTCAGTCCTAGCGTAATAGATACGCTAGGATTATTGCCACAAAAAAAGAAAACCAATCATTCTCCCTTCCATGTCGTCCACCCGAAACCGTCGGCCGCATTGCGCAGTGAGACCGCCAAGGTGTACATTGAACTTCCGCCCGTAAATCGCAGTGGAAATCCCAGTCCTCCATTGACTCCGATAATTCACCACGCAGCTCTCAAAACCGATTGGAGGACCCTCATGTCAAAGAAGGCGGCAGAACATCACCACAAGGCAGCAGAACATCACGAGCACGCGGCGCGACACCACAAGGAAGCCGCGAAGTATCACGAAGCAGGCAAACACGAAACGGCAGCGCATCACGCACAACTCGCCAACGGACATCAACAACATGCCATGCACCACGCCGGGGAAGCGGCCAAAGCGCACATCGAAGACCACGGCAGGGCCCTCTCGGCCCAGGCTTAACTTGGCAGGCGGAGCCCCCACTCCGCCGCCTCTTCGATAGCAGCAGAACCAGTCTGACCGTTCAAGCGGGTTTGTTCCCGCGCCGTCTTCTTGCCGCTACACGACGGCCGACCGGCGACGGCGCCCGCTCGTCAGATATACGCTGGCCCTCGGCTCCAGCAGCGGATCGCCGGATGACTCAATGCCATCCACGCGTGGGATCGGATCGAAGATGATTTGGCGCTCGGCCGCGACCCCGTCGGGGACCAGGCCGTTTAGCTCTACGTTTCCAAATTCCACAACAGGACGCGGATCGGGCCAGTGCGCAGTCGAATCGTCCACCACGTCTCCTTCCGCAGCCACTTGCACCAGGACGCGCATCTTGACCGTTCCGCGAGCAATCCTGTCCTTTACTTCGTCGAAGAGAAAATTCGGGTCCTTATTCACGGCTGCCGATGGTTCGAGAAAATCATTGCCGTCCGGCGGCACGATCCGGTAGCGGCCGAATTTGCTGACGCCCTCGCTGTTTGTGAATTTGTAGGCGCTCACCGAGTAAAACGATTCCCTTGCGAAACTGCTGGGTATGGGCTTCGGCACTTGAACGAATGCGAGAGCAGCTGGATGCGAACCAAGAAACGACTCGATCGGTGTCGGTTTCCTAGCGCCGGGTCCGCTGGCGCCGGCGGCGCGAACGAATTGCAGGAACTCTTCCACGGTGCGCGCCGGAAATCCGTCGACCGAGTGGCCAATGATGTCGGTATGCTCGTGCTCGGCAAGATAGAAACGAAGGGCGAATCCGCGCGGGCTCGCGTTCTCATCGTAGTCCGGTATCGCGGGAACGCCTGCGAAGTCCGAGAACCGGACCGCGACGCGAATCGAGGGCCGGTTCACGTGAGGGGCCCTCGTCAGCGCTTTCACACTGGATGACGGCGTGAAGGTCCCGGACAAAAGGATCCCCTTCGCGTGTACGGGACGAAATCCCGGGTGCAATCCAAATAGGTTGTCGAACGCCTGAAGTGCCTCGCGGCTGATCGGATCGGGTTGCTCCTTTTTCGCCTCGGGCCTCGTGGTCATAATGGTTTTCCTTTCACAAAAAGGTGGGAACCGCTTCAATGCGGTGAATAGGAGCGAGGTTCTCGCTAGTCCGGGAGGGCGCGAGTCTGCCAATGGAACCGAGAGAAGGCCTACCACATGCCTGCTCGCACTGCGCCCCGGAGCTAGGCGTTATTTGCCCTTGTTTACCGGCGAAGCTTTCTGGAGTGTCGCAAGCAACTGCTTGGCGCTAGCGGGCACCGGCACAGCCTTCTTGAACACGATGTCCGACGCACTCACTTCTTTGCCGTACAGATTCTTGTTGGCGCCATTGTCAGGGCGCAGCGTGGATCCTTCGAGAGAAACTCCCGCGAACAACCCGCGTGAGCGCGAGTAGGAAAGAATTTCAGCCCGCAACGTGACGTCGGTCTCGGCCGAGGCGGCGCGACCTACCGGTCCGGCAGCCGCCGAAGCGTCTGCGCCCAGTTTCACCTTGCTCTTGAGGATGTTTTCCGCCGAACGCGGTGACATCAACAGCAGAATGAAATCGGTCGCGTTTCCGCCAAGTTGCAACCCGGCACTTCCGCCCTCGAGCGCGATCATGGAGGGAGCGCCCCAGGGGCCGTGAAATTTGGCTCCCCCGCGGCAGGTCATTACGCCGCGCCCGTAGCTGCCGCCAATCCCGATCGCGAACTTGAGCACGGAGGGTAGAATGACTACGCAATCCGCCTTGTCCAGAACACTCTGCGGAATGCCGTCCGGCGCTTTCAATATTTCCTCCATGACCTTCCCCGCGTTTTCAACACGCTCCGTCTCTTTGTCTTGCGCGAAGAGCGGAAGTGCCAGTGTGAGAGCCAAGCTAAAACCGAATAGTGTTCGCTTCATAGTTTTCACCTTCAGATTTTTTTGGACCATCCCAAAGCACACTTCTTTTGACGGTCGGCTGACCGTGGGAGCGGGCGGAGGAAGGATGTTACCTCTTCAATGGGGAATGTACCAGCAAAAGATGCCTCCGAGGACCCTGCGCCACCGTCCCCTCAGATCGTCATCCTGCTCACCGCAAAATGGACGGCTTTCTCTAGCCCCCGCCCTGGAAGCCGGATCACTCTAAAAGCTGCGAGCCAAAGCAATTAGGGATTGACACCAGGAAAGCGAGGGCGTAGCGTCAACGCTGTTGCGGATTCGTCCCGCCCTATCCTTGGTCGCTTGTTAAAAGTCCCCGAGATGGGTGACATGCACATCAGCTGATCCCGCCTCTCCATCTCTGATTTGCATTTTAAGGATAGTTAGCTCGCGTGGATACCCTTTGGCGAAAGCCTCAAGGGCCGTGCGGAGGAAATTGAGTCGAAAGTCGTCAGGGCTCAGGTCATGGAAATTACCAAACTCAGATCACAACTCTTTATCGTGCTGGAACAGGCTTCCGCAACTCTCGAAAGAGCGCGCAATACGCTCGGGAGACTAGGGACGGGCGTATCCGACACGCTACAGGAGGCGCGTCGCTCGAGCGAGAGTGCCTGGCGCAAGCTCGAGGCCAGTTTTCTCGCTGCCGTCGTTTTCACGAACGGGAAAATCACCAAATTCCGACCGCAACTTGCTATGGCATCGGAACGGGCGGCCGCACACGTTCAAAGCGCCCAGAGTGCGCTCGCGAAACTCGGAACGGGCATCGCCGAAACGCTACAGAAGGCTCTTCGCTCCACCGAGAGTGCCTGGCGCAAGCTCGAGGCCAGCTTTCTCGCCGCCGTGGTTTTCACGAACGGGAAAATCAGCAAGCTCCGACCGCAACTTTCTATCGCATCGGAACGGGTGGCCGCACAGCTTCAAAGCGCCCAGGGTGCGCTCGCGAGAGCGGGAACCGGCACCGCCGACGGGCTACTGGAGGCCCTTCGCTCAACCCACAATGCCTTGCGCCGGCTACGGGCCAGCTTTCTCGCCGCCGTGGTTTTCACGAACGGGAAAACCGCCAAGCTCCGACCGCAACTTGCTATGGCATCGGAACGGGCGGCCGCACAGGTGCGAAGCGCCCAGAGTGCGCTCGCGAAACTCGGAACGGGCATCGCCAACACGCTACGCCATGCGCTTCGCTCAACCGAGAATGCCTTGCGCAAGTTATGCGTGGGTTTTCTCGAAGCAATCTTTGCCATTAAACGAGCAATCCGAAACTGCGGATCGAAACTCTTCGCCGCGCTCAAACAAGTGGCCATCCCTTTTCAAAACGCGTACGGCGCCCTCGCGAGAGTGGTAAGGAGTGCCATCGACCGGCCGCGAAGGCTCGAAGAGGCTCGTCTCGCCAGGGAAAATGACTTGCAAACGTTACTCGCAAGCTCTGCCGATGCCGTCATTGTCACGAACAGTGACCGCCGCCTGGTGGCGGCGAATTCGCAAGCCCTGGACATTTTCGGAGTCTCCGAATTAAACATGAGCAACTTCACCATCGGCACCTTTCTCTCACAACGTCAAATCCGGGACTTCGACCGAAATTGCTCGCCTTTTGTCGGGGGGGACGAGAGGCATGGTAAATGCAAGATCAGGCGCCTGGACGGATCCGTGTGGGTCGCCGAATGTATTTTCGTTGCGAATTTTGTCCCTCGTCGAAATTTGTACCGATTCGTGAACGTCGCTCCCCAGAAGATCACGCAATGGAGATCGCCGGCTCGCTACACTGAGAACACCGGGAAACCATTCGAGGCCCAATCCCAGCATCACAAAGCAAGTTGAAAAGAGCTGTGAAATCGTCTGGTCCGGCAATCTCACCTAGGTGCAGAAACGACAGTGCCACAAAGCGGTCGAGGCCCGTGCCTTCCGCTTTCGAGACTGCTCCCGTACCGCCACCGCCGAGCCACTGAATTTCATGTAGAATACGCACCGGACGCTCGCTCTGTACCATGCGCGGCCCGTTCGAGAGGTCCTGGCCTCAAATCCCCTGGCGTTCGACCGCTCGTGAGAAACGAATGACGCAATTCGCTCCTGCGCCGAGTGATCCGTCGGGTCGCCGAGAACCAATGGCTGAAATGCACATCGTGTGGCTCACCGCCGGGCTCGGATGTGACGGGGATACCATCGCGGTAACCGGTGCGACGCAACCGAGCATCGAGGACATCGTCCTCGCTCCCTCGAAAGCTACGTTCGATCTGGCACCTAACTCGCTCCTCCGGCCAGCTAACCAAAACGCGGGCACGCTCTAACCGTTCGGTTAGGTGTTGGGCCCGATTTCCGCTGCGGCCTCCCTTCTAGGATTCCTCGACCCAAGCCTAATCCTTGTGGAATCTACGATCTGAGTCTTCGCCGCTTGCTTGGCGATCCTCCGGAGCGGGTCTGGCACTCCAACTGCTTCCTCCCCTCGCGTCGGTCGCTTGGAGCGGCAAAAATCAGGAAGCCAGGCGTACCGAGGCCAGTTGGCGATGATAGAAACTCTCTTCCCACTATCCTCGCCATTTCGCTCCACGCCGATTCAAAAGGAGGTTTTATGAAACACCTGCGCTCAGTCCTTTTTGTATTCACCGCGCTTTTGCTTGCGACTGCGGTGCACGCCCAGTCCACCTACGTGACCGCCAGTGTGCCGTTCGACTTCGTCGTTGCTGACCAGACCTATCCGGCCGGTGACTACGCCGTCAAATCCATCAGCAATACCGGCGTACCCATTCTGATCAGGAACAGCGACAAGGCGGAGGGCTTAGCCCTTTCCGTTGCCTGCTCGAGCGTCAAGCCCTCAACCACCACCAAGCTTGTTTTCCACCGCATGGGCGGTCAGTACTTCCTCTATCAGGTTTGGCAGGAAGGCAATACCATAGGCCGTGAATTCCGTCTCAGCAAGACGGAAAAGCAGCTTGCCCGGAATTCCAGCCAGCCCGAAATCGTGATTGTCGCCGCAAACTTGACTCGCTAATCCTCCACACTTAGCGCAGTTCAACCGGAAGAGGGAACGGATTTTCCGTTCCCTCTTTTCGTTTTTTCAGAAGCCTCTGCTGCGCGTTGCTATTGTCGGAACTCTGTTCTAAGCTGTCCGGGCAGCGAATTGACGCTTACTTCAGAACCAGTTCGGCTCGAACATCATCACCAAAAGACACAGCCGTCATTGGTGTCCGTCTCGGTGCTGCTCGCCCCATGCATTCTGACCGTTTTCCTCTCTCTTCCTGGCAGCGCTCAACAAAACGATCCATCGGCGCCGGCGGTAGTGCAGCCAGGTGCTCCCGGTAAGCCCAGCAAGAGGCTACCCGCATCGACGAAGGCTACCTTGCCTCCACGGTCACAAGCCGACGTGGCGTTCATGCAGGGCATGATCATGCATCATGGGCAAGCCGTGGAGATGACCGCGCTGATTCCGTCGCACACGGAGAACCAGGCATTACGGTCGTTAGGCGCGCGAATCAGCAGCTCACAGTCCGACGAAATAAAGTTTATGAAGCGGTGGCTCACGGCCCGCGGAGAGCCGGTTTCCATGCCCATGCCGGATATGCAGGGCATGGACAGGTCGCATCATCCGATGCCGCTGATGCCCGGGATGCTTACGCCGGAACAGATGGATGCGCTGCGCAAGGCCAAGGGCTCGGAGTTCGACCGCCTGTTTTTGCAGGGAATGATTCAGCACCACGGCGGCGCGTTGACCATGGTGAAGGATCTGTTCGAGACACCGGGTGCAGGGCAGGATGCCGAATTGTTTGACTTCGCCACCGATGCGGACAATACCCAGCGCGCCGAAATCAGGATTATGGAAGGTATGCTCGAGAAAATTCCGTCAGAGGAGAAACGATGAACCGAGTGCTGCATGTTCTGACAGCCGCCGCGCTGTTGGCGATAATCTTGGGTTCCAGTTTCGGCAGTCCCCAGGCGCGAGCACAGAAGCCCTTCACAGGACCTCGCCCGGCCGCCCCGCCCTCCGAGCAAACTGCTAGCGGGGACGACAATCCCTTTGCTCCGGAGCCCGCTCCCAGCCTTCTGCCGGGCATGACTGGATCCGATGTTACCGATCCGCGCGCCGTGCTGACCCCCGGCCTGTACGACGCGGGCGAAGCGGCCATGGGCATCAGGCACGTCATGCTGTTCAAGAAGCCTGCCACCTTCGAGCTCGGCACGGCGGAGCCCGATGATCCGAAGGTAAAGCAAACCCTCGACAGGCTCGGCTTCAGCAACATGAGCAAGATTCCGAAAGCGGTGCAGTTGGTGATCGCGCAGCTGGCCTTCGCGAACTCGGACCTGGCTTTCCAGGGCAACCATCTCTTTCAGGGAAACTTCTACGGCGTCTCGATCTACGACATCTCCAATCCGGCGAAGACCACGCTGCTAACTTCCATGGTCTGCCCCGGCGGCCAGGGCGATGTTTCGGTCTACAAAAACCTGCTGTTCATGTCGGTCGAGATGCCGAATGGGCGTCTGGATTGCGGCACGCAAGGCTTTCCTCCGGAGCCGCCCCCGGCCCCCGGTCATGAAAAAGAACGTCGCTTGCCCGCCGCGCAAAAGGACCGTTTTCGCGGCGTGCGGATCTTCGATATCTCCGATCTCAAGAACCCGAAACAGGTCGCAGCCGTCCAGACGTGCCGCGGATCTCATACGCATACACTGGTGATCGATCCGAACGACAAAAACAATGCGTACATCTACGTTTCCGGCACCTCGTTCGTGCGCCAATCGGAAGAATTGGCCGGGTGCTCCGGCGAAAAACCGGACAAAGATCCGAATACCGCGCTGTTTCGCATCGACGTGATCCAGGTGCCGCTCGCCGCGCCGCAGAGTGCGAAGGTCGTTTCGAGCCCGCGCGTATTTATCGACGCGCGCACCGGCGCGCTCAACGGACTCAATAGTGGCGGTGGCAGCCACGGCAAGGCTACCGACAAGCCGGCCGATACCGACCAGTGCCACGACATCACCGTGTACTCGGCAATCGGCTTGGCGGCCGGCGCGTGCTCCGGAAACGGAATTTTGCTTGACATCAAGGACCCCGTGCATCCGAAGCGCGTCGATGCCGTCAACGATCCAAACTATTCCTACTGGCACTCCGCTTCGTTTTCGAATGACGGCACAAAAGTCCTGTTCACCGATGAGTGGGGCGGCGGCCTCGGGGCGCGTTGCCGTCAGAACGACCCGAACCGCTGGGGCGCGGATGCCATCTTCCGCCTCAAAGACGACAAGCTAAGCTTCGCGGGCTATTACAAAATGCCGGCCGCGCAGGCCGATACCGAGAACTGCGTCGCGCACAACGGCTCGCTGGTTCCGGTCCCTGGCCGCGATATCGAAGTGCAGGCGTGGTACCAGGGCGGCATCTCCGTTATGGACTTCACCGACCCGGTGCATCCGTTCGAAATCGCTTATTTCGATCGCGGCCCGATCGATCCCAAGACTCTGGTGCTCGGTGGTGATTGGTCGGCGTATTGGTACAACGGCTTCATCTACGGTTCGGAGATTGCTCGCGGCCTGGACGTCTTTGAACTGACACCCACCAAGTTTCTTACGCAAAATGAGATCGACGCGGCCAAGACCGTTCGCGTGACTGAGCTCAATGTGCAGAACCAGCAAAAGCTGGAGTGGCCTGCCGAGTTAGTGGTGGCGAAAGCCTACCTGGACCAGTTATCCCGTTCCGAGGCCCTGCCTCCAGACCAGATCGCCGCTCTGCGGAAGGCTATTGAAAACGCGGAGACTTCGCACCTGAACAAGGGCAAGGTCGCAAAATTGAAGCAGATGGCATCGTCCTTGGATCAAAGCGCCGCCGCGGCCAAAGACCCCGCTGAGGCAATACGCCTCCGTGCTCTCGCTGACATTCTGAAGCACCCGTCAGCCTGACGTCCTCCTCCCGCCAGGGCGTCCAAAGCAACCGCACGATCGCGCCTCGCTTCTCGGCGTCAGGACCTCGGGGCGGCGGTCGTGACGCTTGCAATGATGAATACGGACAGGGAGTCGGAACGGGAGCCGGGAGGATTTTGACAGTGGGCCGCATCCCGCCCCCGGTACTAGGCTAGTGTTTCTTCCTTCTTCCCACCGCCCGCCCACTCTGCTACGCTTTTTCGCGTCGACCGCCCGCGCTGTTTCCGCCCGCGCTTTGCTGTTTCCGTTCCGCCCTCCGTTTGCTGCCGACTTCATCCTTAAGTCCAGTCACGTTAGGAGCACATCAATGGGTACACTCGATGCGATTTTGACCGAAGCGGGAACCCAGTTCGGCCTGAGTACTTCGAAAGTGAGTTCCTTGCTTTCTAGCTTGCTTTCTCTTATCAACGAAACTCCCGGTGGTTTAGGGTCTTTCCTCGACCGCTTCCGCAAAGCGGGCCTCGGCGACTCAGTCTCCTCCTGGCTTAGTACCTCCCAGCCAAATCCTATTTCCGGCGGCACGCTCGAGTCCGCCGTCGGACGCGACTGGATCGACAAGATCGCCTCGAGGGCCGGCCTCTCCTACGGCACCGCCGCTTCGGCCATAGCTTTCATGATCCCCAATCTGGTTCGCCGGCTGGCTCCCGGTGGCGTTGTTCCTTCCCATCTCCCGAGCGACATTCTCGCCTACGCCGGCAGTGCCACTTCCGCCGTTGCCGCCGGCGCCCGCGGAGCCGCTTACGCCGCCGAGGGTGCGGTCAAGCGGGTCGGCCTTCCTTCCTGGTTCTGGCTCATCCTTGGTTTGGCGGCTCTGTTTTTGATCGGTTACTGGATCTGGGGTTCGCGCCCTTCGGGCACCGCTTTCAATGTTGACGAGCAGGTCCGCCTGGCGACTCAAAAGGCCTCGGCCGCTCTCGCCGCGCTGAGCCCCGGCTTCAGCGCAAAAGACCTCGTCTCCGCGCTCAACCTGAACATCATCAATTTTTCCTCCAACAGCGCGCAGATTCCCGCCGACAGCACCGAGTACCTGAATCGCGCCGCCGCGGCCATCAAGGCCGCCCCGTCGGGCACAATACTCGTCATCAGCGGCCACACCGACAATACCGGAGATTCGGCCGCGAATTTGGCTCTCTCCCAGCAGCGAGCCGATGGCGTTCGAAATTACCTCATCCAGCAGGGAGTACCATCGAGCATACTTGTCACCAAGGGCTATGGCGACACGCGCCCGGTAAGCTCCAACGACACCGAGGAAGGAAAATTCCGTAATCGTCGAATCGAATTCGGGGTTCAATAATTTTCGTTCTGGATGCATTCACGAATTGTTGACTGCTTCGCGCATTCGGGGCCTACCCTTTGCCCGACGCACAGGGTAGGAACCGTCGCTCGGACGCACCCCGATCGCAGAGTCCTCGGAGCCGGATTACCGGAATTTTCCGGCCGAGACCCCAGGGCTACGAGTTCAGGATCGCTTGCGGGCGGACAAAATCCGCGAGGAAGTCAACCGGATTGTGCCATCACGCCGACGGCTTTCTTCTGCTTGTTGCCACGCGCCGTTATTTCAAACGGTCTCGGTGGCTCGCCATACGTTAACGCCTTCGAACCAGAAAAACTATAATGCTCCTACAATTCGTTTCTCATACATCTCGCAGGGGACAGCCATGAACCATGTGGTCTTCGCTATGTTGGTGTGCGGCTTTTCTTCCATTGCTGCGGCACAAGTCACGGTGGTCCGCGCTGGACGTCTCGTCGAGCCGGATTCTGGCACCGTGCTCACCGATCAGATCATTGTCGTTGCGAATGGGAAGATTCAAGCCGTGGGCAAGGGATTGGCGGTGCCACCGGGGGCCAAGCTCATCGATCTCTCAGACAAGACGGTACTGCCAGGGCTCATCGACTGCCACACCCACCTGGCGGACGGAAATGGAATCGGGAATCGAGATCCTTTTAATGTGCTCAAGAAGACGGCTTCGAGAGTCGTACTCGAGTCCGTTCCGAACGCCAGCGTGACACTGCTCTCCGGCTTCACCACGGTGCGGGATGTGGGAACCTACCGGGCTCTCAACGATATCGCGCTGCGCGACGCGATCGCCGAAGGAGAAATCATCGGTCCTCGAATGTACGTGGCGGGCGCTTACATCACCATTACCGGTGGGGCAGGCGCGATGACCGGCCAGGCGCCCGACATCCAGCTGCCGTGGGACCTTCACTATGGTGAAGCAAACAGTCCATGGGAGGTGCGCCAGCGGGTGCGCTTGCTCGCGCACAACGGGGTCGACCACATCAAAATCCTTTCAACGGGCGCGGTGCTCACGCACGGGAGCAGCCCGAATGCCACCGAGTTCACCCCGGAAGAGCTGCAGGCCGCCGTGGAAGAAGCACGGAATTTCGGGCTGCGCGTCGAAGCGCATGCCCATAATCCGGAGGGAATCAAGAATGCCATCCGGGCCGGTGTGGCGTCGGTTGAGCACGCCACGTTGATCGACGACGAGGGCATCGCGCTGGCGAAGAAGAACGGCACCTACTTGGACATGGATATCTACGACGAAGAATGCATCCAGGAAGAGGGCAAGAAGGGGACCATCCCGCCCGATTTTCTGGAACACGACCAAGCCCTCGGCGAGAAGCAACGGCAGAACTTCCGAAAAGCAGTGGAGGCGGGAGTGAGGATGGCGTTCGGCACCGATCTGGGCGTGTGCCCGTACGGGAGCAGTCCGAAGCAGTTTGCGTTCATGGTGAGATACGGGATGACCCCGATGCAGGCGATCCAGGCGGCGACGTCGAACGCGGCCGACCTGCTCGGTCATTCGGATGTAATCGGCTCGATCAAGCCGGGCAAGTCTGCGGACATCGTCGCGGTGAGCGGCGATCCCCTGAAGGATATCCAGTTGCTCGAGAATGTCGAGTTCGTGATGAAAGAAGGCAAGGTCTACAAACAAGCAGGTGTCGTTGCCTGCCCCCGCTAAAGTAGCGCTTCCAAGTTCCAGGCCACCTGGACTATAAGTACCAGCGGGGATCAACAGGTACAATCTTGCTTCGTGCGACCCCGTGCCTCGCCAAGCGTTCGCAGTCACGGGAACCGTCCGAACCTTTGGGGTCATGTAAGCTTGACCGCCAGAGCTGGAAGCCAGCCCCATTCGAATGAATGTGTCGCGGGGCGAGCAAACCGCATCAAAGTCAATAGAGCCTGGAGCGAATGAGAGATGCTTGTCTGTCCTGCAAAAAAACGCTTCGTTCTAAACCTCGGGAACTTGGTTTGGCTGAGCCTCAGTCTTCTGCTCTGCGGCCACCCGGCTGCGGCCCAGTCTCAGCGTACGCCCGACCCGTCGGCCGCACCCAGTCAGCAGCCATCCGATCAGCAACAATCGGGAAACATCAGAGGAAAAGTTAGCGATCAATCTGGAGCCAGCATCGGTGGAGCAACGGTGAAGCTTACCCGCGAAGCGGGAGGCCCAAGTCCCGAGGTGCTGACCGATGAGGACGGACATTTCTATTTTGTTAATGTCGCCCCGGGCCCCTTCGAGCTCACCTTCACCTCTCAGGGTCTCGCGCCCGCAGATTTCTCGGGAACCCTGAGTCCCGGGGAAGCTTACCTTGTCCCTCAAGTCATTTTGACCGTTGCCACCCAGGTCACAGAAGTGCGCGTCGCGCTTGCACCAAGCGAACTCGCGGAAGTGCAGATCAAGGAACAGGAGAAGCAGCGGGTTCTGGGCGTCATTCCGAATTTCTACGTCAGCTACGTCCCGAACGCGGCCCCTCTCCGGTCTAAGCAAAAATTCGAGCTGGCCTGGAAATCGGCGTCCGACCCCTTCACGTTTCTGGGGGTTGGCGCTTTGGCGGCGGTTGACCATGCAACCGGCCGCTGGAGCGGCTATGGACCCGGCGTGGAAGGCTATGCAAAACGCTATGGCGCAACCTACGCTAACGTTTTTGTGGGCACATTTGTCGGCGGTGCCGTTCTGCCTTCGCTTCTCAGGCAGGATCCGCGCTATTTCTACAAAGGAACCGGCAGCAAGCGATCACGGATTCTCTATGCTCTGGGCAGTTCCGTGATCTGCAAGGGCGACAATGGAAAATGGCAGCCGAATTACTCGTCGGTCCTCGGAAATCTCGCCGCCGGAGGAATCTCCAATCTTTACTATCCGGCAAGCGATCGCAACGGCGCCGCGTTGGTGTTCTCGAACGCACTCATCAGGCTCGGCGAAATGGCCGTCGCTAATGTCTTTCAAGAGTTTATTGTCCCGAAACTGACACCGAATCTTCCCACTCGCGCTCCGGCCCAACCCTAAGGCGCGCAATTCCAAAGCAAGGGTGCTGAGTTTTCTTATTCGCCGCGTTCACTGGTGGTCCTACCGTTTCTGAACCTTCGAGATGCGTTCCTCTAGACCGAGGGTCTTCAGTATGTCCGGTGAGGCTTCGTCCATCGCTATAAGTTCGTGGCAAGCACCGCAGTCTTGGGTGATCACCGCCCCTCCTCCTTCTGTGTGTGAACCGTCGTGACATCGAAAACATCCCGGAAAGTCTGTGTGGCCCAGGTTGTTAGGATAGGTGCCCCACGTGACTTTGAGTTCCGGGAAAACGTTCCGGTTGTAGATGGCAAGGATAGATTTGGCGGCCTGCTGGATGTCTTGAGACCGTGCCGCGGAGAGGTCACTGTAGTTCTGCCGATAATAATCTGTAAGGGCTATGGGTAATTTTTCCGCGGCTTCTTGCTGGGAACCATAACTCGCTTTCAGCAGTTCCACTGCTTTCTTTTTGATAAAGGGCAACGTTGAAGAGAGCTCCCCGAGAGCCAGCGCGCTATCCATGCCGTGCTCGGGCAACTCAAATGTGTGCGTGGGACGATTGTGGCAATCCACACATTGCATTTCGTAAATCGGAAGACTCTTATAGGAATCCGGCTTGGCGCCGTCGCTTACAAAGGTGTGGACCGCTCCCGTATTATTGTCTCGGTATTCCACCCAGGGAATGCCTTGCCTCCGGGCGTCGGCTGCCGCAAATCGGATTCGTATGCCGGGACCGAAGTGCTTGCCGTGGATGCCTGCGAACTTGCTGCCTCCCACCATCATCATCAACACCGTTTGCGTGCGGGTGTTGTTCTCATCTTCAGCATAATGGGTAACAACTCGCAGCCTTGCCGATCCGAATTTTTGGGGCCAATGGCAGTTCTCGCAGGTCTCGACCGCTGGGACGAGGCGGTTGCTTTCGAGCGCGCTGGGTATTGGCCGTCGGTAGCTATTAAAGATGGTTTCGATTAGCTGCCGGGTGCCCGCCTTCTTGCTCGCAATCCAGCCCGCGGCGCCGGGTACAACATGGCATTCCACGCAAGCGACCCTCGAATGAGGAGAATTTTGATAGGCCGCGAATTCGGGACTCATGCTGTGGCATGCCTGTCCACAGAATTGCGGCGTCTCCATGTGCTCGACAGCGCGGTACGTCAGCTGAGTCCCAATAATGACATTGAATAACGTCGTGACCCCGAAAAACCAAAGCAGTCGCCGGATGGCAGCCTTGCGGTCAAATTCATCGGGAACGAGGCCCTCTTTGAGGCGTCTTTTTCCGAGATAGATGCCAATGGGAATTAACAGTAAGCCTGCAAAGAATAGGACCGGAAGAATCAGGAAGACGATGATCCCAATATAGGGATTATCGACGTGTCCCCTCATTTGAAGTGGCAATACAAACAGGAAGGAAAGGACAGCGGTAGTGACGATCGCGCTTCCAGCAAGGCTCACCCAGTGAAGCGTTAGCAGGGACCAAACAGGTCGCTTATTCGTTGTATTCATGGCGGCAGAAGTTTAACCCAAATGCGAGGCCTTTAGGCCGTAAACCTCGAACGTCAGTTTTAACTTCGAACCGCACCGAGCCGCTGCGATGCCCGCCCCGTTCATGGGCTTAACTCCCGGTAAGTTTGAATGGATCAGTCGAGGAAAGGGCGCATGGCGCACATGCGCGCTATTGTCGCCGCGACGAAGAAGGAAGAAGGATCGTCATAACGGTGGGCCTCGCGACGAGCCAGGGAGACTGCCAGGTAGTTACCCCAAACGGGGCGAAAAATCCGTCAGCGTCAAAAACGTCGAGTCAACCTTCTCGACCAATTTGCCATTCTCTTCCGATTTCGCCTTCACCCTCTTCCACTCCGGATCGTCCTGAAAGGCTTTCCAGTTCGCTCGAGCCGCTTCCAGGCTCGGATGCTCCAGAATGTAAAAAAAGGTGCTGCTTTTGACCGGTTCGTCGAGCGCCGTCCAATACGCCACGCTCGCGATTCCGTGGGCCGTAAAAAGCTTCATCGTGTGGTCCCGGAAGCGGGCTACCAGGTCTTCCATCTTTCCGGGAACCACGTGATAAATCCGCAACTCGTAGACCGTAGTTGAACTTGCCATGCCGCCACGCTCCTCCTTCCCCGTTGTCATCAAACTCCCTCGGGCAAATGAATCGAACGCCAACTTCATGGCCTGCGTCATCCCGCCGGGCATCAGCATCGCCAAGGGCGCCACCAGCAATGTTCGTCTCTTCATTGCGCGATTCTAGCAGAGCGCTAGAGAGCGCTGCATTCTGAACTTCGTCCTGAACCGAGAACGGATGTTTTCTTTGACCAGAGTCCACCGTGCTTCGATGCCATGCAAGGACGACATCCTCCATTCTTTTCAATCACTTGGACACACTTCCGTTTTCATCCTCGCGCATCCGGTTCCCGCAAGTCCTTTACCTGGCACTTATACCGAAACGCAGCGGGTACCCCGTCGTCTGGTATGCCTAACCGTTCTGTTTCGGAACTCCAACCCGAATCACTTCGCCATTCTCAACTCCTCTCATTTCCTCGAAGCTCACATCCCCGGCGCGGGCCGCCGGGAGCAGATTTTTCAAATCCTGTTTACTCCGGAGCACGCTTCGTGAGGTACAATGTTTCGTCCTTAGGCCATGAGCACGACACCTACAGTCATCACCGCCGGTGAGGAGAACTTTCTCCAGCGGGTTAAAGGCATTTTCGGCGCCGCCTTCTTCCTGCTCCTGCAAAGATCGCCCCAACTCCTTCGCCTTCATCGCAATGAGAAGTCCTGGACGCTCCTGCGCATCGCGCTCGGCTGTTGCGGGGCCGCCCTCGTCGTCCTTCCGTTGAGCCTCTGGAGCGGCTGGATTACCGCCATCTTCGGCCTGTCTCTATTCGTTGTTTCGATCCTGCTGCCGCCCGCCGAACTCGAGTCGGCCACCGACCGCAAGGCGCGTGAACTCGGAGCCCATACCGTCGTTGGCGGCGGTGAATATCAGCCGGGCAATGCCCCTGCGGCGCATGTCCAACTCTTCATTTCGCCCACTCACACCTGGGCTCTCGATAAGAATTTTGAACCACTGATCGTCTTTCCGACCGCGACAATTTCGGCTGTGCACGTGGAATCCTCCGGGGACCGCTGGCTCCTCCGCGTCCGCTGGGCCAACCATCGAGCTGAGTTCTGCTTTAAAGGCATCTTCGCGGAGCGTTTCGCCCGCCTCGCCGAAGAGTCTCTTCGCCAGGCGACCCCTCGACCACCGAAACATCGAGCCGCCCGCGCTTGACCGGCCGCCAGCACTGTTGAAACCAATTCCACTCACAACCCGTTCTTCTCTGTTTTCTGTGTCAAACTATATCTATGGCTCGAGGATGGGAGAGCAAAGACGTGCAAGCCCAACTGGAAGAGAAAAAAGCCGTGCCACAAACGCAGGACAGCAAGAGCCAGAAAAGCGCCGAGCAGATCCGCCGGGAACAGGAGCGTCGTGGTTTACAGCTTTCACGTACCCGCATCCTGAACGATCTCGAAAACGCAACCCATCCGAATCATCGTAAATCGCTCGAAGCAGCGCTCGCGCATCTCGACAAGAAAATCGCTGACTTGAATTAGGGTTGTCGGCGCTTCCGGCCCTGCTTTCTTCTCTACCTCTTAATCGGTGAACACCACGCCCACCGCCGTCGTTCCCTTTTCCGTCCCGGTTTCTATCCGCACGACATAACCTCTCAGCCGCATCTCCTGTACGCCGTCTGCTCCCGGAGTTTCAATCACCACTTGCAATTCGGATTGCAGTCGGGGGCTGTGTTTAAGGGAAATCAGGGCTCCCTGCAGCGCCAAGTCGCGAACCGTAGTTTCTTCCTCAAACCTTTGTCCTTCGGCGGTCAGTCCGCTTACGCATGCACGAAACTGCGCTTCTTGCCGCAGTGACGCGCGCGAACGCGGCATATGCGCCTGAACGGGTTCGCCGGCCGCACCGAGCGTAATCACCATGCCTTCACTCGCGGCAAACACGGAGTCCAACTCCTCCCGGGCTTCGCGCAGAATCGCATCGACCATGCGATCCGTGGAGTCGGGGTCGTGGTGGAACAGCACGAGTGTCTTTGCGTTTACCTCGCGGGCAATCTTCACTCCCTCTTTCCATGAGGAGTGCCCCCATCCCTTGCGCGTCGTCGCAAGCTGCACGGGCGTGAATTGCGCGTCGTTTATAAAAATATCGGCGTCAGCTGCCAGCTCCCGCAAGCTCCGGTCCAACGCCGGATCTCCAGGCTCGTTGTCCGTGGCATAAGCGATGGTTCCGGCGGAGGTTTCGATCCTAAATCCCAGGCAGCCCTGCGGGTGATTCAGCCAGCGCGTGCTAACTTGGTTATCTCCAACACGAAAATTCTCGCCTCCCTCCACTTCGCGAAATTTTCGCCGCGCGGTCATCGCCGAAAAGTCGACGGGAAAATACGGCAGGGCCATCTGCGTCTCGAATACCTGGCGGAGCGAGTCTCGCCCGAGGAATTTCGAGCGAAAGCTGTAAAACTGAAACTGATTGCTCTCCCCGTACAGAGGAGAAAAAAATGGCAGCCCTTGAATATGGTCCCAGTGGTAGTGGGTCACGAAGACGTGGGTATCGGAAGAGCGGCCCGAATCGGCATGGCTCCAACGGCTACCGAGAGTGCGCAAGCCGGTGCCGCAATCGAGAATGAATTGCGTGCCGTCCGGTGCGACAAGATCCAGGCAAGGCGTGTTTCCGCCAAAGCGCCAGGTAGCCGGGTCCACGGTCGGCGTGGAGCCGCGCACGCCCCAGAAACTTAGCTTGGCGATGGGACTCGTCATTTCCGTCGGCGCAGCGCACAGAAACCGGCGAGATCGGGGTTCTTCTTGTGCTTTCGCTGCTTTTCTCATGGTGGCAGCGGGGACCAGTACCGTCAACGAATTCGGGGAAAGGTGTTGCCATGTTTCCAATAGAGAGTGTGACCGAAGCTGCGCGAGGGCGGATCCCGACGTAGAATACCTAGGGATGCACATGCACTCTCATGGTGACGGGCGCGAGTACGCGCATTCGCATGATGACGAGCACGATCACCCGGCAGGCGAAAAGCACGCGCACCCGCCGATGAGACCCGGGGTTTTGGGCTGGGCCATGGCCGCGACGCTCGCCCTGGTGGTTGCAGAGGTCTTCGGGGGATTTCTCGGGCGCTCCGTCGCACTCCTGAATGACGCGGTGCATAACCTTTCAGACGTTCCAGCGCTGGGGATAAGTTGGCTGGCGATGCGCTGGGCGGAGCGGCCGGCGGACACCGACAAAACCTATGGTTACCATCGCGCGGGAACACTGGCCGCTTTCACGAACGCCATTCTGTTGGTGATCCTCTCGCTATGGTTGGGGTATGAAGCGATCGAGCGGTTGCGAAGTCCGGTCGAGGTCGTCGAAAGCTGGATGATCTGGACGTCGCTGGCCGCACTCGCGGTGAATGGCGGAATCACGCTGGCTCTGGTCCGCGGCCACTCCGATCTGAATCTTCGAAGTATCCTGGTTCACAATTTTGGTGACGCACTGTCCAACATTGCCATCATTGTTGGCGCGTTCATCATGCGCTACACGCACGAGCCATGGATCGATCCATTGCTCGGCCTGGCCATCGGACTCCTGGTGCTTTATTCGTCGATTGGCATTCTGCGGGAATCTGCCCACATTCTTCTCGAAGGCCGTCCGCGAGGCACACGCGTTGAAGCCGTGGCGAGGGCTATTTTGACAATTGAGCACGTCCAAGAAGTACACGACGTGCATATCTGGTCGCTTGGAGGCGCGCACAACGCGCTGAGCTGTCACGCCCGCGTTCCGGACATGCACATGGACGAGTGCGAGAAGATCCTCAAGGCCATCCAGACTAAAGTGGCCGCCGATTTTGGAATCGAGCACGTAACGGTGCAAATCGAGCGCGCCGGCCTGCCCGCCACATCCGGCTACGTGATGCCGGAACCAATGCGTAAAACCTGATCTAAATTTGAATGAGCGGGCCGTTTAGTTGAGCGGCTCGGGCTCGATGGAGAGCGCCACGCTCGACCGAAGAGACTTAGGGAAATTCACCGAGTTGCCGCGCTCTTCGTTCATGCGCTCCGTTGCCGGAAGATCGAGCGTGTCGATTCCGGTTGAGCGGCGCAGACCGTCCTTGGTGACGTACTGCAGCTTGTCTTTGGTCCACGAATAAGCGACCGCGGAGAACGTGGAGCCATCGTGCTTCACGAAGACAAATTCAGGAACCGGCTCCGCCGACAGGTAGGAACCGGAGCGCGTACGCGGAGGAGCCGCAGGCTCTTCGGCTACGATTTGCGGGTTCGATACCGGCTGCTGCGGGTTCGAAACCGCCTGTTCCTCTTCCTCCTCAGGTGTCGATTCCGTGTAGTAAGGCACGGGCATATAGAAGCCACCGCCGCCGCCCCAGGAAAGCAGTACGCCATCGACCGGGTGAAAGCGGCCCCAGTTGGGATGAACCGCGAAGAAATGCGCGTAGTCAAATCCGAGCCCAGGAACGGGGTAACCGCCGGCAAAGTTGTCACTCACTCCCGGAAGGAGGTTCGTGGGGTACGGGTAGAAGGGATGGCTTATGCCTGCAATGGGATGTTGCGGATGCGGCGTCATCCCGGGATTCCCCGGCATCCCGGGATTCCCAGTCGTTCTATGAGTTGTGACCGCTCGTGCACCCGGCGCGCCGTTATGAGTTCCCGTGCGAGTCGGTGCACCATGAGAAGCAACGGCCCCGTGCGCTGGCGCCGCCGCATGGGCCCCAACAGCCGGTGCAGGATGCGCGGCGTGAAAGGCAGGCGCCGCGACAGGTGGAGCCATAGCGCCGCGTTGCGCGGCACAAACTACGGTAGCAACCCCCAAGAAGAACAACCCAAAACCCCATACCTTGCGCATGGCGCGCTCCCGGGAAGCTCCAAGCATCGCCTCCCAATACGATAGATGCCCCTCCCTCCGCGGGGGTTTCACGGAAGCGGGCTGCAGGGCGAATTGTGCTCCAATGGTTTGCGGAAGAAAAGCGTTTTTTTTTTGGCTTTGATCAATACTTCCACGTCATGTCGGCTCCCTGTGGAGCGGTGGCGGTCATGTGGCGGGCAATCTGCGGCATGATGCGCTGGTAGAGGGTGCCCCCGCTTTCGAGGTTCGACACGTCGCCTCCACCCATGTAGCAGTGGGGCTTTCCCGGGCTGTATTCAAAGTCGGCGATGCGGTAAGGATTTCGCGGTGAGTCGAGGAAGTTCTGCATGAGGTGCACGGCGTTGTTGAGGTACCAGCTGTCCATGTCACCAACAGCAAAGTGGATTTTGCCGGAAAGCCTGGGACCGAGCGCGACGAGATCGCGTTCAAGGATATACCGGATGTCGTAGTGCTCTTTCCAGTAAGCGGCCACCGCACGATCGATAGCGCCGGTCGAAGGATTCCAGATGGGTTTGGGGTAGCCATTACTTCCAACCGGGCTGAAGACGGCCTGCCAAATCCCGAATTGCTCGGTCGACCGGCCGTGAGTGCCCAGGACTTCCTCAAGACGGACGGCCGGCTCCATGGTTGCGAGAATCTGCCCGTTTGACGTGCGCATCTCGGCACGCGGCACGGTGCCGAAGGGTCCCGCATTCCAAAAGGCGTTGGAGTCGTCATACAGATTCACGAGTTCGTAGGCGCGGAAATCAACGGGATCGGGGCAAAAGCTGTAAGCGCCGTTGAAGAAATCAGGATAGAAAACCTGTTGAGCCAAGGCTTCCCAGCCACCCGTCGAACCACCTTCGAGAGCACGCGCCCAGGGTTGACCAATGCCGCGAAATCGCTTCTCCACTTCAGGGATCAGTTCCTGGGTGATGGCGTCGCCGTAGGGTCCGACGTTGGCGGAATTTACGGCGTAAGAATCGTCATAATAAGGATTGGCGTGCTGGATGCTGACAATCAGCATGCGCGGTAGCCGGCCGGAGATCCAATCCTGATGAAAACGGTAGGCATATTGTCCGCGCGACAGTCTGTCTGCTCGCGACTCGGGAGGCGGATTGGTCGCAAAAAACTCCCAGTCGGCTTCAAAGTGGCCGTGGTGCACCAGGAGCGGGTAGTGCGCCGTGGGGTGCTCGTCAAAGCCTTCGGGAAGGAGTACGGTGGCGCCGAGGTACATCGGTCGGCCCCAAAAGGCGGTGAGCAGTTTGCTCTCGATGCGGATATGTTTGATGTATTTGGTGTCTTTGGGGGGCTCGATCGGAGGGATTTTTTCGGTGAGCTCGATGCGCACCGCGCCGGCTTGCTGCGGGTCGAGATGCACGCGGAGGGGCTTGTTCAGGAGGTTGCCGGGCTTGCGATTCCATTTTTGGCCTTCCCCTTGGTCGGGAGGAAGCTTGACGTTGTAGCCATCGGCGCGGTGGAAAGTTTCATAGACGTTGAGGACGGCCTGAACGTAGTAGTCGCCGGCGGGAAGCTGATCGAGGCTGATCCGTGGATAACCAAGCGAGGTGGAATCGATGACGGCGGTGGTGCCGGGCTTCCAGCCCTCAACGTCGAGCCCGAAAAATTGCGCGCTGAGAGCTTCTTCCTCGCGAAGTTGCAAACGCGGCTCGCTCGAGGGGTCGGTGGAAATGCCGAGCAGAATGTGACCGTCGAGCGGCTGGCCGATCAGTGATTCGGGAAAAGAAATTTCAAGGCGCAACTTGGACGCCGGTCTTGCAGGCGGCGACTGAGCGACTGATAAGCATGCAGACAGGAGACAAATCGCACCGCCAATCGAGTGGCTCGGTGAGAGGTCGCGGATTCGCGAGATTTTAGAACCGGGCAAACCGATCAAGAGAATTCTCCACCGTGACCGGACAGCATACAACAGGAGCGGAGCTTCGGTGAGCCGGGTCCGCCCAGAACGAAGAAAGCGAAAGATAGGAAGGGAGCGCGCTTCTCGCGGGTCGCTGTGCTTTCCCCTGAGAGGGGGGATGTGCTATAACCTGAGGGCCGTGAAGGGTACCGGAAAGCAAGAGACGGCCCCGGTTGAATTGCGGGGCGCGGCGGTGAGGGAATCCGCAGGGAACACGGCCGCGGAAGAAATGGCCGCCCAGGGCCACGAAGACGCCTCCCGGTATTGCCCGATCTGTTGGCAACGGCTCGAGTCGCGACGCTGTAAGCTGATTTGCAACGGCTGCGGCTATTACATGTCCTGTGCGGATTACTACTAATCGCAGGGCGGTGGTGCGGTAGAAAGTCCGCTTTGCGAAAACCTTAAAAGCGGATATGCTTTGCGGTTCCGGCCCGGGTTGCCGCCGGATCCGTGTACGGACGAGGAGGAACTTAACGTGGCATTGAAGATGACAACGCGTGAAGTAGACGGAGTTACGGTGGTGGCCATGGACGGGCGAATCGTGTTGGGCGAGGAGAGCAACGCACTGCGCGAGAAAGTGAAGTCGCTGGTCGCCGAAGGAAAGAAAAAGATCGTGCTGAACATGGACAACATTACGTTCATCGACAGCGCGGGATTAGGCACGCTCGTGGCGGCGCACCACAGCGCCAAGGGCCAGGGAGCCGCCTTGAAACTCTGCCACCTGGGTACGAAGTTCCAGGAAGTACTGCAGATCACGAAGCTGATGACCATTTTCGACGTTTACAACACCGAAGCCGAAGCGGTGGCCAGCTTCTCGAAGTAAGCCAATTCCCGATTTTCGATTTTCAAGGAAAGGGCAGGTTTATCCCTGCCCTTTTTGTTTTGAAGGAGAAATAACGCGAACAGGGAAGCACGGGGACCGATTCATTCACCGAGGCGATACATGGTGATACCGCTCAAAAGTTTCGGATAAAAATCGGTGGATTTTTGGGGCATGACTTCGCCAGCGGTGGCCACCCTCATGACCAGATCCACATCGACGGGATTCAGCAGAAAGGCAACTTGCGCGGCGCCGCGGTCCACGGCTTCCAAGGCAGACAGGGCCTCGCGCTCGTAAGTCAGGTTCGCTTCGGAAGCGACCGCGCGCGGGGTGATGCCGAGCGCCGGCTCCAGAATGCCCTGGTGCAGCAGCGCGACGTCAAGTTCGCGTTGCAAAGGGGAAAGGCTCGGCAGGATTTGCGCGATGTCCGCTTCGGGCCGAAGCGTAAGGACGTAGAAGGCGCGTGAAGCCGCATCGGCAGCCGGGTAAACGGCAATGGCGCGGCGCCGTTTGCCTTCCGAAAGATGCGCCAGGCATTTTTCCTGGGCTTCGAGCCGCTGGATATTGCTGCTAAACGGAAGCACTTCGGCGGCAAACCAAGGCTCCAGGTAACGGCGCACCGAACTCCAGGAAAAATCACGCAGATTGCCAACCACACGATGCGTTGGAAGGATGGTGAGCCCTTCGCTGCGGGTATTGATAAAGGTCATCATCGAGCATTCGTAGGGAGCATCCGGGTTGAGCTTGCCGTCGTGGGTGCGGCGCTCGTTGCGGAAATTCAGGGAAGTCTCGTAGCGATGGTGGCCGTCTGCGATCACCAGCTTCTGATTCTCCATGGCTTTTTGAATCGCGGTGACCTGGTGGGGCTCGGCCATCAGCCACAAGCGGTGAATCACGCCGTATTCGTCCATCATTTGTGTGGCGCGAGCCGTCGAGGAGACCACCCCGTCGAGAATTGCGTCCACGGTAAAGGCCGGATCGGAATAAAGCATGAAGAGTTGGCCGGTGTGCGTGCGGGTGTGGCGAAGGAGTTCGAGTCGGTCGGCTTTCGGGCCCGACAGGGTGTGTTCGTGACGGAAGATGATGCCCGCCGAGTAGTCTTCGAGTTTGCCCAAGCCGATGAAGCCCCTGCGAACACGGCGAAACGTCGTGCCCGGGACGTTGTACTGCTGCGTGTAGGCGTAAAACGCGGGAGCCGGATCCTGCAGGATGACCTGGTGCGCCATCCAATCGTTAAGGCTCGCAGCCGCCCGCGTGTAGACATTGTTTTCCGGCGAGTCGTTGGTGTTGGCTCGGCCCTTTTCAACAACAATCAAGTTGTGAGGATCGGCTGCGTAATACCTCTCCTGCATCGAAGGCGAGATTTTGTCATAAGGCTGTGTCAGAACGCGTTCGTAGGAAACGACATAAGGGTTGTAACGAAAGGCGCGAAACGGAAAGACCTGGGCCATGAAATCTCCAAACCGGATTTTTGTCGAGCAGGTGGCTTACCAGTGTACGTGATGTGGGCTGGTCCTGGAAAAAGCGTCGAAGAAAGGATGGCCGCTCGATGAGAAGTAGGCAGCGCGCGTATTACAATGAACGCATGGCCAACGGGAATTCCAGCAAAGTTTGCGCTTTCGTTTTTGATCTGGACGGCACCTTGATTGATTCCAAACAGGACATCGTTACCTCCGTGAATCTGATGCTGCGCGACACAAAACGAGAACAGCAGCCACTGGAGCTGGTGGCGAGCTACATTGGTCACGGGGCGCCACAATTAATCGCCAGTCTTCTGGGGCCGGACTCGAGCGAAGAACAACGCCGCGAGGCGCTGGCGATTTTTCTTGCGCATTACCAGGAGCGGAAACTCGATGCCACACATTCCTACCCCGGAGTAGCCGAAGGCCTGGCGAAGCTGGCGGGAAATCTGCTGGCGGTTTTGACCAACAAACCCACGCAAGTGAGCGTCGAGATCCTGGAAGGGCTGGGACTGGCGAAGTTTTTTCAGGTCATTTACGGCGGCGACAGTTTCGAAAAGAAGAAACCCGATCCGGGGGGCGCGCTGGCCATCCTGAAGGAGCTGAGAGCCACGCCAGCGAACTCCGCGATGGTCGGCGATTCGGATGTGGATGTGCAAACGGCGCGGAATGCCGGAATGCTGGCCGTCGGAGTGAACTACGGATTTGGACGGCACGACCGGGAAAAGCAGCCGGCAGACATTTACGTCGACAGTTTGCTGCAGCTTGCGGCGCTCGCGGAAAACCACCATGGCTGAAACGTGCGACGCAGTCCTTGCGTTTCCGCGCTCGGGTTTGGCAGACTCACCGCGTGCTGATTGGACTATTTCCTGAACTGGATGCGCCCGGTGGAATCCAGCGCGCGGGACGCCACCTGGCGCTGGTGCTCAGCGAATACGCCGCGAACAAGCAGATGGAGTACAGGTTGCTCAGCCTGAATGACACGCAAGAACTGCATCGAATGCGGCTGGGAGACAGGGAATATGTCTTTACCGGAGCAGCGCGAGGCAAAGCGCGTTTTGCAACCACGGCAATGAAAGCCGCGAGACGCCAGCCGAAGATGGTGCTGGCGGCCCACCCCAATCTCGCGCCCATCACCCGGGCGATGAAACTGATCGCGCCCCGAATGAAGAACGTGGTCTGCACCCACGGAATCGAGGTTTGGGAACCGCTTTCGCGCTCGCGCCGTCAAGCACTGAGGCGCGCCACACTGGTGCTGGCGCCGAGCCGCGCCACGGCTGATTTTGTCGTCTCGGTGCAAGGCGTTCGCCAGGAACGCGTGCGCGTGCTTCCCTGGGCTCTCGATCCGGATTTCGAGACCAGACTTTCCGGACACTTCCCCGGGACACTGCCGCTGGATTTCCCGGCAGGCCGCGTGATCCTGACCGTGGGACGCTGGCTCATGCGCGAGCGCTACAAGGGCATGGATACGCTCATCAAGGCAATGCCACGATTGTTGCTGCACTGGCCCGACCTGCAACTGGTGCTGGTGGGATCGGGCGACGACCGCGAATGGCTTGTGAACATCGCGAGAGACAGCGGCGTGCAACTTCATACTCATTTTCTGAGCGATATCACGTATGGCGAACTTTCCTCCTGCTATGCGGCCGCAGAGGTTTTTGCGCTGCCGAGTCGAGGGGAAGGTTTCGGCTTCGTGTACCTGGAAGCCATGGCACGAGGCAAGCCAGTGATCGGAGGAGCCCACGGCGGCGCTCCCGAAGTGATTCAGGACGGGAAAACAGGCTACCTGGTCCAACACGGAGATGTGCCGCAACTGGCGACGTCGATCGATACACTGCTCGCGAACCCAGAACTGGCGAAGCAGATGGGTGCGCGAGGGCGCGAACGCGTCGAGAAAGAGTACCGGTTCAATGTCTTCGCCAAGGGCTTCAAGAAGATTCTGCGCGAACTATGCGAATCCTGAACGTCACGCAAAGCTATTCGCCTTTTTTTGAGTTCGGGGGCCCTCCAGTAAAAGTGCGCGCGCTTGCCGAGGGCCTGGCTCGGAGAGGCCACCAGGTTAGCGTTTTGACGGTTGATTGGGGACTCGAGCAACGATTGGAGAAAATGGCAAAGGAAGCGCCGGCGAAGAAGGGTTCGTACGGAAGGGTTCGGGAAGTCCGAGGGGTAGCCGTCGTCTATTTGTCCAAATGGCTCCATTATCGGGCGGCCAGTTGGAATCCCGGGTTGAGCCGCTATCTGCGGGCGGAACTGAGAAATTTTGATGTCGTGCACATATTCGGACTGTACGATTTGCTGGGTCCCGGGACGGCCGCGGAATGCCGCACGCGAAAGATTCCATACATCGTCGAACCGATCGGAATGTTTGTGCCGATCGTGCGCAACCTGTGGCTGAAACGGATGTATCACCGCCTGCTTGGTCGGGAAATGCTGGCGGGCGCCAGCCTGGTGGTCGCTACGGCGGAACAGGAACGCGCGGAACTTGAGTGCGGTGGAATCGCGAAGGAGAAAATACTTTTGCGGCGTAACGGTGTGGATTCTCCCGCTGTCTTACCGGAGCCGGACCATTTCCGAAGGAAATTGAAAATTCCGGCGACGGCAAAGCTGGTCCTGTTTTTGGGGCGGCTGTCGGAGAAAAAGAGCCCGGATCTGCTGCTGAAGGCATTCTCGGTCGCGACCGCCCCCGGCTCGCTGTCGGAACGCCGCGCGGATTTGGCCTTCGTCGGGCCCGACGAGGGAGGGATGAAGGCACGGCTAGGAAAGATGGCGAAAGGCCTCGGCTTAAGCGAGAGAGTGCATTTTTCAGACCCGCTCGAAGGCGCCGCCAAGTGGGAAGCCTACCGGGACGCGGACATTTTTGTGCTGCCTTCGCAGAACGAGAATTTTGGCAACACAGCAGCGGAAGCGGTTGCAACGGGGACGCCGGTGATCGTCACGGACCAGTGCGGAATCGCGCCATTGTTGAAGGATGTAGCCGGGCTGGTCGTGAAACACGATGAAATGGAATTGAGCGCTGCGCTCGAGCGGCTGCTGAAAGATAACGTATTGTTTACTAAACTAAAAGAAGGTTGCACGATCGCCTATCGCCAACTTGATTGGGAGGAACCGCTCGCGGCGATGGAATCGGCGTATCGGAGCCTTGCGACGCGCCTCGCTCCGTAGGAGAATTCAGTGGTTGGGGCCCGAGGTAAAACTTGGAACGCCATCGTTTCTTCCGTGCAATTTGGTGGTTGAGCAACCTTTTGCTCGCAACGGCTGTCATCGCCACGGTCTACACGAGCGTCTGGGAATTTTCTGTCAGGAGATACCTTAAGGGCTTCTCCGACGCAGTTGTGCCTGAAACAGCCAACGCCCAGATGAAGGCGGAGGCCATCCTCGCTTGGATGCGATTTGGGCCTCCGCGTCTCGAAGTGCAACCACGAACGGACATATCTCCCCGTGACCCGCAGGACACCCTGAATTACCGCCAACTACTTGAGGTATGCGGCAGCGCCACGAATGCATTCCTGAATCTGTCGCGAAGCGCGGGACTGGAAGTCCGGCGCCTGCTGCTGCTGGCGCCAGACCGAACCACGAAGCACGTGGTCGCGGAAGTATTCATCGACGGCCGATGGGTTATCGCAGATGCAACCTACCGAACCTTTCTGAAGGACCGCAACGGCAGACTCCTAACACGAAAGGAGCTGCAGAATCCGATGTTCTTTCGCGAAGCGACAAGTCTTATCCCCAATTACCGACCCGAATATTCCTACGAGCAACTTGTCAATGTGCGCACCGCAGCGATTCCCTATGCTGGGGCGGTAGGGAAATTTCTGCTGGACAGAGCGTTTCCAAACTGGGATGAGCATTCGGATTGGAGCCTGTTATTGGAGCGGCGATCCTTTCTGTATTTCTTTTTGTCGATTAACTCGCTGGTCGTGCTTCTTCTGGTGCGCATTGCGATCGCCTGGCTGGCCGACCACCATTTCCGGGTGCCTCGCTTCCACCTGCGGGCCAACCTGAGCCGGGCGACGTCGGTTTTCTTTACCACTCCGGAGATCAAATAGAGCGTGTGCGGAATCTGTGGATTCGCTTCCGCTTCGACTGGCGGTGAGGCCGCGCGCGCGGTGCGAGCCATGACGGCGGCCATCGCGCACCGCGGGCCGGATGCGGAAGGCTTTCTCCTGGACGACGTCCGGGCCCCGAACGTGGCTCTCGGAATGCGCCGGCTGAGCATCATTGACCTGCCTGGCGGCCAACAACCAATCTGGAACGAGTCCCGGGACGTGGCCGTCATTTTCAACGGAGAGATCTACAACTACAAGGAGTTACAGAAGCGCCTCAGCGTCGCGGGCCACAAGTTCAAAACCAATTCAGACACGGAGATTCTCGTTCACGGCTGGGAAGAGTGGGGCGAAGACGTGTTGAATGAGCTCCGTGGGATGTTTGCGTTTGCGCTGCTGGATTTGCGGAAACTGTTCGCGACCGTTCCGGTGTTGTTTCTGGCGCGCGATCCGCTTGGCATAAAACCGCTTTACTATGCGCAAACAGAAAAGGGCTTTCTTTTTGCTTCGGAAGTGCGCGCGCTGCTCGCGTCCGGTGTATTGGAACATAAGCTCTCCGCGGACGCACTGACCGCCTATCTATTGTTCGGCAGCGTCTCTGAACCGGTTACGCTGGTGCAAGGAGCGTACTCCTTGCCGCCGGGCCACCGGCTTCTGCTGCATGTGCCGGAAAGGCGGCGAGCGCCGCGTGCGCGGCCGTGGTGGGATCCGACGCGCAGCCCGGCGGCGCGAGACCCGAAGCGTCCACGCGAGTTCGCTTCCGCAGCTTCACGGGTTCAGGGACTGCTCGAAGATGCGGTCCGCTCGCACCTGATCGCCGATGTGCCGGTAGGATTGTTTTTGTCGAGTGGGCTCGATTCAAGTGCGATTGCGGCCTTCGCGGCCCGCGCGCAGCACGGCATTCAAAGCTTCACGCTGTCGTTCCCGGATAGTCCCTACGACGAAGCGCCCCTTGCCCGCGTCGTCGCGCAACACACAGGAACAAAGCACACCGAAGTGCCGCTGCACGGTAAAGACATGCTGGCGCGGCTCGACGAAGCTGTCGCTGCGCTCGACCAGCCGACCATGGATGGGATCAACACGTATTTTGTCTCCTGGGCCGCGCGCGAGGTTGGTTTGAAGGTGGCTCTTTCCGGCCTGGGTGGGGATGAACTGTTTGCCGGTTACCGCACATTTTCAGACACGGCGAGACTGGCAAAGCTCGAATCGGTGTCGCGTTTTGTTCCGGCTGCGTTCCGGCGGATCAGCGCACCGCTGGTGAATTCACTTCTGGCCCACAAGGGCTCAATGGACGCAGCCCGCAAGGCCAGCGATGCATGGACGATGCCCGATGTGCTGCCCCACCCTTATTTCTTCACCCGCTTGCTTTTTCCGCCTTCGCAGGTGAGACGGCTGGCCGAGCCGCGCTTCCGCTCCAGTACTGTTGCGTCGGACGGTGCGAGTCTCGATCCGACCTGGCTGGGGTGGCTCGAGCAAACGGCTGATCAGACCACGGGAGCCGAGCCGATCGCGGCGACTTCCTGGCTGGAAATGCGCACCTATATGGCCAGCACACTATTGCGCGACACGGACTCGGTGAGCATGGCGCGCTCGCTGGAGGTACGCGTGCCGCTCCTTGACACACCTTTGGTTGAATTCGTCGGCGCGCTTCCCGACGCGGCGCGGGTTCAGACCGGACGACCAAAAGCGCTGCTGCGCACAGCGCTGGAAGGCCTGTTGCCGGGCGCAATCCTGGCGCACAAAAAACGTACCTTCACGTTGCCGTGGGAAGAATGGCTCCGCACGTCGCTGCGATCTCGCGTTCAAGCCAGTTTGAATGAACCGGCCCCGGCCTTGAAGCAATCGCTGCGCGCGGCGGGCGTGAAAGCCGTGTGGGCAAGTTTTCAACGCAAAGAGACAAGCTGGTCCCGCCCGTGGTCGCTCTACGTTCTGAACGAGTGGTGCCGCAAGCATCTTTCCTGACCCGCCGGAGTAAGTCGCTTCCTCCAAGTGGCATCAGGGTGAACAATTTAAGGTAGACTTTTTGGTTGCGCGATGAACATTCTTGGGATCAATGCTTACCACGGCAATGCGTCAGCGGCCCTGCTTTGTGACGGAAAGCTAGTTGCCGCCGTCGAGGAAGAGCGCTTCAACCGCGTGAAGTATGCGGCCGGTTTCCCCGTGGCTGCAATCCGATACTGCCTTGGAGAAGCCGGCATCACGCTCGCTGAGATTGATCACGTAGCGGTGCCGCGAAATCCGTACGCGCGGCTTGCCACGAAACTCTTCTACGCCATGCGAATGCCTTCGTTTGCGCGCGAACGCGCGCGGGTGCTTTCGAAGTTCACGGGTATTCGGGCGGCGCTGGCTCGAGCTTTTGACTGCGACCCATTGAAAATCAAGGCCACCTTTCACCGCGTGGAGCACCACCGGGCACACCTCGCGAGCAGTTTCTTTGTGTCGCCATTTGAGCATGCCGCGCTGCTCTCGGCCGATGGACTAGGTGATTTCGCGAGTTCGATGTGGGGCACGGGCCGCGGCAATCGCATGGAGGTCGATGGCGCGATCGCATTTCCCCATTCGCTCGGGTTGTATTACAGCGCGGTCACGCAGTATCTGGGTTTTCTAAAATTTGGCGATGAATACAAGGTGATGGGGCTGGCCGCATACGGAGAGCCCGAGAACCTCCAAGCCTTTCGGGACATCGTGCGTTTCCAGGGCAACGGCGGCGAATTCGGATTCCGGCTGGGACTGGATTACTTCGTTCATCACAAGACCGGGCCGCAAATGTCGTGGGCGGAATCAGACAAGACTCCAATCCTCGGGAGGCTGTTTTCGGATGCCATGGCGCAAAGGCTCGGCCCGCCTGCGCGACAACCCGAAGAACCGTTGGAGCAGCGGCATCGCAACCTTGCGGCCTCGTTGCAGGCCCGGCTTGAGGAAGTGTACTTGGGAATGCTGAGGAAGCTCGCGAAGAACACCGGAGCAAAGGCGGTTTGCCTGGCGGGCGGCGTTGCGTTTAATTGTGTCGCCAACGGCAAGATTTTCGACCAGACGCCGTTCGAACAGGTTTATGTTCATCCCGCCGCGGGAGATGGCGGGCTGGCCGTGGGCGCCGCTTACCATCTGTGGCACCAGACGCTTGGTAAGCCGCGCGCGTTTGTGATGGACCATGCGTACTGGGGGCCTGGCTATACGCCGGCGGAACTCCGAGAAGCAGTGGAAGCAAGCGCAGTGCCGCGGGGAGACTACGCTGTGAGCGAGTTGCCCGAGGAAGAGTTGATGCGGCAGACCGCAGCCTTGATCGCGGACGGAAAGATTCTCGGATGGTTTCAAGGACGAGCGGAATGGGGACCACGGGCGCTCGGAAATCGCAGTATCGTGGCGGATCCGCGGCGGCCGGAGATGAAGGAAATTCTGAACCGGCGCATCAAGCACCGCGAAATTTTCCGGCCGTTTGCTCCGTCGATTCTGGCGGAAAAAACCGGCGAATGGTTCGAGAAGTCGCACCCATCGCCGTTTATGACGCTGGCCTATTCGGTACGGCCGGAAAAGCGACGGAAAATTCCCGCGCCCACCCACGTCGACGGGACCGGAAGATTACAGACGGTGACGCGGGAAGCGAATCCGCGGTATCACGCCTTGATCCGGGAATTCGAACGGCAGACCGAAGTGCCGGTGGTGCTGAACACCTCCTTCAACGACAACGAGCCCATCGTCTGCCGGCCCGAAGAAGCGCTGGACTGTTTCCTGCGGACGCAAATGGACGCGCTGGTTCTGGGCAATTACCTGATTACCCGCTCCTGAGTTGCGCGGCCGGCTGCCGAAGTGCAGTTCGCGTCGTTCAGCGACCACGGTCATTTTGCGGCGGGGACGGCAGCGCCTACCTGAATCGAAATTTCTGGAGCATGGAGAAGGGTGTTGTGCACCAGGCAGTGCTCGACGGCTTGGTTGAGACCCTTGCGATGCTCTTCGACAAGTTCGACCGGTGGCGCTACGTCGATCACAAAATTGCTCATGCGTGGGACGGGATCCTTGACCTTTTCACAACTGACGTAAACACGGACACCTTCGGTGGCGAGCTTGTGTCTTCGTAAGTATTGCGCCGCGTAAAAGGCGGCGCAGGAACCCAGCGAGGCGAGGAGCAGTTCGGGCGGAGTCATGCCTTCGTCATAGCCACCATCCACCACCGGTTGATCACTGATGATGGAGTGGCCTCGCGTCTTGATCTCGAATTGCACGGAACCCAAATGTTCAACCGTAATTTCCATGGATGCCTCCATCCTGGAGCGAACCCAGGGCAGCCCGCAGGGTATTGTTCGAGGCGCCTAAGGCAGGACTGTCCGAGCTATAACAGAAGTTTGTGGATTCGCCAAGGAAGCCGCTCACAGCAGAGAACGGTACGCCGGCGAAGGGCGAAAGAAGGCTTCTACCGCTTTCCTTTGTCGTAACTGTCGAAGGCCTCGCGCAGACCATCGAGAAGGTGGCCGTTTTTGACCTTGCCGCCCTCCGTTCGGTGTACGTCGGACCAGAGCAGAGCGCTCGTCTTCGGATCGAGCAGGGCAATGCGCGTGTGACCTGGAGGGACTGGCTCATCGCTGAATGCGTTGATGCCCTTGGCCGCGGGGAACTGACCCTCGGGAACCGCCCGGACGCGGTTACCATTGTCGAGCCGCAGGATCAGGTCGGCTTTTTCGCGGCTTGCGGCGAATTCAAAGCGGCCCCACTTGGACAATTCAAGGACCGTGCTGTACTCCAGCTCGTGGAAGCCGGTTTCATTTTCGAGGAAGATCAAGCGCGCCCGGACGACCGCGTCAGGAAGCGGTTTGGGACCGGCCCAGAACTGCAGCGGGGCCAGGGATAGAAGTAACAACACCGAGAGGCTTGGACGGATAGCGCGAGTGTTGGGCCGCATTCGCTCCCCCGACAAATTGAACGTGGAAGAAAAAGACAATAGGGATATTTTGTGAAAGGGGGAACTGTCCTAAGGTACAGAATTAGGGCAATTGCCCTAACCTTCCATCCCCGCCACGCCGCCCCAGGTTTGCAATCCTCCGGCGACGCACCTTCAAGCCGCCTTCTTCTGCCTGTACAATCCTCTCGTGCGCGTTCTGCTGCTGAATCTCTACTACCCACCGGACACGTCAGCGACGGCAAAGATGGCCCAAACGGTCGTTAGCGCCCTCGCGGAAAAGCACGATGTGATCGTGCTGTGCGGACGTCCCTCCTACGAACCCACCGAAAGGCGGCCCTGGCGGCTCTATCAGGAAGAAGAAGCAGGAAGAGTGCGAATTCTGCGCGTTGGTTCGAGCGATTACTCGCGCGTGCAGATGAAAAAACGGGTGTGGAACTACCTGAGTTATGTGTTTTTGTCGGTGCCGAGAGCCTTGTTTCTTCCGTGCGACGTGGTGATGGCCATGACCGATCCGCCTTTCGAAGGCATTGTGGGCGCATTTGTAGCGCTGCTGAAGCGCAAACCTTACGTCTACAACATCCGGGATCTTTATCCGGATATGGCGGTGGGAGGATCGATCGTCGCACCCGGCGCTTTGGCCCGATTTTGGGAGAGGTTGCACCGCTGGGCTTTGCGGCGCGCCAAACGCGTGATCGTCTTGGGTGAGGACATGCGCAACCGCATTTTGGCAAAAGGAGTGCACCGAGAAAGCATTGAGGTGGTTCGCGATGGCGCGGAAATGCCCGGGGTATCAGCGGCCAGGCTGGTGCTCGACGAACAAGTCGTCTCGGCGATCCGCGGCCATTTCCAGTTTGTTCTTCTGCACGCAGGGAACCTTGGCTTTTACGGAGCCTGGGAGACATTACTGACGGGTGCCCGTTCGCTGGCCGACGAAGGGGTCGGCCTCGTGTTTGTGGGCGATGGTGCCGAGTGCGCACGGCTGCGCGCCGCAGCAAACGGCCAATCGAATGTGCGGTTTCGTCCCTTCTTTCCGGCCAGCAAAATCTCGTCGGTGCTAGCCGCAGGCGACGCGCATTTGATCACCATCAAGCGCAGCCTCGAGGGTGTGGTGGTGCCCAGTAAGATGTATGGCATTCTCGCCGCGGGGAAGCCGATTGTAGCGGTAGCCCCGCGAGGTTCGGACGTGGTGGCGATCGGGGAGCAAAGAGGTTTTTCGATCGCGGCGGATCCAGATGATCCCGTGCAGTTTGTCGATGCGGTCCGGCAACTCATACACAATCCGGATCGGCTGCGGAAAATGGGCGAGGCGGCTCGGTCGGTTGCGCCGGAGTACGAGAGAGGTAAAGAACTAAAGAAGCTGGTGTCGATTGTGGAAGGGACATTGGGGGCCTCAGTCTGCTAAGCCCAGGGATATCGATTGCGTTGTAGTTAGAACGATTCGCTCTGCAACAACATACCGCGCATTTTTCACGATTTTTCTGGCGCTATCGGGGTTTTCGCGGTATTTTGAGGGGGCTGTTCAGGGATCGTCGTCGGCCAATTTCTGGTTCACCAAAGGCCAGGTTAACGCGGGAGCCGGACCTAAAACCGGCAACGTGTCTGTGAATCACTGGTACTTTCGCCCGGGCCAGTTTCCTCAGAACGAACACAAGAAGGACTCATGAGTTCGGGCCTGCTGGCTTTCTTGATCGGTTTGTCAGCCTCACTCTTTCTCACCTTGCCTGTGCGTGCGCTGGCGATCCGCGTAGGCATGGTCGATCTTCCCGGGCCGCGCAAAGTCCATCTAACACCGATTCCGTTACTAGGTGGCCTGGCCATCTATGGCGGCGTGATGTTGGCCATTTTCTCGGTTTTTGACGGCCCAGCGCGCGCACAAAGCTTCGGGATATTCACGGGCGCGACGATCGTGGCGATTTTCGGCTTTCTCGATGACCGAGGATGGCTGCATCATCAGATAAAGCTGTTTTTGGCGATGCCGCTGGCTGCCGTCATCCTGCTCGCGAGCGGGGTGCACGCAAACATTTTCGAGGTGCTCGTTGGCGGAAAGACCGGGACCTGGTTGGACGGGGCACTGACGATCGTGTGGGTCGTGGGTATTACCGCGTCGTTCAGCATCCTTGACCATATGGACGGTCTTTGCGCCGGCGTCGCCGCGATGGCCTCGGCTTTCTTCGCGCTTCTGGCTTACCTCAACGGGCAGACGGTTGTCACCACCTTGGCGGCCGCCACGTTGGGCGCCGCGGCCGGGTTCCTGCGCTGGAACTTCAAACCCGCCAAGATATTCATGGGCGATGGCGGAGCGATGTTTCTGGGCTTCCTGATGGCAACCCTGGGCTTGAAACTGCGGCTCGCGCAGTCGAGCAACCTGGCGGGTTGGCTGGCGCCGGTGCTAATCCTGGGGGCCACGATTTTCGACACCACGCTGGTAACGATTTCGCGTTCGCGGCGCGGACTGCTGCCCTTTGCCACGCCGGGGAAGGACCACTCCGCGCACCGACTGGCAAATCTCGGTCTGGGACAAAGCGGCGCAGTCGTCGCGATGTATCTGGGAGGGGCAATCGGCGGATGCGCGGCGGTCGTAGCTGCCTATTCGTCCACTCTGGGAGCAGCGATCGTGGGTTTGCTGGCGATTGCCGTGACGGTGCTCGCCGTGACTTGGCTTGAACGAGCGCCGTACGAGCGCCAAAGGCGAAAATCCCCTGCCTGAATTCTGCTTTTCGGCTACTGCTAAGGTGCGAGCGGGGAACGGTTTGGTGTGCCCGAGCGTATTCGCTATACTCGAAGGTCTCTCGAAGGCTGAATAGCGTCCCCGGCGCAGGCTTCGCGAGAATTTCACGGCATTTACCTGAAAGAGAACGCGACTCCATCGGATCGAGGTCAATCGAACAACGTGATGAATCGGGGACCCGAGTCCCGCAAGAGGGACACAAGCGAAGTAATTGTGGTCGGAGGCTCTGCAGCCGGCCTCAGCACGGCAACGCACCTGGCGAATGGCGGACGGACGGTGCGCGTGCTGGAATCCCAGGCGGGCCTCGATCCCCTGCCGCGCACGCTGATCGTAACGGATCACTTTCGCGGACAAGTGAACGGAACCGGCAGCGCCAGCATCGTGAACGAAATTCGTCGCCTGGAACTGTTTACCGACGGACGTTCGGCGACCATCTCCCTGAAGCGGCCCGACCTGATCATCGAACGCTCGCGGCTGATCCGCGCTCTTGCGGGGGAAGCCGAAAGGGCGGGAGCGCAAATCGAGTACAACACGCGTTTCGTGGGCCTGGCACCCCATGGCACTGGCTTGCGCGTGCAGGCGGATCAGCTTGGACGGCGGGTGGAACTGCAGGCCCGGAACTTGGTGGGCGCGGACGGAGCGGTGAGCCGTGTGGCCCGGGCGGCGGGTTGGCCACCGGTAGAGACTGTGCCTCTGGTACAGGCGCTGGTAAGGCTGCCGAAGGATTGCCCGCCAGACACCACGCGGATCTGGTTTGTTCCCGATGACACGCCATACTTTTACTGGCTGATTCCGGAGTCGCCGGTGCGCGCAGCGCTCGGCGTGATCGGCGAGCAGGGCCGGGACACCAAGCGCGCCTTCGACCGGTTCCTCGAAAAGAAGGGCTTCGAGCCGCTCGAGTGGCAGGGTGCGAGAATCCCGGTGTACCGGCAATGGGTTCCCATCCAGCGGAAAGTGGGAGACGGCGAAGTCTACTTGGTCGGTGACGCCGCTGCGCAAGTGAAGGTAACCACGGTCGGTGGAATCGTCACGGGACTTCGTGGCGCCCGGGGCGTCGCGGACGCGATCCTTGGGAAGAGTCGGGGCGAATTGCGCGCGCTCCGCCGGGAATTGGCTACGCACTGGCTGATCCGGAGAGCGTTGCATTCCTTCCGGCAGGAAGAGTACCGCCAGCTGGTGGACATACTGAATGTTTCGACACGAGAGTCCCTGGCGGAGATTAGCAGGGATGAAGCGACGAGGTTATTGTGGAACGTGGCCCGGCGCCAGCCACGCCTGGTGCTGCTCGGTCTCCGTGGTTTGCTTCTTGGAAAGAGAGACGGGAATTGCACCCCAGTGGCGATTGAGAAGCGAGAAAAAGAATCCGCTCCTTCTGACTGGTAGCTCAACGTGCTGAACGACAAAGAGAAAAAATTGTGCGTTTGACCGTAATCGGGTGTGGTTACGTCGGGCTGGTGACGGGAGCCTGCCTGGCGGCAGCTGGTCACGAAGTTTTCTGCACGGATATCGATGACAAACGCATCGACTTGCTGAAAGCCGGGAAGGTGCCGATCTACGAGGAACACCTCAAGGAAGTACTGAAACGCGCGGCCGCTGAGCGGAACATCTCGTACACTTCGGATGCGGGCGAAGCCATTAGGGCTGGCGAAGTGATTTTCATTTGCGTCGGTACGCCCCCGAAAGAGAGTGGGGAAGCCGACCTTTCCGCGATCGACCATGTGGCCCGCCAGATCGCGACCGAAGCGCGCACCTCAAAACTGGTGGTAGAAAAAAGCACGGTTCCGGCCTTGACGGGTGTTCAGTTGCAGAAAGCCTTAGCCGCCTATTCGCAGAGGGGCGAGATCAAGTTCGAGGTGGCTTCGAACCCGGAGTTTTTGCGCGAGGGCACGGCGGTGGAGGATTTCTTTCATCCCGACCGGATTGTTGTAGGAGTCGAAAGCAAAGCAAGCGCCGTCAAGCTGAGCGAAATCTATCAGCCGATTCTGGAAGGGAAATTTCACTGCCCCGTGCACGCCGGCAAGTGTCCGAGCGGTGAAAAGGGGGAGCTGCTGGTAACCACCATCAACAGCGCCGAGCTCATCAAGCACGCCTCCAATTCGTTCCTGGCGCTAAAGATCAGCTACGCGAATGTCATCGCCGATTTGTGCGAGCAGATTGGGGCAAATGTGGAGGAAGTAACGCTCGCCATGGGCCTCGACCCGCGGATCGGCGCCCAGTTCCTCAAAGCCGGCTTGGGATTCGGCGGGTTCTGCTTCCCAAAGGACATCCAGGCGTTCATCCATCTGGCCGCGTCGGTGGGCGTGGATTTTGACATGCTGAAGGCGGCGGAACGCGTAAACAAACAGAGAATTGACCGCTTTTTGGAGAGGGTTCATAAAGCGC